>WBZL01000605.1_pt1 | contig 40216 bp, 38 predicted proteins | sample 5204291 | NCBI WGS metagenome assembly WBZL01 (sample SAMN12344345, study PRJNA552823) | activated sludge metagenome | biome: Activated sludge suspended growth; feature: Nitrification reactor; material: Wastewater; isolation source: activated sludge from nitrification reactor of wastewater... | reverse complement strand
ACCGCCGAACTTGGTCGACAGCACCGTGGTGATCGCCGCCGTCAGCGTGGTCTTGCCGTGGTCCACGTGACCAATCGTGCCCACGTTCACGTGCGGCTTGGTGCGCTCGAACTTTCCTTTTGCCATTGCGTCTGCTCCTGATCGACTGCTCGGACGATGTTTGCTGGGATGGTGCCCATGGCGCGGATCGAACGCGCGACCTCTCCCTTACCAAGGGAGTGCTCTACCACTGAGCCACATGGGCGTCGGCACGGGCGTGCACATCGCGATGCACACGCCCGTGGCGACTCCAGCTTCGCGTTGCTGGAGCGGGAAGCGGGAATCGAACCCGCGTCATTAGCTTGGAAGGCTAAGGTTCTGCCATTGAACTACTCCCGCGCCGACTCCGCAAATTGCCTTGGTGGAGGAGGCTGGATTCGAACCAGCGTAGGCGTAAGCCAACAGATTTACAGTCTGCCCCCTTTAGCCACTCGGGCACCCCTCCGAGGCGAACTTGCCATTCTAGCACGAACGGCACTGCTGGCCGGCGGTCGAGTTGACCCAGCATCGCGCGTCGTCGCGCACGCGAGCACGCGTGCTCGCACAGGGCAGATGATGCGCCCGGTGGTCATGCCGCGAACAATGCCGCCAGCGCCGCCCCGGGGTCTTCGGCGCGCATGAACGCCTCGCCGACCAAGAAGGCATCCACCTGCGCCTCGCGCAGCCGGCGCACGTCCTCGCGTTCGACGACGCCGCTTTCGGTGACCAGCAAGCGCTCGGGCGGCACCTGCGAGCGCAACCCCAGCGTGGTGTCGAGCGACACCTCGAAGCTGCGCAGGTTGCGGTTGTTGATGCCCACCAGCGGCGTCTTCAGCCGCAGCGCGCGCTGCAGCTCGGCCGCGTCGTGCACCTCGACCAGCACCGCCATGCCCAGCGCGTGCGCCTGCGCTTCCAGGTCGGCCATCAGTGCGTCGTCCAGGCACGCGGCGATCAGCAAGATGCAGTCCGCACCCCAGGCGCGCGCCTCGTCGACCTGGTAGGGGTCGACCATGAAGTCCTTGCGCAACACGGGCAGCGCGCAGGCCGCGCGCGCCTGCTGCAGGTACTGCGACGCACCCTGGAAGAACTGGCGGTCGGTCAGCACGCTCAGGCAGGCGGCACCGGCGGCAGCGTAGGACGCTGCGATTTCCGCCGGCACGAAGCGCTCGCGGATCACACCCTTGCTCGGGCTGGCCTTCTTGATCTCGGCGATGACGGCCGCCTGCCCGGCGGCGATCTTGTCCCGCAACGCGCCGGCGAAGTCGCGCGCGGCCGGCTGCGCCAGCGCGTCGCGGCGCAGCGATGCGGCATCGCGCACGCGCCTGGCCGCGGCGATCTCCTCGCGCTTGACCGCGACGATGCGCTGCAGGATGTCGCTCATGCCTGCGTCAGTTCGCGGGTGCGCGCGACGAACTGGCGCATCTTCGCCAGCGCCTGGCCCGAGGCCACCGTCTCGCGCGCCAGCACCACGCCCTCGGCCATCGTCGACACCACGTTGGCCGCATACAGCGCCACGCCGGCGTTGAGCAGCACGATGTCGCGCGCCGGGCCGCTTTCGTTGTGCAGCACCGACTGCAACAGCACCTTCGAGCCCTCGGCCGACTCGACGCGCAACGCGCGGTTGCTGGCCATCGTCAGGCCGAAGTCCTCGGGATGGATCTCGTACTCGTGGATGCCGCCGTCGCGGTATTCGCCGACCATCGTCGCCGCGCCCAACGAGACCTCGTCCATGCCGTCGCGACCATAGACCACCACCGCGTGCTCGGCGCCCAGACGCTGCAAGGCGCGCACCTGGATACCCACCAGGTCGGGGTGAAACACGCCCATCAGGATGTTCGGCGCGTCGGCCGGGTTGGTCAGCGGCCCGAGGATGTTGAAGATGGTGCGCACCCCCAGCTCGCGGCGCACCGGCGCCACGTTCTTCATCGCGGGGTGGTGGTTGGGCGCGAACATGAAGCCGATGCCGGTATCGGCGATGCAGCGCGCAATGGCCTGGGGGTCGAGCGTCATCGGCACGCCCAGCAGTTCGAGCACGTCGGCGCTGCCCGACTTGCTGGACACGCCGCGGTTGCCGTGCTTGCTGATGCGCGCGCCGGCCGCCGCAGCGACGAACATGCTGCAGGTGCTGATGTTGAAGCTGTGCGAACCGTCGCCGCCAGTGCCGACGATGTCCACCAGGTGCGTGCGGTCGGCCACCTCCACCTTGGTCGCGAACTCGCGCATCACCTGCGCCGCGGCGGTGATTTCACCGATCGTCTCCTTCTTCACGCGCAGCCCCAGCAGCAGCGCGGCCATCGTCACCGGCGACATCTCGCCGCTCATGATGCGGCGCATCAGCGCCAGCATCTCGTCGTGGAAGATCTCGCGGTGTTCGATGCAGCGCGTCAGCGCTTCGGTATCGGTGATCGACATTGGGGGCGGGTCCTGTGCAGCGCGCGCTGCGCTGGGTGCGTGACTCAGAGTCTGTGAAGTATTCCGGCGCGCCCGAGCGGGCGTCCGAAACGGTGTTGATCGAGGCGCAAAGCACAGCCGTAGCCCGGGCTACGGCGAGCATTTGCAACGACGAGCGGCGCCATTTCGGGCGCTCGAGCGGATGCGGCGGAATGCTTCACAGCACTCTCAGGCCGTGGTGGCCAGGAAATTGCGCAGCAGCGCGTGGCCGTGCTCGCTGATGATCGACTCGGGATGGAACTGCACGCCTTCCAGCGGCGTGCGGGTGGTTGCCAGCTCGCGGTGGCGCACGCCCATGATCTCGCCGTCGTCCTCGGCGCTGGCGCTGACCTCCAGTTCGGCCGGCAGGCTCGCGCGCTCGATCACCAGCGAGTGGTAGCGGTTGACGGTGAAGCGCTCGGGCAGCCCGGTGAAGACGCCGCGCCGGTCGGTGTGGATCACGCTGGTCTTGCCGTGCATCTGCACCCCGGCGCGCACCACCTTGCCGCCGAGCGCGGCGCCGATGGCCTGGTGGCCCAGGCACACGCCCAGAATCGGCAACCGGCCCTTGAAGTGCTTGATCGCGTCCAGGCAGATGCCGGCCTCGGCCGGCGTGCACGGCCCCGGCGACAGCACCAGCTGTTGCGGCTGCAGCGCCTCGATGCCTTCGAGCGTGATCTGGTCATTGCGGAACACGCGCACCTGCGCGCCCAGCTCGCCGAAGTACTGCACCAGGTTGTAGGTGAAGCTGTCGTAGTTGTCGATCATCAGCAGCATTGGGCACCATCCCGTGGATCAAGGGTCCTGCAGTGCACCCTCGGCCGGCTGGCCGGCGTCGTGCCGCCGCAGGGGCCGCACCACGATAAGACTGCAAAGCGTCGATGCGCGCGCACCGGGCGCCTGAAGAAGCGGGTCAGATCGATGGCTTGCGCCAGCGCTCACCGCAGGGCGCTGTCGGGATCGAAAGCTTCGCGAACATGGCAGCGATTATCACCGTGCCGCCACAGGCCCGCGCCCGGCCGCACCCGGGCCGGCCGCGGCCTGCATCTCGGCCGCAGCGCCACGCGGCACCACGCCCGATGCGGCGAGCACGAAGCCGACGATCGCCGCGGTGTCGGCCAGCGGCAGCCAGGCGGGCCGGGCGGAACCGACCGCCAGCGCCGCCGGCATCGCGCCGTCACCGGCAATCGCGCCGATGCCGGGCCAGTCGGGCCACAGCGTGGGCCTGCCCAGCTCGGCGCGCCAGACTTCGAGCTTGGGAAAGTCGCCGCCCTTGAAGCCTTCGACCAGCACCAGGTCGCAAGGCGCCATGTGCCCCAGCAGCACCGGCAGCGGCGGCTCGGGCTCGCCGCGCAGCTCGTGCATCAGCGCCCAGCGCTGATCGCCCAGCAGCAGCACCTCGTGGCAGCCGGCCTCGCGCAGCCGGTACGAATCCTTGCCCGGGCGGTCGATCTCGATCGCCTTGTGGCTGTGCTTGATCAGCGACACGCGCAGCCCGCGCGCGCCCAAGGCGGGCACCAGCCGCTCGAGCAGCGTGGTCTTGCCCATGCCGGAATGGCCGGCGATGCCGAAGACTTTCATGGCGCGAATGATGCCCGCTGGCGGCAGCGCCACCGGCGCGCGGCCGCAGCCAGCCGCTCGCGCGCGCCGCTCAGCAGCAAGCCGAGGGCCGGCGTGCGCCGGGCACCCCCTCGGCGGCGGGACGGCAACACGCCGATGCCGCTGCCGCCGCCTCGACCGACGGCGCTTGCGTCTGCCGCTCCGCCGCGGCCGGCTTGGTCGCGCGGATGAAGCCGCTGGCGAACTTGCCGTCGACTTCCTGCGCCAGCTGCTGCAGCTCGGCGCCCTGCGCGGCGAGGAATTCGCGCGCGTCGTCGGCGTGAAAGACGCGCGTGACTTCGATGCAAGCATCGGCAAAGCCGGCGCGCGCCAGCTTGTCCAGGTAGTCGCGGTCGGACAAGGCACCGGCGACGCAGCCGGTCCACAGCGCGATGTTGCGGCGGATCGCGTCGGGCACCTCGCCGCGCACGATCACGTCGGACACCGCGAAGCGACCGCCCGGCTTGAGCACGCGCCAGGCCTCGGCCAGCACGCGATCCTTGTCGGCGGCGAGGTTGATCACGCAGTTGCTGATGATCACGTCGACCGACTCGGCCGGCAGCGGGATGTGCTCGATGTCACCCTTCAGGAAGTGCACGTTGGCCAGGCCGCTCTGGCGCTTGTTGTGCTGTGCCAGCGCCAGCATCTCGTCGGTCATGTCGACGCCGTAGGCCACGCCGGCCGGGCCGACGCGCCGCGCCGACAGCAGCACGTCGATGCCGCCGCCCGAGCCGAGGTCGAGCACGGTCTCGCCGGGCTGCAGCTCGGCCAGCGCGGTCGGGTTGCCGCAGCCCAGCGACGCCAGCAGCGCGGTGTCGGGCACCTGGCCCGCGTCGAGCGCGTCGTACAGGTTGGAGGTGATCGGGTCGATCGCGCCGATCGCCGCCGGCGCTGCGCCGCAGCAGCTGCTGACCGGGCCGCAGCAACTGGCCTTGGCAGCGTCGCTGACACGCTGCGCGGCCTGGCCATACTTCTCGCGCACGACTTGCTTGACGTCGGCATCCATCGCTTGTTCCTTCCTGGCTGGGGTGTAAGGGTGTCGCATGGGAGCAGCGCGGCCCTGCCGCGCTCAGGGGTTGCCGAGAAAGTCGCGCTTGCCCACCGGCACGCCGAGCTGGCGCAGGATGTTGTAGGCGGTGACGGTGTGGAAGTACACGTTGGGCAGCGAGTGCCCGAGCAGCAGTTGCATGCCGCTGTAGCGTGTCGGCTTCCCGGTCACCGGCAGCTCGATCTGCCTGTCCTCGCTGCCGTCGATGCGCTCGGCCGGCACGCTGCGGATGAACTCGATCGTGCGCGCGATGCGCTGCTGGAGCTCGGCCAGCGTGGCCTCGTCGTCGGGGTAGGCCGGCACCTCGATGCCGGCCAGCCGCGCGACCACGCTGCGCGCCTTGTCGCAGGCAATCTGCACTTGCTTGTAGAAGGGATACATGTCGTCGATCAGCCGGCGCTGCATCAGCGTGGCCATGTCGATCTTGCCGGCATCGACGTGCGCCTGCGCCTTGTCGAGCATGGCCGACAGGTTGCCCAGCGTGTTCGCCAGCCGCGGCACGCTGGCCTGGTACATCGAGATGCGGGTCATCGGGCGTCTCCTTCGCTTCAAGCCACTTCGCGCAGCAGGTCGATCAGCTCGGCCGCAGCCAGCGGCGCGGCGCTGTCCTGATCGGACAGCAGCCCTTCGGCCAGCTCGCGCTTGTCCTGGTGCAGCGCGACGATGCGCTCTTCCACCGAGCCGGCGGTCACCAGCCGGTAGACGGTGACCGGCCGCTGCTGGCCGATGCGGTGCGCGCGGCCCATCGCCTGGTCTTCGGCCGCCGGGTTCCACCACGGGTCGGCGATGATCACGTAGTCGGCCGCGGTCAGGTTCAGGCCGAAGCCGCCGGCCTTCAGGCTGATCAGGAACAGGTCGGCCTCGCCGCGCTGGAACGCCGCCACGCGCTCGCTGCGCGCCGCGGCCGGCGTGCTGCCGTCCAGATACTGGTAGCGCAGCCCGGCCGCGTCGAGCCGCTCGGCCAGCAGCTTCAGGAAGTCGGTGAACTGGCTGAACACCAGCGCCTGGTGGCGCGACTCGACCAGCTCGACGGCCAGTCGCTCGAAGGCCTGCACCTTGGCGCCGATGCGCCCCAGCTCGGGCGCGGCCAGCCGCGGGTCGCAGGCGGCCCGGCGCAGCCGGGTCAGCTCGGCCAGCACGTTGAAGCGGTTCTTCGCCGGGTCGGCCGGGTCGAGCTGCGCGATGCGCGCCAGCGCCTCGCGCCGCATCGCTTCCAGGAAGGCGCGCTCGTCGTCGCCGGGCTCGATGCGCTGCACGATCTCGGTGCGCGGCGGCAGGTCGGCCAGCACCTGCGCCTTGGTCCGGCGCAGCAGGAAGGGCGACACCAGCCGGCGCAGCCGCGAGCGTGCGCCTTCGTTGCGCTGGCGCTCGATGGCGTTGGCGAAGCGCTCGGCAAAACGCGTGCTGCTGCCCAGCAACCCGGGGTTCAGCAGGTTCATGATCGACCACAGGTCGGCCAGCCGGTTTTCCACCGGCGTGCCCGACAGCGCCAGCTTGAAATCGGCCTGCAAGGTGCCCACCGCCTGCACGCGCTGCGTGGCGGCGTTCTTCAGCGCCTGCGCCTCGTCGAGCACCAGCGTCGCCCAGGGCTTGGCGGCAAAGGCTTCGGCGTCGCGCAGCAGCAGCGCATAGGACACGATCAGCACCTCGCCGGCCGCCGCCTGTTCGATCTGCGCCGCGCGCTCGACCTCGCCCTGGCCGTAGACGCTGCAGCGCAGGCCCGGCGCGAAGCGCGCGGTCTCGGCGGCCCAGTTGCCGCACACCGAGGTCGGCGCCACCACCAGCGCCGGCCCGGCCGCGGCGCGCGCCAGCAGCAGCGCCAGGGTCTGCACCGTCTTGCCCAGCCCCATGTCGTCGGCCAGGATGGCGCCGAAGCCGGCCGCGGCCAGCCGGCGCATCCACACATAGCCTTCGTGCTGGTACGGCCGCAGCGTCGCCTGCAAGCCGTGCGGCAGTTCGGGCTCGAGCGCAGCGGCGCGCTCCAGGTCGGCGGCGCGCTGGCGCCACGCGGCGTCACCCTTGGCGCCGAGCTCGGGCGCGGCGTCGGCCAGCCAGGCGGCGGCGGTGGCGCTGAGCTTGAGCTTGTCGCCGTCGGCCTGTGCCAGCGCGTCGAGCTCGGCCAGCCGCTGGCGCAGCTGGTCGGCCAGCGCCAGGTACTCGCCTTCGCCCAGCGCCACGTAGCGGCTGCCGCGCGCCTCGCGCAGCAGCGCGAGCAGCTGCTGCAGCGACAGCACGCGCTGCTCGTCCAGGCGCAGCTCGCCTTGCAGCGCGAACCAGTCGCGCCCGCTCGCCAGCGTGGTGGCGAAGGCCTTGGCCTCGGGGTCGTGCACGCGCAGCGGCTTGCCCTTGGGCCATTCGATGACGCGCAGCGCCTTGCCTTCGCCGGCCAGGCGGCCGAGTTCGTGCACCGCGGCCAGCGCGTGCTCGGGTTCTTCGAGCAGCCAGTTGCCGTCGCCGGACACTTCGTCGCCGCCGAGGAAGGGCAGCCGCTCGAACACCGAGCGCAGGTGCGTGGTCTCGGCGTCGAGCTCGCGTTCGGTCGCCAGGCTGACGCCGCCACGCATGGTGATCAGCCGCGCGCGGCCGTGGCCGGGCACCAGCAGCGGGCCGAAGTCGCCGAAGGGCCGCACCGCCAGTGTCAGCTGCATCGCGTCGCCGCGCGGCTGCAGCTGCGCCACCAGCCGCGCGTCGCTTTGCACCGGCTCGCCGGCGGCGGCGTCGCTGTGCAGCACGAAGTGGCCCGACAACACGCGCAGCGCGGCATCCAACTCGGCACCGGCGTCCACCGGCACGGTCCAGGCTTGAGCCACCAGCTCGGCGACGCGGCGCTGCGCCGGGCTGATGCGCATCAGCCGCGCGCGCTCGGGCGCGTCGCGCACGATGCGCAAGCTGTTGCGGCGCTCGGTCTCGGCATCGAACTGGTCGTAGTCGAAGGGCGGGTGGAACTCGATGTCGGGGTCGTCGTCGGCGAGCAGTTCGTCGTGCAGGCGAAAGACGAAGTGCTCGCGGCCGTCGTCGCGCCGCTCGCGCCGCACCTCGAGCACCGGCAGGCTTTCCACCAGCTCGACCGCCACGCCGGGGGCGTCGCCCAGCTCCAGCGCCGGGTGGCCGACCAGCGCCGCCGCGGCCTGCGTCAGGTCGAAGCCGACGCTGCTGGGGCGGTAGCGGTCCTGGCGCAGGCTGCGCGCCACCGCGGCGTCGCGCGGGTCGAGCTGGCTGCGCTTCTTCAGCTGCAGCGGCGTCAGCGCCTTCGGCTTGCCGCGCGCGGTGGCCGGCGGCTCGAAGGCATGCAGGTCGTGCACGCGGCCGGCGTCGTCGAGCGTCAGGCGCCAGCGCAGCGTGGCCGCCGGCTTGGCGACGATGGCGGCGGCACCCTCGCCCAGCGCGGTGATGGCCGCCAGCGCGTCGCGCCAGGCGTCCTGCCGCAGCGCGTAGAAGGCCACGTCCCACAGCGGCGGCGCCGAGTCGGGCCGCGCCGGTGGCGGCCAACCCAGCTTGGCGCAGGCCTGCGCCACCAGATCGGCCTTCCACGACAAGCCGGCCTGGTGCAGCCGCTGCACCAGCGTGGCCACCAGCGCCGCATCCCAGCCCGGCGGCGAGCGGCCGAGCCACGCCGCCAGGATCACACGGTCGGCGTAGGCGTCGGCGTCGAGCAGTTCGTGCTGCGCGTGGCGGTCCACCGCCAGTGCGTCGATCTCGAGCCGCGCATCGCCCAGACGCACCGCCAGCACGTGCGCGAAGCGGCCCCAGCGGTCGAAGGGCGACGGCGTGCGCGAACCCGACTGCGCGATGCAGAACTTGCGCGCGGTGCTCCAGGCCGCAGCGTCGTGCTGCGCCATCAGCGCCAGCGGGTACCACTGCAGCAGCGCGGGCGGCGCGAAGCCGCGCTTCTTGCCCAGGTGCGCACACAGCGCCTTCCACGCCGGCGGGAAGGACTGCGCGGTATCGGTGAAGCGCCCCTGCCGCGCCGGCAGCAGCGACTGCATCAACGGCAGGAAGGCGCTGGCGGCGGCGTCGCCGGCGACGGCACGCTGCATGCCGTCGCCATCACCGCGCTGCAGCCGCATCTCGGCCACGTGCAGCCGCAGCCCGGTGGCGTCGGCCGGCGCCTGGTCGATGTGCGATTCGACCCAGTCCTGCAGCGCGGGTTGCTGCGACAGCAGGCCGTACAGGCTCAGCGAGGCCAGCAGCTGCCAGCGCAGCGCGGCATCGACGCGCTCGAACAGCCCCACCCGCTGCAGTTGCGCCAGCGTGCGCAGCACCACGTCGGTGGTGTTGATCTGGCTGAGCGCGTAGTTGACCAGCACCCGGTAGGCCTTGAGCTCGATGCCATCGGCCAGCACCAGCCGCAGCACCGCGACCGATTCGTCCTCATCGCGCGGCGAGTAGTACGCCGGATCGCGCTCCAAGGCGATCGGCCCGTAGGCGCCGCCGGCCACCCACAGCAGCACGCGCCACGCGCCGCGGCTGCGCGGCTGCGCCAGCAGCACACCCAGCCGCGCCTCGGCCAAGACCTCGGGCACCGACCAGCCCTCGCCTTCGTGCGTGCGCACCCGGCCCAGCGCCAGCAGCCGGCGCAGTGCGGCGCCGGTCTCGACGTGGCCGAACGAGCGGCCGTCCTCGCGCCGCCAGTCCAGGCCGCGCAGCAGGTTCATCAGCGCGGTCTTGCCGCGCTGCCAGCCGGCCAGCACCAGCGCGTCGAACACCTGCTCGAGGTCGGCCGGCGACAGCGCGGCCGCGGCTTGCTCGTCGCGCCGCGTCTCGACCTCCTGCTTGACGGTGCGCGAGACATCGCCCGCCTTGCCCAGCGGCTGGCCGTGAATGTTGACGAACTGCAAGGGCGTGCTGCGGCGTGACATCGCGCCATTGTCCGCTGCCGGCCCACCGCCTCAATCCGGGTTGCGTTCGCGCATGCAGATGGAACGCTGGCTCCGGCGCATAGCCGACACCCAATACATTCACCGCAGAGGAACGGAGGACGCAGAGTTTGCGCAGAGGAATACAAGTCTGCCTTTACTCTGCGGACCTCTGCGTCCTCCGTTCCTCTGCGGTGAAGGCTGTTCTGTATTCGGCCGCTTTGCGTCGACAACGGACCACCGTTGCGCCGCGCAGCAGGGCAAGCGCACGTCACACGTCGTGCACGATCTCACCGCGCAGTTGCAGCACGCCGCTGCCGAGCAGCTCGTGCAACATGCCGTCGGTCCACGCGGCCAGGCTGTCTTCGGGCCGCGACAGTGCCAGCCACACCGAGCGCAGCAGCGGCACATCGACCATCCACGCGCGCAGCTCGGCCAGCGGCTGCTGGCCTTCTTCCATCAGGTGGTACTTCAGCAGCACCTTCACGCCGTGGCGCAGGTGCCGCGCCGGGTCGGCCTTGAAGCCGGCCAGCCGCGTGCGCGCGCGCTGCAAGGCCGCGGCGACGTCGCTGAAGGCCGGGCCGTGGCCGGGGATCACACAGCGCACCGGCAAGGATTCGATCAGGTCGAGCACGCGCCCGACGTCGTCGAAGCCGGGCTCGCCGTCGAGCTCGGGAAAGACCACGCCGAAGCCGTTGCCCCACAGCGCGTCGGCCGAGATCAACACGCCATGTTCGGCGTCGAACAACATCAGCGATTCGGGGTCGTGCCCCGGCGCGGCCAGTACCTGCCATTCGCGCGCGCCGATGCGCAGCACCTCGCCCGGGGTGATGCGGCCCTGCGCGCTGAAGCGCTCGCAGCGCTGGCCCGTCGCGGCGTAGCTCAGTGCGCTGTCGTCCCAGTCCTGCACCGCGCGCCAGCTGCCGGCCGGGATCAGCGTCAACGGCGACCATTCACGCTGCAGCGCGGCGTTGCCGCCACAGTGGTCCGAATGCAGATGGGTGTTGATCAGGCGGCGCAGCGGCCGCGCGCCGAGCTCGCGGCGCAGCAGCGCCAGCGTCTGCGCGGCGTGCACGCAGTGGCCGGAGTCGATCAGCGTGGCGCAGGCTTCGCCGTCGATGTCGTCGTCGAGCAAGATGTTGTTCGACGACAGCCAGCCGCGTTCCAGCAGCAGCAGGCCGGGGCCCAGGTCAGGTGCGTTCGGGTTCATGCCGGCACTGTAAGCGCGCAGCCGCCGCGGCCTGCCGTGCCTACTGCCGGATGCCCTCGACCTGCACCCGCAGGTGCACGCGGTTGGAGACGAAAGGCACACCCCAGCCGGCGCCGAAGTCGCTGCGCCGCAGCTCGCCTTCGAAGTCGCCGCCGCAGACCTCGCGCTGCAGTTCGGGATGCGTGTGACAGCCGAAGCGCAGCGCGCGCAGCTCGACGCTGCGGCCCCAGCCGCGCAAGCGCAGTTCGCCGCGCACCGCGGCCACGTTGTCGCCGCTGAACTCGAAGTCCGACGCGCTGAAGCTGGCCGTCGGATAGTCCGCGGTGGCCAGCATGTCGGCCTCGCGCAAGCGCGCGTCGAATTCCGGCGTGCCGCTGCTCACGCCTGCGGTCGCGATGGTCAGCTCGACCGCACCGCGCCGCGCCGCGCGATCGAGCTCGACGCTGCCTTGGGCCACCGCAAGACGCCCGCGCAGCGTCGAGGTGCCGAAGTGCAACAGTTCGAAAGTGACGAAGCTGTGCTGCGGGTCGATGCGGTAGTGCACCGGCTCGGCGCCGGCTGGTACCAAGGCTGCCGCCAGCCAAGGCGCCAGCAGCAGCGCCTTCATGCCGGTGCGGGTGCGCTACTGCTTGACCGCCTCGACCTGCACCAGCAGCCGCACGTCGTCGGGGAAGCCCATGTCCAGCCCCCAGTTGACGCCCCACTGGCTGCGCTTGATGGTGGCTTCGAAGTCGCCGCCGCAGACTTCGCGCTTGAGCATCGGGCTCATGTAGCAGTTGAAGTTGGTGGCCTTCAGCACCACCGGCTGGGTCTTGCCGCGCAGCGTCAGCAGGCCGGCCACCTGCGTGACCTTGTCGCCCTCGAAGCTGAACTTGTCGCCGACGAACTTGGCCTTCGGGTGGTTGGCGCTGTCGAAGAAGTCGGCGCTTTGCAGGTGCTTGTCGAGCATCGCCACGCCGGTGTCGACCGAACCGAGTTCGAAGTTGACCTCGACCTTGCCGGTCTTGGCCGCGCGGTCGAACTGCACCGTGCCTTCTTTCTTGTCGAAGCGGCCGCGGTTGGTGGAAGTGCCGAAGTGGCCGATTTCGTAGATGACGAAGGTGTGCGTCGGGTCGATCGCGTAGTTGTTGGCGTAGGCCGGTGCAGCCAGCGCGGCGGCGGCGAGCGTGGCGGCGGTCAGCAGGTGCTTCATGGTCTCAGTCCTCCCTTGGGTGAAGTGTGGCGATTCGGTACGGCAGCGGGGTTCACGGCGCTTTGCATGCGCGCTCAGCGCCGGCCCGGGCGCATGCGCGCGAGCAGACCGTCGCCGTCGACGAAATGATGCTTCAGCGCGGCAGCCACGTGCACCAGCACCAGCGCGGCCAAAGCATAGGCCAGCGCGGCGTGCCAGGGCTTGATCAGATCGGCCAGGGCCTTGTCCTTGGCCAGCAGGTCGGGCAGCGGCAGCACGCCGAACCACACGATCGGCACCCCGACCGCCGAGCTGTAGGCCCAGCCCACCACCGGCACCACCAGGCACAGCAGGTAGATCGCCCGATGCGTCCATCGGGCCGCCTGCTGCTGCCAGCGCGGCGCCGGCGCATCGGGCGGCGGCGTGTGGCCCAGCCGCCACAGCAGGCGCAGCAGCGTCAGCGCGAGGATCGTCATGCCGGCCCACTTGTGCCAGTTGACCAGCTTGATGCGCTGGATCGAAAACGGCAGGTCGCTCATGTACGAGCCCACGGCGAAGGCGCCGATCAGCAGCAGCGCCAGCAGCCAGTGCAAGGCGATGGCCACGTTGTCGTAGCGCGGCTTCACGGCAGGCACGGTGGTTCGGGGTGCAGTCATCGATGTACGGGGCAGCCTTGGAGTATGGCCGTGCGGCGCAGCGCAGCCGTTCGACCGCTTTGTCGCACGACTTCAGCGCAGTTGAACGGCCGCGGCCACGCGCAAGGCCTGCCAACCTGCCCGCAGCGCCGGCCGCCGGCCGGCCGGCAGCCACTCGCGCCGCAGCGCGAAATCCAGCGTCGCCAGCGCCGCATCGACCGTCATCGCGCCGCCGGCGGCCAGCGCCAGCGCCTGCTCCAGCGGCAGGCAGTCGAAGCCGGCGACCTCGCCGTCCTGGTTGTGCGGCTGCCACGCTGGCGGCAGCGCCAGGTCGAAGACGTGCAGCCATTCGTGCTGCAAGCCTTCGGGGATGTCGCGCAGCAGCCGCAACACGCTGCCGGGCTGCGCCTGCTGCATCTGCGCGGGTTCCAGCCCCGCTTCTTCCCAGCCCTCGCGCACCAGCGCCTGCCACGGCGTCTGGCCATCGGGCACGCCGCCGCCGATCAGGTTGTCATGCTTACCCGGATCGGTGGGCTTGGTCAGCGCGCGCTGCGCGATCCAAAGGTGCGTGGGCCGGCCGGCCACGTCGGCGACGTAGCCGTTGGCATGCGCGCCCAGCGTCAGCGTGCCCCAAAAACGCGCGGCGGCGCGCTCCATCGCGCCCAGCCGCGCGCCGCTGGCCGGGTCGAGCAGCGGGAACGCTTCGTCGCGCCAGGCCAGGATCAAGCCGTCGCCGCGCAGCGTGTGATTCAGCCGCGCAAGCGTGGCTTCCAACGCCCCCGGCGCGGTGCGCAGTTCGAGCTGCGCCGCGTCCGCCTGCAGCCCCAGCTCGCGCAGCCGCGGCAGGTGCTGGCGCGCGACCGAGCCCACGCGCGCGCCGTTGACGACGAACGGCAGCCGCGCTGCGGCGTCATGCGCGCCGGCCAGGCGCAGCGCGGGCCAGCCGCTGCAGCCGCTCAAGCCGTCTTGCGCACCGCGCCTTCGCGCCACTGCGCCATCAAACGCTCCCACTTGGCGCGCGCCAACTTCAGGTGGCGCTCCTTGACGTGGCCGAAGCCGCGGATCTCTTCGGGGATGCGCGCGATCTCGGCGGCCAGCGCCAGCTTGTCGCTGCTCAGCGCTTGCAGCAGCTCGTCGATGCAGGCGCGATATTCCTTGATCAGCGCGACTTCCATGCGCCGCTCGGCATGGCGGCCGAAGAAGTCGAGCGCGCCGCCGCGCAGCCCCTTGAGCCCGGCGAGCACGCCGAACAGCTTGCGCACCCAGGGGCCATACGGCTGCTTGATCAGCTCGCCCTTGTCGTTGCGCTTGGCGGTGGCGGGCGGTGCCAGGTGGTGCACGATCTTGTAGTCGCCTTCGAACATGTCCTCGATCTTGGCGACGAAGGCCGGGTCGGTGTGCAGCCGCGCGACCTCGTACTCGTCCTTGTAGGCCATCAGCTTGAACAGGTAGCGCGCCACCGCCTCGCTCAAGGCGGTGCCTGCGCCCAGCTTGGCCTCAGTGGCGCGCACCTTGTCGACGTAGGCCTTGTACTCGGCGGCGTAGGCCGCGTCCTGGTAGCCACCGAGGAAGTCGACGCGCTTGGCGACGATCTCGTCCAGCGACGGCTTCTTCACGAACTGGATCACCTGCGCCGCCTGGAACAGCGCCTGCACGCCGGCCAGGTCGTGCGCGCAGCGCCGGCCCCATTCGAAGGCGCGGCGGTTGTTCTCGACCTGCACCGCGTTGAGCTCGATCGCGCGCATCAGCGCGGCGTGGCTCAGCGGGATGCGCCCTTGCTGCCAGGCATAGCCGAGCATCAGCGGGTTGGTGTAGATCGAGTCGCCGAGCAGCTTGACCGCCACCGTCTCGGCGTCGAAGGCGCCGACCAGCGCGTCGCCGACACTGGTGCGCACCACGGCCTCGCAGTTGGCGCCGGGGAACTGCCAGTCGGCGTTCTTCACGAAGGCCGCGGTCGGCGTGCCGTGGGTGTTCAGCGCGACATAGGTGCGGCCGTGCTGCATCACCGCCAGCGTGTACTTGGCGGCACCGACGATGTTGTCGCAGGCGATCACCAGATCGGCCTTGGCGGTGTCGACCTTGGTGGTGTGGATGTCCTCGGCGCGCTGCGCGATCTGCACGTGGCTCCAGGTGGCGCCACCCTTTTGCGCCAGACCGCCGGCGTCCTGCGTCACCACACCCTTGCCTTCCATGTGCGCGGCCATGCCCAGCAGCTGACCGATGGTGATGACCCCGGTGCCGCCGACGCCGCCGACGACGATGCCCCAGGCCTGGTCGCAAGGCGGCAGCACCGGCTCGGGCAGCGGCGGCAGCGCCGACAGGTCGCCGCGCTGCTCCTTCTTCGGCTTCTTCAGCTGCCCGCCTTCGATGGTGACGAAGCTGGGGCAAAAGCCCTTGACGCACGAATAGTCCAGGTTGCAGGTGCTCTGGTTGATGCGCCGCTTGCGGCCGAACTCGGTTTCCACCGGCTCCACGCTCAGGCAGTTGCTCTGCACGCTGCAGTCGCCGCAGCCTTCGCACACCAGCTCGTTGATGACCACGCGCTTGGCCGGCGTGGCCAGCTTGCCGCGCTTGCGGCGGCGGCGCTTCTCGGTGGCGCAGGTCTGGTCGTAGATGATGACGGTGGTGCCCTCGAGATCGCGGAACTCGCGCTGGATGCGGTCGAGCTCGTCGCGGTGATGCACGGTGACGCCGGCTTCCAGTGCCACGCCCTGGTACTTCTCGGGCTCGTCGCTGACGATCACCAGCTTGGCCACGCCCTCGGCGGTCAGGCTCTTCTGGATCTGCAGCACGCTGTGGCCTTCGGCGCGCTCGCCCACCTGCTGGCCGCCGGTCATCGCCACCGCGTCGTTGTACAGAACCTTGTAGGTGATGTTGACGCCCGCAGCGATGCTCTGCCGGATCGCCAGCAGCCCGCTGTGGAAGTAGGTGCCGTCGCCCAGGTTGGCGAAGATGTGCTTCTCGTTGGTGAAGGCCGCCTGGCCGACCCAGGGCACGCCTTCGCCGCCCATCTGGGTGAAGGTGCTGGTGCTGCGGTCCATCCACACCGACATGTAGTGGCAGCCGATGCCGGCCACCGCGCGGCTGCCCTCGGGCACGCGGGTGCTGGTGTTGTGCGGGCAGCCGCTGCAAAACCACGGGATGCGCTCGCCGGTGTCGGTCTTCAGCTCGATCAGCTCGCGCTCGCGCGCGGCGATCACCGCCAGCCGCTGCTCCATGCGCGCCGTGATGTCCGCCGGCACACCGAGCTTGTTCAAGCGCTTGGCGATGGCCTTGGCGATGATCGCCGGCGTCAGGTCGGCCTTGGCGCGCAGCAGCCAGTTCTCGCTCGGGTTGGGCATGCTCCATTCGCCGCCGGTCAGGTCGTCACCGTCGGGCTGGTCGAACTTGCCGAGCACGTTGGGCCGCACGTCGGCGCGCCAGTTGTACAGGCCCTCCTTGAGCTGGTATTCGATGACCTGGCGCTTTTCCTCGATCACCAGGATTTCCTGCAGCCCCTGCGCGAAGCTGCGGGTGATGGTCGCCTCGAGCGGCCAGACCACGTTGACCTTGTGCAGCCGCACGCCGAGCTGGCGCAGCGTGGCGTCGTCCAGCCCGAGGTCGGACAGCGCCTGGCGCGTGTCGTTGAAGGCCTTGCCGCTGGCGATGATGCCGAAGCGGTCGTGCGGACCTTCGACCACGTTGTAGTTGAGTTTGTTGGCGCGCACGTAGGCCAGCGCCGCGTACCACTTGAAGTCGAACAACCGCGCCTCCTGCTCCAGCGGCGCGTCGGGCCAGCGGATGTGCACGCCGCCGGGCGGCATCGCGAAATCCTCGGGCAGGATGATCTTCACCCGGTCGGGGTCGATGCTCACCGAGGCCGACGACTCCACCACCTCCTGGATCGTCTTCATCGCGCTCCACACGCCGGAAAAGCGGCTCATCGCGAACGCGTGCAGGCCCATGTCCAGAATGTCCTGCACGCTGCTGGGAAAGAACACCGGCAGCCCGCAGGCCTTGAAGATGTGGTCGCTTTGGTGCGCGGCGGTGCTGCTCTTGCTGACGTGGTCGTCGCCGGCAATGGCGATGACGCCGCCGTGCCGGCTGGTGCCGGCCATGTTGGCGTGCTTGAACACGTCCGAGCAGCGGTCCACGCCCGGGCCCTTGCCGTACCAGATGCCGAACACGCCGTCGTACTTGTTGTGCTGGGGGAACAGGTCCAGCTGCTGCGAGCCCCACACCGCGGTGGCGCCGAGTTCTTCGTTGACGCCGGGCTGGAACACGATGTGGTGTTCGGCCAGATGCTTCTTCGCCGCCAGCAGCGCCTGGTCGTAGCCGCCCAGCGGGCTGCCGCGGTAGCCGCTGATGAAGCCGCCGGTGTTCAAGCCCGCGCGCGCGTCGCGCTGACGCTGCAGCATCGGCAGGCGCACCAGCGCCTGCACGCCGCTCATGAAGGCGCGGCCCGATTCGAGGCGGTACTTGTCGTCGAGGCTGGCGCTTTCCAGCGCCTTGCGGATGGCCTCAGGCAGGGGGGCGTTCATGTCGTTGTCTCCTTGGGTCTTGTGTGCCCGGCCCACTGTAGACAGCCGCGCACGACAGTGTGCGTGCAGGGGCTGGCCACGGCCGGTGCGCGGGTGCGGCAGTTTAGGATCTGTGCCGCGAGAAGTCTTTTCTTTGTTTGCCGCAGTGGCGACACTGCGAGCAACGATCTTTCCCGACTTTGCACCTTCAGGAAAGAGATTCAGCCGTGCCAGCAAAATCCGCGAAAACCCTGAAGACCGCCCCCGAAGCCGGCGAACCCGCCCACGGCGCCACCCTGGACCGCTACGACATCGCGATCCTCGGCGAGTTGCAGCGTGACGCGCGCCTGAGCAACGCCGAGCTGGCCGCGCGCATCGGGCTGTCGGCGGCACCCACCTGGCGGCGCGTGAAGTGGCTGGAGCAGCAGCGCTACATCACCGGCTACCGCGCCGAGATCGACCGGCGCCGCATCGGCCTGGGGGTGCTGGCCTTCGTGCGGGTCGACGCCGAGCGCAACAACGCCGAGGCCACGCGCTCACTCGAGGACGCGATCCGCGCGCTGCCGGAAGTCATCGCCTGCCACTACGTCAGCGGCGCGGGCACCTTCGAGCTGCAGGTGATGTGCACCGACCTGGACGCGTATTCACGCTGGTCGATCGACACGCTGCTGAAGCTGCCTTACGTCAAGGACATCCACACCAGCTTCTCGCTGGGCGAAGTCAAGGCCGGCGCGGCGCTGCCGCTGGGCCATCTGGGTTGACGCGCCGGGGCGCGGCGTTCAGGCCTCGGCCAGCGACATCGCCCGCGCCAGCAGCGGCTGCAACGCGACCACCGTGCCGACGACCAGCAGCGCGGGGGCCTTGATCGCCTGCACGCGCGCCAGCGCCGGCAGGGTTTCCAGCGTCGCCGCAATGCATCGCTGCCCGGGCAGCGTGGCGTTTTCGACCAGCGCGGCCGGCGTGTGCGCCGCAAGCCCGTGCGCGACCAGCCGCTCGCAGATCAGCGGCAAGGCCGCCACGCCCATGTAGACCACCACCGTGCGGCCCGGCTGTGCGAGGTGCGGCCAGTTCAAGTCCAGCGTGCGCGCACCGTCGGCGCCGTCACGCATGTGCCCTGTCACGCAGATCAGTTCGGCCGCATGGTCGCGGTGCGTCAGCGGGATGCCGGCGCAGGCGGCCGCGCCCTGCGCCGCGCTGACCCCAGGCACCACCTCGAACGGGATGCCGGCATCGGCCAGCGCCTGCGCCTCCTCGCCGCCGCGGCCGAAGACGTAAGGGTCGCCGCCCTTGAGCCGCAGCACCGAGTGGCCGGCGCGCGCCAGCCGGATCAGCAGTTCGATGATCCCGCCCTGGCTCATCGTGTGGCTGCCGCTGCGCTTGCCGACGTCGATGCGATGGGCATCGCGCGGGATCAGGTCGAGCACGCCCGCGCCGACCAGCGCATCGTGCATCACGACCTTCGCGCTGCCGATCAGGCGGGCCGCCTTCACGGTCAGCAACTCGGGGTCGCCGGGCCCGGCGCCAACCAAAGTGACCTGGCCGGGCCGCGCCGCATGCAGGGGGGCCGCATCGAAGTGCAGCGCTTCATTCAACAGGCTCACGACGGCTCCTCGATGCATCGCGCTGGTGTGCGTTCATTGTTCGAACGATGGCCGGCGCGCTCCTTGAACCAGGTCAAGGACGCTTGCTGCAGTGCAGCAGACGATCGGCGCCCACGCCTGGATCGACGTTGTCACTCGAATGCGCTGCCCCACCCTTGGCCTGGCCGCCGCCGCGCTGCTGCTCGGCGCTGCGACGGTGCCGGCCATCGCACAAGAAATCGACGCGGCGCGCGCCGCCGAGCTGGTGCGCATCGTGCGGCAGGACTGCGGCTCGTGCCACGGCATGCGGCTGACCGGCGGGCTCGGGCCGGCATTGACGCCACAGGCGCTGGCCGACAAGCCGGCCGAAGCGCTGGCCGCGACGATCCTGCAGGGTCGGCCCGGCACACCGATGCCGGGGTGGCGGGCGATGCTCGACGAGCACGACGCGAACTGGATCGCCTTGCAGTTGTTGCAAGGCTTTCCGCAACAGGCGAAGGCGGCGCGATGAGCACGCGCCGCGAGCTGCTCGGGTTGCTGGCCGTCGGCGCCGCGCTGCCGTTTGCCGGCTGCGCGAGCCGGCCGGCACCGCCGCGCGGCACCGGCACGCTGGGCGTGATCATCGAGCGCTCGAACGGCGCGCTGACCATCGTCGACACCCAGCAGCGCGTCGCGCTCGGGCGCGTCGAAGGTCTGGGCGACCTGTCGCACGCCTCGGTGGTGTTCTCGCGCGACGGCGCGGTGGCTTACGTGTTCGGCCGCGACGGCGCGCTGACGATGGTCGACCTGCCGGGCCAGCGCATCGTCGAGCGCGTGATGCAGGCCGGCAACTCGATCGGCGGCGCGATCTCGCAGGATGGCTCGCTGGTGGCCGCGCAGAACTATCAGCCCGGCGGCGTCAAGGTGTTCGATGCGCGCACGCTCGAGCTGGTCGCCGATCTGCCGGCCGAGTACGCGCCCGGCCGGCGCTCGCGCGTGGTCGGCCTGGTCGACCTGCCGGGCCAGCGTTTCGCCTACAGCCTGTTCGACGCCGACGCGGTGTGGATTGCCGACCTGTCCGAGCCCGCCAAGCCGCGGCTGACCAAGTTCCCCGGCATCGGCCGCCAGCCCTACGACGCGCTGGTCACGCCCGACGGCCGGCACTACATCGCCGGCCTGTTCGGCGAGGACGGCCTGGCGCTGCTCGACCTGTGGCAGGCGCAGCCGGTGCCGCGGCGCATCCTGGGCGGCTACGGCCGCGGCGAAGCGCCGCTGCCGGTGTACAAGATGCCGCACCTGCGCGGTTGGGCGGTGGCGGGCCGCCACGCCTATCTGCCAGCCATCGGCCGCCACGAGGTGCTGGTGGTCGACACGGCCAGCTGGGAGCAGCTGGCGCGCATCGGGGTCGCCGGCCAGCCGGTGTTCGTGATGGCCCGGCCCGACGGCCGGCAGGTGTGGGTCAATTTTGCGGTGCCGGACTACGGGCGCGTGCAGGTCATCGACACGCTGACGCGGCAGGTGGTGCGCACACTCGAACCCGGCCGCGCGGTGCTGCACATGGAGTTCACGCCGCGCAGCGACACCGTGTGGATCAGCTGTCGCGACGACAACGTCGTGCGCGTCATCGACACCGCCAGTTTCGCCACGCTGGCCTCGCTGCCGGTTGACGCGCCGGCGGGCATCTTCTTCACCACGCGCGCCAGCCGCATGGGCATGTAGGGGCGCCGCCATGAACCTGCGCGACAGGCTGATCGACGGCTGGCAGCGCGGCTTTCCGCTGGCGGCGCGGCCCTACGCCGACATCGCCGCGGCGCTGGACACGCACGAGACGGCGGTGATCGACGCCTGCGGGCGGCTGCAGGCCGACGGCGTGCTCAGCCGCGTTGGCGGGCTGTTCGCCGCTGGTGCCGGCGGCGCCGGCGCGCTGGTGGCGCTGCAGGTGCCCGCGCCGCGATTGGCCGAGATTGCCGCCATCGTCTCGGCGCAGCCCGGCGTCAACCACAACTACCAGCGCGAACACCACTGGAACCTGTGGTTCGTCGCGCATGCCGCCGACGCGGCGGCGCTGGCGCGGCTGCTCGACGCCATCGAACATGCCACCGCGCTGCCGATGCTGCGCCTGCCGATGCGCCGCGCCTACCGCATCGACCTGGGCTTCGACCGCCGCGGCGCGGTCGCCCGCGCGGTGACGACCACGCGCGGCGAGGCGCCGGCGCCGCTGGCCGCGCCCGACTGGCCGCTGGCCGCGCTGGTGGAAGCCGGCTTGCCGTTGGCGCCGCGCCCGTTCGACGCCTGGGCCGAGCGCTTGCAGCAGCCGCCCGATGCGGTGCTGCAGCGTCTGCACGACTGGCTGGCCGACGGCACGCTGCGCCGCTTCGGCCTGGTGGTGCGCCACCACGAACTGGGCTTCGATGCCAACGCGATGGCGGTGTTCGCGCCGCCAGACGCGCGCATCGACGCGTGCGGCCAGGCGCTGGCGCGCGAGCCCGGCGTCACGCTGGCCTACCGCCGCGCCAGCGCCGCCGGTTGGCCGTACACGCTGTACGCGATGGTGCACGGCCGCGATCGCGCCAGCGTGCGCGACACCGTCGCCGGCGTGGTCGAACGCGCCGGCTTGGCCGGCGTGCCCCACGAGCTGCTGTTCTCGGTGCGCCGCTTCAAGCAAACCGGCGCGCGGCGCTTTCGTGAGATGGTCGATGCCGCCTGATGCGGCGCTGGGCATCGACGCCGTCGACGCACGGCTGATCGATCGGCTGCACGGCGGCTTTGCGCTGGTCGAGCGGCCGTTCGCGGCCGTCGGCGCCGAGCTCGGCCTGAGCGAGAACGAGGTCATCGAGCGGCTGCGCGCGCTGCTCGCACGCGGCGTGCTGACGCGCTTCGGCCCGCTGTTCCAGATCGAGCGCGCCGGCGGGCAGTTCGTGCTGGCCGCGCTGGCGGTGCCCGAGGATCGCTTCGACGCGGTCGCCGCGCAGGTCAACGCGCATGCCGAAGTGGCGCACAACTACCGGCGCGAGCACGCGCTGAACATGTGGTTCGTGGTCGCCGCCGAGTCGGCGCACCAGGCTGGCTTGGTGCTGGCCGCGATCGAGGCCGAGACCGGTCTGGCGGTTGACGCGTTCCCGAAAGAGCGCGAGTTCCGCGTCGAGCTGAAATTGGCGGTGCCGCGCGATGCTGGATGACTTCGACCGCGCCTTGATCGCCGCCACCCAAGGCGGGCTGCCGCTGGTGCCCCGGCCCTACGACGAGGTTGCCGCAGTGCTCGGGGTCGATGGCGCGACGGTGCGCGAGCGTCTTGCGGCGATGCTGCAAAGCGGCCTGGTGCGCCGCATCGGCGCGGTGCCGAACCACTACCGGCTGGGCTACGCCGCCAACGGCATGAGCGTGTGGGACGTCGCCGACGATCGGGTCGACGAGCTCGGCGAACGCCTGGCCGTGGTGCCGGGCGTCAGCCACTGCTATCGCCGCCCGCGCGCGCTGCCGCAGTGGCCCTACAACCTGTTCGTCATGCTGCATGGCCGTTCGCGCGCCGAAGTCCAGGCGCAGGCGCGCGACGTGGCGGCATTGCTCGGCGATGCCTGCCGCAGCCACGACATCCTTTATTCGACCGCGATCCTGAAGAAAACCGGGTTGCGGCTGCGCGAGGGCTGAAACCATGTTCCGAATCTCCCAGTTCATGCGCCTGCTGGCCGATGCCGAGCGCGGCGTGGCGATACCGCCGCCGCGGCGTGCGCGCGCTCCCGGCCCGGTCGTCATCTGGAACCTGATCCGCCGCTGCAACCTGACCTGCAAGCACTGCTACGCACTGTCGGCCGACCACGACTACCCGGGCGAGTTGAGCACCAGCGAGGTGTTCACGGTGATGGACGACCTGAAGGCGTTCAAGGTGCCGGTGCTGATCCTGTCCGGCGGCGAGCCGCTGCTGCGGCCCGACCTGTTCGACATCGCCGCGCGCGCCAAGGCGATGGGCTTTTATGTCGGCCTGTCGAGCAATGGCACGCTGATCGACGAGGCCATGGCCGACCGGGTCGCCGCGGCCGGCTTCGACTACGTCGGCATCAGCCTGGACGGGCTGCGCGACACGCACGACAAGTTTCGCCGGCTGCAAGGTGCTTTCGAGCGCAGCCTCGCGGCGCTGCGCCACCTGCGCGCGCGCGAGGTGCGGCTCGGCCTGCGCTACACGATGACGGCGATGAACGCGCACGACTTTCGCCCGCTGCTGCAGCTGATGCGCGACGAGGGCGTGGCCAAGTTCTACTTCTCGCACCTGAACTACGCCGGGCGCGGCAACATCCACCGCGCCCGCGACGCGCAGTTCGCCGCCACGCGCGAGGCGATGGATCTGCTGTTCGACACCGCCTGGCAGGCCGCGCGCGACGGCCGCGACGACGAATACGTCAGCGGCAACAACGACGCCGACGGGCCGTGGCTGCTGCGCTGGGCCGACGCGCGCTGGCCGCGCCAGCACCAGGCGCTGCGCGAGCATCTGGCCGCCTGGGGCGGCAACTCCAGCGGCGTCAATGTCGCCAACATCGACAACCTCGGCCACGTGCACCCGGACACGATGTGGTGGCACCACGACCTGGGCAGCGTGCGCGAGCGGCCGTTCTCGGCCATCTGGCAAGACACCAGCGATCCGCTGATGGCCGGGCTCAAGGCCGCGCGCCGTCCGGTGCAGGGGCGCTGCGCCGGGTGCGCGCACCTGGACATCTGCGGCGGCAACACGCGGGTGCGCGCGCAGCAGGTCACCGGCAACCCCTGGGCCGAGGATCCGGGCTGCTACCTCAGCGATGCCGAGATCGGCCTGGCGGCGCAGGAAGTGCTCGCATGAAGCCGCTGCTGCACCTGCTGTGGCAGGCCGCCGCGGCGGTCGGCCTGGTGCTGATCGGCGTCGACCTGGCCAGCGCCGCGCAGCCGGCGTCATCGACAGCCCTTGCCGCGTCCGCACCAACGATCGACGCGGCCGACCCGGCGGGCGCGCCAGCGGCGCTGTACCAGCAGCATTGCGCCGCCTGCCACGGCGCACAACGCACCGGCGGCATGGGCCCGGCGCTGCTGCCCGAGAGCCTGGAGCGGCTGCGCCGCGCCGAGGCGCTGCAGGTCATCGCCAACGGCCGTGCGGCGACGCAGATGCCCGGCTTCGGCGACAAGTTGAGCCAGCACGAGATCGCCGCGCTGGCGGCATGGATCACGACGCCGGTACTGCCGCCGCCGGCGTGGACCGAGGCCGACATCCGCGCGTCGCGCATCGCCGACCCGGCGGCGGCGGCGCTGCCGCACAAGCCGGTGTGGCGCGCCGACCCGATGAACCTGTTCGTCGTCGTCGAAGGCGGCGACCACCACGTCAGCCTGGTCGACGGCGACCGCTTCGAGCCCATCCACCGCTTCCCCAGCCGCTACGCGCTGCACGGCGGGCCGAAGTTCTCGCCCGACGGGCGCTTCGTGTACTTCGGCTCGCGCGACGGCTGGATCACCAAGTACGACCTGTGGAACCTGAGCGTGGTGGCCGAAGTGCGCGCCGGGCTGAACATGCGCAATGTCGCGGTCAGCGGCGACGGCAAGTGGGTGATGGCGGCCAATTACTTTCCGCGCACGCTGGCGCTGTTCGACGCGGGGCTGAATCTGGTCAAGACCTACGCCGCGGCCACGGCCGACGGCGCGAGCAGCTCGCGCGTGTCGGCGGTTTACGACGCCGCGCCGCGCAAGAGCTTCGTCGTGGCGATGAAGGACATCCCCGAGGTCTGGGAGATTTCGTACGACCCGAAGGCCGAGCCGATCTACGACGGCCTGGTGCACGACTACCGCATGGGCGAAGGCGTGCCCAAGCCGGGCACCTTCGGCGTGCGGCGCTCGAAGCTGCAGCAGCCGCTCGATGACTTCTTCTTCTCGCCCGACTACAGCGAGGTGCTTGGCGCGACGCGCGGCGGGGGCGACGGCGCGGCGACCGCGCAGGTGGTCAACCTGGACGTGCGGCGCAAGATCGCCGACCTGCCGATCGCCGGCATGCCGCACCTGGGCTCGGGCATCACCTTCATGTGGAACGGCCGGCGCGTCGTTGCCGGGCCCAACCTGAAGGGCGGCCAGATCGACGTCATCGACATGAAGACCTGGCAGCCGGTGAAGACCATTGCCGTGCCCGGCCCCGGATTCTTCATGCGCAGCCACGAGAACACGCCCTACGCCTGGACCGACTCGATGATGAGCCCGCAGGCCAAGGACACGCTGACCATCGTCGACAAGCGCTCGCTCGAGGCGGTGGCCAGCGTGCGCGCCGAGCCAGGCAAGACGCTGGCGCACATCGAGTTCACCAAGGACGGGCGCTACGCGCTGGCCAGCCTGTGGGAGAAGGACGGCGCGCTGATCGTCTATGACGCCGCGACCTTCAAGGAGGTCAAGCGCCTGCCGATGAGCAAGCCGGTGGGCAAGTACAACGTGTGGAACAAGATCACGCGCTCTGAAGGCACCTCGCACTGAGCAGGGGTGTGGGGCCGCAGCCGCTGCCGTGCCCCGTGCGGTACTGCGGCCGAGCTTCGGCTTCGCTGGGGCCCGCAGCCTGCGGCTGTGCCAGCATCGGTCCATGAAAAGCCTTGCCTTTGCGCTACTTGTCGCGGCGGCCACGCTGCCGATCATCGGCACCGCCCAGCCGACACCGCCGCTGCGCAACCTGAGCGTGGAAACACGCCTGGCCGACGAGCAGCTCGGCAGCCAGCGCGGCGCCCAGGGCAGCGTGACCATCGGCAGCCGCGGCGGGCGCATCGCCGGCGACGGCTCGCTCAGCGTCCATTCCGCCAGCACGCGCCACGGCAGCGAGGCGACCCAGCGCGTGCTGGTGCTCAACGGCGGGCGCGCCGCGCTGCGGCTGGCGCAGGGCATGCCGGTCGACACCACCGAGGTGTGGTGGACGCCATGGGGCCCGGGCGCGGTGGTGCGCAGCCAGTGGGTGGAGCTGGTCAACGGCATGCAGGTGCGGCCGCAGTGGCCGGGCGGCGACGCGCCGGTGACGGTGGAGATCGCGGCACAAAGCGCCGATGCGCTCGCGCCGTCCGGCAGCGGCGCGCTGCCGGCGCAGGCTCAGGTGCTGACCACGGTGCAGGCGCCGCTGGGCGAATGGGTCGAGATCGCCCGGGTGCAAACGCGCTCCGGCGGATCGTCGCTGTCCACCGGGGGCTTCGGTGCGGCCACCGCGGCGCGTGAGCGCAGCCTGCAGTTGCGCGTGAGCCTGCCGTAGCCCGCCGCAGCGAGCGCGGCGCGGCCGTGCTGGCTCTCAGCGCCGGGCCACACTGCCCGACCCGTGCCTCAGCGCGCAGGGGGCGCCGACTTCGGCCACAGCACCCACAGCCGCAGCGGCTGCTTCATGCGTCCGGCCTGCGCTTCGGCACCTTCCGCCCAGCCCCAGAAGTAGTCGGCGCGCACCGCGCCGGTGATCGCACTGCCGGTGTCCTGCGCCAGCACCAGCCGCTGCAGGGCCTTGCTCGACAGCGGCTCGGTGCTGTCCAGCCACACCAGCGCGCCGTAGGGCAGGCTCTTCGGGTCGACCGCGATCGATCGCCCTGGCGTCAGCGGCACACCCTGGGCGCCGCGCGGGCCGACGGCGGGGTCGGGTAGCGGCTGCTCGCGGAAGAACACCACCCGCGGGTTGGCCCACAGCAGTTGCGGCACGCGCTGCGGGTTGCGCCGCGCCCAGTCCTTGATCGCCGGCCAGTTGGCGCCGTCGGGCTCGAGCTCGCCCTGGCCGATCAGCCAGCGGCCCACCGACGCATAGGGCTGGCCGTTGTGGCCGGCGTAGGCCAGCCGCACGGTCTGCACGCGGCCGTTGCCGTCGCTGAAACGCAGCCGCCCCGAGCCCTGGATCTGCAGCAGCAGCGCATCCAGCGGGTCGGCGACGTAGGCGATCTCGCGTCCGCGCAGCGCGGCCTGCGCCTGCGGCACGGTGTCCAGTTGCTGGCGCGTCCAGTACGGCTGGCGCTGGGCCAGATCGGCCGGCGGCGCGTGCAGCGGCACCTGGTAGGCGCCGCGGCGGCTGCGGCTGGCGTCGACCAGCGGCTCGAAGTAGCCGGTGAGCAGGCCCACGGTCGCGCCGTCGCTGGCCTCGACGCGGTACGGCTGCACGCGCTGCACCAGCCATTCGCGCGTGGCGGCGTCGCCCGCCGGTTCGGTCAGCCGCGCCTCGGCGCACAGCGCGGCCCAGCCTGCGGGCGGGCGGTCGCAGCTGTTCAGCAAGGCCGGCCAGACCTCGGCGCTGCGGTCGGCGCCCCAGCCTGGCAGTTGGTCGAAGCCCACCGCCACCCAGCGGCTGGTGGCCGCGCGCGGTGTCGTTGGCGCGGCCGCGCCGGGGGCCGGCGGCGGCGCGGAAGGCTCGGTCGACGACACCGGCGGCCGCGTGCCGCAGCCGGCAGCGATGCCTAGAATCGCCGCCGCCTGCGCCGCCGCGACGAGCATGCGGCGCAGACGCAAACGAGAAAGGCCGATGCTGCTGTTGCTGCTGGAGGCCCTGGCCGCGCTGGGGCTGTTGTTGTTCATCGTGTGGTGGGTGATGTTCGCCGGGCGCCGCAAGGGCGAGCGCGACGACGCCGGGCCGCGCCGCTGAGCATCGCCGGGCGTGCGCGGGCGCATCAGCCTGCCACGGTGGGCCACAGGAAGCTTGGCAGCCGGGTGCGCAGGCGCCGCAGCAACGCGCTTCGGATGCGCTGGCGGTCGGCCGTGCGCACGCCGCGCGCGCTGGCCGCGAGCTTGAACGCCAGCCAGAAGCTGACACCGACGTTGAGCATCCCGGTGGCGGCGATGCCGGCCACGCACCACCAGAATGCCGGCATCTGCAGCACCGGCCAGCCGATCGCGCCGGCCGCGGCACCGAGCTGGCCAGTGGACAAGGTCACGTGGCGCACGTCCAGGCTCGGGCCGACGAAGCCGGTGACCACCGGCACCAGGCCGAGCATCAGGCCGAGCGAGACGTTGGCAACGACACCGCTGATGTTGTCGCGCCACCAACGCGCCCAGCGCTGCGCGCGCGACGCGCCCAGCCGCGCGACGATGTGCGGGTTGCAGCCGATCGCGCTGTCCAGGCGGTGAAAGACGAACCAGTTCTCGGTCCAGCCGGCGACGATCGAGCTGGCGAACAGCAGCACGCCGGTGAAGGCGGCGTACAGCACGGTCGGCCCGAGCAGCGTCAGCGCGTGCAGCACGTGATCGGCCTCGGCCGCACCGACCAGCGGGCGGCCCAGCGCCAGCGTCGACAGCCACTGCGCGGCAAACACCAGCGGCCCGCACAGCGCCAGGTTGCCGAAGATGCCGGCGGCCTGCGAGCGCAGCAGGTGCACCACGTCGTCGACGAAGGCCTCGACCGCGGCATCGGTCTTCAAGTCGCCCAGGCGCTGCGCCATCGCCGGGGCGGTCATCGCCGGCTGCTTGGTGGCCACGGTGCCGTGCCACAGCATGATCAGCACGAAGCTGGCGGCGTAGTTGATGCCGGCCCAGGCGCCGCCCCAGAACGCGCTCAGGCCGATCGCCAGGATGCCGAACTTCAGCAGCGTGGTCACCGACATCACCGCGCCGCCGATCGATGCGCGGCGCAGCATGTCGAGGTATTCGGCGCGGCTGTGCGCAATGTAGTGCTCGCCGGTCTCGGCACTGCGCTGCGCCATCTTGCGCGCGAGCTGCGCGTAGTGGCGCGACAGCAGCGCGCGCACGCTGCGCTGCTGCTGCTGCGCCTGCAGCAGCGAGCAGCACAGCCGCACGATCTCGGGCCCGGGCGACGGCGACAGCACGCAGTCGGCAAGCTGCTCGACGCGGCGCACCCGCGCACGCAGCAGATCCACCGCGTAGACGATGTCCACCGAGATGCCGTACTCGTCCAGGTGGCCGCCGATGCTGTCGACCGCGGCCACGCACTGGTCGAGCAGCGCGCGCAGGTACAGCGCCGCCTGGCGCAGCTCGAGGCTGTCCAGATCGCCGGCCAGCACCCGCTCGCGCAGGCGCTCGGTGCTGGTGGCGAGCTGGCGGAACGGCTGCTGCGCCAGCGTGTCCTCGCTCATGCGCTTGCGCAGCGGGCCGGAGAACCCCGCCGCGCCGATCGCGCCGACCAGGAAGCTCATCGCGTCGAGCATCTCGGCGCGCCACGGGTCGCCGCCGCGCGAGACGCCGCGCCACGCCGCGCTGCCCAGGCGCTGCAGCGTGTCGGCATCGAGCGCGGCGACCCAGGCCGCGTCCTCGGGCCGGAACAGCAGCGGAAACAGCTCGGCCAACTCGCGCGTGTCCGGCGTGGCGGGCAGCACGCGCAGCCGCACACGCTCGAGCACCTCGCTGTACAGCGCGGTGCGCGGGCTCAGGCCGAAGTCGGAGAACAGCCCGGCGGCACGCACGTCGCCCCAGAAGGCGACGAACACGCGCTGCACGCGCCGGCCGTACTCGGGGTTGTTGTCCAGCACCTTGAGCAGGTGGCGCAACCGCAGCACTGCCGGCGGCGTCGCGTCTTCGGCCGGGGCCTCGCGCGGCTCGTGGCGCAGCCACTGCAGCAGCCGCACCAGCCACAGGTGGCGCTGAGCGCGGTCGTTCAGACCCTCGGCCGCGTTCAGCAGCGCGCTCAGATCCCAGCGGCCGGCTTCGCGCCTGGACAGCACGGTCAGTGCAACGCGCCGGGTTGCGCCAGGGTGAACGGCGCGATCGCCGCGTCGAAGGCGTGCGCGTCCTCGGTCATGCAAAAGAAGGTGCCGTGCATCATGCCGTGCGGCGTGGCCAGTTGGGTCCAGCTGGTGTACTCGAAGGACTCGCCCGGCTTGAGCAGCGGCTGGTGCCCCACCACCGCCAGGCCGCGCACCTCCTCGACGTGGCCGGCGGCATCGGTGATGACCCAATGCCGCGCCACCAGTTGCGCCGCGATGTCGCCGCTGTTGTGGATGGTCACGGTGTAGGCGAAGGCGAAGGGGCCGTCGGGCAGCTGCGACTGCTCGGCCAGGAACTGGGTCTTGACGCTGCAGCTGAATCGCGGGCCCTTCATGGTCGGCGCATTGTAGGCAGGCCCCTAGAATCAAAGACATGCGCTCCTACCGCATCGCCCCCAGCCTGCTGTCGGCCGACTTCGCGCGGCTGGGCCAGGAGATGAAGGCGGTCATCGACGCCGGTGCCGACTGGATCCACTTCGACGTGATGGACAACCATTACGTGCCGAACCTCACTTTCGGCCCGATGGTGTGCCAGGCGCTGCGCAAGCACGCGGTGCGCGGCGACGGCCAGCCGGTGCCGATCGACGTGCACCTGATGGTGCAGCCGGTGGACGCGCTGGCGCAGGCCTTCGCCGACGCCGGCGCCGACCTGATCAGCTTCCACCCCGACGCCAGCATCCACGTCGACCGCACGCTGCAGCTGATCCGCGCCGCCGGCTGCAAGGCCGGGCTGGTCTACAACCCGGCGGCCTCGATCGACGGCCTGGAATGGGTGCTCGACAAGGTCGACCACGTGCTGGTGATGAGCGTGAACCCCGGCTTCGGCGGCCAGGGCTTCATCGACGGCAGCCTGCGCAAGATCGAGCGCCTGCGCAGGGTGATCGACGCCAGCGGCCGCGACATCGCGCTGGAAGTCGACGGTGGCATCAAGGTCGACAACATCCGCCGCATCGCCGACGCCGGCGCCGACACCTTCGTCGCCGGCAGCGCGATCTTCGGCCAACCCGACTACCGCCAGGTGATCGGCGCGATGCGCGCCGAACTGGCGCGCGGCTGAGCCGCGCATGTCGGCGATCGAGCTGCAAGGTGTGGCCAAACGCTGGGGCAGCACCACCGCGCTGCACGCGGTGGACCTGAGCATCGCCGCGGGCAGCTTCTGTGTGCTGCTGGGCCCGTCGGGCTGCGGCAAGTCGACCACGCTGCGCATCATCGCCGGGCTCGACCACGCCAGCAGCGGGCGCGTGCTGATCGCCGGGCGCGACGTCACCACGCTGGCGCCGGCCGAGCGCGGCATCGCGATGGTGTTCCAGAACTACGCGCTGTTTCCGCACCTGGACGTGGCGAACAACATCACCTTCGGCCTGAGCGTGCGCAAGCTGCCGGCGGCCGAACAACAACAGCGGCTGCAGCAGGTGGCGCAGCTGCTGGGCCTGGGCGCGCTGCTGCAGCGCAAGCCCTCGCAGCTGTCGGGCGGCCAGCAGCAGCGCGTCGCGCTGGGCCGCGCGCTGGTGGCGCAGGCCAAGGTGTGCCTGATGGACGAGCCGCTGTCCAACCTGGACGCGCAGTTGCGCCAGGACATGCGCCGCGAGCTGCGCGAGCTGCAGCGCCAGCTCGGGCTGACCGTGGTCTACGTCACCCACGACCAGGCCGAGGCGATGAGCATGGCCGACCAGGTGGTGCTGCTGAACAAGGGCGCGGTCGAGCAGGCCGGCAGCGCGCGCGACCTGTATTCGCGCCCGGCCACCACCTTCGTCGCGCGCTTCGTCGGCACGCCGCCGATGAACCTGCTGCAGCTCGACGGCGGTGTCATCGCCGGCAGCGATGTCGCCACCGGCGTGCAGGCGGCGCAGCTCGGGCTGCGGCCCGAGGACATCGTGCTGGCCGACGACGGCGTCGCCGCCACGGTGACGGGCAGCGAATACCTGGGTGCCGACCTGGTACTGCGCTGCGCGATCGGCAGCCAAAGCCTGCTGGTGCGCGCCGCCGGCCACACCGACATCGCCGCGGGCAGCCCGGTCCGGCTGCGCTGGTCGCCCGCCGATGCACACGGCTTCGACCGCGACGGGCGGCGCACGACGGCGCCGCCCTGACCGGCACCACAGCCGGTTCGACCCTGCCCCGCGCAGGCCAGATCGACGCACCAGCAAACTACGGCTCGACGCTGGCCACCTCTTCGGTGGCGAAGCCTGCCGGCATCACCACTTCCAGCATCTCGACATCGTCGCTGTGCCCGAGCTCGCGGTGCCGGATGCCCGGCGGCTGGTACACGCACGAGCCCGCTTCCAGCCTGACCGCGCCTTGGCCCTCGTACTCGAACTCGATCCAGCCCTTCAGCACGTAGACCAGCTGGAACTCGGTGCGGTGCAGGTGCGGCTGGCTGGAAAAGGCCTGACCGGCGGCTGCCCGAATCACATGGGCAACCACGCGGCCGTGGGTCGCGCGCTCGATGCCGAGGTCGCGGTACTCGAAGAACGATCGCAGGCCCCGATCGAAGGCCGCATCCTTGGCGTGGGTGGCGATGAATCCGGTGCTGGCCATGGGTGGCTCCGGTCGAGCTGAAGCGGGCGTCGATTGTGCGCGCCTGCGTCATGGCAAGGCCCAGGGCTGGCAGTGGCCCGTGGCACCGGCGAGAGCGCGAACAGCGCTGCACCGACAGCGCGACCGTCACGCCGGCAGCGCAATCACTTGCGGGCACGCGCCAGCCCGCGACAAGCGCTGCGAGCGGCGCGGCCTCGTCCTCGTCCGCCAACCGATCTGCGCCACTGCGATCCCGCGCACCGCACAGCACGGCAGCACGAAGCTGGCTTGCGGCGGCGGCCAGACTCGGGGCCGGATGGCCGCCTTCGGCGTCACTTTCTTCTTTCGCCGAGCTCCGACAGCAGCTGCAGCTGCACTTCCTGGATCTGGACCAGCCGCTCCCATTGGTGCGACAGCAGATGGTCCAACTTCTCGTGCAGGTGGCGAATCTCGAGTTCCGCCTTGAGGTTGATCTGGTAGTCGTGCTGCGAGCGCAGCCGGTCTTTGGCCTCCTGGCGGTTCTGGCTCATCATGATGATCGGCGCCTGCACCGCGGCCAGGCACGACAGGATCAGGTTCAGGAAGATGTACGGGTAGGGGTCGAGCGGGCGCCACAGCAGCACCAACGAGTTGAAGCCGACCCACAGCGCGAGAAAGACCGCGAAGCAGATCAGAAAGGTCCAGCTGCCGCCGAACGCCGCGATCTTGTCGGCCAGGCGCTCGCCGAACGACCAGGTCTGCTCGAAGGCCTCGTCCGGGTTGGCCGAGATGGTTTCATGCTCTTGCAGGCTGCGCACGACTTCCTGTTCGAGCGACGAGAGTTCGCCGCGCTCGGACTCGAGCAGGTCGTGCACGTACCGGCCGCGGATCAGCGTCAGGTCGGGCCGGCAGATGTACATCTGCGCCGACCAGTCGGGCCGGGTCTTGCAGATCTGCGCTTCGAGCTCCTTGCGGATCAGCTCGCCAGAAACCAGATTGCGCAGCGCAAACGACTTGCCGCAGATCGCGCAGACCCGCGATGCGTTCATCGGATTCGTCATGACTGGAGTACCCGTTCGAGCCTGGCGCGGCGCCGCCACATGAAACCAGGCTGGCTTGCCAACATGCGTTGAACCCTTCTGACTGGCGCCCGACGCTGCCGGCGCGCACCGCCCCTCAGGATGCGCCGCCCGCCACCGCGCTGCCGCGGCGGCGTTGCTGCGCCAGCCAGGGCAGCGCCGCGACGACAGCGGCCAGCGGCAGCAGCGAGCCGAGGTTGATCCAGGTCCAGCCGGCGCTGGTGACCAGCGCGCCCGACGCGAACGAGGTCATCGCCATCGTGGCGAACACGCAGAAATCCATCGCCGCCTGCGCGCGCGCCTTCTCCTCGGGCCGGTAGGTCTCGGTGAACAGCGTCGTGCCGCCAACGAAGAAGAAGTTCCAGCCCACGCCCAGCAAGAACAGCGCGAGCAGGAAGTGGCTCAGCTCCACGCCCGACAGCGCGACCGCGATGCAGGCGAAGTTCAGCACCGCGCCGGCGGCCAGCACCGGCAGCACGCCCACGCGCCGGATCAGGTGTCCGGTAAAGAACCCCGGCACGAACATGCCCAGCACATGCCACTCGAGCACCAGCGCCACCTGGCCGAAGTGGTACTGGTGCAGCTGCATCGCGATCGGCGTGGCGGCCATCAGCAGGTTCATCACGCCGTAGCCCACCGCCGAGGCCAGCACCGCGACGATGAACGCCGGCTGGCGCGCCAGCTCGGCCAGCGGCCGGCCGCTGGCGGCGTCGTGCGCGCTGGGCAGGTGGGCGGGAAACCTGATCGCCGACAGCAGCGCCAGCGACAGCAGCGCCACCGCGATCAGCGCGACGTAGGCGCCGGCGAAGGGCACGCCCAGCAGCTCGCGCGTGGCGTTCGCCAGGTTCGGCCCGGCGAAGGCGCCGACGATGCCGCCGGCCAGCACCAGCGAGATCGCGCGCTCCTTGAAAGCAGGCGCGGCCAGCTCGGTGGCGGCGAAGCGGTAGAGGTAGGCGTTGGCGTTGTAGTAGCCGGCGATCACGGTGGCCGTCACCAGCAGCGCGAAGCTGCCGCGCAGCGCCGCCCACGCGCACAGCGCGGCCGAGAACATCGCCACCAGCAAGCCGAGCTGGAACGAGCGCTTGCGCCCCCAGCGTGCTTGCGAGCGCGCCACCAGCGGCGTGCTGAGCGCGCCGCCGACCACATAGCCCATCACCGGCAGCGTCGCCATCCAGGCCACCGGCGCCAGCGCCAGCCCGACCAGGCCGTTGATCGCGATGAAGGTGACGTTGTTGGTCAGGAACAGCCCTTGGCACAGGGCGAGCAGCCAAAGGTTGCGGTTCATCGGCGGGCGGCGCCGCTCGGTGCGGCGGCAAGGTGCGGTGTGGCTGACGGCGGCGCAGTGCGCCGCGGCCATTGTCGCTGCGCGCGGCGCCGCCTGCCGGCTGCCGCGGCTCGGCGGCTTGCTCGACAATTCGCGCGCCAAGGCCACGCCGCGACGCCGATGAACGCCCCAGCCACACCGAGCCCGCCCGCGCTGCAGCTGCAGGACGTGGCCTGCACCTTCGTCAACCGCGACGACGCCAGCCAGCGCTACACCGCGGTGCGCGACGTGACGCTGAGCGTGGGCGACGGCGAGTTCGTCTCGGTGGTCGGCCCCACCGGTTGCGGCAAGAGCACGCTGCTCAACGTCGCGGCCGGGCTGCTCGCGCCCAGCAGCGGCACGGTGCACACCTTCGGCGACACGCTGGCCGGCATCAACCGGCGCGCCGGCTACATGTTCCAAAGCGACAGCCTGATGCCGTGGCGCACCGCGCTGCGCAACGTGATGGCCGGGCTGGAGTTTCGCGGCATGGCGCAGGCCGAGGCGCGCCGCCTGGCCGAAGACTGGCTGCGCCGCGTCGGCCTCGGCGGCTTTGGCGACCGCTACCCGCATCAGCTGAGCGGCGGCATGCGCAAGCGCACCAGCCTGGCGCAGACGCTGGCGCTGGAGCCGGACCTGATCCTGATGGACGAGCCGTTCTCGGCGCTGGACGTGCAGACGCGCCAGCTGATGGAAAACGAGCTGCTCGAGCTGTGGAGCGCGGCCGGGCGCACCGGTGCGGCCGCGGCGCGCAAGGCGGTGCTGTTCATCACCCATGACCTGGACGAGGCGATCGCGCTGAGCGACCGCGTGGTCGTGCTGTCGGCCGGCCCGGCGTCGCGGCCGATCGGCGAGTTCCCGATCGACCTGCCCCGCCCGCGCGACGTGGCCGAAGTACGCACCAGCCCGCGCTTCATCGAGCTGCACCGCGCCATCTGGGACGTGCTGCGCGAGCAGGTGTTGACGGGTTACCGCCAGCAGTTGGCGGCGTGAACCCGGCACCCGGCGGCACCACGCGGCACCACGCGGCACCACGCGGCATCACGCGGTATCACGCGGCCCAAACCCACGCGGTTGACGCACCTTAAGGTTCGGCGCCGGACAAACAGGCATACTGCATGCCTGTTTGAAGCTCGCAGGCGCTGCCCAGGAGGATCCGTGTCGCTGCCCCATCTGCATCTTTCGCCCGACGCCATCTACCCCTTCGACGCGCGCGGCGTGGCCAAGCGCTTCCGCCATGCGGCGATCTTCGGCGCGCTGGACAGCCTGCAGCCGGGCGAGACCATGCGTTTCGCCAACGACCACGACCCGCTGCCGCTGCTGGCGCAGATCGCGCAGCGCTATGGCGAGCGCGTCAGCGTCGAATACAGGCAGCGCGACCCGGGGCTGATCGTGATCGACTTTCGCGTGCAGTGACGGCCAGGCCACGCGACGCGATGCGCCTGCCGCTGGTGTATTCCTGCTCGGGCTGCTCCAGCGCGGCGCAGCTGGCCAACCACGCGGCGGTGCGGCTGGACCGCGAGGGCCATGCCGAGATGTCGTGCATCGCCGGGCTGGGCGGCGACGTGCCCAGCCTGCTGCGCAAGGCGCACGACGCGGTGCAGGCCGAGCGCCCGATCGTCGCCATCGACGGCTGCGTGCTGGCCTGCGCCAAGAAGACGCTGGCGCGCCACGGCATCGCCACCTCGCGCCACGTCGAGCTGTGGCGGCTGGGCGTGCGCAAGCGTTTGCACGACGATTTCAGCGCCGACGAGGCCGCAGCCGCGTTGGCGTACTGCCGCGAGCTGACGGCCGAACTCGCTGCCGACAACGCCGAGCAGACCGCCGAAACCGCCACCGAGAGCGCCGCCGCGGACCGCGGCTGAGCGCTCTACCGCGCGAAGAACGGCGCGGTCTCGAACACCTGCGGCGCGAAGCGGTGCCCTTGCAGCCCCAGGCTGCGCTTGAGCACGAAGTCGAACAGCAGCACGTTGTGCTGACGCAGCATGCGCAGCGGATCCAGCAGCGCCGCATCGAGCAGCCCGCGCGAGACCAGCCCGTGCAGGTCGATCAGCGGCACCACGCCGGGCAGCGGGTAGTCCGAACCGTTCAACAGCCGGGCCTGCCAGTCGCGGCGCGTCAGCAGCGTCGGGATGACGTCGACGCGGTTGGCCTGCACCACCGCCGAGATGTCGCCAAACAGGTTGGCGCGCCAGCGCGGCTCGTCCATCAGCCGCGTGAACAGCTCGAAGTTGCTCGGCTGGCCGCTCTTGACCTTGGAGTCCAGCTCCTCGGCATGACCCAGCGACGCGCAGTGGGCGACGATCACCCGCACGCCGGCGTCCAGCGGCCGGCGCAGCCGCAGCGGGTTGCCCAGGTGCTCGCCGAAGCCGACCACCGCCTGCTCCTCGCCGGCATGGGTGATCAGCGGCAGCTTCAACGCCGCGAGCTTGGCGTAATAGCGGTCGCAGCGCGGGCTGGCCGGGTCGATGTTCTGCGCGCTGGGCAACCACTTGATCGCGCGCGCACCTTGCGCCACCACCGCATCGAGCCGGTCGAGCGCGCCCGGGTCGTAGGGGTGCACCGAAGCCACCCACTCGAAGTGCGCCGGATGCTTGGCCGCCAGCGCCGCGATGTGCTCGTTGCTGGCGTAGTAGGTCGCCATGTCCTTCATCGGCGCACCGGTCTCGTTGCGCGCCCAGTCAAAGGCGAACATCATCGCCTTGAAGCCGGCCGCCATCTCCTGGGTCTGCACCAGCAGCTGGTCGATGAAGCTGGCATCGATGTGGCCGCGCCGGTCGTCGATGCATGACGCGTTGATGTAGACCTTGCGCCGCAGGAACTCGCGCGGGTTCCACCAATGGCTCATGCGCGGGTTGAACCACAGCGTGCTGCCCGAATCGCCGTCGCCGAAGACGTGGATGTGGCAGTCCCACACCTTGGCCGCATCCAGCCCGTGCCAGGCGGCGCGCACGGCCGGATGGCCGCGCAGCACGGCCGGTAGCGCGCCCAGGCACTTGTTGAGCAGGCCGTCGCGCCAGCCCAGGTCGAAGCCGCTCAGGCCCAGGCTCGCGGCGGCCGCGCCGAGCACGACCCGGCGGCGCATCATGGTTTGGCGCTGGCCGGGCGGGTCTTGATGCCGTGCTCGATGCGCTCCATCAGGAAATCGAAGAACGGGTTCGACGACATGCGCGCCAGCGAGTCGATGCTGACGATCAGCAGCCCGCGTTCGCCGCGGGTGGCCATCGCGCCGAGGTTGGCGCCGTAGTCCTCGCTGGTGTCGGGCTGCAGCCCGTACAGCGAATCGCTCAGCGGGAACGGGATCGCCAGGTGCGACAGCGAGAACACGCCCGGCGGGAACCTGGCGTTGAGCTCGTGCACCGTCTCCTCGGTGCTGCCGGCGGCAACGGTGCGCGCGACCACCTCGTCGCTGCTGCGGCTGAGGTTGGTGACCACGGTGGTGGTGAAGTTGCGCGGCGCATCGGGCAGCAGCCGGTTGAGCACCGTGTCGGCGCTGCTGCGCATCAGCGGGCCGAAGCGCGCGTTGCGGTTCAGGTCGAACAGCACCAGCTCGCTGCCGTTGGCCGGAAGATTGGCGTACAGCGCGGCGACGATGGCGCGGGTGCTGACGGTGAAGTCCACCACCGACTGGAAGGTCAGCACCGGCGGCAGGTCCTTCAACTGGTCCTCGCGCGCGTGGCGGTCGATCTGCCCTTGCAGCCGGCGTGCCACCAGCGACGACTGGCGCGCACCGTTGACCGGGAAGCTGTTGTACTTGAAGGGGTTGAACTCGGGCACGATGCCCAGCCACGCCGCCTTGTCGAAGGCCGGAAAGAACGCCGGCCAGCCGAACACGCCGGCAAAGCGCGCCATGCTGGTGATGCCGATCATCGGCGCGAACAGCACGATGCGCTCGGGCCGCGCCAGCTTGGGGTCGTCGAGCACGTCCAGCGCGTACTTCATCGCCAGCGCGCCGCCGTTGGAAAAGCCCACGATGTGCAGCGGCGCCGGCGCGCTCGCCAGGCGCCGCGCCTCGCGCACCGCCAGGTGGGTGGCCGCCATCCACTGCTCCCATTCGACCTTGCCCAGGCCCGCCGGCACCGTGCCGTGGCCGGGCAGGCGGATCGCCACCGCCACCCAGCCGTCTTCCACGTAGCGCCGCGCCACGTGGCGCAGGCTGTAGGGCGAATCGGTCAGGCCGTGCAGCAGCACCACCGCGCCAACCGGCGTGCCGCTGGGCATCATCACGTAGGAGCGGTTCCAGTCGGTCTTGAAGCGCCCCGGGTAGATCGGGCTGCCGCTGTAGTAGCGGTTGGATTCGACCTGGTCTTCGGGCTCGAGCTTGTCGGTGACCTCGGCGCGCACCTCGTCGAACAGCCGGTTCTCCTGTTGCACGTAGCCAGCCCAGTCGAGCTTGGCGAGCTCGTCGGCGCTGGCTTCGTGCGGCGCGAAGGTGTGCCAACGCTCCAGGTGCGGCGCGCGCAGCGCGTCGTAGGCGCGCCAGGCGACGATCGCCACCAACACCGCCAGCAGCGCGGCCAGCATGCGTTTCACCCACTTCAGCACAGTCGATTTCATGACTCGGTATTAATCCCAATTCAACTTAGGCGCGAAATCATAAGCGGCGCCATCGGCAACAATGGCCGCGCCGGCGGCGCCGGCTGCAGAACTGCACGAGACCCCCGACGGCCCGATGTGGCACAAGCTCAAACCGCAACCCGGCAACCTGCGCCTGTGGCAGGGCGGCCTGCTGCTGGCGCTGCTGGCTTTGTGGCACCTGATGACGGCACCGGGCCTGCTGCCGAACTTCATGTTCGACAACGACCGTCAGGCCGCCTTCTTCTTCGGCCAGCCGGCGGTGGTGGCGCAGCGCATCTGGCGCTGGTTCGTCACCGATGCCGACATCTACCGGCACCTGGGGGTGACGCTGACCGAGACGCTGGCGGCGTTTGCCATCGGCTCGGTGCTGGGCCTGCTGGCGGGCCTGTGGCTGGCGCTGCAGCCGATGGCCTCGGCGCTGCTCGAGCCCTACATCAAGGCGATGAACTCGATGCCGCGCATCATCCTGGCGCCAATCTTCGCGGTGTGGTTCGGGCTGGGGCTGGGCAGCAAGATCGCGCTGGGCGTGACGCTGGTGTTCTTCATCGTCTTCTTCAATGTCTACCAGGGCGTGCGCGAGGTCAGCCCGGTGATCCTGGCGAATGCCCGGATGTTGGGCGCGAGTCCAAGGCAGTTGCTGCGCCACGTCTACCTGCCCAGCGCGACGGCCTGGGTGTTCAGCTCGCTGCACAACAGCGTCGGCCTGGCCTTCGTCGGCGCGGTGGTCGGCGAATACCTGGGCTCGAGCCAGGGCGTGGGCTACCTGATCCTGCAGGCCGAGGGCAGCTTCGACATCAACACGGTGATGGCCGGCATCGTGGTGCTGACCGCCTTTGCGCTGCTGCTGGACGCCGGCGTCACGCGCATCGAGCGGCGGTTGATGAAGTGGCAGCCCAGGAGCGGCGAGACCGAGAAGCTGTGATTCCCGGTTGCGTTCGGGAATGAAAGCCCGAGGACCGTCCTCGGCGCAAAGCAGCCGAATACAGAACAGCCTTCACCGCAGAGGAACGGAGGACGCAGAGGTCCGCAGAGTAAAGCCAGACTTGTATTCCTCTGCGCAAACTCTGCGTCCTCCGTTCC
>WBZL01000604.1_pt1 | contig 40221 bp, 38 predicted proteins | sample 5204291 | NCBI WGS metagenome assembly WBZL01 (sample SAMN12344345, study PRJNA552823) | activated sludge metagenome | biome: Activated sludge suspended growth; feature: Nitrification reactor; material: Wastewater; isolation source: activated sludge from nitrification reactor of wastewater... | reverse complement strand
CAACAGCAGCTTGCTCAATTCCTGCGCCACCGCCTCCCACTCCGCAAACGGCTGCGGCAGCCGGGGCAATGGGTCTTGCGGCGGCAAAAAACCGCGTGTGAAATCTCGTTGTGTCATATTTTTTTTTGACAGGATTTACAGGATTTACAGGATTTTTCTGTCATCCTGTTAATCCTGTTAATTCTGTCGGAAAATTTTCTTATCCAAAGCGTTCGGGGGTGAAGGCTGTGATGTCCAGCAACGGCCGTTCTTCCTGCACCACCTGTGCCACCAGCTTGCCCGTCACCGGCCCCATGGAAAGCCCCAGCATGGCGTGGCCGGTGGCAACAACCAAATTGCGGTGGGTGTTGGTGCGGCCGATGTAGGGCAGGCCGTCGGGGGAGCAGGGGCGCATTCCGCGCCACACTTCCACCGTTTCCTTGTTTTCCAGCCCCGTCAGATAGCCATCGGCGGCGCGGACAATGGCATTCACCCGCCGCTGGTTGATGGAAAAGTCAAACCCGGCCAGCTCCAGCGTCCCGGCAAAGCGAAGCAGCGACCCCATGGGGGTGACGGCGACTTTGGCTTCGGACAGGTGGAGGTGGCGGCTGAGATAGGTGGGAAACGGCCGTTTAATCGTCACGCTATACCCCTTCGCCGGTTCCATTGGAATGTTGACCCCCAGCCCTTTGGCGACCGGGGTGGACCATGCTCCAGCGGCCAAAACGACCTGCTTGGGGGTGAATTTGCCGCTGGTGGTACGAACGGCCGTTATCCCCCCCGACCCCACATCAAACCCCAGCACCTCGGCATGGGTTAGCACCCGCGCCCCGTGCCGCCGTGCCGCCGCCACCATCGCGTGGACAAACCGCGCCGGGTTAATGTGGGCATCTTCTGGCGACAGCACTCCGCCGACAACGCTAGGGTGGACTAGCGGTTCTAATGCCCGTACCGCCTCAGCCGTGGGCAGCAGCTCTAGCCGCAGCCCAAACTGGCTCATTTCCTCCACCATGTGCCGCCCTTTTTCCAGCCCCTTCTCCGTGCGATAGAGCGACATCCCCCCCTTTTGCTCAAAATCACAATCCAGCTTTTCCTCGGCCACCAACTGCTGGTAAATAGCCAAACTGGCTCGCTGCATGTCGCGCAGCAGCGGCACGGCGCGGTGCAGAGCCTTTTCGTTGCAATACTTTTGAAATTGCCACAGCCACGCTGCCAGGTCGGGGCTAAGGCGGGGTTTGATGTAAAACGGGCTTTCCGGGTCGAGCATCCATTTCATCCCCTGCGTCAGCACCCCCGGCATCGGCACCGGGTCGGAATAGCCGGGGCAAATCAGCCCGGCATTGCCATAGGAACTGCCGGCCGCAATCTCCCCTTTTTCCACCAGCGTCACGTTTGCCCCCGCCTCGGCCAAAAAATAAGCGGCCGTTACGCCAACTACGCCACCACCAATTATCAGTATGTCGCTCATAATCATTGGGAATTATGAATGATGAATTATGAATTATGAAAAGGTTCTGCATTCATAATTCATAATTCCTAATTCATAATTTCTTGATCTCCCACAACTCCACCACCCGATCTGACGGGTAGCCGATGGGGTCAAAATCATCTGTTTCGCGGGCTTCGTACCCCACGCGGTCAAACAGCTCCTCGATGGTGCGCGAGGAATGGTGCTGGGCTTCGCCGATGGTGTGGAACAGGTAGACCGCCGACGGCAAGATGACGGGGTAGCCCATTTCGTAGAGGGCGTAGCCGGTCCCCTGCGCCAACGCCGCCAAAAAGGTGTTGTCGCGTTGGGCAATGGTTTGCCCGGCGTGGGTCAGATTGACGTTGAAGGTGAAGGCGAAATGGTCGCGCAAATACCCTTGCGTCTGCAAAAACGCCCCTACTTTGGCGATGTTGGCCTGTAGCTGGCTGAATTGGGCGGGGGTGTCGAGGGCAGGCGGCAAATCCAGCCCCAAATGGTCGTGCAGTTGGGCAAAAAAGCGGCGACCCACCCGCTTGGTAAAAAGCCGCCGCTCCCGCGCCACCGGCTCCAGGTAATGGTTGGGGTGGGCGGCAATTTGCTCAAAGGCGGCGCGGAAGAAGGCGTAGGAGAGGGCATCAAATTCGCCGGATTGGGGAACGGCCGTTTGCCACAGCCTACCCACAAAATTTTCCACCAAATTCGGAGCCGCCTCGCGCCCAAACACCACCTGCAAATAATCCGTCGCGTGCGCCGTCACCGGCTGCAGGCTGCCGCTGTTGCCAGGCAACGCCAGCCACTCGGCCACAATGGCGCGAGACATAAAGGACAAAAAATCAGTTCCCATCGGCCACCAGGCGGCAAAATCGGGAAACGGCCGTTGGGCCACCACATCACGTAACGTTTTTTCCATCTTGAGAGAATTTCACGCAAAGTCGCAAAGATAACGCATTTTTCTTTGCGACTTTGCGACTTTGCGTGATCTTTTAATCTTTTTTTGCCAGATCTGCCTGCAAAAGCTCAAACTGCCCCGCCTTGTCCACATCCATCGCAATTTCGGCGTAGGGATTGAGCAGGATTTTGGCGGGGTTGCCCAGAATGCGCTCCGTGGCACCTTCGATGTCGGCCAGGCTGAGGCGGCGGGTGAGCAGCTTGAGCAGCATTCGCAGGCCGACAATGCGGGCGAGTTTCCAGGCGTGTTTACGGCCGTTTATCAACGCTTCCCACAGATCATAATGCGAATACGCCAGATCCGACTGCACCAGTAGGAGGTCGCCCCCGGCAATTTCCACTCCTTTGAGCTTGACATAAGTGCGGTTGGAGTGGGGGTAGCGTGCTTCCAGCACCTGTTTGGTGACAAAGTTGTAGTAAACGGAGCGATCAAACGGCCGGCACATATCCAGAAAGTCGTCTACCATGTGGCCTTGCAGTGCCGGGATGTCGGAGGAACTGAGCATGACAGGGCCAGTAACACCCTTATTCTCGCGTAGCCATTTTATACCGGCGATGACGTTGGCAATGAGGCTGCCTTGGTTGGGCAGGTGGTGGACAGGGCGGGCAAAGCTCATGCCGCGATCATCCCCCAAACCGACGACCACAATCTCGTCAATCTGGCTGGCGGATTGCAAAGCCCCCACAACCCATTCCAGCATGGTGCGCCCTTCAATGGCTAATTCTGCCTTGGCTTTTCCTTGCGTATAGCGATAGAGCGAATCTTCGGGGCCGGGAACCCCGCCAGCGGTGATGACGCAGTCCATTGTCGTTCTCCTCGTATGATTGTGCTTGCAGGGGGGCAGGGGAGATTGTTCTCCTCTGCTCGCCCGCTCCCCTGCCTCTTTCAAACCGTATGGAGCGTTGGCCGCAGCCCCAACTCCTGAATCAAGCCGTTGAGTTCGTCATGGGTCAACGGCCGTTTTTTGCCAGCAACGGCCGTTAATGCCGCCTCCATCATGTTGGTACCAAAGGAACGGCCGTCTAGCACCGGTGTGGTCGTCATCACATGCTTCACGCCGCGTTCGGCAAACAGCGCCATGTCTTTAGGCGTGGTGGTGTTGGTGACGATGACCTTGCCCGTCAGGTCGGCCGGCATGTGGCGGCGAATGTAGTGGGCATCCCCGGCAATCACCGTTGCCCATTCATACCAGTTGGTGAACTTGGGAATAATTTCGTCCTGCTTTTCCCCCGTGGGATACAGCACGCTGATCGGCAGGCGGGTGGCGATGGGAGCCAGGATGTTGGCAAACCATTTAAGTTGGGTCATCGTCCGCACCGGAATGCCCATGCCCAGGGCAAACCCCACATCGCCGCAAATGACCTCATAATTTTGCTCAAAAAAGGCCAGCGTCATGCCAAAACGGTCTACCGCTGCCGTCAGCAGCACCCGCCCCGAAGCGTAACGGTCGCCAAGCTGCTCGATAAGGGCAGCAACGACCTGGCGTTCCAGCGTGTTTTTCAGCCCGCCGCCGTCTACCAGCGGCGTTTGTTTGACCCCCGTCACCAGCTTGTGGGCGGCGCGAATCGGCCACTTTTTGTCATAGATTTGCACATAGAGGTCAATGCCGCCCAGCCCCAGGGCATCTACCTTGCCGTCCAGTTCGTTAAAGAGCCGGGTTGCTTTTTCGGTGTCGCCATCGGTGCCGCGCCGCTCGATGAGTACTTTTTCGCCCAGCAATTCGATCTCGACCTGCTTGTCGCGTTCAGAACTGCCGAGGCTGATGCTGACTGCTCTTTTCATTTCCCCTTTCCTCTGTAGCCGAGGATTCCAACCCTCATTCTTCGGCCAATATAAAGCGGGGATTGGATCTCTTGGCTACTCGTGCTGCAGAATGATTGGTAAATAGAGGCGTGACAGGGGCAAAACGGCCGTTTTTACCACCTCGCCATGTATAACGGCCGTTTTTGCACTGCCCACACCATAAGCCACATTTTCAATTGCTGGCAGCGTGGTTGTCATTGCCACCCGCACCACCAACTGCACCTGCCATTCGGTGTTGCCCGCCAGCGTCGGCTCTCCCCAGCTTATCAGATTTCCCGTTTGTGTGTAGGGTACGGTGGCACTGATTAAGGTGGTGTCGCTGGGCAGGGTATCGGTTAGCAACAGGGTGGTGGCCGTTTGGCTGGGGTGGCTGTTGCTAACGGCAAGGGTGTAGGTGATCAACTGACCCGGACGCACGGTGGGCGTGCTGGCGGTTTTACTGATGGTTAGTACTGGGGGGAGGGCGGCCTGGTAGGCTGCCCAGGCATCAATGCGCCCCCAGCCATAGGTGTGGTTGGGAACGGCCGTTTCCGAATCCCCTCCACAGCCATCGCTGGTTGTGCGCGGAACGGCCGTTTGCCGCATCAACGCCTCGATTGTGTCCACTTGCCCCGCCAGCGACGGGTCGGCTGCAATGAGCAGTGCCGCCAGCCCCGCCACATGTGGCGTTGCCATGCTTGTACCGCTGCTAGAACCATACCCATTTCCCGGTATGGTGGAACGAATGCCCACCCCCGGTGCGGAAATATCCGGCTTGAGCCGATTGCTGCCGTCCACCGTCACCGGGCCACGCGCACTAAAGCTGGCAATGTTGTCGCTGCTATCGGTGGCACCCACGCTAAAGCTGCTGTCATAAATGGCGGCCGGGGTGTTGACCGAGCTACAGCCTGGCCCGACGTTGCTGGCTGCTTGCACCGTCATGATCCCGGCCGCACGCACGTTGTCCACCACCGCCAGCATCACGTTGGGGTCGGTACAGCCTTCAGCGGCGGGGCAGCTCCATGAATTGGCAATGACGTGGGGGGCCTGGGCAGGGTCGCCATCGGTCAGCGGGTCGCCGCCGGGGGGGTAGGGAGCCACGAACCATTCAAAACATTCGCTATAGCTGGCGGGTGTGCCCCACCCATCTTCCATGTTGCGGCAGCCAATCCATTTGGCACCGGGGGCCATACCCACCTGATTGCCCGTGCCGTCGTCGCCCACCATCGTTCCCAGGGTGTGGGTGCCGTGACCAAAATCGTCGCACGGTTCGGGGCTGTCAAAACCGCAAACGTTGCCGGGGGCGGTGTTGGGGTTGTTGCTGTGGATGGCATCGTGCCAGCCAAGACTGTGGTCGGCGGTGGTGCCGTCCCAGCCGCGATACTGGTTTTTCAGACCGATGTGGGTCCAGTCGTAGCCGGTGTCCTGGCCGCCAATGACCACCCCCTGCCCGGTGACACCCGCTGCCCAAACGGCCGGGGCGTTGACTTGCTGTAAATTCCATTCGATGCCTTGGGCGGCTTGCAGCAGCGCGTCGCGGCTGGGGGTTTCCAGGGGGTCAATTTGCACGCTGGGGTTGGCAACAATGCGGGCGACATCGGCACGCTGGGCGAGCTGCTGCACCAGGGTGGCATCGCCGTGTACCCAAATCATGTTGCTGATCCAGTAGCGGCGGTGGGGGACGTGGTTGGCTTCGAGAATGGCGATGATGGGGGGCTGGGTGCGCTGGGCAACGGCCGTTAATCGCTCATAAACCAACCGCCCTTTTTCCTCCTTGCTTGCCGACGCCGCCACGCTGCTGAGGTCGGCCTGTTCGGTTAGCTGGACAAGAAATTCGGTGGGCTGGTTGGCAACGGCCGTTTGCAGCACCCAAGGATCTACTTTACGGCTCCAAACGGCCGTTTCTGCCTGGGCTTGGTTGGCGAGGAAGATGGTGGTGAGGAGAAGAACGGCCGTTACGGCCACGATAGCCATGATGTTGGTTGTTTTTTGCATTTGTTTTTTGTGTAGGGCAAATTTGCAAATTTGCCCTACTTGATCCACTGTTGCACAATGGGCGGCACCGGATAGTGTGGATATAGGTCGGCATCAGTCACACCGATTAGCTCTGCTTGCTGTTTCAGCTCTGTTAAATATTGCCACAGCACGTCGTGGCCGTAAAGCATTTGGTAGCGGAAAAGCGCGGTAATAACGCCGCCAGCCTGTTGATAGCCCACCTCATCAAAGGCAGCCATCAGTTTTTCCCAATTATAGGCCACGCGGCGGAATTGTATTTGCCACGTTTGCCGCTGCCAGGTGGCAACCACATATTTGGCTTCTGGTGTGCCGTCGAGCGGCATTCCCACGGAGCCGACGTTGCACACCCAGGAGCGTGACCAGTTGTGATAAAGCTGGCGATGGGTGTGGCCGACAAAGAGGGTGATGTGGTCGTGGCCGTTCATCCGTTTGACAATGGCATCGTGGTTGTATTCCGCTTTGAAGCCGAGAAATTGGGAGGCGGGGGAGCCGTGGGTGAAGAGGGTGGGGGTGTGGCTGTCCAGAACCCAACAGTAGGAGTAGGGGAGCTGGCGAATGTAGTCGTATTGTTCTGGCCGTAGCTGGCTGCGTATCCAGCGCAGCCCGGCCCAAACGGGGCTGGTGTCAATGTCGGGGGGCATGTTGTCGCCCAGCAGGTAGAGTTCGTGGTTGCCCTGAATGACGACATCGGCGACCTGGCGCACGGTGTCGAGGCAGTAGCTGGGGTGTGGGCCGGCGTTGGCAATGTCGCCGAGGCAGATGATGCGGTCAACGTGTTGCTGCTCAATGTCAGCCAGCACCGCGTCGAGGGCGGGGCCGTTTCCATGAATGTCGGAGAGGATGGCAAGACGCATGAGGGGAATTTAAGCGCAAAACGGCCGTTTTTGCCACTGATTTGGGCAAGTGGTAGGTGGCAAGTGGCAAGTTTTGTCAGTAAACGGGACTTGTCTCTCGCTACTTGTAACTTGTTCCCACACAGTTATGATAAAATACATCGTCTATTTTACGTTGAGGAAGGTGTTTATTGTGGGTGCAACGCGAACGAATCATGAGATTGCGGTGCAGGATTTTAAGCGGGCGCGGCGGGAAGCGGCGTTGCAGCAGCTTTTGAGCCGGGTTAACGGCCGTTCTAACGAGCTGCTGGCTTATGATCAAATCATTGAAAAGCTGAAGGTGGTGGATTCGGTGGGGCGGGGGTTGCAGGAGATTCCGCTGGAGGCTATTGTGGGCAGCGTGGGGCGGTACCAGGATTTTACGCGCACCTTTTTGCCCAAAAAAGATAGTGATGAGGGGCGTTGGGCGGGGGTAAAAACGGCCGTTCTGGACATGCGCGGCTGGCCTCCCATTGATGTTTACAAAATTGGCGAGGCGTATTTTGTGCGTGATGGCAACCACCGCGTTTCTGTGGCGCGGCAGCTTGGTAATGAAACCATTTCGGCGTATGTGACGGAAATTCAAACCCAGGTGCCGTTGACGCTGGACGATGACCCGGAAGATGTGATTGTGCGGGCGCAATATGCCCGGTTTTTGGCGCAAACGCAGCTTGACCAACTGCGGCCGGAGGCTGATTTGCGGATGACCGTGAGCGGCGAGTATGACCATTTGCTGGCGCAGATTGAGCAGCACCGGCAGCGGTTGGCGGCTGATGTAGCTGAGGCCGAGGTTGTGGCGGGCTGGTATGATCATGTGTATTTGCCGGTGGTGCAGCTTATTCGTCGGCAGGGGGTGCTGCGTAATTTTCCCTCGCTGACGGAAACGGATTTTTATGTGCTGGTGGTGGAGCATTTGCAGCAGTTGGAGGAGGCACTGGGGTGGGAGGTGGACACAAAAACGGCCGTTGCTGATTTGGCTGCCCAGGAGGAGCAGCGCAAGCAGGGGACATTGGCACGGATGGGCGACAGTTTGCGCTATGCCTTGACCCCCGAAGAGTTGGAGGATGGGCCGGCTCCCGGCCAGTGGCGCAAAATGCGCTGGCGGGAGGATGATTGGCAAAAGATGCGCTGGTACCAAAATCGGCGGCAGTGGCAGCGCTGGGATCGGTTGTTTGCCGACTACCTGGTGCCGATTTTTGGTGATCCATCGGACTGGGATGTGGTGGATTTGGCTGTTAAGCTGGCGCAGCGGGAGAAAGATCGGCTGATTGGGGTGTATGTGGTTGAGAGTAAGCTGGCAATTCAGTCGGATGAGGCGCAGCAGGTTAAGACAGAATTTTTGCGCCGCTGTCAGGAGGGAGGCGTCTATGCCGAATTTGTCTTTGAAGTAGATGATATTCGGGTGAACGGCATTTTGCGGCAGGCGGCGTGGGCCGATGTGGTGATTGTGAGCCTGACGCGCCCGCCAGGTGTAGACCCGCTTTCCCGGCTTGGCTCGCGCATCAACCGGCTGTTGCAGCGTTGCCCACGGCCAGTGATGGTTATTCCTGAGGGGGCGCGGTCTTCGCTGTCGCGGATGCTGCTTTGTTATGATGGTAGTGCCAAGTCGGATGAGGCGTTGTTTGTGGCGGCGTATTTGTGGCTGCGCTGGCCTTGTTCGCTGACGGTGGTGACGGTGGTGACGGAGAATACGCCGCCGGAGACGCTGGATGAGGCGCGGGCGTATTTGGAGGAACGGGGTGTGGATCGGGTGGAATATGTGTTGAAGCAGAAACCGATTGCGGAGGCGGTGCTGGAAACGGCCGTTGCTTACGACAGTAATTTGCTCATCATGGGCGGCTTTGGCTTTGGCCCTGTCAAACACATCATGCTTGGCAGTACTGTTGACCATTTGCTGCGTGAATTTAAAAAGCCGATGTTGATTTGTCGGTAAGATTGAGAGATCGGGCGGTTAAGAGATTAAAAAATCTCTTAAGGGTTCAATCAAAAATAACTTTGCAGTTCCAGAAGTTCAACTTCTGAGAGAAGTTGAACTTCTAAATCCCAACTTCTAAATTTCAAGTTATTAACGAACGAACCCTAATCTCTTGGTTTCTTCTTGTGATAATGAATCCTTTTACCCAATTTCTTTCGCAATGGTCGCGTGATCAGCAGTTTGATGAGTTTGTAGCTTACTGGGATCGGCTGGAGCGGGTGGTGGTGGGAGTGTACCGGGAGAAGATGACGGTGGCGGCGGCAGATGGGGAGTTTGCGGTGGTGTGGCCGTGGCTGCGGCGGGTTTATCCCAAGTGGGCGGGGGATTTACGGCCGTTTTGGCAGGCAACCCAGGCTGGCGGTGCACCCACCCAGCGCGACCCGTTTCAGCTATTTTTGGACAAACAGCGGCCGGCCGACATCCCTGGCGATTGGTCAGCTATGCAGCATTTGCCGGCCGCCCGTGAAGCCCTCAATCAATTCTTGCGGCAATCGTCAGATGAACAGTAGGCGTATTAACCAGGGAGACATTTTCTGGATTCACCCGGAAGCGGCAGCCCAGGCCGAACTCGGTCATTATCCCCATCCTTACGTCGTTGTTCAGGATAATCTTTTTAACCATAGCCGCATTCACTCCGTTGTTGTGTGTGCCTTGACTTCAAACCTGAAACAGGCACACGCGCCGGGCAATGTGTTGTTGGCGCCGGGTGAGGCCAGCCTGGTGCAGCAGAGTGTCGTGGTGGTTTCAAAAATATCGGCCGTTGGCAAATGGCAATTGGGCGAATATGTCGGTTCTTTGAATGAGTTTCGCATCGCGCAGATATTGGCTGGGCTGCGGTTTTTACAAGCGTCTTTTTGGGACAGCTAAAGAATAGCAGCTTGGAAGTTCAACTTCTTCTGAGAAGTTCAACTTCTTCCGTGACTTTTAGCCAACAGCTTGCGGACAAAACCGTTGGCAATGTCTTCTTTTTGCCTTTCTTGTCATAACCTTTTACAATGAAACGAGTATACGAAATTGGAGACAGTAAGCATCATGAAAAAGAAGCCTTACTCTAATTTTTTGATAGGTTTTTTGATTAGCGGTCTTGTGTGGCTCATTTTTTGGTATTGGCAAAAAAGCACCTCGGCTGAAGATGGGGCACTGGATTTGCTGGATCGGTTGGCAGCGGCGGAGGCCAGGGTGCAGGCGGCGCAGGCGCGGCTGGCGCAATTTCAGCGGCAGCAGGTGGCTGTTGCGCCTGATGATTTGACCGAGATTAAAGGGATTGGCTCTGTTTTTGCCCAGCGGCTACAGGCTGCCCAGGTTGTTGCTTTTGCCCAGGTGGCGGACTTGGCTGTAGAACAGTTGGCTGAACTGTTGGATATTGGCCCGAACCGGGCGGCAGATATTGTGGGTGAAGCGCAGAAGTTAGTAGGTTGAGTTGTTGGAGATTGGAGATTGGAGATTGCTTACTCGTATCAATCTCCAATCTCCAATCTCCAATCCCCGATTATGAATACAATAACCATTCTCTCTTTGACAGTTGGTGCGGTGGCGGGAGCATTGCTGGTGCTGTGGGCGGATGGGAGATATTGGGGCAAGCGGCTGCAAACGGCCGTTTCCCAACGTGAGCATCTTGCTGCTCAACTGCGGAAATTGGAAAAGCAGATGGGGCGGCAGCAGCAGCAGATTCAGCAGCAGGGACGCGAAATAGGCATTAAGACAAGGCGGGTGGAGCAGCTGATGACGGAATGTATGCAGGTGAGTGGAGAACTGCAAACGGCCGTTGCGGATCTTAAAGTGACCCGTGAAAATTTGCTGCGGGTGAACGATTACGCTGATGAATTGCAAAAAACCAACGATGAGTGGATGGACAAATATCGGTCGGCCGAAGAGGCGCTGGCAATTGAGCGGGCGCAGTTAAAAGAGGTGATGGGGGAGTTAACGGCCGTTCAGACCGAAAACGGCCACATGCGCCAAACGGTGCTAACTGTTGCCAGCAAAATGAAAGCGTTTGGGGAGCTGCAAGAGAAGGCGCGGCATCAGGAAGATCAGATTACGCGGCTGCGCGAGGAAAAGCTGGCGGCGACGACGGCATTGCGCCATGCGGAAAGCCAGGTTCGTAGTGGGGTCGAGGCGGCGCAGCAGCAGCGGCAAACGCTGGATGTGCTGCGGCAGCAGCATAAGGAGCAGGGGGAGGCGTTAACGGCCGTTCGCAAGCAAAGTGATGAGCAGCAGGAGAAGTTGTTGGGTTTGCGGCAGCAGGTGCAGGATGGGGAAGAGGTGAAGCGGCGATTAACGGCCGTTAACCAGGAGCTTGCCGCAGCCAAAGCCGAGGTTGAAACCCTGCAAGGCCAGCTTCGTGACCATACCCACATGCAGCAAGCCATTCTCCAAGACAACGGCAGCCTGACCCTCATCAACGGCATCGGCCCCCGCTATGCCCAACGGCTTAAAGATTCTGGCATCACCAGCCTGACCCAGCTTGCCAACGCCTCCGCCAACGATGTGCGCACAGCACTTAACATGCAGGAGTGGCAAGGGCGCAACATTCAAAGTTGGATTGACGAGGCCAAAGACCTCGTTGCCTCCTTCGTGCAAAAAATTTAGCGGACGTATATCAAATCAATTAGGCAAAGTGCCGGTCACTTCCCCAAGTGACCGGCACTTTAATGTACCAGGCAATTTGGTACATTTGTTCTGTTTTCTCTTGACATATGCCAATATAGGAATATAATACAAATCATGGCACGGCTACCCACGACAACAGATGTTTTTAACGCCATTGCCGAGCCACAGCGGCGCGACATCATTACCCTGCTGGCAAACGGCGAGAAATCGGTTAATGACATTGCGGAGGCACTTGCATTTAAGCAGCCGCAAACGTCAAAGCATTTGCGCGTCTTGAAGGAAGTGGGGTTGGTAAGCGTGCGCGAGGCGGGCAAGCAGCGGCTGTACAGGCTGGAAGCCCAGGAGCTAAAGCCGGTATATGACTGGGTGCGGCATTTTGAACAGGTGTGGAACGGCCGTTTTGATCGCCTGACCCATTATCTTGAGCAACTGCAAAAAGCAGAAGGACAACAAAATAGTGAGAAAATTGAAACTACAGGTGCAGATGACCGTTGACGGCTACATTGCCGGATCAAACGGGGAAATGGATTGGATGGCGTTGGATTGGGGCGAGGATATTGGCAATTACGTAACCAACCTGACCGCCAATGTGGACTGCATTTTGCTGGGGCGCAAGCTGGCACAGGGGTTTATTCCCCATTGGGCAGCCGTTGCCGCCGACCCTGACAACCCGGCAGTGGCTTCTGGCAAGCTGTTTACCAATTTGCCCAAGGTTGTTTTTAGCAAGACGCTGGCTGAATCTGTTTGGGACAACACCATTTTAGCCCAGGGTGATTTGGTAGATGAGGTGCTGCGCCTGAAGCAGCAAGAGGGTAAAGACATCATCGTCTATGGCGGCGGGACGTTTGTCTCGGCGCTCATCCAGCATGGGTTGATTGACGAATTTCACCTGTTTGTTAACCCGGCTGCACTTGGTAAAGGAATGCCGATTTTTCAGGGGCTTGAGCAAAAGCAGGCTTTAGTGTTAAAGCAGGCGACGGCTTTTGTTTGCGGCATTGTGGTGCTTTGTTATGAGCGGAAGGATGGTTCATAACGGTTGCATGGGTGGTTGATCGGCGGAGGGGAGCCAAAAAATCTGTTAGGATAAGGAAAAAAACGATGAATAATGATAGACAAACGGCCGTTTCCCCCCGGCGGGAACTGGTAATCAGCCGCGTCTTTGACGCACCTTGTACCCTGGTTTGGCAGGCGTGGACAGAGCCAGAGCATTTAATGCGCTGGTGGGGGCCAGAGCATTTCACCTCGCCGGCTTGCCAGATAGATTTTCGCGTCGGCGGTAAATATTTGTTCTGTATGCAGTCGCCCGACGGCCAACGCTTTTGGAGCACGGGTATTTACAAGGAAATTGTGCCAATGCAGCGCATTGTGTACAGCGACTGCTTTGCCGATGAAGCGGGCAATGTTGTCCCACCCAGCTACTATGGCATGGGGGATGATTTCCCGGAAGAATCGCTCATCACTCTGACGTTTGAAGATTTGGGAGTGCAGACGCGGCTGACGTTGCAGAATGCAGATGTGCCGGGTGGTGAAATGGGCAAGATGGCGGAGATGGGCTGGCAGCAGTCGCTCGACAAGCTGGCCGAGAGCCTGGTCTCTTAATCTCCAAAGTTGTTTTTGATGGTAAGCTCAGCAAGAAGTTCAACTTCTCCGAAGAAGTTGAACTTCTCCGAAGAAGTTGAACTTCTAAATTGTGAACATGAGGAGCAGGCAATGACTCTGGTAGAATTTATTCAACAGCAGGTGCGGATGACGCTTTGGGCGGAGCCGGAAGCGATGGCGGAATTGAGCGAAGCACAGTTTAGCTGGCAGCCGCCAGGGCGAGCTATAGACCTTCAGATAATCTTTTAGGGTTCAGCGTAGCCGAGGCTTTCGTATCTGGCCTCCGACAGACCAAAGCTCGCTCTTTCACCTAGATAGAAGCACGAGGATTGGAATCCTCGGCTACAAGTCAAGCCCAAATCTTTTTCTTAATGTCTATAACTCAATTGCCGTCACGCTGCTTCATGCGTTTGGGATTGAGGATTTGTTTATCCAGCGCAAGTTGCTCAATGTCAGCCACGGTGGCGAAATTGCGGCCATAAAAGGGTGTCTTGGACATCAGGGACAGCCAGTTTAGCCACGTACAAGCCCAATCTACGCCGTGCAGTTGCCCATCTTGACCATTGTTGAGGTGGGCATTTTGTTTTTCGCGGCCAACGTTGTACTATTTTGGGGTATGATAACTGGAACAGACAATAAAGTGCCACGAACTGCTTGCAGTACAAGGCACTTGACCTGTAAAGACACGTGACAAGAGCCATGAGTAAAGAAATTGTAGATATTTATAGCAAAATTAAGGGAGACGCTTCCGGGCTGGAGCAACTGCTGGCAAAATTGCCGGGGTTAGCGGGCTATATGGAGCGTGAGCAGCGGCGGGCGGCCGACCAACTGCTGCGGCAAACGGTGGCTGCGCGGTTGGAGGAAGCCCGACTGGCATTAAGTGAGGTGCATCAGGCGCTAAACCGGGACATTGTGACGGCCATCACCTACGCCGAACCGCTGGGACGGGTGGACAACAAGCTAATGGGGTTGATTGGCAAAATTCATGATGCCCCTGTTGGTTATGCCGGTTTTTTTGACGCGGTGAAGGTGCGCGAGGAAGATCTGGCGCGGCTGTATGACTTTGATGAACAGATGGTTGTTTATGCTGAACAACTGGCGTTGGATATTGCGGCACTGGCAAAGGCGGCGCGGGAAGATGGAGAGATCGCGCAGGCGATTGAGGTGTTGAATGGTAGCCTGACGGCAGCGAATGAGGCGTTTATTGGCCGGGGTGCGCTGCTGCTGGGAATTGAGTAGTTAAATTATGCGGAGTGCCGGTCACTTTCGCAAGCGGCCGGCACTTAAACGAATCATTCAGGAGGGCATGATGCCACAAATTTTTGATCGGGTAGCGATTGATACATGGTTACGGGATGAGATTGTGCAGAAGTTCCCCCGTGGCGGGTTGGGGGATATTAAGCTGGGGTCGCAGTGTATTGTGAATCCGGGAGAAACGGCCGTTTTTGTGCGCGGTGGTGAACCAATGGGCACTTTCATGCCCGGCCGCCACACCATCACCACCGAAAACATCCCCATTCTCACCGATTTGCTGGAGCGCGGGCTGTTTGGCGGCAAAAATGTTTTCACCGCCGACGTTTACTATGTCAAAACCACTGACCTCACCCTGAAGTGGGGAACCCGTGACCCCATCGTGGTAGAGCATCCGCAGCGGATGCCGGGTGCCAGTGCCATGATTGGTAACGGCAGCTACGTGGTTAAGGTCAAAGATCCGTGGCGTTTTCTGAACGCGCTGGATGCGTTCCGTGAAAGCGTGCGCTTTATTGACATTAAAAACCGGCTCGACCCGCTGCTGGGGGTGATGATGCAGGACAAGCTGAGCGAACTGGCGATTGCCCAGGCACTTGGCCCGGCTCAGCTTCAGTCGCTCTCCAAAGATTTGAACGATTTGCTGACCGGTCTGCTGCAAGAAGAGTTTGATGCCATTGGCATGACGCTGGTGGATTTCAACATTCGCTTGGGACTACACCCCAAATCGCTGGAAGTGGTGACCAACATGGGGTATGGCACGAGCTATGTGCAGAAGCAGCAGGCGGATGCGCTGTTGGAAGCGGCGAAAAATCCGGCTGGCGGTAATTTGGCTGAGATTGGGATTGGGGCGATGGGTATGGGGGCATTGCAAAATTTGCAACAGCAAGCACAGCAGCAGCAGGCCGCCCCACCGCCAGCGGCTCCGGCGGCGGAACCGGCCGGCAGTGGCATGGCGGACGTGATGACCCCCAGCCAGGCGGCGGCCATTTTGCAGGTGGCCGAGGAAGATGTGGTGGCGGCGATTGAGGCGGGTGAGCTGAAGGCGCGGAAGATTGGCCGGGCGTATCGGATTAGCCGGGCGAATTTAGAGGCGTTTTTGGCGGGTGAGTAGTTTTTTTTGGGACAGGATTTTATCTTGCTAAGGAGTGGAAATTAAATAATTTGCCCATTTAGAAGTTCAACTTCTCAGAAGAAGTTGAACTTCTTGCGTAACTTATTTAATCCTCGTTCCTAATGGTCATACAGTGACATTTTGTGTGTCGGTTACAAGTCGCAAGTAACAGGTGGCAAGTCTTGTTTGCTAACCAGACTTGCGACTTGTTACTTGTTTGCCTGTCAGTAAAAGTAGGTGATTTTATGACCTGGATGAATATAGCTGACTTTGAAAAATCCTGTTGAATCTTGTTAATCCTGTCAAAAGATTTTACAGCAAAATGAGTCCCCGGCGGGTGGCTTGTACCACTGCTTCGGTGCGGCTTTGGGCGTGGAGCTTGCCCATGATGGCGTTGACGTGAAATTTGACGGTGTGGCTGCTGATGGCAAGCTGCTGGGCAATGGCTTTGTTGGTTAGCCCTTCGGCCATGAGCTGGAGAACTTCTGCTTCGCGGGGGGTGAGATCAACGGCCGTTTCTTCCCCACCATCCACCGCCACCGCCAGCAACTCAGGCAGCAATTCCGGGGCAAAGACGCGCAGCCCCTGATGTACCGCTTGTGCGGCTGCCCATAATTTTTTCCCGTTAAGCTGGCGGGTTAGCAGCCCGTGTACGCCGCTGCCCCACACCTGAGGTGCGTCTTCGGGGGTGGCGAGCAGGGCAAGGGTGGGGAGGGGGAGGTCGAGGGAGGAGGAAACGGCCGTTTCCCACCCCAAATCCCAAAGCACCACATCCACCGCCAGTTCTTCCAACTCCGCCCACAGCGGTTCCCCCATTTCGCTGCTGTTAGCCTGCCCCACAACCGTGCCGCCCATTTGCCCCACCATTTGCGCCAGCCCGGCGCGTGCCAGCGGGTCGTTGCCCAGTAAAAACAGCCGAAGTGTGTTACTCATTCAGGCAGCATACAACATATTTCTTTGATTGTGGTTAGAACGAGGGCATTTTGTCTCATTGGTCGTAAAAATGGGCAAGAAAGCTGAAGATCGTGTTACCAATTTGCAGGTCTTTTAGTCCTAGTTAATGCACATTGAAATAATCCGTTTCTACCCTTAAAGCGTACTTGCTAACAAGTACCTTAACTGCGAAAAGCTTGGACAAAAACAAGAACTTTGGTCAGGCAGGTGGCTAGTCAGAAAGGAGGTTCTGCACGCTACCAGCCACTAACCACCAGCCCCCTGCGGTTTATCTGCGTTAGGGTGACGCTTGGTAGAAGCAACAGGAGTCTGCTTCTGTCACAGGATTCATCAGTGAATCCTAACAAGTGGTGCTCCATCGTTATTGCCAACATTGACGCCTTCGCTTATGGAGATTCCATGTCTTTCTTTCAGCTTTATACGTTTGTATTCAAGATCGGATTGTTGGTGGCACTAGAAACTGGGGTAGATACTACCTGCCCGATGCCCGATCCGATTGACACGGTTACGATTCAGCGCCTTGGAGAAACGGCTTTGCAGGTAGAATGGAATGATAGCCATGCCGATGTCTATGAGGTGTGGCAAAATCAGACCGTAGTTGATGCTTTATCTTCTGAAGATTGTGCGGCTGCTTCCAATTGTTTCACAACATCTGATACGTTTTATACGTTCCATAGTGCGGTTGGGGATATGGATAATGCTGTGTACCAGATTGTAGCGCGTAATGTGTGTGGTGCCACTATGGACGCCTCAAGTTTAGTTGGCAAATTTGATTTTCAGCTTGGCTCAGATATTGATTGGAGCGATAGCGACAATGATCGCTTGCCAGATGTGTGGGAGACTAACACAAAGGTTTTTCTTCATGCCCATGATACGGGAACCGATCCGCAGGTAGCGGATACGGATGGGGATGGCATTTTGGATGGGGATGAAGTGTTGGGTACGAAAGATGGTTTGGATTTGTTTGGCATGGGGGCGAACCCGTTGGTCAAGAATATCTTTTTGGAATATGACTGGTTTGATGATGATGCGGAGCCGGCCGTATGCGCTGCCCACTCACATCGTCCGACACAAACGGCCGTTTCTCAACTCGCCCAAACCTTTGCCAATGCAGACGTTCCTAACCCAGACGGCTCAACCGGCATTGTTCTCATTCAAGACTATGGGCAAGGGGGGCTTTTTGTGGGCGGAAACCACATTGACCACCCCACAGGCATCATTGAAGGCGGCATAGGGTATCCAGAGATGGTCGGGCTTAAGGAAGCACACTTTGCGCAAAAACGATTAGGATATTTCCATTATGTCTTGATGCCCCACCGTTACGATGGTGGCAGCAGCAGCTCTGGACAAGCCGATTTGCCCGGAGACGACATGATAGTTGCCCTTTACTGTTATAGCACAGATCATAAAGTGATTGCTCACGCTGTCATGCACGAACTTGGTCATAACTTAAAGCTTTTGCATGGCGGCAATAACTGGGTGACAGCTAAGGCCAATTACAATTCCATCATGAACACGCGCTACGAATTTTCCGGTGTGGACAACAACTGCACGCCGGAGGGAGATGGGGTGCTGGATTACTCATACGGCACGCATGTGACGATTCATGAAAGTGATTTGGATGAGCGTGTCGGCATTTGTGGGGAACCGTTTGCCTGGGACTGGAATGGTAATGGAATTATCGAGCCGTCAGTGGCCGTTGACTTGAACGGCGACAACTCAGCAAGCCGAATGACAGATTACAACGACTGGATGAATCTTGATTATGCTGGCGTTTACTTTATCCCCCCAAACTCAATAAAGAAATTGCCAGTAACAATTGTTAGTGAAGAACCACTGCCGCCTATCAATAGTTTGGACAAGTAAGCCCAAACCCATTTTACGGCCGTAATATGACAAAGAGAAGGTATCCTTGCTCAAGCAGAGATACCTTCTCTTTTATTCCGTCAGGAAGCGGCGCGTTTACGCAAGAAGAGGCTTAGGCTAATAGTAGCCAGTAAGAAGACAATGGTTGCTACAAGCAAGGCCAGCCGTACAGAACTGCTTTGCTCGGCTGTGAAATGAACGCTTTGAATTGCATTTGGCCCCAAGAAGCTGACATTAACGGTTTTATCGCCACTACCAGCAATCTGGCCGATTCTTACCTGTGTGTTGCCTCCCCAAACCGGTGTGCTTGTTAGATTAGGTAAACGAGCTTCCCAGTAAATGTGTAAATCACTTGAACCCGTATTAGGCGTTCCATCGCAGTCTGGGTCCAGATTTACAAAAATGTGTGTGACAATTTCATCCTGACAGTTACCCCCGCAACCAGCTGATTCAACCACATCTTGTGATAAGACGGTGATGATGCTGCCGCTTGAGTCAGGTGTATAGGTCAGGTTGTCGGTTGGTGCCCCGTCTACCAGTCGCCAGTTGCGTGTTTCCCGATAACCAAAACCACCGACTGGTGAATTATCGGTGTGGTAAAGGCCAACAAGCAACTCGCCTGCCCATTTGGTGGAGGTACCAGTACCACAAGCATTTGCCCACTGCGTATTGTCAAAATTGAGTTGGTGGTACCATGATTGCCAGTTGTCACCGGTGGTGTCTAGATAGGCACTAACATTCCCGTTTTCAAAGTTGCCTGAGCCATCATCGTAGCCTTTTAAGACGGCTGTGACCTTAATGGCAGCTTGGGTTGGCTGGATGGTGAGTAAGAAGAGCAAGACCGCAACAAGGGCGGCAGAGAGGACAAACGGCCGTTTACCGAAACTGAGACGTGAAAACATGTTGGATCTCCTTTGCTGCAAGATAGAAGCAGCAATCGCCCTGTGAACGATTGACACCTGGCTAAAATGGTGCTGAATTGTTTATATGGTCCCTTCCACAGATTCAGCCCGCGTTTGCTGGATATTTATGAGAGTAAAGAAGTACTAGGCAAACACATTCTGACGGCCTCGTTTCCACAAACCAAAATAGTTCCGCTATCTTTCGTGGCGAGAATGAGTACTTTGGTACCAGCAACGACACTATGCTAACATAGAAACGATTGGCAAATATATCAGAATCCGTTCGGAATTCATTCAGAATGCAAGAATTGTAGTCGTTCATCACGAAGCATGTGTCGCAGATGTGTGGCTGTTATGTAATGATCCATTAGGCGCACAGAAGTAGCATCTTTCTGTAATCCTCGCTATCATTCCGTCCTACATTTTCGGGAGTAGGAAACAAAACATGACAACAACTGTGACCCCTCAGATTCAGCGTCGCATCACGACGACCGTATTTACTGCGCAAAGCCTGTTTTCGGCGGCGTTTATCGCCTCGTTTACCCTGATGCCCATTGTGGCGGCTCGGCTTTTTGGTGCCGACACCGTAGCCGGGGTTCCGTCTACCATCATTTTGCTGGGGCGGGCGGGCATGGCGTACCCCACCGGCTGGATTATGGACAATTATGGGCGACGGCCGGCGTTGGTGCTGGGCTACTTGCTGGCAACCGTGGGGATGGTGCTGGCAGCATTTTCCGTTATGTGGGGATCGTTTCTTGGTTTTTGTGCCGGGGCGGCTCTGCTGGGCATGGGGCGTGCCGGGAGCGAGCAAACGCGCTATACGGTGGCTGAGGTGTATGAGCCACAGCGTCGCGCCAAGATTATTGGTACGATTGTGTTTGCGGGGACGATTGGGGCGGTGGTGGGGCCGCAGCTTGTCCCATTTGGCAGCAGTTTAGCCGAGAGAATGGGTTTTGATGCACAATCAGGCCCGTATATGCTGTCATCTGTGATGCTGGCCTTGGGTGCGCTGGTGCTGTGGACGTTGCTGCGGCCAGATCCGCTGCATATTAGCCGTTTGATTGCGGCCAAAGAAGAGACGGGGCAAGCGGTGCAAACACAACGGCCGTTAAGCGAAATCTTTTCCAGCAATCTGGTGCGGCTGGCCGTTTTGGCAATGGTCATTGGGCAGTTGGTCATGACCATCCTCATGGTCATTACGCCGCTGCATATGAATCACCAGAACCACAGCGTCACCGCCATTTCCTGGGTCATCACCTCGCACACGCTGGGGATGTTTGCCTTGTCCAACGTCACCGGCTGGCTGATTGACCGTTCGGGTCGGGTTACTATGATTTTGACGGGAGGGCTGGTACTGATTTTGGCAGCGGTGATGACACCGGCTGTCAGCACGGTGCCGATGTTGGCCTTTGCTCTCTTTTTGCTGGGGTTGGGGTGGAATTTTGCCTTTATTGCTGGCTCATCGCTGCTGGCCGACAATTTGCGGCCGGTGGAAAAGGGGCGGGCGCAGGGTGCCAGCGAGATTTTTGTGGCCTTGGCCTCAGGGGCGGGCAGCTTGAGTACGGGAGCGCTGTTTGAGATGCGGGGAATAACGGCCGTTTCTGCCCTCGGCCTGCTGCTATCCCTGCTACTGGTTGTCTTTGCCATTTGGGTCGGCCGGCAAAACAGCTTTGTTCCCGTGCAGGGTGTTGGAGATTAAATGGAGAGATTCGGAGATTGAGAGATTAGCCTGGTTTAATCTCTCAGTCTCCTAACCTCTCCTACATCACGGCTTGCACCAGCAGCCGCTGCGACAAATCATTGCCCAACAGCTCAAGCTCATAGGTCATGGGAAGAAACTCCCATTCGCCAACGCGAATGGAATAAAGCCCTGTGGCTGGCAACTCAAAATCAACCAATGATTCACCTTCACCATTGGTGCCATCATCAATAGATTCACTAATGCGTTCAGCATCAGGGCCGTACAATTCCAGGAAGGGATCGCTGTCGTCCATTGGGTTTAAATTGATGGTGATAACATCTCCCTCCTGCCCGCGAAAATGCCAGAAATGGTCATTATTGGCTTTCGATGTTGCCTCCTGCAAATCGCCATATTCCATGACACCGCGAAAGATGAAGGTGTAGGATTCGCTGCTGGTAATCATGATGGCGTAGTCAGTGGCACTACGGCCGCTGCTGCGGACACGGATTTTGTACTCCCCCAGAGTGCTGAGGGCAAAGTTCTGAATGGTTTCCACCTGCCCGGCAGCAAAGTTGTTGGCTTCAATCAGTTGTTGTTCGTTGGGGTCAAGGATGCTGATGATGAGGTCGGCATCGGCGGAAACGACGCTGACGGTAATGGATTCGCTGGCACTGACATCGTATAGCCATTGATGGATTTCACTGACTCCCAGTCGCGCCGCCCCCAAATCCTCTGCACTGAGCAGATCTTGGTCTACAATGGTGCCTTCCTGGTTGCTGTCCGGTGTGGCTGTGGGGGTGCCGGCACCGGGCGTGGGTGTGGGGGTAAGGTTAACGGCCGTTGTAGCTGTTCCGGCCGGCGTGCTGGTTGGCAGATCCCCACTGCCGGTATCGTCCGTTGGCGTAGGCGTCAAACTAGCTTCATCGCTGGGCGGCGTTTCTTCATCGGTTGGTGGCTGCTCTTCATCACTGGGTGGCGGTTCTTCATCGGCTGGTGGCGGCAGTTCTTCATCCACTGGCAATGGTTCTTCGTCTTCTGGCGGACTGTTTTCATCGGTTGGCGGTGGCTCTGAAAGGTCAGGAACGGCCGTTGGCGTTTCCGTACCTTCAAGCTCGGCAATGGCAACCGGTTCTGTGGGAGACGCAGCCGCGCCGGGGGTTAGCGTTACCAGTGCCAGCGGGCTGGGAGCCACAATTTCAGTGACGGCCAAATACCAAATATCTTGCTCAACCGCCTTTTTGCCACAGCCAACCGGCCCTTGCCACCGCTGCCACTGCCCCTCCACCGTCATGGTCAGGTCATCGGGGATGAGCGACCGCAGTTGACTATCGAAACCACCCGCTTGCGCCAGCAGTCCGTTGGCAACCACGCCCCAACTGGCGGGCGAATCAAATTTTTCACCGGGGCATACCAACTTGGGTAGCCGCTTGTATTGCCCCGTCAGACGCAGAGTGGCACCTTCAAAAAAGGCAGGGCTGGCGGCCAAATCGGCAATGGTAACGGTGATCGGTGCCGTATTGGCTGGGTCGCTGGTGGGGCTAAGCTGGATAAAGGGTGTGGGCTGCAGTTCTTCAGCGGTGCGGCAGTTGGTTGTGAGCAGGAGTAAGAGCAGTATGAGCCAAGAACGTTTTGTCACGATACGGGCGAACCTGGGCAAACGGGGAGTCGGCATCTGTTGAGGGTGATCTTGTTGCCTGACAACGGCTTTGACAATCTCAGCCTGTGCGGTGGTTGGGGAGATACCTGTATCGTTATAACGCTTTAACTTCATAAAAGTCAGCCTCATGTTACCACAAACTTGTTTTGCAGCTTTGTTGAAACCTTGTTCGCCGGTGCTGTTTGGATAAAACAGGCAAATCGGTTACAAATACCTGCTGCCTATGATACCAGACTCTACCATTACAAGGCAGTGGGTTGGCAAAAGAGACGTGAATTTTAACGGCCGTTTGCCAACCATTGGTACTACGATGAACATATTTGACCCAATATACGGCCATTGGACACTCCACGAGCCGGTTTTACACGATTTACTCATGTCAGACGCCGTGAAGCGGCTGCACGGCGTGCTACAGCATGGCATCACCGGGCTGGTGGGCATCACCGCGCCCATTAGCCGCTATGACCATTCGCTGGGGGCGATGCTGCTGGTGCGGCAGTTGGGCGGCAGCCTGGCCGAGCAAATAGCTGCGCTGCTGCATGATGTGAGCCACACCGCCTTTAGCCACGTCATTGATTATGTGTTTGATGACCACGATGGGCAAAGTTACCATGATGAGAAAAAGGCGTGGTATGTGGCGCAGACAGATTTGCCCGCCATTTTGCACCACCACGGCTTTGGCTGGCGAGAACTGGTGGACGAGGCGCGTTTTCCGCTGCTGGAGCAGCCATCACCTCGGCTGTGTGCCGACCGGCTGGATTATTTTTTGCGTGATGCGGAGCCGCTGGGGCTGGCAACGGCGGCCGAGATTGCCGCCGTACTGGCCGATTTGGTGGTGGTTAACGGCCGTATTGCCACCCAAACCATGACCACTGCCCGCTGGCTGGGCGAGACGTTTATGGCGGCTGATGATGCCAGTTGGTCGAATTTTCGGGAGGTGGGGCTGTATGAGCTGACGGCGCGGGCTATTCGGCGCGGGTTGTCGCTGGGGGTTGTTAGCGAGGCGGATTTGTGGCAGACGGATGCGGTGCTGTGGCAAAAGCTGCACGCGGCCAATGATTGGGCGTTACAGGAACTGCTGGTGCAGGTGTCGCCAGCAACCCGGTTTGTGTGGGATGAGGTGGCTCCGACGTTTTGGGTGAGTACGAAGCTGCGGGCGATTGACCCGGATGTGGTGGGGGAAAACGGCCGTTTGTTACCCCTCTCCACCCTCGACCCTGGTTTTGCCCGGCGGCGCCAATATTACCTGCAAAGCAAGGCGGGCAAATGGCCGATGCGGGTGGACTATTAGGTGTGATTTTTTTGAAAGCTGTTGGTATGATTACAAGATGCCGAAAAATATGTCATTTACGAAAGGTTTGTTAGCGATCATCGGGATACATCTGGTAGGCGTGTTGTTGGTGTTGGGCGTTACGCTGGGGTTGAGTTGGGTGATCACGCGCCTAACGGGGTTGCTTTGGTCAGAAACGGCCGTTTTGCTTCTTATTTGTCTCGTTTGGGCAATCGCCTTGCAAAAAATCTTTACTGGCGGTTTTGGCGTAATGCTTTTCTTGTGGGCCATAAGCACACTGCTGGGTTTTGGGGGTGGTTGGCTGTTGTCACGCTGGCTGTCGTTCCCGTTTTTCCATGCTGGCTTGCTCCCGGTAGGGGCTGCTTTTGCCTTTATGTATTACTTTTTTGCTGATTTTAAAGAGGTGCGTGAGGGGATCGAGGAGGGGGACTGGTTGGACGATGAAGACGAGATGCCCATTCCCCGCTCCCGCTTTATACGTACTGAAAGCGAGCAAACGGGTGAGGCCATATTTCGCTACATCGTTGCCAATGCCATTTGCCGCCGGATAAATGCGGCCCCAGAGGTACGAGGGAGCATGGACGGCACCGAAGTGCAGGAACTTTCCATTCGGTTGACTGATGCTGCTGTTTCAATTTTACGGCGGAAACCCGTGCATACGCAGCGGTACCAGGTCACAGTTTCCGGGTTACGCAAGGTGTTTGACAAGATGGGGCAGCAGCCATATGATGCCGATATCCTGGAAGTCGCTGTGTCGGCCGTCAACACAGAACTAATGCTGGATATGGAGCTGGAGGATATTGCCCGTAATCGTCGCTGGTCAACCCGATTGATGGAGTAAACGATTTTGCCGATTCATGTGCGTTTGTCCGCGTTCCATTTTTGCCGCAAGACAAGTTGGCAGGCTTGCCTTGGATTTGTTCAGGATAACTGACTATGATTATTGACCCGATTACGCTTTCGGAAAGCGAAACGTACAAATACATTATTGGGGTGGTGTTGCCGCGTCCTATTGCCTGGGTTAGCACTATGGATAACGAGGGACGGTCGAATTTGGCTCCCTTTTCTTATTTTACGGGGGTTTGTTCCAAGCCGTTGACGCTTTTGTTTTGTGTGGGGCTGCACCCAAATGGTGAGAAGAAGGATACGCGGTTGAATATCGAGCAGACGGGTGAGTTTGTGATCAATATGACGAATGAAGAAACGGCCGTTGCCATGAACCGCAGTGCTACCATCTTGCCGCGTGGTCAGTCAGAATTTGAGTGGGCGGGGGTGACACCGTTGCCCAGCCAAAAAGTGCGGGTTCCACGTGTGGCCGAATCGCCCATTTCGTTTGAGTGCAAGCTACAGCAAATGGTGGTGGTGAGCGAGGAAGTGGGTGGCGGCGCAGCGATCTTTGGCGAGGTAGTGTGCATCCACGTGCGGGATGATTTGTGGGAAAACGGCCGTATTAATTTGGAACGCTACAAGCCAATCGGCCGGCTGGCGGGAGCCAGCTATACGCGGGTTAACGATCTGTTTGATATGCAGCGGTTGCCGCCACCGGCCTAATAAAATAAAAAAGCCTGACATAATTCGTCAGGCTTTTACCAATGCTTGCTTTAGGATAGCCACGGTGGCGGTGGCAGTTGCGTCCCGGCCACTTCAGCCCCATCTTCCTGCTGGCTCCACGACGGCCCGAAATCTGTATTCGCTCCAGCTTTCAGGTTGTTGTAATTCAAATAAGCCAAAAACAATGTCAGCAACAGAAGCAGTACCATACTGTACAAAATAATCCGCTGCCGAACGTCATGTGCCAATGTTGACACCCAAGTCACTGCATAAGTTTGTAATTCTTTATATGTCATCGCTTGCTCCTTCAATTTTGCAAAATTAGAATGGTTTGTCTTTGCTTTGTCCTGAATGTTTTGTGACTACAAAATCTGAACAACGGATATTAGATGAGCCAGGGGGGAGGAACTGGGCAGGGCGGCTGAGGCTTCTCAAATGCTATCTCCTGGCTAGTTGTGCTCTGGCTCCAACCGGAATCAATATCGAAGTTTTGGCTCAAGCTGGCATAATTGAAATAGGCTAACAGGAGGGTGGATGCCAGGATAAAGATAACCCAAGCCAGTACAACTTGATGTTGTATGCTGCCTTTTGCATTGGCGAACCACACATTAACACGATTTTGAAATGTTTGCTGCTTCACTGTTTTTCTCCTTCTTGGTTGTTAGCGGTGTTGTTTGCCCACCCCGCTGTTCTTTTTACATGCTGGTACTTTATTCCTATAGCATTACAAACTAAATTAAAACAAAAAGTTTTAAGAAACTGTTATGAAGCCAACAGTATTACATGAAAGAAGTTCAACTTCTGAGAGAAGTTGAACTTCTGGAACTGCAAAGTTATTTTTGATTGAACCCTTAGAGGCAATTCAGGTGGATTCGCTGATTACATAGCGGTGAGCTAGATCCAGGATTTCCTGGTGGGCGGAAATATTGTGGAGAAATGAATAGCGTAGGGTGGGGTCAGTGATGGCTTGGGCGCGTTTATGCAGGATGTTGACCCCTTGGCGCAGCAGGCCCTCCCAGCGAGGGTCGTTGGTGGCCTGGAGGAGATGGCAGCAGGCTGGGAAAACGTCGAGTAAAATGCTGTCCTCATCGGGTAAAGCGGCCATCATGTGCAATATTTTTTCTACATGGCTTATGCCTTCTGGAAGCTCGTTTTGAAGAAGGGCAATACGCACCAAGCCCCCGAGCGTATCCAGCAAGGGACTTGGCTGTTTCAGCTCTTCCCATACGGAGTAGGCCTGGTTATAGGCTTGTTTGGCGTCGTCGTACTTTGCTAACCCGACATAGCAGTGACCAAGGTAGAGGGTGGCATAGTTGGAAAAGCGGGTGATGCCGAGTTCCTGGGCGGCTTGTTGGGTTTGTTGGGCGTAGGAAACGGCCGTTTCAAACCGCCCCTGTGCATAATTGATCCAGCTTTGGTTTAGCATGGCAAAACATGCCCCCAGCCGAACATCAATTTCACGGCAAATCTGGTACGCCTCCTGGCTTAACGTGTCTGCCGCTGCATATTGGCCTAATGCCATCTGCGTCAGGCTTAAGTTGATGAGGGCGCGGCTCAGCCCTTCCCGGTCTCCAATTGCCACATAAAGCTGACGTACCTTGTCCCAGGCCAAAATCGCTTCGGAGAAATTATTAGTGGAATAGGCCAGACCGCCTAAATTATTGAGTGCCTTGGTAGCACCCAGTTGGTCATCGTTTTCCTGATAAATGGTCAATGCCGCCTGGTAATGGGCATTGGCAAGCGAATTGTTTTCCTGGTCGGCGGCAATCATGCCCAGCGAACGATAGGTATCGGCCAGCAACGAACCAAGCTGGTGCTGGCGTGCTTTTTGCAGAGTTAGCTGTAGCTTTTGTTCCGCCCCCTCGTAATCTGCCTGGTAGACCAGGGCGCGACCCCAGGCTAAATACCCCGCCGTTTCATCAGTCACATTTTGCGTGTGTTGTGCCAGGGCAATGGTTTGCTGGGCGGCGCGGATGGTTGCCGGGTAGTCGCCAATGGTTTCGGCGTAGTGGGCCTGGTGCAGGGCGATTTCTGAGCGTCTATCAAGCTGAGATTGGGTGGCAAGCCGATTGCCTACAGACTCAAGGGCTGTTAAATCTTCTTGTTGGGCGGTTCTGTTACCCAGCAACCCCCATACCTCTTCCCGCGCCAGCAAGATGTTGTATTGCCGCTGGAGATCGTCTGGTGAGGTGAGGGCGAGTGCGCGGTTGTAATGGGTGATGGCTTCGGTGTTGGCAAAGCGTTGGCTGGCGTAGTGGCCGGCGATGAGGGTGTAATGTTGTTCTTTGCTGGTGTTGCCTGTTTGTTGCCAATGGTGGGCAAGCGCGGCGGCTTGGGCAGCATCGTCGGGGTAGATGGTTTCAATGGCTTGGGCTACGGCATGGTGCCATGTTTGTTTCTGCTGTGGCGACAGGCTATGGAGTAGCCCTTCGCGGATTTTGTCGTGGGCAAAGTGCCATTTGTTTTCGTGGACGTGGAGAATGGCGGCATCGGCGCAGGTGGCAAGCCAGGTTTCAATGTCGAAGGTTAATGCTTGCTGGCGGGCGAGTTGGTGAATGATGGCGGGGTCTACCTGGCGACCAGCAACGGCCGTTCCTGGCAATAGCGGCTGCATGTGCGCTGGAAGTTGTGCCAGCCGTCGCCGCACAATCGTTTCAATTCCCTTAGGGAAGAGCGTAGTGGGCAATGTCATTTGTTCAATATCACTCAGACGACCTGCTTCTTCGGCCAGGGTGCGTACCACTTCAACCAGGAAAAAGGGGTTGCCTTCGGTTTCCCGCTGTAGCAGCGTCAAAATTTCTGGTTTGGCTCCGGCATGACCCAGCATGGAGGTGCTGAGTTGGCTCATTTCAGCGGGGGAGAAGCGTTCAAGGGTGATGGTTTGCATTTGTGGCAGTTCGTTAGGCAAAGACGGCCGTTCGTCGTTGCGGTAGGTGCCAATGATGAGCAAAGGGAGATGTTCTACCAGACGATTGAGCTGGGTTAAGACATCTAGGCTTTCCGATGCCCAGTGCAAATCTTCCAGAATGAGCAGCATCCATTGGTTTTGCTGTTCAAACAGGCTGGTGATGGTGCTGATGAGACGCTGACGGCCGGCCTGCCCTTCAAGCTGGGGGGGCGGGATAACTGGTTGTTCCAGCAGGGTGGTAATGTCGGGGATGAGTGCTTGCAGCACGCCGATGGTGAGGTTGCTGAGGGGGGGGCCAAGCAGCAGGCGGCGGATGACATCTTGCCAAAGCTGGAATGGGAGGTCGCTTCTGTTTTCCTGGCTGTGTCCAGATAGTACCAAGGCACCGGAGACGAGTGCCTGGATGCGGATTTCATCAATCAGGCGTGATTTGCCAACGCCGCTTTCGCCGCCAATTAGCCAGGCGGAGCCGTGGCCTTGCCGGGCTTGGGTGAGGGCGGTTTGTAGCTGGTTGATTTCCTGGATGCGACCAACAAATTTGGCGGCTTGGAGGAAGCTTTCACGAACGGCCGTTTGTTCCTGCGGTGGCGTTAAGCCAATGGCCTCGTTAAATGCCGTAATAGCCGCCTGAGCCGAGGCAAACCGCTCTTCTGGCTGCTTTGCCAACAGTTTGCCCACAACAGCCGCTAAGGCCGCCTTGTCGCCAAATTCGGTGAGGTCGGGAGGCTCAAACAGAACTTGTTCCAAATAATCTGGCGCATAAATGTCAAAGGGATGGTGGCCGAGAAAGATGCGGTAGGCCAGAACACCGACAGCATAGAGGTCGGCGGCTTCGGTGGCGGGCTGGTCGTTTAGCACTTCCGGGGCGATGTAGAGCCAGGTGCCAACCGATTCACTGGCTTCTTCCTTGGCGGCGGCCAGGCCAAAATCGAGGACGCGCACGCGCTGCTGTGTTACCAGCACATTTTCCGGCTTTAGATCGCGGTGCAAAATGCCGCGCCGGTGGAGGTAGACGAGGGCTTGCAGCATTTGCTGGATGAGCTGGACTTGCTGTGGTAGTGGTTTGCGGGCAGCAGCTTCGAGGATGGTTTGGGCGTTTTCCAGATAGGTCATGGCAAAAAACGGCCGTTTTTCACCGTCAAACCCATAGTCAAGCACGCTAATGATGTTGGGGTGGCGCAAAGAGGCAAGAATGCTGAATTCACGGGCTAAAACTAACCGGAGCGCGTTGGGGGCGGCGCTGGCTTCGTGTAAGGGCGTGGTTGGCGTGATAACCCGCTTTAGGGCAACCGTTTCATTTGTGAGACGGTCTGTTGCCCGGTAAACGGCACCCATGCCACCGCGTCCCAAGAGTTCATGTTGGATGTATCGCTCGGTAAACACAGATTGCCTCTAATTTTAATACGCCAGGGTTCGCTCTTTTTTAACTTTGGCATTTTCGAGATTGGGAGTTTGAGAAATCTTGAGTGTGTCACCCTTGAATCGCTTCGTCTTCTAATCTCCAAAGTTGTTTTTGATGGGATCCTAAGCGTTTGTTATTAACTTAGCGATTTAGAAGTTGAACTTCTCGGAAGAAGTTCAACTTCTCGGAAGAACTTCTTGCCTGACCTGTTTTTGGACGCTTACTCAGGTAATGGGCAACCTGATGGTAAAGGTGCTGCCCGGCAGCAGGTCGGGGTCATAGCCGTCGCTTTCAACGGTGATGGTACCGCCGTGTGCTTCAACAATGCCTTTGGCAATGGGCAGCCCAAGCCCCAGGCCGCCGCCACCAAAGGCGTGTTTGCTGGTTGTATGTTTAGCAATGTTACCAAGACCGTGGAAGAGGTCAAAAATGCGGGTTTGTTCTTCGACGGGAATGCCAATACCGCTGTCGCTGATGCTGATTTGCAGGGTGTCGGACTGTAAACGGCCGTTAACCCAAACCGTGCCTCCATCTGGCGTAAATTTAATGGCGTTATTGAGGATGTCGCGCAGGGCAATGAGCAGGTGCTTTTTGTCTGCCTGAATGGGGGGGAACTGGGTGAAGGAATCGGTGTTGAGGGTGAGGCTGCGGCTGTTGATAACGGATTGCAGGGGAGCGGTGAGTTCATCCAGCAGGTCGGCGGGCGAAACGGCCGTTTTGATCAACTCCAGTTGTGCGGAGCTGATTTTGACCATGAGCAAGATTTCCTGAATACGGCCGTTGAGGTTCTCCACCACCTGTTCCAACTTCAGCGAAGTCATAAAGGCGCGTGGGTGTGATTTTTCCAAATCGCGTAGTAGGCGGCTGAGCAGTTGGCTGTATGCCTTCACACCCGTTAGCGGGGTATTTAGCTCGTGGGCAATGAGTTGAATGAACTCATTTTTAACCCGGTCTAATTCCAGCAAATGCTGGTTGGCTGCTTCCAAATCTTCGTTTAACAGCGCATTTTCAATGGCAACCGCCACCTGTAGTGCCAAAATTTCCAGCGGTGGCAGGCTGCTTTGTGTGAACCGGTTTTGAATGGAGCGGTTTTCCAAATAAATGGCACCAATGGCACCGCTGATGGTGATAAGCGGCACGCACATGATGGAGCGTAATTGATAGTGCATGACGCTGGGGGCATGGGCAAAGCGGGGGTGTTGCAAGGCGTTGCTCAATACCAGGGGCTGTTTCGAGGCAAGCACTTCTTGCACAATGGTTTCGCTGAGCATGTTGCCGGGCCCGGTCAGGTCTTTGCCGTCGGCGGTGCGGCCGGCGCGGAAATCAAGTGTGCCATTTGCTTTTTTGAGGACGATGTTGCCAGTTTCTCCCCCGACAAGCTTTAAGACTTCATCAAGGGCATATACTAACAGTGGCTCCAGCGAGCGTGTGGCAATCATGCGACGATTTACCTCAAGAACGTAGCTGAGGAGTTCTGGTTGTTCTGGCTGGTAGATCATGGTGACCCTTTACAGATTATGATGTGGTTTGTCTAATTGGAAGAGAAATATAGCAGATTGTGCCGGGTAACGCTTGTAAATCGTAGCCGCTGCTTTCCAAACGGATGGTGCCACCATGTGCTTCGATGAGTCCTTTGGCAATGGGGAGACCTAAACCCAGCCCCCCGCCCCGGAAGGAGTGCTTGCTGCTGGAATGGTTTAGCAAGGTGCCAAGCCCATGAAACAGGTCGAAAACGCGCTCTTGTTCGCGTAAAGGAATGCCGATGCCTTCGTCACGAATGGTGAGGTAGATGGTGGTGTCGTCGAAACGGCCGTTAATCCAAATATTCCCGCCATCTGGTGTGTATTTTACTGCATTGCTCAATACATTTTGCAGGGCCACCATCAAATGTTCATCATCAGCATACAGCGGCGGCAACTTTCGCATCTCATCAAGATGCAACACAATATTGCGAGCTGTCAGGGCCGGGGCAAAGCGCAGTTGCAGCGACTCGAACATAAAAGCCAAAAAAGTTTGCTCTTGCTTCAGATGAAGTTGCCCGGACATGATGCGAAATACATAAATGATTTCCTGAACGGTGCGGTCAAGAATTTGCACTGCGTTTTCCAGCCGTTCGCTCATTTCCAACGCCTGGGCGTTGCTCTTGGTCAGCCGCACATGCAGCAAATCGGCATAGGCCATGACGCTGGTTAAGGGGGTGCGCAATTCATGGGAAATGAGCATGATAAAATTGTTTTTTAGCTGGTCAAGCTCGCGCAAATGTTGATTGACGCTGTAGAGCGAATCGTTAAGCTGCGCATTTTCAATCGCAATGGCCGCCTGATTGGCTAGAATTTCAATGGGGGCAATGTCGTTGGCTGTAAAGCGTGGGCGTATCGTTCGGTTTTCGACATAAATAGCACCAATAGGTCGGTTTTTAGTAATGAGCGGGGTGCAGATGATGGAGCGGATTTGCAAGGCTTGTACGCTGGAGGCACTGTTAAACCGTATATCTTCCATGGCGTTGGTGGATATAGCGGATTGCCCCTCGCGTAAGGCTTTGTTTAAGATGGTGTGGCTTACCTGATCCTGGTTGGTTGGCAAGGGGGTGCCATCTTTGTCTTGACCGACTTGCAGGGAGATGTTTCCTGCTTCGTCGTATAAAAAAATGTAGCCATGTTCGGCTTGGGACAGCAGCATGATTTGGTCTATGAGGTAGGCAAGCAACGGGGTTAGGCTGCGAATTTCTGCCATGCGACGGCCAATCGCCAAAATATTGGTGAGCAGTTCGGAATCTTGTGGTTTTTTAGTCATTGTTATAGTCCCATTCGCCTAACCGTGTGCATTTTAGTAAGGAACGGCCGTTTTGCCAAAGGGTTTTGGGACATTTGTAAGAATTTTCTGAAACTCGATTCACACGTAAAATCATACCCCTGTTTGTACGAAAAAATTCAGAACTGTTGTTGATCTGATTTGATAGCGTTACTATATAAACGACCGTTGTCTTTATAGTGTACTACATTGAGCCAAAGACTGGGCAGGAGAATTGCAGCATGTCAAAGCGCATCTTAATTGTTGAAGATGAAGATGATAATCTGGGAGCCATTGCCGACATCCTCTTGTTTTTGTTAAAACAAGAATCGCTTGTTTTTGCCCGCGATGGGCATGAAGCGATCCGCAAGGTATATGAAGCACGACCAGACCTTATTTTACTTGATCTAAGCATCCCAAAACTTAGCGGCTGGGAAGTCGCTCGCTCCTTAAAGAGCGATCCCGTTTTGCAGCAGGTTCCCATTTTAGCTCTAACCGCCCATGCTATGGTTGGCGACCGGGAAAAAGCAATGGCGGCCGGCTGTGATGCCTACTTTACCAAACCCATAGATATTGATGCCTTTATCGCCTTTGTCGAGCCATATTTGTCGTAATTTGGGAAAGCAATAATCAAGCGTTATTCTTCAGGTTAAACAGGATGGGAAGGGTCTCTATTTAGCCTGTTTATTGATTGTTCAGAGAGAGTGGAGGATATAGACACATGCGTTTCTTACGCACCTTAAAGGTTTTGTATTATTTACTGACAAGTGCGGGGCCAGTGATGCGGGGCGGACGGCAAATGGATCAAATATTCCGTTTTTACGTCCTGAAAATTTTGCAGGATGAAGGGCTGTTTGATTATTTGCAGGTGAAGCGTACCTATGGTCAGATTTTAACCGAATTTGGTTATGTGGACAGTGAATATACGCGGGAAGTGTTAAACACATTGGCGACTGATACCCACAACATCATTCAGCATGAGCAAAACACCTATTGGCGCAATGAGGCTCAAGCGTTGCCAACGCTGGAAGCGTTGATGCAGCATATTGACACCCGGCTGCATAGCTTTACAATGTTGGCCGATGGCACGACACGGACGATTCCTGACCGAATGCGTAATAAGCCAGTGGAGTTGGTTGATAGTTTTGAGCAGGATGGGCGACAGCTTTTGACAAAATTTGACAAGGTGCTGGGGGCACGGGTTTATTCCGGTATGCGCCGGGCGGCATTTTCATTTTTGTTGCCGGAAGAACGGGCGTGGCTGAAGGGGAAGACGCTGCTGGATATTGGCTGTGGTAGTGGGCGCGAACCGGCGGAACTATGGCTGCTGCTGGATGGGGATGTGGCGATAACGGCCGTTGAGCCGGCCGCCAGCATGATCGAACTCGCCCAAAAAAGCTTCCCAACCTGGTTAAACGAACTAAACCCCGGCCACCCACAGCTTAACCAGAACAACACACCCACCTTTCGACAGGGCAGTGCCACCAAGTTACCCTTTCCCGATAATAGTTTTGACGCCGCCTTCTGGCTTTTTATTCTGCACTGGGTTCCCGACCCGCGGCAAGCCGTTCACGAATGCGTGCGCGTGGTCAAGCCCGGTGGCGTCATTTTTGGCGCCCAGGCCTTCAAGCCCGAAATTAATCCCTACTTTGACCTAGTCGTGCGAACCAACGAAAATTGTCACGGAGGTTTCTGGCGCGAAGATTACCGCCGCTGGTTTGCTGAAGTCGGCGTGAAGATTGACATTACCACGGCGGCTGGGGTATTTCGTGCAACTGTACCAAAGTAGTATGGTATAATGATAGGAATCTGGATATTTTAACGCAAGGCAGACAACATCATGACGGTAAAAAATCCTTTTTTAGTTCGTTCTCCCTACGAAGAGTTAAAGCACATCCGGCAACACCGGCTGTTGATGGCGATTAGCCTGGCAACGGCCGTTTTTTCCATCCCCGGCACCTTACTTTCCCTAATGCTCCTCGCCAGCCAACCTTCCTGGCAAACGTGGACAGTACTAGGCCTGGTAAGCAGCATCGGTGTTTTAAGTTATAGTGCCCGCGTTTTGACCCAACGCGGGCATATGACCTTTGCCACCAATTTACTGTTTGTCCCCATTCTGCTCATCCTCGGCGTAGTTGGGCTTCTCCTCGACGGCTTTTTTGCTATTTTAGCCCCTACCCTCATGATCGTTGTCATGATTGTCGGCTTATTGTTAGAGCCAAAATGGGGCTATTTCTCAGCCTTTCTTGCCGGTCTCATCTGGCTAACGGTGCTGGTTCTGCACAACAGTGGCGTCGTTGTGCCTGTCCGCACCAACAACACCGTTGTTATGGTCAGCGTGACGGCCATTGCCCTGCTCGCCTTTGTCTTTGTGGCCCTGCTTAGTTGGTTAGCCAGAGACGATTTGCAGCAGGCGTTAAACGACGCAACCTATGAGCTGGTGCAAGCCAACCGCAAACTGGAAGAAGCCAGCCACCTCAAATCCCAGTTTACGGCTCACACCAGCCATGAGCTACGTTCCCCGCTGAACGCCATTATTTCTTTTACCGATTTAACGTTGCGCGGTGCCTATGGCCCCTTATCCCAAAAGCAGCAGGAAAAGATGGATCGGGTGCTGCAAAGCGGCCGTCGCCTTCTGGCCCTGATTGATGATCTGCTCGATTTGTCCAAAATTGAAGCTGGCGAAGTTTCTATTGCACAAATCCCCTTTCCCATAGGCAAGCTGCTGGAAACTGTACAAACCACGGTTGAGCCAATGGCCGAAGCCAAGGGGTTGATCTTGTCGGCCTATCTTTCCCCGGCCATGCCGGCCGAAATTATTGGCGATGAAAAGCGACTAACCCAGGTGCTGCTTAACCTGACACAAAACGCCGTTAAATATACCGAAAAGGGGCGTGTAGGCATCATTATTGAGCCAGCAACCGCAGAGCAGTGGCGCATGACGGTGCAAGACACAGGGCCAGGGATTCCTGAGCGGGACTTTACCCGTATTTTTCAGGAATTTGCCCGCCTGGAAAGCTCAGGCGAGCGCATTCAAGGCGTGGGGCTTGGGTTAGCCATTACCAATCGGCTGGTTACAATGATGGACGGCGAGATTGAGGTTAAAAGCGAGCTGGGCAAGGGCAGCACCTTTGCCGTGGTGCTGCCCATGAAACGGCCGTTTCCCCTGGCCGCCTAACCCCTACTCTTCCTCGTCTGTAGCCTCACCCCGTTCCAAATATTGCGCCGTTACCTGTAGCCGAATCAACCCCTTAAAATCATTCGGGTCGGCCACCTTGCCCTTGCGCAAAATCACCAGATTTCCGGCAATGGCCTGCTGCTTTGCCATCAGCCGCACCCGTTTTAGCAGCGTTTGCCACTCTTCAGGGTAAAGCTCCCGTGCCACATCCTCCGGCCGCACGTTTCCTTCTAACCCCGCCGTGACCAACTGCCCAAACAGTACCTCTTCTACCCGTGCATCGCTAATCTTTCTTTTTCGCTTCTCTTCCAACTGCGCTGCTTCCCGCTTGCGCAAAACTTTGGGTTTGCTTTTGGCCGGTTTGCTTTTTTTCTTGGGTGCTTCAATTTTGCCAAATGGTTTTCGTTTCATAGCTATCAAATCGGCATTTTCTGGGGTACATGAAAAAATGTCACGCAAAGTCGCAGTCTGGTTTTTGCGCCCTTGCGTCTTTGCGTGAGTTTCTTGATGGCTTGGCTGACAATTTGTTCATGAACCCCATTTTTTGCTGCCAGATTGTTTCCCTTGTTTGATTGAGATAAAGTAAAGATACCAAATTGAGGTGGTTATGCAATGATCGAATGGAATCCCCCAATAGATTGGGAACAGGGAAGGGTGTTGATAAACGGCCGTTATCTCACTTACCAACGTACTGGCGGCCACAAACCCGCGCTGCTGCTGGCCCACGGCTTCACCGACAGCGGCTTCTGCTGGAGTAACTTGGCTCTGCATCTGGCCGCCGATTACGATGTGGTGATGCCCAACGCCATCGGCCACGCCACTTCCGACCGCGTGACGGCTCCCCTTTCGCTGTCCGACATGGTAGACGACCTGGCCGCCATCATCCAGACGCTGGGGCTGGCGCAGCCCGCCGTGCTGGGGCATTCGATGGGGGCGGGCGTTGCGGCGCTGCTGGCTGCCCAGCACCCGGCTCTGGTTCGCGCCGTGGCTCTGGAAGACCCGCCTTGGTACACCGCCCCGCGTCCGCGCAACCCGGCGGCGTGGCGGGATTGGGTGAACTGGCTGTTGGCACTGCGGGAGAAGGAAACGGCCGTTATTGTCGCCGAACAGCAAGCCCAACACCCCACCTGGTCAGCCATTGACGTTGCCACCTATGTTGCCTCGCGGCAGCAGGTGGATTTGGCTTTGTTTGACCTGCTGCGCTGGGAAGACAACAACCGGTGGCGCGACACCGTGGCCGCCATTCAATGCCCTCTCCTGCTCATCACCGCCGACGTGGCGCACGAGGCGTTGGTGACGCCAGAAGTGGCGGCGGAGGTGGTGGGGTTGGCGAAAAACGGCCGTTTTGTCCACATCCCCCACGCCGGCCACCACATCTGCCGCACCCAATTTGCCCCCTTCCTTGCCGCCGTTGCCGACTTTTTTAGACAGGATTAACAAGATTTACAGGATTTTTTGATAATCACTGTAGTCTTTCATTTTTCGCCACAAAATGAGTGGCAAATAAATTTTGTCGGAATAAAAGAAAATAGCATCGCGGATAACGTGGATCGGAGCAGATTTTCGTGGATAAGAGAGAAAAATCCGTATGTATCCGCTAAAATCTGCGTTATCCGCGATGCCATTCTGACTTTTCTAACCAGCGATTCGGATGGCGAAAAATGAATGACACTACTGGTAATCCAGAAAAATCCTGTTAATCCTGTCCAAAATCTCTTGCCATCTCCTGCAAGCTCGTCACCGTCTCAATCAAATGGGTGACGTGGGTTGGCACCACCACCACCAGCCGCAGCACCACCTCCCCGTCCAGCGTCGTCAGCGACACCGACCGCTCGCCGCCCTGCATCGTTTTCTCGTATAGCCAGCGTTGGAGTTTGTTTAAAACGGCCGTTTTCACCCCCTTTGGCACCACGCGAAAGCAAATAATCCCCGTGTCCGGCTGATGCCACAGCTCCACATCCGGCTGCGTTTGCAAATACGCCGCCAGCTCCCGCACCGCCAGCAGCGGACTGCGAAGCTGCTCCCGCAGTTGGGCTAACCCCAGCGTCAGCATGGAAGTAACAAGAGGCAGGGCAGAAAACGGCCGTGTGGTCGGCGGCGACTTCAGCCCCGGATTCGGCTCCACATCCTCCGCCCGGTTAAAATAGCCGCTGTGGAGCGTCATCCGGCCAAAATCGTCGCCGCGCTGCACAAACAGCAGCGAATTGGGAATCGGAATCCCCATTTGCTTGTGCGGATCCCAGCTAATCGAATCGGCCAGCTCATCCCCGGCAAACAGATGCGCCCATTCCGGCACCAGCTTGTAGGCAAAGCCATACGCCCCGTCTACGTGTAGCCACGCGCCAACCTCCCGCGCCAGTTCGCCTAGCGGCGCAATCGGGTCAACGGAGCCGGTGGAGGTGGTGCCGCTGGTGGCAACGATGCAGAAAACCGGGTGCGCGGGCTGCAATTCGGCCACCAGCGCCCGCGTTGCCGCCACGTCCACCCGCCGATTGCGGTCTACGGGCAGCAGTTGCAAACATTGCTCCCCCAGCCCCAGCATCCGCACCGCCTGCTTGACGGAAAAATGGGCATCTTTGGAAACCAGCAGCCGTAATTTGTCTGGCTGGGGAAAGGCGGCCACGCCCCCATGCGCCAAATTCACCCCTTGCTGCTCGGCAAACCAGTGCAGCGCCAGATAAATCGCCTCCTGATTGGCGTAGGTGCCGGAATACATAAAGGTGGCATCGGCGGTGGGCGGCAGCCCGAACAGGCGGCACAAGGCCCGGCCGCACAGCTCTTCCAGCATGGCGCCGCCGGGCGAAACCTGCCAGTTGGTGACGCCCTGGTTCCAGGCCAGGGCCATTTCCGCGCCGCGCCGCGCCCCTTCTTCGGGCAAGGCATTGAACATGGATTGAAAGGTGGGGCTGCCGTACTGCATGAGGTGGGGCAAGAGCCGTTCATGCAGCAGCGTTTCAACATCGGCCCAGGCCATGCCGGCTTCCTGGAACGTTACCAGGGGAGCCAGATCGCGGGCCACTTCTTGTGGCGTTGCGCCAGAGGTGAGCATTTTTTTGTGTGGCATGGGGGGGATTATATCGTGGTTGGGCGTTTTTATGGCTCTTTGGTGGTTCCTCGCAGCGGTAACAGGCGGATTCTATGGCGTTTAGGATCAATCGTTACCAACAGGAACTTTACCCAGCTTCGAGGAATATTCATATCCAGGATGATTTTCATCAGCAATTCTCAGTTTAACCAAAGCGTGTCGTAGGGGCGGGATGACCGGGGCTAAAGCTGGCAATATAGATGGCCTTTTCTCCCGGTCGTCTCGCCCGTGCCGTGGCCGAAAACGGCCGTTTTGGGGCAACACAAGGGCGAGACGGCGCGGAGGCAACGCTCATTGTTTACCTTGCGCCTACCCGCGCCATCCCGCCCCTACCCTACTCTCTTGCAAACTGAGAATGGCTGGATTTTCATGCCACTTCCAGATAGCCATCATGTTCCGCAGAACGCCAGGTTGCATAAGCCAGAGCAGCATAAATATCTTCCAGCTCCAAATCGGGATAGAAATCTAAAATTTCTTCATTTGTATGGCCTGTTGCTAATAGCCCTGTAATCGTGCCTACTGTGATTCTTATGCCGCGAATGCAAGGCTTCCCACCCATGACATTAGGATTGATTGTAATTCGATTAATTTCTGGAAAATTCATGTTTTGACCTTTTGAGGCTAAGGCCTCACCTTTATGACCCTTTCAGCATCATCATTCTTGTTGGCAACCACAAAACAATCATGCCAAAGTCAAGGTGTCATGTCAATAAGTCTATTAGTTATCCGCAAAGGGGAGCCAGATCGCGGGCCACTTCTTGTGGCGTTGCGCCAGAGGTGAGCATTTTTTTGTGTGGCATGGGGGGATTATATCTTGGTTGGGGGGGTGGGGGAGGTAAACGGCCGTTTCTTTCCCCATACTAAACAGCCAAACCTGACTTGACTATGCCGCCAGTCAGAGCCACAAGCGCGATAAAACGCCACCGTTCACCATCGTTTTGGCAAAAATGAACCATACTCCATAAAGCCGTTGCTCACCTTTGCCTCTACGTTTCACCGATGTGTTTGGATGTTAATAATGGTTGCGGAGTTGAGCAATGAGCAGATCGTTTTCCACAACTTTGTAAACAATACGATGTTCTCTGTCTATACGCCGAGACCAATAACCAGAAAGTCCAAACTTGAATGGTTCTGGTTTGCCTGTTCCCGAAAATGGCGTGGGCTGAATCTCTTTGATAAGCGCATTGATACGTTGCAGGGTCTTCTTGTCTGCGTTTTGCCAGTACAAGTAGTCACTCCAGGCATTTTCGGAAAAAATCAGCCTCATTCAATCAGTCCTCGCTCTGTGCCGCGACCACTCTCTAGTTCAAGGATTGACTCCATCAAACGCTTGGCATTTTCAGG
>WBZL01000603.1_pt1 | contig 40226 bp, 34 predicted proteins | sample 5204291 | NCBI WGS metagenome assembly WBZL01 (sample SAMN12344345, study PRJNA552823) | activated sludge metagenome | biome: Activated sludge suspended growth; feature: Nitrification reactor; material: Wastewater; isolation source: activated sludge from nitrification reactor of wastewater... | reverse complement strand
CGCAAGATACTAAACTTAAGCGTTAATTGAATTCCGTGCCACTAGGGATTTTTTGGATTTCCGCATAGCGTTTGCGAAACCTTTGAGGTTTCGTAAACGTTGCAGGCAAGTTCCTTACAATTTGATTGCGGCATTAGTCAGGGAGTCTTTAAAGGAATCGACTTGATCTGAGTAATAATTTGTCATATAGCGGTTTACAAATTTAATTATTTATTTATGTGAAAATTTGACAAAAAAATAGTTACAGAATGGCTTGGGTTTATAAAAAATGTTTTAACTTTGATATTATCAAAACAAAAAGTTCATTGATGTTTTTGCAATAGTTAACTTGGTTTGATGCCTTCTGTTGGTTCAGCAGATAGTGTTTTGGAGATGTGATTTTTGTAATTCTCGTCAAAATTATTGGAGGAAACCGGTGAAAATTTTACTTTTAGTAAATTTTTATCCTGAAATCCGAACCCAAGATGAACGAGAAACCCACTAAAACTCCTGTAAAGGTAATCATTACTCCTTGCGATCCTAAAATAGCAGAAAGTGACCGCACCAAAGAAAGATTTGAAATTTTTCAGAAAAAACTATTGCATAGAACCCCAAAGCCTAGCATTGAACTGTTTTTTAAAAATGTTGATACTTCAGAAGAAGTATTCCGCTTATTGGATAACTTTGAACCAGATTTTTTGCATTTTGCCAATGTCTTTGGCTCAGCCATTGAAAGTAAAAGAATTCGAGACAAAAAAACAGCTTCTCAATCATTCTTTCTGACTCCGAATGATATTTTTCAAATATTCGGGAATGTTTCGACAAACAGGAAAAATCACTTAAAAGGCGTAATTATTCATGGCAGTTATTCTGCTGATCAAATTGGCACGATTGCTCAATACGCAGATTGCGGTATAATTGGGATCTCGAACCGGTTGAGCACAGAATCCGCATTGCTGTTTTTAGATCACTTTTATTTAAATTTTTCCAAAATGGAAAATGTTGACGCTGCTTTTGTGAAAAGCGCCTTTGCTGTAGTTGATTCTGATCCGCATCAAAAGAATCACCTCCCAGAGTATCAAATACTTAAAAATGGAGACATTGAAATCTATGAAGGATTTGAATTAATTCAATCATTGAAAAATGAATTGGAGGAGAAAGGTAAATTAATCCGCGAAGTTGAAGGTGAACTCCAAGCCTCCAATATAGAATTGAGGGAATTAAGGAAAGATCAATTAAAATTTAACGATCACCCAAATTTAGCACTTTGGCTGGAATATAACAGGAATTGGATTTTATTAGAATTGACTACGGAAATTTTGCCTGAATACTACTTTGGTAAAATTGAAGAATTTAAGATTGAATTAGAAGCAATTATTGAATTAATCGATGGTTGTGTTGTGAAAATGCAAATGAATTTGGTCTCGGATGAAAACCTGAAAGATGTTTTTGGCGATTGGAAATTTAGAGTTCCCGTTGTTTATCACTGTAACTTGCTTAACAAGCTTTTGGAAATAATTAATAGCCAGCCTTTTTTACCTCAAGAAAAAGAATTTTTTGACGAAGTTATTTCGTCAATGACAACGACTCTTACTTTAATCGGTGTGAAAATTTAACGATAAGTATTTATTTTTTAATTTTTTTCATTTCATTTTCGATGCCTTCTAGTTGAAGTTGTATTAAGCTGATTTCTTCACTCAATTTTTTGAATTTTTCCCTGAGGTCTTGTAATTTGAGTATTAATTTTGCTTTTTTCTTTACTAATTTTTCATACTTATCCATGACTTCTTGGAGTTAGAATTTATTAAAATTGGATTCTTCTATCGGCTTAGTTTGGACACAAAGAAGGAGTGGTTTATAAACTTAAGTAATTTCTTATACGGTATTAATTAGTTAATGTTGCATTGCTCAAACTGGCGTATAACCACATATTAAGCTAGCAGAAATTGCGAAGTAACTCCTAGTGGCGCGGCTAATTTACCTTGGCCGGCCAAAGCCGGAATATCAAAAATCCAATGGAACGAATATAACCCTGGAATTGCACCATGCAATTGCAACTGCTGAGGAATTGGGGCAGTGGAATGAAAAAGTGAAAAAGCTGGTGCCGGAACAGCGTTGGAATCAGATCAATTACGTGATTTTCGCGGATCAAAGCGCATCCATGAGTGACCTGAAACCGGTTCTTGATTTCTTTCAACAGAGCAAGATCAATCAGGTTTACATCGCCATGAGGGGGGAAGAGACAACAGACAGCCTCATGCTCTGCTACAAGAATTTAAGCCACTGATTCCCCGGATGCGCCGCCTTATATCCCGCATACCACCTGCAGATAAAATATAAGATCGCCACATCCACCGCATAGACCAGGTAGAGCAACCCCAGATTCCACCGGAATGCATCCGGAATGGAGGTATAGGGCGCGTAGGTGAACCAGTCGTGGTGCATGCCGCCGTCTTTGATCAGCTGTATCGCAAGGGCGCTGATATGGATCAGCGGGATATGCAGCAAATAGTAGAAAAAAGGCACCCGGCCGATGGTTCTCAATGCGGTCGCCAACCAGCCTTTCATCCGGTCGGCATAGGGGATGAGCGCGATCAACGGGCCCAGGGTCATCAGCAGGAACAACTGGGAAGCGGGGTATTTGTTCTGGTTCAAGAGTCTGAACAGGAAGGGCGGCGTTTCCGCTGAAGCCGGGTTCATCAGGATGCGTATGGTTCCGGCGACAAGAAACAGCGCAATTGCTCCAAGACCGATGCGCAGGCAGATCCTTCGCCGTCTTTCCGCATCCAGTTGCAGTACCAAGCCGAAGCCGTATCCCGCAGCCATTACCCCGATCCAGGGAACCAGTACGTACAGGACGGAAACGCTGCTGAAGGTCTCCAACCCCGCCGGGTAAACGAATTCCCAGATCTTTCCGAAAGCCGGACGGCCGGATTCCGGTACCATGAGCGGCACATAGCTGAAGAGCTGCTGAAAGGAAATGATCCCCAACCCGATCCAACCGACGATTTGGGGTTTCAGCCGCACAAAGGCTGCCAGCAAGACCATACACCAGCCCAGCATCCAGATGACGCCGGCCAGGAAGAACTCCGAGAAATTGACGTGGAAAGCCCATAAAAAACGAATGACCGTTATTTCCAGGATGACCAGGAAAATGCCCCGGGTGACCAGGAATTGGGCCAGTTTTGCCGTGTTCCCGATCTTTGCACCGTATAAAAATGCGCTTGTGCCGGCGAGGAAGGCAAAACCCGGAGCACAGAAGTGGGTAACCCAACGGGTAAAAAAAATACCGGGGTCGGGCCCACCGGCGGGAATACCTGAATACACGCGCACATGGTCGATGGCCATTAAAACCATGATGAGGCCGCGCAGGACGTCAACAGACTGGATGCGGCCCGTATTAGTGGGTATGGCGGTTGATTTCATAAATCCTTCACGATTAGTCGGATAATTCCTTAAAATTAGGTAAAATTCCTGTTTGTTTTCAAAATTATCCGCCATGAAAAAAGTAGAAGTCCGCACCCACATTCGCGCTACTCCGGAGAAGGTCATCCGCGCCTTCACCGACCCCCGAATGCTGGCCGCCTGGTGGGGTGTCGAACGCGCCCTGGTAGAAAAACGCCCCGGAGGCGCATACACCCTGGCCTGGAATATTTCGGACAAAGGATTCGGCTACGTCACAACCGGGATCGTGGCGGAATACGACCCCGGCCGGATGATCCGTATTGACCGTCTCATCTACCTCAACCCCGAAAAATCCTTTCTCGGGCCGATGAGCCTGACCGTGGAAGCCGCATCAGCCGGTGACCTCACTGAAGTATACCTCTGCCAGGACGGCTATCGATCAGGCGGCGATTGGGACTGGTACTATGAAGCCGTCCGAACCGCCTGGCCGGCAGTGGTTCAAACGCTAAAAAGTTATTTGGAATCCGGTCAGATCCCATGACCAACCGCAATCAATTCCTCAGTTCCTCAATTCCTCAATTCCTCAATTCCTCAATTCCTCAATTCCTCGATTCCTCCAACCCCACCCCACCCCAAAGATCACCGCCGTACCCAGCACGATCGTCAGGTAGCTGTGGAACGGACTGGCCGCCCATTGCCAATTTCCATCGGCAAAAATCAGCGGCGACAGGCTCAGCCAGCAGATCAGCACAATACCGGCCGCTACACCCGCTACAGCGCCGCGTGGCCCGACCTTCCGGGCAAAAGCAGCCAACAGGAATAACCCCAGCATGCCGCCGCTGAAGATGGAAGCCAGCGTCCACCACGCGTCCAGCGCGCTTTTCACATTGATCATGGCCAGCCCCACCAACATGCCCGCAACCCCGACGCCGGCGGATGCACCGTACAGGATCCGCATGGCTTGCTGTTCGGATAAGGGTGTTTTCCGGAATCGCTGGAAATAATCGGTCAGCAATACCGTGGCCGAACTGTTGACGCTGGTAGACACCGTACTCATCCCCGCCGCAAAAATGGAAGCGATCATCAACCCGGTCAGTCCCTGCGGCAGCCGATGGACGATGAAATATGGGAATACCAGATCGCTTTGGTCGCCTGTGGCCATAGCGGCCGGCAGTTCATCAGAATGGACGGTGTAAAAGGCGAAGAGCGCTGTGCCGATGAGCAAAAACAGCAGCGAAACAGGTACATAAAGCATACCGCCCCAGAATGCCGACCGTTTGGCGGCCTGGTCCGAACCGGCTGTCTTGTACCGCTGCACGTAGTTCTGGTCGATCCCGTAATTCTGCAGATTGATGAAAAGGCCGTATGCTAAAACCACCCAGAAAGTTGGTTCGGACAGGCTCGCGCCGAAACTGCCCAGGCTGAATTTGTCGTATTCGGCGGCAATTTCGAATGTTTGCGCGGGGCCTTCGGGCATGGAAAACAATAAATAGCCCAGGCAGATCAAGGCGCCCGAGATCAGCACGATCCCCTGGACGGCGTCCGTCCAGATAACGGCCTGGATGCCGCCCAGAACAGAATAGATCGTGACCGCCAGCGCCGTCACCGCGATCACTGCGCCGATCGGCCATCCCAGCAGCGCATGGACGGGCAGCGCCAGCAAATAAAGGATCGTACCCACCCGCATCACCTGAGTGAGCAGGTAACAGGCGGATGCGTATACCCGGGCCCAGGGCCCGAACCGGGTCTCCAGGTAAGCATAGGCCGAAGGGCTGTTGAGCCGCCGGTAAAGCGGCACAAAAACGCGAACGGCAACTATGGCTGCCAGCGGAATGGACAGGCTGAACACAAATGCATTCCAGTTGGATTGGTAGGCCTTGCCCGGCAGCGCCAGAAAACTGATGCTGCTCACATAGGTGGCAAATATGGACATGCCGACCACCCATGCCGGGAATCGGCCGCCCCCCAGCGTAAAGGTGTCCGGGGAGGCGCTCTTCCGGTAAAACGAGCTGCCGAACAGCAGAATGCCGGCCATGTAGATGCCGAATACGACCAGGTCCGTCAGGGGCAGGGTATGCATAGGTTAGTGATTTTGGCAGTCGGCTCTTCGAGGACCCGGAACGGGATACCGCCAAAGATATCGTTTTTCAGCGTTTATCCGGCTTCCGGGATTTATTCCAGAGTTTCCGAACAAATCGCGCTTGTTCGTGTTACAACCTTAAACAGTCGCAGGCGTTAATGCCACTTTCCAGCGCCTGTTCCATCCATTTCCGCCGCTTGGGGTTGTCTGCATGAAAGCTTTTGAAATAAAGGGCTAAACCCTCAAATTTATTATCTTTGGGCCAGTATGCCGGCAAGAACCCTATCGCCGTGCAGTTTGGCTACTCATAATCTTAAAAATCGTAATTTATGAACACAACTGCAAGATTCATTTTCATCCTATGCCTCGGCCTTACCATGGCCTCCTGTGTCAGCAAAAAGCAGTATGAAGCCCTTAAACTGGAATTGGACACCGCCAATAAAGACCTGGGCAAATGCGGCGAAAGCCTCCATGACTACATGAACCAACTCCGCACCTGCAACTCCGAAATTGACCGGCTCAAAGGGGAACTCCGCAATGCCCAAAATGCCGAAAAACTTCGCATGGAACAGATCGCGGACCTCAGGTCGCAACTCGATGACGTCAAATCTCAACGGGACAAACAACTCAGCCAGGTCGGCGACCTGACCGTTTTGTCGCAAAGCGCCAGCGACAACATCAAGGAAACCTTGTCGCAACTGGAGAAAAAGGATAAATACATCCACCTCCTGCAAGCGGCCAAGTCGAAAGCCGATTCCATCAACCTCGCGCTTGCCGTCAACCTGAAAAGTGTCCTCAAACAGGGCATAGAAGATGAGGATGTGGAAGTCAAAGTGGACAAGACCGTGGTGTTTGTCAACCTCTCCGACAAGATGCTGTTCCAAAGCGGCAGCTCTACGATCACCTCCAGAGCCAATGAAGTGCTGGGCAAGATCGCCGATATCGTCAAATCCAGGCCCGACCTGGAAGTGATGGTGGAAGGCTACACGGACAATGTGCCCATCAAGAACGCCTGCATCGACGACAACTGGGACCTGAGCGTCAAACGGGCAACCTCCGTGGTCCGGGTCCTGCAGAAAACCCACAATATCGATCCCAACCGCCTGATCGCTGCCGGTCGCGGGGAATACAATACCCTGGCCAGCAACGCAACGGCCGAAGGCCGCGCTACCAACCGGCGTACCCGGATCATCATCCTGCCGAAACTGGATCAGTTCTACGACCTGTTGAACCCGAGCAATGTGCCGAAATAGGACGGGAGACGGTGGACGGTGCCCGACTTCGCACGAGGCTACGTCGGACGGAGACGGACACAGGTTAGCTGTTAAATCCGCCAATTCACCAACCGCCGGTTGTCTGTTGTACGTCTATAAATAAAATGAAGGGAGGAACCCAAAAAATGATCCGGTTCCTCCCTTTCAATTGGATGTGCAAATTATCAAAATCGCCGGCGCGGAAACCGGCACAATCTCGTTCACATGAAAAACCTGGTTCCTTTTCTCCTGTTGATCGTCGTATCGGGTTGTAAAAAAGAACAGCTTGCCGGTCCTGGCGATCCGTTCTTGATCCGGGAAATCACGGTGAACGGAAAAACCGACCAGGTATTTGAGTACAATGCCGAAAATTTGCTGGTCAAGGAAAACGTATTCTCCCTCTGTGAAAACAACCCTTCCGACGAACTCAGCTATACCTATGTCAACGGCCGGGTCGACAAAATGAATTCCGTGATCAGGAGCCTGTATTCCAGTACGGAGTCGATTTGCAATCCCGCCACAGGCATACACCATGAACTTTCCTTTGAATACGACGATCAGCAACGGATCAGCCGGGTCATTCAATCGGGATCCGTTACGGAATTTGCCTATAACGCAGCCGGTTTCATCGAAAAGCAAACGATCGGATACAACGGTTCAGCCTATGTGTTTACCTATGAATACGACGGCAACGGCAACATCATCCGCGAAACCGATTCCGAAGGAAAAACGACCTTTTATGAATACGACAACGGAAAAAATCCGTTTTACCTCATAGGACAACGCCCCGCTTTTGTCTCTCCCTTCAACAAAAGCCCCAACAATGTGATCAAAGCAACCGGCAACCAACAATTCGAACGCCAACTGACCTACAACGCCGACGGCCTCCCCGCCCAGGTAACCGAAACCAACGGCCTGATCTACGTCTATCACTACCAATAAACGCCATCCTCTCACCCTCTCACCTCTCTCACCCCCTCTCACCCTCTCACCTCTCTCACCTCTCTCACCCCCTCTCACCTCTCACCTCTCTCACCCTCCCCCCCTCTCACCGGCTCAACACCTCCAGCATCTCCCCCAGCATATTCCCTACCTGCTCATGGATCGGCCCCGCGATCGAAGTGCCCAGGTTGATGGCGAAGAAGAAATAGCGGTTGCGATCGGGGAAATAACCGAGGTAACAACCCGCACCGATACCGCCGCCGGTGTGGCCGTATTCCACTAATCCGTTGTGGTAATCGCGGTGCAGCCCCAGGCCGTAGCCGTAACTGTTTTCCGTGCCGGGGTTCCGCTCCACAATGGCCAGCATCTGGTCCAAGGTGCTTTGGCGCAGCAATTTGCCTTCAAACAGCCCTTTCAGGAAAAGGGCATAATCCATCGGCGTGGCCACCATCCCGTCGTCGCCGATCATGGAAGCGACATTGATCTTCTGCATTTCGGTGCAGTTTTCGAGTACGCCGTTGCTGTATCGGTCCCAATAGGAATTGACGGCGCCGGGGCGGTCGAGGTAGTCGGCGTCATCCCGGTAAAAACTGCGGGTCAATCCCAGCGGGACAAAGATCTTCTCCCGGATATAACGGGCGTGATCCCCCGTAAGCTGGTCGCCGATCAGGGCCAACAGCTCGTAATTCATGTTGGTATACCGGTATTTGCTGCCGGCTTCAAACTGGATGGGGACGCCGGCTATATAGTTAAGATAGTCCGTGGTCGTAAACACGTGTTCGGGGTGCTGCACCAGATAGGCAATATACCTTGGGACCATATTGTACTCGGCCGCCCCCGAAGTGTGGTTGAGCAGCATGCGCACCGTCATCTTTCCGGCGCCGGTGACCTTGTCGCTGACCTCCTTCGGCAAATAGGCCGTTATTTTTTCATCCAGGTCCACCTTCCCTTCTTCATACAACATCAATATGGCCACCGCCATATAACTTTTGGACACACTCTGCGAATATTGCAGATTGGCGGGTGTCATCGGCGTCAGGTCCTCGATCCGGGCAAATCCGGATGCGCCTTCCCAGGGACCGTCGGGGTCAACAACGGCTGCCGCTACCCCGGGAATGCCCATGGCGGCGTATTTGTCCATGATCTCCTGGAGGAGGGGCCCCCTGGATTGACCGGCGGCGAAATAATAACCGGCAATAAGTACGAGAATATATAAGGTTGATTTTTTCATGGTGGTCATGTTTAATTGAAGTGAATCCGGCTACCGGCCTGGAACAATGAATAAAAATTGAGCGGCAGAACATCGTTGTAGAAAAGGGCCGGGACAAGCTGATAACTGACAAACGGAGCGGCATAAGTGTCGGTCTTGCGCGGATCGTACCCGGCGGAAATGCCCAGTGGAACGATCAGCTGCGATTTGCCGTCGCGGACGGTCTGCCAGGCGCCTTCCCGGAAAGCGTAGGCGGGCCCCGGATGGAATACCCGCTGCCAGCCGATCCCCAGCTTCAGTTCCGGATAAAAATCATCGGTCAATTCGGGGCGGAAAGCCGATTGGGTGAAGACAAAAATGCCGTTTCCAATCTCCCGGTTCAGGTAAAAGCCGACCTGAAATTGCTGGACCCAATTGGCTTTGTTGTCCAATTTGAATTCCGTTCCCACAAAAAATCCGACGTGGGTGAAATTGCTTTTCAGATCTCGCAGCGGCAGGGCGAAATTCTGGAATTGAATGCCCACCGTCAGCGGGAAATTGCGGTAACGCCCCATCGGGCCGCCCGAATCCTGGGCCTGCATCAGGAACGGAAACACCAGCAACGGCAGCAAGAATAACAGTCTAGGTCTCATGGTTTGAAAATCTTGTTTCCGGCAAAATTGGGCTACGCGAAGGGCCGAAAGCAAGGAAAAACCGGCTGTTTTTGGTGAAGTGTAGCAAAATCACCCGTGAAATGAATCCGTTAAGGGCGGTCAGGAATCGGTGGACAGGGTAGGGGCATCCGTTTCCGGCTCAAACCACGCCTTGAAGGCCGCCGCCCGGAGCCTGCTGACCTGCACGATATCCGGCAAATTACCGGAAGATGGCGTAATCCACACTTCCAGCTTTCCATCGGCCGCTCGTTTATAGCCGGCCACAACATCCCGGTGCAGGATGAATTGCCGGTTGAGCCGGAAGAACTGTTCCCCCGGGAGATTTTCTGCAATCTTGTCGAGGGACCTGTCGGGCAGGTATTTTTTGTTTTCCCGGGTGAGCAGGGTGGTGTACCCTTCGTCCGTATAAAAACCGAAAATATCCTCAAAAGGGATCATCAGGTTCTGCTTGCCGTGCTTGACGCTGAATCCGCTGATCCGGACCTGCTTTTCGACTTTTCGAAGGGTTTCGGATGTCCTCAATTCGGCATAATAGTGCATCCCGACATAAATGCCGTTGATCACGAAGAACCAGATCGAAATGATGAAAAGGTCATAAAGGTAAAAGCTCATCGGCACGGGGTGATCGGTGACGATGAAATTCAGCAATTCGGTCGTGACGATAATGACGGAGATGCCCGCTAGGGTGGTCAGAAAGAACTGGATCAGGATGCGCTTCAGCGGCCGTGCGCCGTAAGGGATTTTTTTATCGAGATAAATGACGATCGCCCGGACCGCCCACCAGGCCAGATATCCCGTCAGGGTGTCCAGGGTGTAGCGCAGCAGGGTATACCAATCGAACCGGATATAGGTATAGGTGAGGTAATAGTTGAATGCGCTGATAAAGGCAATGGCAATGAGGAAGAAAGGGATATCGCGGTATTTCGGTTGTGTTGACATCAATGGATCGTTCCCGGATCAGTTCCCGTTTTTGTCCTTGTGAAATTTCTTGACCTGGTTGATCCAGGACAGGATTAAGTTTTTGACCGGGTATTCCTGGATCTCATCGACTTTACCCTGGTTGATATGGGTGCGAACAAGGTTTTCCAATTCTTCAAATTCCATGCGGACCGGCTTTAGGTTGCCTGCTCAAAATTAGCCATTCGCATCAATTCCGCCAAACAAATGGAACTTTCCGAAATTCCCGTTAAATTCGGAGCTTTATTGTCAAACCAACCGAAACATGAAAAACACGTTGCCCATTTTCTTCCTGATCGCTGTTCTATCTTACAGCTGTAAGAACACAAACGAACAAACCGGCGAAGAAACAGCAACCCCGGAGGCGGGTACGTTTGCCTATGACCTTGATTTTCTGAAAAAACATACGGACGCGATCTTGCTCACCGCCCCCGACAACCCCTTTGCGCAGGTGGCCGTGTGCGGCGCCTACCAGGGGCGTGTAATGACCAGTACGGCCGGCGGAGAAGCCGGTAACAGCTACGGCTGGCTGAATTACGCCCTCATCAGCGGCGAAAAAGGCTACCAGCCGCATATCAATGCCTACGGCGGCGAAGACCGGTTCTGGATCGCCCCTGAAGGCGGGCAGTTTTCCGTGTTTTTTCCCAAAGGCGCCCCGTTTGAGTTCGACAGCTGGCAAACGCCCGGGCTGATCGATACGGCCCATTACGAGCTGATCAGCTCCACCCAGTCGCAAGCTGTTTTTCAAAAGAAGGCCGTTTTGGAAAATTACTCGGGCACACGGTTTGAAATTGAGATCAACCGGAAGATAAAGGTTATGGGCGGTGGGGAAATCGCCGCCGATCTCGGCCTGGAAGCGGAAGCGCTGACGGGGTTGCGAATGGTCGGTATAGAAACGGACAATACCGTGACCAATACCGGCCCGGATTGGTCAAAACAAACCGGTACGCTCGGCATCTGGATCCTGAGCATGTTCACCCCCTCTGACAGCACGACGATCGTGGCGCCGTTTACCCGGGCCCGTTCCAAAGAGCTCCAACTGACGGATGACTATTTCGGCAAAGTACCTGCCGATAGGCTGGTGGCCGGCGATTCGGTCCTCTTTTTCAAGGGCGACGGCAAACTGCGGAGCAAGATCGGCATCGCGCCGGCGTCGGCCAAGTCCGTTGCGGGCAGTTACTCGGCCGAAAAGGGCATCCTTACGATCGCTCAGTTCGACCTCGACCCGGCAGGCGACTACCTCAAATCCACCTGGCAACTGCACGACGACTCTTACGGCGGCGACGCCTTCAACTCGTACAATGACGGCCCCGTCGACGGCGGCGATCAGCTCGGTCCGTTCTATGAGATCGAATCCACATCACCGGCGCCCGCGCTTAAAAACGGGGAAAAACTGACCCACCGGCACCGGGTTTTTCACTTTGAAGGCGACCAGGCGGCATTGGACCGGGTGGCAAAGGCGGTATTGGGGGTTGGGCTGGCGGAGATTCAGAGCAGGATTTAGTGGGTATATGCCAATTCAATCCGCCTTTTCCTCAAAATACAACTCCAGACTGTCCAGGTCAAAAGCGCACAAATACCCGAGCCCGGGCCTTATGCCTGCATACACGCAACCGGCATCGATGTTCAGCGCCGGCAGATAATCCAGGCTGTCGCGCTGCCGGAGGATGGCTTCCTTTGCGATAGGCGTATGGCCGTGAACCAGGATGCGGTTGCCCAGCCAGCTGCGGTCCAGTTCGTCGTACCAGTTGCGGATATAAAGCATGCTCGCCGGGTCTTTCAGCGGATCGGGCGTCCGGAAATTGAGCCCGGCGTGGACGAAGAAATAATCCTCAACAGATAGGTAAAAGGAGAGATTGCCGATCCATTCCAGATGCGCTTCGGGAATGCGGCCTGCATCGTAGCTGTCCATGGTAGCCTTGCCGCCGTACCCGTTCTCCCAGGTGTCATAAAACGAGGCTTCGGACAAAGCGCGAAGAAATGCGTACTCGTGGTTGCCCATAAGGCTGGATACGCAATAACCGTCGTCGGCCAACGCCAACACCGTATCGATCACCTGTTTGCTGCCCGGCCCGCGATCGATGAAATCGCCCAGCAGGTAAAGTTCGTCATCCCGGGTCAGGGCCAGTCTGTCGAGCAGATTGCGGAAGGTTTTGTGGCAGCCATGTATATCCGAAACGGCGAATCGCCTCATTCAAAGCAGAATTTGGGGCAAGATAAGTTTTATCGGGGACTATTTCGCCAACCTATAAATCCGCCAATAATTCATATTCGAAACAAGCCCGCACCAATCCGGCCGTATTCCGCGCTCCCAGTTTGATGAGCAGGTTCCGGCGGTGGGTTTCCACGGTGCCGAAACTGATGAACAGTTTTTCGGCGATTTCAGTGGTCGTGTATTCGTCTACGATCATGCGGAGTACCTGCTTTTCCCGGCGCGAGAGTTTGGGAAAGGGGTTTTCCGAGACCTTGGTCCTGGCGCCGCTCAGGCTTTCCATCACCAGTGCGGAGACTTCAGGGCTGAAATACTTCTCACCGTCCCGGACTTTCCGGATGGCATCCAGGATTTCCGCTCTGCCCGCACTTTTGAGCAGGTACCCGTCGGCGCCGTTTTTCAATACCAACTTGATCAGGCTGACCTCCCGGAGCATCGACAGGATCAGGACCCGGAGATTCGGATGGGATTCCCGGATCTTCCGGCAGGTTTCTATGCCGTTGAGCCCCGGCATATTGATATCGAGAATGACCAGATCCGGTTGCAGCTCCGGCAACATGTCCAGCGCCCTGGAGCCGTCGTTCGCCTCGCCGGCGCACTCGAGGTCCGGCTCGGTGGACAGCATCAGCTTGATCCCGTCAATGACGAGCTGGTGATCGTCGGCTATCAGGATTCTGGTCATTGTTTTTGAAGTTATTTCAGCGGTCCTAAAGTTAATCAGAATTTGAAATACCGCGAATTGAACGCCTGCAACTTATAACGGAAGCTCCGCCCGCCGGAGGTTGCGCCTCGCCGTGTTTACCGCCAGGTCTCCGATTTGCGAAATGAACGTTAGGATCGCAATATCTGTAGGGCCGGCATATAGATACCTGCAACGGCAGTTGAAATCCATTCCATTCATTTTCCGAGGTGCCCGGCGGCCCGTTAGGGTTGCCATATCTGTAGCACCCGGCAACGACGCAAGCCACCGGCCTGTAGGGCCGGCATATAAATACCTGCAACGGCAGTTGAAATCCATTCCATTCATTTTCCGAGGTGTCAATCCGAAATAGCCCGATACATGCGTTGCCGGTCCGGAGCAATCACATACCGGCCCTACAGGCCGGAAACTGCCAACATGGCGGACCTGACGGCCCGCGCTTGTGTTTTACAGGCATGGAAGCCCTTCCGATTGGCATTCCCAATATCGGCACTTACGACTCACATCACCACCACCTTTCCAAAATATCGTTTTTGTTCCATCGTAACCCGGATCAGGTAAAGTCCGGGCGCCAGGCCGTCCAGCCCGAGCGTCTGCCGGGCTTTTTGCCGCCGGATGGGCTTGCCGTCGGCGGTGAAGACCTCCAGGTCGGCTTGCCCGTAAAAGGATTCCGGCAGCTCCAGGTTGACTGCTCCGGTTGTTGCGGGGTTCGGAAATACGCTCATTTGGTTATTTGCGAACGGTTCGTCCGTTTGGGTGGGCTGATAGGTAGCCGATTCGATATTGCCGCCGGTGCCGCAGATCCAGAACCGGGTGGAGGCGTCCCATGTTACGGCTTCAAAGCCCAGGGCCGCCTGGTTGCTCATGTGCAGTTGTTCCCAGTTGGCGCCGCCGTCGGTGGTTCTGAAAACCATCCCGAATCCCGCTGATCCGCCGGCCAGGTAACCGGTCATGGCATCATCCCAGCGGATATTGTTCCAATAGGTGCCGGCGGGAGCGGTCATGTAATCCCAGGTCGCGCCGCCGTCCTGCGTGAACAGGATCTCGGTGCTGAATTTGTCCATAGCGACCCACCCGGTCTGTTCGTTCAGGAAAAAGGCCTCGATCAGCCGGTCGGTGACGGGCAGCGTGAGGAGTGTCCAGTTGTCGCCGCCGTCGGTGGTTTTGGACACGGTGCCGTTCCAACCCACGGTATATCCGTTCATGTCGTCCAGGAAGAATACCTTTTCCAGGTTGGTCGACAGGGTAACCGCAGTGGTGACCTGCCAGGTAGCCCCCTGGTCGAGGCTGCGATGGACGTTCCCGTTCCAGTCGGTGGCGTAGATCCGGTTGGGCGTAACGGCGAGGCTGGTGAACAAGGCATCGTAATCGTACAGGTTTTCCCAGGAATTGCCGCCGTCGGTGGTGCGCAGGATAAAGCTCCGGCCGCAGACCCAGAGTTCGTCCTTGGAGAAAGCGTAGGCGTCGTATATATCGTTATCCAGGTCAGGGTCGTCAATGCTGATGTCGGTCCAATGGGCTCCCCCGTCGGTGGTCCGCAGTACGGTCTTGCCGTAGCCGCAGGCCCACCCGTTCTGCTGATCGGTAAACCGGATGACCCCGAGGGCGTTCTTGTTGCCCGGTATCTGATCCGTATAGGAGGCGCCGCTGTCGGTGGAATGGGCAATGGCGGTATAGGTGGAGGCAACCCAGACCTGCCCGTCGGGAAGCGCCGATACGCCGAAATTCTCATAAGAATAGGGCGTCGGCCGTACGAGCGTGACGGATACCCCGCCGTCGGCCGAATAAAACGTGCGGTTGCCCTGAGAGGCTACAAACCGGTTCTGATCGATGATCTCCAGATCGGAAATATGGCTGCCGAAAGCGGTCGGCAGCATCAGGGTCCAGTTTTGCCCGCCGTCAGTGGTCTTGAATAATTTGCGGTGGACGCCCGCGTAGCCCGTTGTCGCATTCAGGAAATCCAGGGTGACGCGGTTGTCGAGCTGTCCGTCTGCAACCTGGGTCCAGTTGGCGCCGCCGTCGGTTGTCCGGTACACCTGTCCGTTCTGGCCGCCGAGCCATCCTTTAGCCGTGTCGACAAAGGAAATGGAGGTCCAGTTGATGCCGGTAGCGCCGGCCGGCGAGACAACCGTCCAGGAGTCGCCTTTATCCAGTGATTTGAGCACCCCGGAATTGCCCGCGATATAGATCGCATCGGCCGCAGGTGTGGAAAAGTAGCGGTATCCGCCGATGGAGGGCGGATCCGGAAGGGTTTGCCAGTTGACGCCGCCGTCAGTGGTTTTATAAAGCTTGCTGTTGTTGGTTGCAATGGCCGTATTACCCTGCCCGTCCGGAAAGATGGCCACCTTGTCCAGGGTCTGGTACGGCGGTATGTTTTCCGATACCAGCCAGTGCGCGCCGTAGTCGGTCGTGTACCGGACCGTACTCTTGTTGCCTACGGCAATGCCGTGCCCGTTCGGCGCCATGGCCACATCTTTTATAGGCTCCAGTACTTCAAATGGGTGCTGCCGGACCCATTCCTGCGCTTGCAGACGCTGAAAAGAAATCGCGGCGATGAGTATGGAAAATAAAGCGGCATTTCTCATATTGGATGAATTATGGGATGAAAAAAAATTCATCGCAATGATCGGAATACAATCCTGCCCGCTCATAACTGAAATCCCGGACCCTGAAAAAATACCGGAATTCATAGAGCTCTCCCTCTCTCCCTCTCCCCCTCTCACCCTCTCACCCTCTCTCCCTCTCCCCCTCAAACAACAAACCGAACATTCACCGTAGTACCCTCCCCCGGGACGCTGTCCAGTTGCCATTCACCTTTGAGGAATTGAACCCGCGCCTCAATGTTTTTTAACCCCAGCGACTTTTTCCGGACGGCATTTGCGGGTACGAATCCGCAGCCGTCATCTTCCACCGTGATCATCATTTCTCCCTGCCGGACCAGCAACTGGATGAGCACCTCCCTGGCCTCGGCGTGCTTGAGGATGTTGTTGACCAGTTCCTGCAGAATGCGGTAGACCATGACCGACCGGGTTTGTCCCAGCCGGTCCTCGTCCAGGCCGATGGTTTCCAGGTGGCAGTCCAATCCGTTTTCGCGCACCTGTACGGCGAGGTCTTCCAGCGCGCCGGACAATCCGGACAGCATCAGGGCGCCGGGCATCATGTTGTGGGCGATACGGCGCACTTCCACACAGGCGCCGTCGATCAGATGATAGGTTTTCCGGTATAATTGCGGCTGTTCCCTGGCCGGTTCGTTCAACCCGCCGAAATGGGATTTGATGGCGGTGAGCAGGCCGCCGAGTCCGTCGTGCAGGTCCTTGGCGATCCGGATCCGCTCCGATTCCTGCCCTTCGATCATGGCGTCAAGCGAGAGGAGTTTCTTTTCCTGCTCCAGTTGCAGGATGCGCTGGGTTTGCAGGTGCGCTTCCTGCTCTGCCAGTTTTTTATTGGTGTGCAGCCGTTGGCGCAGCGCCAGGAATATGCCGGCCGCCAGTAGCGCCAACAGGATGGAACTGACCAGCAGCAGGTTCCTTTCCCGGGTTTTCTGGGTGAGTTCAAGCCGGTTGATGCGCAGCTCCTGTTCCTTTTTTTCGGTCTCGTAGCGCACTTCCAGCCGGTTGAGGCTGGCCTGGGTTTCGGCGTTCCCCAGGCTGTCGGCAAGCGCCTGATAGGCTTCTAGGTATTGCAGGGACGCCGGGAAATCGCCCTGCTGGCGGGCTGTCAGGTACAACTGGTGAAGGTTGCGGCCCTGGCGAAAAGCGTCGCCGGTGAGCTGGAACAGACGGCCTGCTTCGGCGTAGCTTTGCCGCGCTTTATCCGGCTTTTTTTCGGTGAGGTACAGGTCGCCCAGGTCTTCATAACAATACGCCTTGCTGAACAGGTTGCCCGAAGTATCGTAATGGCTGATGGCCCGGACCAAGCGGTTTTCCAGGTCGGCTTTGTCGTCCGACAAAAAGAAAAGAAAGGATGTGTGTTCCGGGATCTCCATGATCTCGCGCCCTGTTTTTCGTCCGGCCTGCCAGGCTTCCCGCTTTTTCCGGATATCAGCCATGCGGTCGAACCGGTCATTCCGGAAATAGATCGAGAACAGGTTGAACAGCATGAATCCGTAGTCGGCCCGGTTACCGCTCTTTTCGACGAGTTCGAGGGCTTTCCACCCGTACTCGTCGGCTTTTTCAGAATCCCCTCTTTCGTCATAGAGCTGAGCCAATCCCCAGTATGGGCGCCATATGTCTTCGGTGTTGTTGTCGGCGGTGAAGGCTTTTTCAGCCGCGACGAAATAATAGAACGCCGAATCCTGCCGGAACCCGCGGCGGTAGGCGAGCGCCAGGTTCTGAAAGATCGGCCCCAGTTGTTGGTTGACGCCGTATCGCCGGGCAATCGAGAGCGCCCGATGGTGCAGCCCGATCGATTTTTCCGGTTGCCCCTTGTTGTGGTACCAGTAGCCGAGAAGGATCAATGCGCGGACCTTTGCCGTCCGGTCGCCGGTTTTTTCGGCCAGCGTCATGGCATCATCGGCCAGCACAAGGGTACTGTCGTGTCCGCGCATGCAGTAGTAGGCGGTCAGGTCCAGCAAAGGCGCCAAACGGGCTTCGAAGTCCTTCGCCTCTGCAATTGCCTGCCGGAGGCTATCCGGTGAACCGCCGAAAACCGGTATCGACCGGACTAGAAAAAAAAGCCAAAGCAGCAGAATCGGAAGAGTTTTCATGCCGTACAGTTTCCTGATCAAATCGGATTCATGCGGGTAAGGGCGAATGGCGATGCCAAAGTAAGGAGGGCTAAAGTACGGATAAAGGCAGCATATGGGAACTATGCGGATCAATAAAAATGTTATTGTGGTTAAAACGGGTTGATTTGAACAAATTTTTGTATTTTTGGATAAAATTTTGGAAATGGATATCCAGGCTGCCAAATTAGAATTGATCCGCATGATTGTTGATGTCAAAAACCAGGCACTGCTGGATCAACTGAAAGCATTACTGTTGAATCGACGAGAATCGACAGATAAAGTTCATTTTTTTGAAGAGGAAGCAAATCAATACCAGAAAAGATTATTAGAAATGGCTCGCCAGCCTGCCCCCAGGTCTATCAATCTTGAAGAGATTAAAAAATCACAAAATTATAACCCGAAACTACTTGATGATTTTTTGGCAAATCTGGATAGAAGTAAGTGGGAAAATGAAAATCTGTTAGAATTGCTTGAAATTTTGCGTAGTTAACGTTTCTTATGGTCTATCTCCTTGATACCAATATTTTACTACTTTCTTTGATTTCCACGTCCTTCGATGTCAGATTCAGAGAGACTTATAAGCGATCTTCGAATGATTTTATTATTTCTGTAGTAACAGAAGGAGAGCTCAAATCTTTGGCTTTCCAAAGGAGATGGGGAGAAGCTAAACAAAATGATTTGCAAAGAACCCTGGAAAAATTAATAATTTTCCCTATCAAAATTCAAAGTGTTATTGACGCATATGCTAGAATTGACGCCTTCAGTCAGGGAAAATTGGCTGATATGGCGTTAACTCATGGTCTCTCATCCAGAAATATGGGTAAGAATGATCTTTGGATAGCAGCAACTGCCCATGTTACCGGAGCTACCCTTATTACTGCCGACAAAGATTTTGGGCATCTTTCGCCTTACTTTTTGAAGCTTGAACAAGTCGATGTACAAGCTTATTTATAATGATAAATAAATGAAAGGGAAATTATATCTGATACCCGCTCCTCTCGGCGAAAACGCCACCCATTCCCTCCCCGTTTATACCGTTGAAATCCTGAATAGCCTTCAGCATTTTATCGCCGAACGCGCCAAAACCGCCCGCCATTACATCAAGGCCGTATTGCCGGAAAAATCACTGCCGGATCTGGAATTTTTCGAACTCAACGAGCATACGGACGCTGCCGAAGTTGCCGGTTTCCTGAAACCTGCACTTAAAGGCCTGGATATGGGATTGCTGTCGGAGGCAGGATGCCCCGGGGTGGCGGATCCCGGCGCGAGGGCGGTCCGGTTGGCGCACGAGCTGGGCATCGAGGTGGTGCCGCTCGTCGGTCCTTCTTCCATTTTGCTGGCCCTCATGGCATCCGGCATGAACGGGCAGCGATTCACCTTTCACGGGTACCTGTCGGCCAAACGCCCCGAAATGGCCCGCGACCTGAAACGGCTCGAACAACTCTCCGCCCGCCAGGACCAGACCGAGGTCTTCATCGAGGCGCCTTACCGCAATGAGGCCGTCCTGGAAACCGCCCTGCAATCGTTGGAACCCGGCACCTGGTTCGGCGTAGCGGCCGACCTGACGCTGCCTTCCCAATTCATCCTTACCCGCAGGATAGCCGACTGGCGGAAACTTCCCAAACCCGAACTGCACAAGCGGCCGGTCGTTTTTATGGTTTATGCCGGCAAGGGATAATCACTTACCCGGTTTTTCGTTACTTTTCCTTTGGGCTACGTCTTAAAAATAACTTAGTTTTGATTTGAAACTAAGTAAACATTTTAATTAACTTTGTGTTCTCAAATTTAAACCAAATAGTCATGAGCAGCCTGGCCGTCGCCACCAAACAACTCGATCAGAAAGGATACCTCGACCTGGAAGTGGACCCTACCCTTGATCTTTTTGAAGAGATCGAACGCCTGAAAAAGGAAAAGAACGCCATCATCCTGGCCCACTATTACCAGGAGTCGGAGATCCAGGACATAGCCGACTATATCGGCGACAGCCTGGGATTGTCCCAGCAGGCGGCCAAAACGGACGCGGACATCATCGTGTTCGCCGGCGTGCACTTTATGGCCGAAACGGCGAAAATGCTCTCGCCCCAAAAGAAGGTATTGCTGCCCGACCTCAAAGCGGGTTGCTCGCTGGCCGATAGCTGTCCGCCGAACCTGTTCAGGAAATTCAAGGAAAAATACCCCGACCACCTGGTGGTCAGCTATATTAATTGCACGGCAGAACTGAAGACCCTGACGGATATTTGCTGCACGTCCACCAACGCGGTACACATCATAGAAAGCATCCCGAAGGATCAGCCCATCATTTTTGCGCCGGACATCAATCTGGGCCGCTACCTCGTCAAGAAGACCGGCCGCGACATGGTCCTGTGGGACGGTTCCTGCATGGTGCACGAGATCTTCAGCGCCGAAAAGATCGCCAGGCTCATGATGCAACACCCGGACGCGCTCCTGATCGCCCACCCGGAATGCGAGGAACACTTGCTGGAAAAGGCGCATTTCATCGGCTCAACTACCGGCCTGCTCAAGTTTACCCAACGCAGCGAGGCCAAAGAATTTATTGTTGCTACAGAAGCCGGGATTCTCCACCAGATGGAGAAATCCTCACCGGACAAGGTTTTCATCCCGGCGCCGCCCAATAACACCTGCGCCTGCAACGAATGCCCGCACATGAAGCGCAACACCCTGGAAAAGCTCTACTTGTGCATGGCGCACGAACTGCCCGAGATCACACTGCCCGACTGGGTGATCGAACAAGGCCGCGCTTCCATCGACCGGATGCTGCAGATTTCGGCGGAGGCGGGGTTGTAGGAAAATCCGGTTCGGAAGTGGCTGCCTCAGTTCTTCCGAAACCGAAGCACAACCAACAGCGGATTGGATCGCGCATTCATACGCGCGAGTACATCGCGGAAGCGGTCATTGAAATCACCCGCAGGTCTTCCGCCGATCTGCGCCTGGAGGTATTCGGCCGGCAAGTAGGTGATCGGGCCGGTTTCAGTTCCGCCGACTGTTTTATTAAATTCGTCATTATTCAATTAAAATAGCTGATTATCCGGCAGAATATGTGCATTCATAATGGGAGTAATACTGAAAGGTTACATTTTTAGTTTTCACCCAACGCGGATAAATCCTGATCAATAATCATCATTACTGGATTAGCGTTTGGGTCCAGTTTATCTGATATGGCTTTTAATTGGAAAAACCGTTCTAATGTTGCGTCATCAACATCCGGAAGATTTTGCGCCATCCTGGTGCAGTGCTCTTTCAAATCAAAAGCCTCCAGAAAGAAAATCATTTTATTTTGGTCAAAAGTCTTAAAATCGGTTGGGATTGGCCCAAGATCAAAATTATTAAATAGGCTCTTTTTTGCCCGGGAATAAAAGGTCACTTGACGGTTGCTTTGAGTATCAAACACATTAAAATACCCTCTTCTTTCCGTAAAATTCGGGAAAACGCAAAACAATTTGTCATCCCAGAAGGCAATATGCATGATATTATAGGTTTTACCGGATTTATTTGTTAAATTCATGCGATCTTCACCGTTCCCATGTTTGAATTTTTCCAGCCAATCATTATTTATCCATTTATCGCCTAAATCCAGTTTGTAGGCTGCTCTGAACGTCGCCGGATTGCGTTCAAGCAGATAAATGGTATCATTCAGAAATTCGTGGACCAGATAGAAGCCTCCTGGTGTTGGCGGTGAAAAACGAGTACCCATGGAAACGTTGAAATCTAAAAAGAAGGCTGGAAATGGTAAATAGGCCGCCTGGACTTTCCTATCTTTAACGTAATTGATATTGTACATTCCGCTGTCTTGAGGAGAATTTCCAGCATAGAAAACATAATTATTATCGTCAAATTTTGCCATATTCTGATAGTTATTAGGCAGCCGGGTATCCTTTAAATAATCTCCTTTTAAATTATAAACAACAATTTTACTTTGGACAAAATCCAATAATTCAATTGTCTGGTCATCTGAATTGTACCAAATGTCGTCAATTCTTAAAAATTTCCCAGGACCTTCACCAGGATTATAAATACGGTTGACGAATGAGCCATCTGCCTTGAAAATGCTGATTTGACGGTCATACCCGATGGTTTCTATTAAAAAAAGCATTTGATCAAAAAATTTGACCAATTGGACGTTACCAATAAGAAAAGAACCATTAGTCTGGAGCGGGATATATTTGATTGCTTTAACCCATTCTTTATCAGGTAATAAAATTGATTTATTGAAATCAATTTTAATAGAGGTTAATTCGTTTTTTGTTGTTTCATCAGTTTTGCACCCAATAAAAATAAGAATAAAAAAAAATAAAATTTTTTTCATCTGGTTCATTATGATATACAGCCAAGACTGTGGCTTGCAGTCTTGGCTGTTATATGGATTTATTTTCAATTAAATTGAGGAAACTTTATTGCTCCGGCCCGCAAACCTCGTCACAAAAATATTGTTGACTCGGGTTGCAGTCATCGTTCGGAGAATAATCGCACCGCATTACAGAGCACCATTGGTTGCAACTACTAAAAGTTTCATTAAATCCAGGGACCGCATTAGCTGAATAAAATAGCCCAATAGATAGAAGTATAGGTAAGGTTAAAAGTGTTTTTCGCATAACTAAAGCTTTTGGAAATTCAGTTTTGTTTTTCATACTGAGCGGCTGTTTTCTGTGCTACACAAAAATCCAGGGTTCTACAAATTTAAATGATTTTCCGGTATTTTTAACTCCGCCAAATCCCGTATCTTTCACGCTCAACCCCACCCCCTTTAACCTTAAACCTTTATCCTCGAAATGACCGCCATCATAGTCGAAGACATGCCGCAAGCCGCCCAGGTACTTCAAAAGGACCTGGAGACCCATTGCCCCGACGTGGAGGTCATCGGCACGGCCCACAGCATCGTGGCAGCGGCCAAACTCCTCAATCAGGTAGATCCCGACCTCATTTTCCTGGATATCCTCCTGGGCGACGGCACGGGCTTCGACCTCCTGGAGATCCTGCCCAACCTGCGCGCACGGATCGTCTTTGTGACCGCCTCCGACGAATTCGCCATCCGGGCTTTTCGGTATGCCGCAGTAGATTACCTGCTCAAACCCGTCGAGCCCGGCCAGTTGACCGAGGCCGTCCGACGCGCAAGAATACAGCTGCCCGGCGCCGACGAAAGCATCCACCTGCTGAAAGAGACCATACGCCGTCCCGAGACCCTTCCCAACCGGATCTCGCTGGCCTCCCAGGAACGCATCCTGGTGGTGGAGATCGAAGAGATCGTCCGGTGTGAAGCCGACGGCAACAACACCCGCTTCGTCCTTTCCAGCAGCGAAAAGGTGTTCGTGACCAAAACCCTCAAACAATACGAACAACTGCTCGAACAACACGGCTTCCTGCGCATTCATCAGTCACACCTGGTCAATGCCCGCTACATCCAGGAGTTCGTCAAACGCGACGGCGGTTATATCCGCATGAAAAACAGCGATATCGTGCCGGTCTCCGTCCGGAAAAAAGCGGAAATCATGTCCTTTTTTGAAGGTTTATAGGCCGGATCCTAAAAAATGGCCCTTGCAAAAGGATAATTTTGCGACGTTAGCGAATTTTCGCTAATTTTGCACAGCCTCCGGTTGAACAGGCGCTTTTATTTCCTGTTTAAGTATTATTGACCTGACCGGAATGGCCATTCTCTTTCATAATGATCGCGGTTTCACTCCGGCCTTCGCGCCGAACCTGACAATCCGGGTGTATTTCATCACGACTAACAACTTACGACTTACGACTAACAACTTACGACTTACGACTTACAACTTACGACTTACAACTTACGACTTACAACTTACAACTTACAACTAACAACTAACAACTTACGACTAACAAATGAGCAGACGAATCAAAAAAGCAGCAGTACTGGGGTCCGGTGTGATGGGCTCGGGTATTGCCTGCCACCTTGCCAATATCGGCCTGGAAGTGCTGATGCTCGACATCGTACCCTTTGACCTGACCGATGCCGAAAAAAGCCAGCGCAGGGCCCGCAACCGGATTGTCGACAATGCCTTTCAGGCAGCCGTCAAATCCAGGCCCGCCGCATTGTACGATAAATCCTTTGCCACCCGGATCGAAACCGGCAACTTCGACGACGATTTTGAAAAGATCGCCGACTGCGACTGGGTCATCGAAGTCGTTGTAGAGCGCCTCGACATCAAAAAGCAGATCTTCGAAAAGGTCGATCGGTTCCGCAAGCAAGGTTCGCTCGTGACCTCCAATACGTCCGGCATTCCAATCCATCTGATGACAGAAGGGCGCAGCGAAGATTTTCGCCGCCATTTCTGCGGCACACACTTCTTCAACCCGCCGCGCTACCTTCGCCTGCTCGAGATCATCCCGACTGCGGAAACCGCTCCGGAAGTCGTCGACTATTTTATGCATTACGGCGACGTTTACCTCGGCAAACAAACCGTGCTCTGCAAGGATACCCCGGCCTTCATCGGCAACCGGGTAGGGGTATACGCCATGGCCAAGATCTACCAGCTGACCACCGAACTGGGCCTGAAGATCGAAACAGTGGACAAGCTGACCGGTCCGGTCATCGGCAGGCCCAAAACCGGCACTTTCCGCCTGGGTGACCTCGTCGGGCACGACACTGCCGCCCATGTCATCAAGGGTATCCGCGACAACTGCCCGAACGACGAACAAGCCGGCACCTTTGAAGTCCCCAAATACCTGCAATTCCTGCTCGATAATAAATTCCTGGGCAACAAGTCCGGTCAGGGGTTTTATAAGAAAACCAATGAACGCGACGAACAGGGCAAGCCCGTCATCCTGTCGCTCAATCTCGAAACCCTGGAATACGAAAAACCGGTCCGCGAAGACCTGCCCAGCCTCAAGGTCGCCAAGCAGGTGGACCAACTGGGCAAGCGCATCGAAGAGATCTTCAAACTCGATGACAAGGGCGCCGAACTGATCAAACGCTCGTTGCTGGGGCTTTTTGCCTACGTTTCCAACCGCGTGCCCGAAATTACCGACCACCTGTACAGCATCGACGACGCCATGCGCGGCGGCTACGCCTGGGATATGGGGCCGTTCGAATACTGGGACGCGATCGGGGTGAAAAAAGGCATCGAACTGGCGGAAGCGCAGGGCGAGACCATCGCCGGCTGGGTGAAGGATATGACCGCCAAAGGCTTTGACAGCTTCTACAAACGGGAAGGCGGCGTCCGGAAATATTACGATATCGGATCCGGTTCCTACAAGGTGATCCCGGGCTCCGAATCCTTCATTATCCTGGACAATTACCGCGACAAGGCGCCGGTGCACAAAACCACCGAGACCATCGTGCACGATATCGGCGACGGGGTGCTCTGCCTCGAATTCACCAGCATGCACAATACCATCGGGGAGGGCGTGCTCAGGGGCATCAACGAAGCCATCCAACTGGCGGAAGAAGGCAACTGGAAAGGCCTGGTCATCGGCAACAACGCGACCAATTTCTCGGTCGGCGCCAACCTCATGATGATCGCCATGATGGCCTATCAGCAGGAATTCGACGAGCTGAACATGGCCGTTAACTACTTCCAGCAGACGACCATGCGTTGCCGTTATTCCAGCATTCCGGTCGTGATCGCCACCCAAGGCTACGTCTTCGGCGGCGGCTGCGAAACCCTGATGCATTGCGACGCGGCGGCGGTAGCGGCCGAATCCTATATCGGACTGGTGGAAGTGGGCGTAGGCCTGATCCCCGGCGGCGGCGGTACCAAGGAATTCGCACTCAGGGCCTCGGATGAATTCTTTGAAGGCGATGTGCAGATACCGACGCTGATCAATAAATTCAAGACCATCGCGCTGGCCAGTGTGGGCACTTCGGCACAGGAAGCCTATAACTATGGCTACCTGCTGCCCGGCCGGGATGCGGTGGTCATGAACAAGGACCGCAACATCGCCGACGCCAGGCAGAAGGTGCTGGAGCTGGCTGAAAGCTATACCCAACCCATTATGCGGGAGGATATCACGGTATTGGGCCGGGGTGGGCTGGCGGCGCTGTACGCGGCAGCCAACGAGCTCAAACTCGGTAAATTCGCCAGCGAACACGATATCAAGATCGCCCACAAGGTGGCCTGGGTGCTTTGCGGCGGCGACCTGACCGGCACGCAACAGGTGTCGGAGCAATACCTGCTGGATGTCGAACGGGAAGCCTTCCTCAGCCTTTGCGGCGAGCAGAAAACCCTGGAACGCATCCAGTACATGCTGCAGAACAACAAGCCGTTGAGAAATTAATAATTTAATTGTTCGATTAATCCGATTGATTCGATTGATTCGATTGATCGGATCAATCGGAAAATCGATTCATTCCAATCAATTGACACCATGGAAGCATACATCATAAAAGGTTATCGCTCGGCCGTCGGAAAAGCCAAAAAGGGCGGATTCAGGAATTACCGGTCCGACGACCTGGCCGTCGACGTGATCAAACATTTGCTGGCCCAGACGCCGGAACTCGACCCGACGCTGGTAGACGACCTGATCGTGGGTTGCGCCAACCCGGAAGGGGAGCAGGGGCTCCAGATCGGCCGCCAGATCTCGGTGCGGGCGCTGGGCAAACCGGTACCCGGCATGACCGTCAACCGGTACTGCGCTTCGGGCCTGGAAACCATTTCCATTGCTGTGGCCAAGATCCGGGCAGGCATGGGGCATGTCTACGTGGCCGGCGGCGCCGAGAGCATGAGCATGATCCCGATGACGGGCTACAAACTGGCGCCGAGCTATAAGGTAGCCAGTACCACGCCCGACTATCTGGTCAGCATGGGCCTGACCGCCGAAGCAGTGGCGAATAAATTCAAGATCAGCCGGGAAGCTTCCGACGAATTTTCCTATCGGTCGCATGCAAAGGCCGGCGCAGCCATTGATGCGGGCAAGTTCAAGGATGAGATCGTGCCGGTTTCCGTGGAAGAAGTCTTCGTAAAAGACAACAAGCGGGTTTCCGCGACCAATGTGGTGGATACCGACGAGGGTGTGCGCAGGGATACGACCAAAGAGGCGCTGGCGCAACTCAGGCCCGTTTTCGCCCAGGGCGGCGTGGTTACGGCGGGCAACTCCTCACAGACTTCCGACGGGGTAGCCTTTGTGCTGGTCGTGAGCGAAGAGATCGTCAAACAGCTCAACCTGCAGCCGATCGCCCGGTTGGCGGCCTGTTCGGTGGCCGGCGTGGAGCCGTTGTATATGGGCATCGGCCCCTGTGCGGCGATCCCCAAAGCCCTCAGGCAGGCGAATATGAAACTGGACGATATCCAGTTGATCGAACTGAACGAAGCCTTTGCGGCCCAGTCGCTGGCGGTTATCCAGGAAGCCGGTCTGGATCCGGATATCGTCAATGTCAACGGCGGCGCGATCGCCCTGGGGCACCCGCTGGGGTGTACGGGCGCGAAACTGTCCATCCAGCTGTTCAACGAACTGCGGCGGCGCAACCAGAAATACGGCATGGTGACGGCTTGTGTCGGCGGCGGACAGGGGATCGCGGGGATCTACGAGTTGCTGAATTGAAATCGTTTTTCCCGCGCAGGCCTATTGATCCAATGCCCGCCGGTATCCGTATTTTTTGAAGATTTTTTGGCCGTCTTCCGACATCAGGTAATCGGCGAAAGCCCGGCTTTGGTCCGGGTGTTTTTCCCGTCCGTGTCGCGTGATCACCATGCCCTGCGGAATGGGCCGGTAGAGGCTGGGAGAGAGTTCGACCCAGTCGCCTTTACCCCTCATTTGCGGGGCCATGACCACCGATTTGGATACGAACCCCATTTCACAGGCGCCGGATTCCACATATTGGCTGGTCTGGGCGATGCTTTCTCCAAAAACCACCTTATCCTTGACCTTATCCCACAAAAACACATTCTGCAGCATTTCGACCGTGCGCTGACCGTAGGGCGCCAGCTCCGGATTGGGAATGGCGATCTTGTGCACGCCGGTATCGACCACCAGGGCGAGCTGTTTGTTGATGTTCAGCGGCGCATTGATCCAGATGGCCAGGGCGCCGTAGGCGTAGACCTGTACGCTGTCGACAGCGGCATCCGCATCGATCAGCGCTTTGGGGTAGGCGGTATCCGCAGCGACAAACAGGTCGAAGGGTGCGCCGTGTTCGATCTGGGCCTTCAATTTGCCGGAAGACCCGACGACCGTTTCTACCGGGTACCCGGCTTGACGTGAAAAACTGTCGGCGAGTTCCTGCATGACGAATTGCGCATTGGCCGCCACGGCTACGCGCAGGCCGTTGGTTTCGTCGGCCCGGTTGCAGGCCCACAGCGCAAAGGTCAGGGAAAGCGCAAAAAAGTACAATGATCTGTTCATAAGCATATTCCGTTTGTCCGCGGAGTTTGTTAAAAATTCCGGCCTTTATGGGATTAATGCGTTGCCCTTTTCCAAACTTCGGGGAATAAGGCTAATTTTAACACCAATCCAAAATCACCTGTAAGATGACGAATTTAAAGGCGGTCACCGCAAAGTTATTGATCCCGGCGTACCTTTTATGCTTTTCCTTTTCTTTATCCGGCCAATGGGTCATCCAGTTTCGGGAAGGAGACTGGACGAAATTGAACTCCTGCTCAAAATGTGCGGAATGCCAGGGCGAAGCCAGCGACAAGCTGGAAACGGCCAAAGGGCTGGAGTTTTTCTGCGGCGACGAAAGCCTGGGAAAATGGTTTGTCATCCGGATACAGTTGAAGGATTGCGGGTATGAATACTACCGCACGCTGAACAGCAATGACTACAACTCCGGGCAGACTTCTTTCCGTTTGATGGAAGATGCGCTGGCGGATATTTACCGGGAAGTGCGTGAAAGATGCCCGGGAAACAGGCAGGTTCGGGAGATCCGCAGAATGGAATCGCCGTTCTCGGAGCTTTCGCTTTCCGTCATTCAGAACTTTTACCTGGATCACGACTATTTCGACGAACCGGATACCGAACCGTTCTTTTACTTTTTGGCCGATATGCCCCGGTTTCCGGGATGTGAGGAAGCGGAGAGCGACCTCGCCAAACAGCGGTGCGCTGAAAAAAGCCTGAACAGGTTTTTTGCCGAAAATATCGAATACCCTTACAATGCCCAACGCAAGGGCATAGAGGGAAGGGCCACCATCGAATTCACGATAAGCAAAACAGGTACGGTGGATGATCCCAGGATCGTAGCATCACTGGGCGACGAGATCGATGCCGCCATGCTGCGGGCCGTATTGCTGATGAACGACAAGGGGGTGAAGTGGAAGCCCGGCATGTTCAAGGGCGAACCGATTGAAACCGTATACCGGGCCTCCGTGGTATTTTCGTTGGACAAATAGCGGATCAGTGGGCGGTCTTTCTGTAAGACTGCCCACTGCAAAACTGAGGACTGAAGCCTGCAGGACTGCCGGCTGAATAACTCAGCTTTTCCGTCCCTTGATCGAACAACCGACTGCCCGGACATCAGCCGGGTCGGGATCCTGACCTTTCTCAAGAGCGCCCACCGCTTTTTCCACATAATTGACCTTGACCGCTGACGGGTCCTGCGAGTTATCGTCCACTGCCCCGTGGTAGCGGACCTTCAGGTTGGTGTCGAGCAGGTAGATCTCCGGCGTGCGGCTGGCGCCGTATTGCGGATAGATTTCCTGTTTTTCGTCATACAGGTACACAAAGGGATAGCCTCGGTCCCTGGCCCTCTTCTGCATGGCTTCAAAGCCGTCGCCGGGGTTGATGCCGGCATCGTTGGGTTGAATGGCCACCACAGGATAACCCATCGGGGACATTTTTTTGTGCAACTCGATGATCCGGCTTTCGTAGGCCTGGGCTACCGGGCAGGTATTGCACGTAAAGGTGACAATATAGCCCTTCGGCGCATTGCCGTTGGCGTCCTTGATGTCTTTCAGGGAATACAGCTTTTTATCCACATTCATCAGGGAAAAATCGGGCGCGGTATCGCCGACCTTAAGGCCTTCAGGTTTGAGCGCTACGTTTTGCGCCTTGGCTTCGGGCTGCGGCGCCTGGACGGCGGAAACTTCACCGGCCGGCGCTTTTTCAGCGGCGGTATCTTTGCAGGCGCCCAATCCCAGGGCTGCAACGCAGAGTAGTAAAACGGGTGCTTTTTTCATGATTATTGTTGTTTATTGTTGTTTATTGTTGTTTGCTCCGCCCGTCAACTTCGCCGTAAGCTTCGTTGCCCGGTGGCCGAAGCCTCGGCGAAGGCGGGTTTGTTGTTGTTGGCCTCCGTATCAAAGGGACCGTTCAGAATTTTGTGTCAACCGGATTTTTAGCATGCGCAGCTTGCTAAAAATCAGATCTTTGCGTCTTTGCGTGAAAACACTGTTTTGAACAATCTCGTATCAAAAATAAACCACCATAAACCATCACAAACCACCATAAACCACCACAAACCACCACAAACCACCCTTCCCGCTTACGGCTACAACGGGCGAAGTCATCAGGAGCCAAAATCAAAGCAGCCCCAACACCATGGTTTTCAACTCCTCGTAGCTGGCAAACTGCTCGGGTTGGAAAACCCGGCCTTTGGGACCGTAAACGAGGGTGATGGGGATGGCGCCGCCCCATTCGGGGTCCACTTTTTCGATCCAGTCGTTGTAGCGGCCGTCGGCAAGGGCGATGACGTCGGATTGGATATGATTATCCCGGACAAATTGCAGGAGTTTGGTTGGAATGTCCTTTTTGAAATCGAGGCTGACCAGAATGATCTTCACTTTTTTTCCGGCTATTTCACTGTGCAATTGTTCGAAATAAGGAAGTTCTTCGACGCAGGGCTTGCACCAGGTGGCCCAGAAATTGATCACATAGGTGGTGTCGGTTTGGTAATGCAGAATCGGCTCGAGGTCGGCAAATTCTTCCATGACCGGGTAGGGGAGCGCCGAAGGGTCGGTAGATTTGTGGCCCGCAGGCGGCTCTGACTGGCAGGCTGCGGCGCCTAAAAACAACAGGGTTGCCAATGATGCGGATGAAAGCGATTTGAACATTTTGAACAGCTTGTTTAGCATGAAAATAACCGGATTTTTCGGATCTTTTGAACGAATTGGGCTGACTCAGGATAAATTCAGGATGAGAGGATTACTATTATAAACGCGTGTAAGGCGCTTTGGATTGCCGATTTTATAACAAAACCGGAAATTTGTGCCCGGGTTGCCTGAAATGGCCCGTATTATTCAAAAAGATTCAATTGTTCCGAAGCATGTTGCACCATTGGAGGTATTTCTTTTTCGTTTCGGGGCTGCTCCTCATGGGGTGCCGGAAACCGGATCAGCATCCGGCTGCGATTTTGCTCGACGAACGGCATAAAGTAACCTTGCCGGATAGTTTGCTTGCCGCCAGGGTCATTACAACCGATACTACCTGCGGGTATTTTGATCAGGTCGGCCTGCTGGATATGTCCATTCAATTGAAGAATGATTATCCGGTATCCGTCGGCCGCGATAAAGTACTTGAGGATTATCTGCAATTCTGGAAAACGGAGGTAATGGATTTCAGCCCGGAAGAAAGGAAAATGATGACCGGCATCCTGCGGGAGGCCTGGACACTGGTATCCAGGATCTCGCCGGATATTTTTCCGTCCGGCCTCCAATTGATCAAAATCAAGGGGAACGCCTATGGGCCCGGTGTGTTTTTTACCCGTGAAAATGCCATAGTGATCCCGGCATCCGATCTGGAGCCCGACCGCAGCGGGAACCTGCTTGAGGTCATGCTGCACGAGATCTTTCACGTGTACAGTCGCCGCCACCCGGAAAAAAGAGACGCCTTGTACCGGCTGATCGGGTTCGAGAAACTGCCGGTTGCCATGGAGGAGCTTGTGATGGATTCGACGCTGAAACAGTCCTTGCTGCGCAATCCCGACGCGATGGACATCAGCTACGCCATCCGGTTGGCCCCTGAGACGGGGGATACCGTCCGGGCCATCCCCGTATTTTATGCCGAAAGCCCGGTCTATGACCCGTCCCGGCGGACCTTCTTCGAATACGCCACCTTCCATTTGTTTGCCGTAAATCCGGATGGCATGGACCGGTACGCGGTATCGGCTGCTCCGCTCAGTTTTGCCTACAACGAAGCCTACTACGCGCGCATCACGGATAATACCGGTTACGTCATCCATCCGGAGGAGATCATGGCGGATAATTTTGCCTTGCTGGCGATGTCGAAGATGCCCGGTGATTCAGGATCGCTGGACATGCTGTCGGAAGCGGGAAAAACGCTGGTGAGGCGGGTGGAGGCGGTTTTGCGTGAATGAAAGGTTCAAAATCCCCCCAGCCTCTCGTGCCGTCTCTAACAAGAAAAAAAAAGAAAAGTAAAGAAAAATACCGCTTTGGCGGTAAAATATCAATCCATAAATAAATGCATGATCCTAAAATAAAACAGGCCGATCCTGAAAAATCCGTGGAATTTTAAGCCCTCGGCCCCTCAGGACCTCCGCTTACCTTTAGACTTCTCCTTCCGCGCCTTCGCCTTGATGATCTCCTGCTTGGCGAACTTTTTCTTGTCGGACAGCAGTTTCTCAACCAGGTCTTCACGGCCCAGTTTTTTGAGTTGGTCGCGGATCAGGCCGTGATTTTCGCGTTTGTGCCAAAAGAAGAACAGGTGCTGCGCCTTGCGCTCCTTGGGTGTTTTGGCGGCGTAAACGGGCTGGAGCGTGTAAGGATGCAGTCCGGAATAATAGATCACGGTGGCCACCGTCATAGGGGTGGGGGTGAAATCCTGCACCTGTTCGAGCTTGAAGCCCATGTCCTTGGTTTCAGCGGCCAGGTTGGCCATGTCTTCGGCCTGTGAGCCGGGGTGGCTTGAGATGAAATAGGGGATCAGCGGCTGATTGAGGCCGTGTTTCCGGTTGATCCGTTCGTATCGGGCCTTGAACTCGTGGAAATGTTTGAACGAAGGCTTCCGCATGATGCGCAGGGTATTGTCGGAGGTATGTTCCGGCGCTACCTTGAGGCGGCCGCAGACGTGGCGGGTCACGAGCTGTTCCATGTATTCCTCCAGGCTGCCGTCGTTGTTCTTGTTGTAGCTGTCCACCAGCAGGTCGTAGCGGATGCCGCTGCCCACAAAGGCTTTCTTGATCTTCGGATGGGCGTCCACCTTGCGGTACAATTCGGTCATGGGTTTGTGGCTGGTATCCAGGTTGCTGCAGATCACGGGGTGGATGCAGGAAGGGCTCACGCACCGGTCGCAGATCTCCTGCACCTTGCCCTTCATGCGGTACATATTGGCCGATGGGCCGCCCAGGTCGCTGATGTAGCCTTTGAATCCGGGCATTTGGGTGACCTGGTCCACTTCTTTCAAAATGGATTCCTCCGACCGGCTGGCGATAAATTTGCCCTGATGCGCCGAAATGGTGCAAAAGCTGCAACCGCCGAAACAGCCCCGGTGCATGTTCACCGAAAACTGGATCATTTCAAAGGCCAGGATCGACCCCCTGTTCTTGTATTTCGGGTGCGGGAGCCGGGTATAGGGCAGGTCGAAAGACGCGTCGATCTGCTCTTCCGTCATCGGCGGATAAGGCGGATTGATGATGAGCATGTCGTCGCCGACAGCCTGGGTAAGGCGGCGGGCCTGGACCTTGTTGGATTCCTGCTCGACATGCTTGAAATTGGCGGCGTAGTCCCGTTTGTCGCGCAGGCATTTTTCGTGGGCATTGAGCTCCAGCGTCGACCAGGCTTTGACCACAGGCAGTTTGGCCTCCCGGGGCCGCAGCAAGGCCGTTTGCGGGATGGTGGTCAGGGAAGAAAACGGAACGCCCTTTTTCAACAGCCGCAGGATCTCGCGCAACGGCAACTCGCCCATGCCGTACACCAGCAGGTCGGCGCCGCTCATGGTCAGGATGTTCGGAAAAAGCTGATCGGCCCAGTAGTCGTAATGGGTGACGCGCCGAAGAGAGGCTTCAATGCCGCCGATGAGCACAGGTACATCCGGGTACAATTGCTTCAGGATCTGCGTGTAGACCTTGGTGGCGTAGTCGGGCCGGAAACCGGCTTGTCCGCCCGGTGTATAGGAATCCGTAGAGCGCTTCCTTTTGGCTGCCGTGTAATGATTGACCATGGAGTCCATGCAGCCCGACGTAACGCCGAAGAACAGGCGCGGGCGGCCCATTTTTTTGAAATCGCGCAAGTCGTCCTGCCAGTTGGGCTGGGGCACTATGGCTACCCGGAGGCCTTCATCCTCGATGATCCGGCCGATGACGGCGGACCCGAACGCAGGATGATCCACATAGGCATCACCCGAGATGAGGATGACGTCCACCTCATCCCATCCCCTCATCTCTACCTCTTTTTTCGTAATCGGCAGCCAGTCGGTCAACGGGCGTTCTTCAAGCATGGTATTCAAATCATTAGGCGGCAAAGATACGGGAATTTCAACGATTCCGATCAATTCCCTGCCGGAAGCCCTATATTTACGGGAAGAACCAATGGATCAATGGCAAAAAGAGGCAGGAAACCCAAAAGTCGGAGTTCATATTACGGATCGGGCGGCTATTCATCGGGCTGGGGCTGGTATCCGCGGTCGTCAAAACCCCTCATAGAACCCGGTACAGGCATTCGCGGCAACCGCAATTACGGGACTACCTGGTGGGGACAGCAATGGCTCAACGCCTTCAACCAGATCAGCGACGAGAACCGCCTGCCGCGCGGGCGAACCTATGCCAACAACGGCTACGTCAGGAGTATCGATATCCAGCAAAACCTGATCAAGGCCAAGGTGCAGGGAAGCCGCCTGTACGACATCCTGATCCAGATCCCCGAATTCACGGCGGCAGAACAAAAAGAGATCATTCACATCGTTACCGAAAATCCGGACCTGCTGGCCGGCCTGCTCAACCGGGAACTGCCCCCGGACCTCAATGAGGCCTGCCAACGCGAAGGGATCGATATCTTTCCCAGGCGATGGAGCAATTTTAAAGCCTCCTGCTCCTGCCCCGACTGGGCCATGCCCTGCAAACACCTGGCGGCTGTCATTTACCTGATCGCCAATGAAATTGACAAGAACCCGTTCATGGTTTTTGAACTCCACGGTTTTGACCTGCCCAAAGCCCTGGAAAATGCCGGCTTTTCCGCCGCCCAGACCCGCCAGCTGCACGTCCTTAAACTGGCAGAATTGCAGAAACCGCACGACCCGGATGCTGTAATCGAACCATTGATCGCCAATGGGGAAGACCTTGAGGATCTCGACTTTTCAACCATCCCGGATTGCAGCGCCGGCCTGCTGACCATCCTCACGGAAAAACCGGTCTTTGCGGCAAAAGGCGATTTCAAAGCGCTCTTCGGACGGGTGCTTTCCAGGGCTGCGCGTTTTGCCGAGAAAGAGACCCGTATTGCGGCCGAGGAAGCAGGCGATTTGGAAGAGAAATACGATCAGGCGGAAATTGTGGAGATCACGATAAACGCCGATACGCTGGAGCCGCTGAAATTTCAGGCCTGGGCCGCTTCTGAAGAAACGGTGTTCAAAACCGCCGGGATCATTGAATTCATTCGCTGGCTGAAAGGCGTTCCGGCCGGAAAACTGGATCATCTCGCTACCGAGTTGAAGGGCATCTGGCTGGCCTGGCGATTCGCGGAAGCCTGCGCCCGGCAATCGGCGATGGTGCCGCAACTGCTGGCCTGCGACCAGCCGGATACCTTTGTGGTCCGGTGGTTGCCCGCATTGTTGAACGAACAGGTTCGCAGCCTGTTCAAAAAAATACAGGCGCTCCTGCCCGCGGGCATGCTGCACTTTGAAAAAGGGGAGGACGATTTTGTGCCGGTCAATGAGGACTACGCATTGGGGCTGATCTCCATATTCCTGGGCCATTATATCCGGAGCGGCGATGCCCTCGCCTACGACCAGTTGCAGGAACCGGTGAACAAACTTTTCTTCTGGGGCGAGGCAGTGACGTTCGATAAATTCGAAAACCGGGAGTATGGGGCCAATATCGCCCTGTGGCTCAACCGTTTTTTTATCGCCGAAAAACAATGGATCCCGGTATTGTCCGTGACTGAAGGCGAGGACGGGAATTTCGAAATGGACCTGGCCGCCGAAAACAGGGACGAACCCCTGAAAGCGCCGGTCAGCCTGAAAACGATCTTCCAGTCAAAGGACCTGTCGCAGTGGAACCTGAGCATCCTCCGCGATTTGTCGACCATCGTCGAATTTTTGCCGGACCTTAAGGTGATCATTGCGTCAAAAGGAAAGGAAAAACTGGTGATCAATCCCGTCCGGTTTGCCGACGTGCTGTTCCAGTCGCTGCCGGTCGTCCGGTTGCTGGGCATCAAAGTGCTGCTGCCAAAGGCCCTCAACAGGATATTGCATCCTCAGCTCAGCCTGCGTTTGGGCAAAGTACCGGGACAGATCGTGGTGAAAACCCTGATGGGACTGCGGCAGATCCTGTCGTACCAGTGGCAGATCGCGGTGGGCGACCGCCAGCTCGGCCCGGATGAGTTTCTCAGCCTGGTCAGGCAATACAAAGGCCTGGTCAAGATCCACGGCGAATACGTTTATTTTGATGAAAAAGAGGTAGCGGCCCTGGTTGGGAAATTGTCCAATCCGCCGAAGATCACCGATTCGGACCTGCTGCAAATTGCGCTGAGTGAAGAATACGACGGAGCGCCCATCCAATTTACACCCGAATTGCAGGAATTGATGGATTCCTTATTGCAGGTCGGACAACTGCCGCCGCCTTCGGGTTTGAACGCGACGTTGAGGCCCTATCAGCTCAGGGGTTTCTCCTGGCTGGTCAAAAATGCCCGCCTGGGATTCGGCAGCATACTGGCCGATGATATGGGGCTCGGCAAAACCCTTCAGGTGATCGCAACCCTCCAGCAAATGAAAGAGGACGAACTGCTGAAGGAAGGCAGCCGCGCGCTGGTGATTGCCCCGACCACCTTGCTGACCAACTGGCAAAAGGAGATCAACCGCTTTGCGCCGGGGTTGACCTCCCATATTTTCCACGGCCCCAACCGCGAGCTCAAACAGGCCCTCGAATCGGATGTGGTGCTGACCTCCTACGGGATCGCGCGGAGCGATGCGGCGATGCTGAACAAACAAAACTGGCTGGCCCTGGTGATCGATGAGGCCCAGAATGTGAAGAATCCGGCGGCCGAGCAATCCAAAGCCGTCAAGAAAATACCGGCGCCCATTCGGATCGCCATGAGCGGAACTCCGGTGGAAAACCGGCTCAGCGAGTACTGGAGCGTGTTTGATTTTTCCAACCAGGGGTTCCTCGGCGGCCTGAAAAAGTTCCGGGAGAATTTCGCCGTTCCGATCGAGGGGAAACGGGACCAGAAAGCACTGCGCAAATTCAGAAAACTGACGGGACCGTTCGTCATGCGGCGGTTGAAAACGGATAAATCCATCATCAGCGACCTGCCGGAAAAAGTGGAGCAGGATCAGTTCTGTCAGCTCACGCCCGCCCAGGCCGCTCTTTATCAGGCCGAAGTGGAAAAAACGATGAAAAAGATCGAGGAAAGCGACGGCATTGCCCGCCGCGGACTGGTTCTCCAACTCATCATGGCCCTGAAGCAGATCTGCAATCACCCCGTGCAATACGCCAAAAAAGGAAAGCCGGACCCTGCGCTGAGCGGCAAATGCCCATTGCTGCTGGACCTGGTGGAGCAAGCCGTTGAAAACGACGAGAAAACGCTGATCTTTACGCAGTTCAGGGAAATGGGGGAATTGCTGGCGCCCATGCTGGCTGAAAAATTCGGCGGAGAAGTGCCCTTCCTGCACGGCGGCGTGTCGCGTACAGCCCGCGATAAAATGGTCGATGATTTTCAAACCCTTCGCACCAACCGCATCCTGCTGCTCTCCCTGAAGGCAGGCGGCACCGGATTGAACCTGACGGCGGCCAGCCAAGTCATCCATTTCGACCTCTGGTGGAACCCCGCCGTGGAGGCCCAGGCGACGGACCGGGCGTATCGCATCGGGCAGAAACGCAACGTGCAGGTCCACCGGTTCATCACCACCGGCACCTTTGAAGAAAAGATCAATGCCATGCTGGGAAACAAAAAGGAACTGGCCGACCTGACCGTCACCAGCGGCGAAACCTGGATCGGGGAATTGCCGGATCAAGAGCTTCGTGATTTATTCAGGCTTGCGTGATTTCGACGTTTTTAGTCTACAAAGGTTTCTTTGAGGACGGATTTTACTTTTTTAGTGATCGGATCTTCCAGGGTTCCTATAGTTTTTGTAATCCTCATTTTATCAATAGTGCGGATTTGGTCAATGACGATCCAGTTTGTATTTCCCTCCAGCTCAAATGGTACCCGGGTCGGATAATTTTTTGATTGGGATGTGATAGGGCAAATGACCACATTCAACAGGTTTCTGTTCATTTCATCGGGAGAAACGATTACGCATGGCCTGGTTTTTTTTATTTCACTGCCGATCGTCGGGTCCAGGTTCACGATGACTACATCGTATTGGGCATAATCCATGGTTTATTCATCAGGGGTTTCGTCATCAAATACGGGATCGATCAGCAATTGATCATCTTCATTTTTTCGCATCTCAGCAAAGGCATCGTCCCAGCCTTGTCGGGGCTGCCTTACAGGTTTAATTAAAATGTATTCGCTTTCCAGAACAAGTTCCACCTTATCCTCGATCTGGTATTTTTCCAGGAGCATTTTATTCAACCTGATACCTTTTGAATTGCCGATTTGGACCACCGAGACTTTCATCGTTGAAATATTCTACCACAATGTTAATACAACGTAATTACATTTCCAAAAGTTTCTACTTTCGAAATTAAATATAATATCCGGGTTATTCCAACAACTTCCTGAAAAACGGTATCAGCTCCTCCGCCATCACCCCATGGTCCTCAACGCTGGGGTGCCCGGTACAACCGCCGGCCTGCATGGGTTTGAAAAAGTGAACGGCAACGGGTTGATCGGATGGATAAAGCGCATCCACTTTCCCTTTGACGGCGCTCAGGCAATTCTGCAGGGTGGCGCGCCGCTTGCCGTTCATCATCGGGCTGCTGAGCAGGGCGATCCGCGCCTTGGGGTATTTGGATTTGACCAGTTGGACAAAATCGACATAGCGGTTGACAAAGGTCGTACTGTCAAAAGGGGGCCTGGCCTTTTTGCCGTCGCCGTTGCTCATGTCGTTGGTGCCCAGCGCGATGCTGACGACCTTGGGCGCGTAAGCAGTAAAATCCCACAAGCGGGAAGCGTTGTCCTGAAAATCGGCCTTCTCATAGACCTGTGGGACCGGCGGCCCGTCGCTGTTCCAGTTGCGGTATACCCCGTAACCGCTGATGCTGCTGAGCATGAAATTGGTTTTCAGGGCCCTGGCAACCCGAGGGCCATAGGCAAAGTAAGCGTTGTGCTGATCGTGGTAGACGCCGCCACCGCAGGGCGTTTCCGAAGCGTCGGCCGCCGCTCCGCAGGTGATGCTGTCGCCGATGAATTCGATCATGGGGGCATCCGGCCGTTTCAGGGCCTGCAGGTGATCGCCGGTAACGGATTGAATGAAAACGGGACCGGTATGCGCTTCCGTGGCTTTGTAGAGCCATACCGTATGGTGGCCTTCTTTCGGCGCTGAAATGACAAACGAACCAGTTGAATCGGCTTCAATTTTTAGCCTTTTCTGGTACTCGCCGTCTAGCTCGTATTGCAGGTAGCTATGGCTTTTGGGTTCGGCCAACCGGAAATTGACCCGGCAGGTCGTCCCCTGAAAACGGAAGCCGAAATTTGAGGCGGAACTGATCAGCTCAACCTCGCCCTGGTCGCTGACCATATACCTGCCGGTGGGAAAAAGGTCCCGTCCGGTGAGGGTATCCGCCATCCGCCCGGTCTTTGTTGTGGAACAACAGATGAGGACGAGGGAAAAAGCCAGGGAAAAAAACGGATAGCTTCTGCGCATTTGAAGTTGTTTAAAGGTGGTGTGGAATAGATGGGCAAAATACGAACCCTTATGCTTTTTGAGGTATAAACAAGGCGGTTCGTGTCGTTAAATAGCCTTACTTTTAAGGATCGGCCCTGTTAAAATCAGGGTGAATATCCGTTCTAAAATCAAAAAAATGATCAAATACCGGTTTGTCCTGATCGGACTGACAGGCTGCTTCCTGGCCTGCAATCAGCTTGAAACACCGGCGAATGAACAGACCGCCCGCCCGGTGGACCTGGTTTATCCCCTGCTCGACGCCGCCAATT
>WBZL01000601.1_pt1 | contig 40257 bp, 37 predicted proteins | sample 5204291 | NCBI WGS metagenome assembly WBZL01 (sample SAMN12344345, study PRJNA552823) | activated sludge metagenome | biome: Activated sludge suspended growth; feature: Nitrification reactor; material: Wastewater; isolation source: activated sludge from nitrification reactor of wastewater... | reverse complement strand
GTCAATATGAAATTACAAAGTTTAAAAAAAATAATACAAATGATATTCCTAATCCAGAATTTCCACTTAGGCCATATTATCTAGATGGAAATGAATTGCTAAAACTTGAACGCTCTGAAGCAAATTTTGCTATTAAACAAAAAGGAGTTTATAGAGGCCAAGATAAGCAAGTACAGGTAATGAAAGAAGAATCAGTGTTACAATTTGATAAGAATAACTTGCCTAGATTCTTTATATCAATAGAAGATAGCGATGTTGATCCATATGATGTTATCGACTTATGTAAAGCAGACAGAATTGGAAAAGGGAGACGAAATTTTACATATGCTGGAACCAAATACGGCGGACGTGTAAAGGATGTAACTGGTAAGTTAATGCAATTAGATTTCAAAAAAATAAGAAAAGGACTATATGAGATTATTATTGAACAAAGTTTAGAACAAGGCGAATATGCCTTCTTGCCACTCTTTAATAATTCAAACAGCATAACTTCGACAAATAGTATTAAAGCAAATTGTTTTGGAATTGTTGATTTTGGAAAATAGAATTATAATATTCCTAATATTTATAATTCCAATTTCATCTACCCTTATCAACAATATTCTATAAAATATGGATATTTCTGTCGCAGTTCTTCTGTGATTTTTACTACTTTTATATTGAAGTTGCTTCTTATAGATTTGTTTACTTGGCTCCTATTATTGAATTTATTTGCATCATAATTATGTTAGACAGCAGTTTCAAAAAGCATTTTTGTGAATTGTAAAAATTGTCATACCACATTTGAATTATCGCCAATTGAAATTGGTAAATCAAGGTATTGCTCGCATTGTGGTTTTCTGATTTATAAAAATGAAAATGGCAATTTACTGACTGTTGACATGATAGATATTTCTGCTTCTAATGATATGCAAATATCTCATGAAATTAATATGCATGAACAGGAAATAAGACAAGAACACGCACCTATTAAAAATATACAACAAAAATTTACAGACGAACAAAAATTAAAAGATAGATTACTTCAAATACAACAAGAAAAAGATAAGCTGGAGCTAGAGCGTTTAAAACTTGAATTAGAAGAACAAAAACAGCAACAACAAATCGCCTTACTCACTGACCAAAGTTTGAAACAACAAGTGCAACAAACACTTCACGAAAAGCAGCAATTGGAAATAGAAAACAAATTATTGCATGAATTAGAACAAGAGCGAAAAGCAAAAGAACAAATTTTGCTTACTCGTTTAAATGCAGAACGCCAAGAACGCGATCGTTTAGAAAAAGAATTGCACGCTTCAAAACAAGCAAAACAATTAACATTTTCTACACAAAACGAACAAAAAACGCTTATCCATACAGCACAGAAATCGACTACATTCATTAGAAACATTGCTGCATTTATCAGTTTTTTGATATTGTTGTCTCTTTTTTTATACAAATACACTTCCTTATTTTCGACAGCACAACAATCGGCATCAAAGAATACAGCTCTAGCTAGCACGGCAATACAAAATTCTAGTATTGATATTTCAGTTTTAAATAATGACACAGCGTTTTTGAATCATTTAAAAACGGATATCGCCAATAAAAATCTTGATTATTGGAATGATATTCAACTTGACGACATAAAAGCTTTAGAATTAATTACTGGCACTTCAACAAATACGGAGCGAAACTATATTGCCGATATTCATTTAGAAGATAAAATTGGCACTAAAGCTATTGCAAACATTGACTTAGCCTACCAAAATTCAAGCTTGCAAAAATTGATTACAAACAAGATTACGTATGTAAATATTGCGCCTAAAAATGCATGGTTTAGCTTCGCTCCTTTTCCTAATTGCGATATCAGTATTAATACCAATAACAATCCAATACAGTTGAAATCGTGTGCGCAATGTAATATCTCAAAATTAGTATCTGACATAAATAAGCCTATAACAATTGCTTACAGCGAAACCATTTTCATTAAGTCAGATAATCAACATGAAGGAATTGTTGAATTTACATACCTACCAAAAAAATAAACAATGCTATTCAAATCTATCTGTCTATTTTTTTTGCTCTCACCGTTGATGTTAGTTGCTCAAAAAGGCACTATTATTCCAGATGCAAAGCCGAGCTTACAGGTTAATGCTAGTGTGCCAAATGATATATTAATTTGGCAAATTTCGCCATTTACATCACCTTGTAATGACAACAATAGCACTTGTTACACTGTTAAAGAAAATAAAATAGAAAAAATAATTCCGATAGAAGATGTATTAAACTTAGATTTTGAAGAAGGAAATCAATATGTAGTTTGGACAAAAGCAACGCTCAAAACGCCGCCGATTAGCGCCTATTCTGGTATTTATAATTATACGATTGTAAAAATTGTTTCAAAGAAAATAAGTGCTTTAGAAAAATCCAATTTTATACCTGTAACAAATAATGTAAATACGATTCAATCTGTTCAATTACCAACTGATACTGCAAGTAATTCAACAGCAAGTCCAATAGACCTAAATGCAGAGAAAATAAAGCTAAATGAGGAAATTGAACAATTGAAAAAACAAATGAAAGAAATAAAAAAGCAACTTGAAGTGATGCAGTTGCAATTAGATATGCAGTTACAATTATTTCAAAAAAAAAATTAGCCGTTTCCTAATGCCTTCGCCAAATCATTCAACTGGCTTTTCCAGAGTTCTTTCGAACTTTCAATATCTTCTTTATAAGCATAATCCGTAACAGTGAGTATGGTTTCTTTTGTGATGTCTGTTACTTTAATTTTATATTCAAAATAGGCTTTATCGTCTTCTTCGTCTTCCCAACGTAATTTGATATATTCATCTTCTTCGTACGACAAGACTTCTGCAATTTGCTCATCACCATTCCATTCAAAGGTAAATACTTCGCCATTTGGATCTAAATCTACATAATCTGCAAACCACTGCACTAAACCAGATGATGTAGTTAAAAAATTATACAAAATTGCAGGAGAAGATTTAAAAGTTCGTTCAACCGTAAATGAAATTTTCTTAGCCATAGTTTTTTTATATGTCCACAAATTAAACAAAAAAATGAATTATACAACTTTTATGATACTTTTTTTTCAAAAGGAAAAACTGATGTGTAATTTCTTGTGTTTTATTAAAATACAAAAAAAATCAAAATAATATTAAGTATATTTAATCACCTTAAAACTAGCTGAAAATAATATGTTGATTACAACAATAGAAAAAGCAGAAACATTCATTGTCAATCTAAAGCGTTCTGATAATTGGATAAGTAATGATGAATTGTTTTCTAAATTAAATGCATCTTATAAGCTCATTACTAAACATAATCGGTATGATTTATTGCCAGATTTAGGTGTCAATTTTGCGCTTTATTATCTCGACTTAAACAACATTGAACAAGCATTAATATTTACTGAAATAGCCAAAACAAATGCTATCAATTGTAAAAATGATATTCGCCTTTTAGATGCTATAGGTTTACAATTTCGCATTCAAAAAACATTAGGCAACCTGGAAGAAGCACAGCTTATTATTAATGAACAAATAGATGTTGCCTATCGCGTAAATGACATGCGCCAACTAGCAGCAGTATATCAAAATCAAGCTACACTATTTCATAAGCAGCGACTAAAAACGGATACGATTGAAGCGTATGAAAAATCACTTGAGTTTATTCGCAAATCTGATAATCTATTTTATAATGCTCAATTTCATATTGGCTATGCTGGCATATTATTAGATTTTAGTGAACCTGAATTAGCAAAAATTCCACTGCAACAAGGTTTTAATATTGCTGTAGAAAACAATTATTTAGCAGTAATGGCAATTGCCTATTCTAACTTTGGTTTGTTATATGAATTACAAAATGATGAAATAAATTCAATCGCTTCTTATCAGGAAGCTTTGAAAATTTACACTGCACTAAAGCAGTTAAATCATCTTGTAGTTGTAAAAATCATGATGGCTGATGCCTGTGTATCTTTTAATAGAATTGAAGAAGCAGAATTATTGCTAAAAGACGCAATTGAGCAATCAGAAAAATTAGATTTAAAATATAATCTTATTGGCATCTACCAAACATTATCTTCATTGTTAGAAAAGAAAGGCGACTTCAAAAATGCCTTAGAATATTATAAAAAACTCAACTCCACAAAAGAGGCTTATCTCAGTGCGGAATCAGATAAACGTATTAGAAATTTAGAGCTAAATAAAAAAATAGATTTATTACGATTTGAAAAAGATGTGGCAGAAAAGATGGCGAACATCAAGCACGATTTTTTAGCAAACATGAGCCACGAAATACGCACGCCTATCAATAGTATTCTTGGCATTTGTTATTTATTGCAACAGCAAGATTTAAATCCTGTGCAGTTTGATTACATCAAACGTTTAAAACGGTCAGGCGAAAATCTATTAGGTATCATTAATGATGTATTAGATATTTCAAAGATTGAATCGGGAAAAATGGAATTGAATAATGAAGCTTTTAAGTTAATAGATTTATCCAACGACATTTTCACCTCGTTAGAGCCTAAAGCAAATGCCAAAGAAATAAAATTAAAAATTAGAAATAATTTTCCAGAAGATTTGTTTGTAAATGCTGATAAAATACGTTTATATCAAGTACTCTTGAATATTGTATCAAATGCTATAAAATTTACGGATAATGGCAGCGTAACGCTTACTATAAAAATTGAAAATATTGATGAGAAACAGTATAAACTGATATTTGTTATTGCGGATACAGGTATTGGTATTGACAAAGAAAAAATAAATTTAATTTTTGAGAGATATGAACAAGCTGATAAAACCATAAAAAATAAATTTGGTGGCACAGGCTTGGGCTTGTCTATTTCTAAAAAAATTGTTCAACTGATGAATGGCACTATTTCTGCAAAAAGCAAAGTCAATAAAGGTACTGAATTTACTGTATGTTTGCCATTCAAGCACGTAGCAAAGCATGTAAATAAAATGGCTGATTTTGATGTGTCCACATTGTCATCAAAATTGGATAATAAATACATCATTATTGCAGATGATAATGAAGAAAATAGAGCAGTTGCCAAAGATATATTGCTAAAATTTAATCCTTCACTCAAAATAATAGAAGCCATTGATGGCAATGAAGTCATTGCTTTATTGTTCAAAAAAATACCTGATATTATATTTATGGATTTGGATATGCCTAACCTAAATGGCATTGACACGACGATGCAAATCAGAAAAAACAAAAAATACAATAAGGTGAAAATAGTTGGAAATACAGCATCTTTAATGACATTAAGTAAAGATGAAATCAACGAAATTGGCTTTGATGAATTTATTCAAAAACCATTCGAGCCAGAAAAATTATTGTTAAAAATTAGTGAGCTATTTTGCTAGGTATTCCTCAAAATAATATTCATAATTATTTGCAGCTTCTATAGCTTTCTCAGGATATGAATATGCTAATTTAATGCTACAGTCTATATTATTTTCAATGTCTCTTGCATCAATACAAATATGCATATATTCATGAACTAATATTCCGATTTGTGAGTCGAACCCATATCGCTGTGTATTGAAATATTTAGGATAAAATACGATATCATCAGAACTTGCCATTGCATAATATAAAAGTATATGATTGTTTCTTTCAAAGAGATATTTAATGTTATCATTTTTTATCGAATGAACTAATGCATTAAAATTATTTCTCACGATATCTACATTCTCTTTTCGTGCTCCAAACCATTTTATAAACAAATCATCATAAGAAATCGTCATTTTGTTTAATATTGTACAAATTTCGATTGTTAATTCATTTATTAAAAGTTGTTTAGCTTCATCGTTTTCAGTGTTAATATGAAAATGATGAGTACGATTTATAACTTGATTGATGCTAAGTTCACCAGATAATATTAAACTTGACGTAGCACTGTTTGTATTATTTGAATAATTACAGCCATTGCTTATAATATCAATAATATTCGTTGAATAATATATATTCTCTATTCTGAATGAAAAATTATATGTTCCTTTGGATTTTAAATCAAAGTAATCTGATAATAAAATGCGCTTACTTAGGCTTGATTTCTTTTTGACAGTAATAATATCGCTTTCTGTAATCGAAATAGACCGCTTATAATTATATCCAAATTTTAAATTAAGTTGATTATCTTTCCTTGATATGACTACGTTTCCAAAATAATTGTCTTCAAATGGTGTATTATGACTTAATATATATAAATCTTCATCTGTATGATTAGTTAATTCAATTATAAAATATGGATAATTTATTCCATTATCTAATATAGTAGTGAAGCTTCCACGTACTTCTAGATTATTTGGGCGATCCAGCATCTATGATGATAGTTTTTCCAGCTTTAAAAGACGGGTCACTTTTACCAATATAATCTTTGAATGTGATGTTAATTGTTCTTTTAGATGGATTAGCATATATCTTCTTATCTACTTTAACAACAACAACATTGCTTGTTAAGTTTTTATTTTTTTTGTAAACTACAGAAACATTAAATTCAAAATAATCTGCTGGAGATTCTAAGGATATACTTCCAAATTCTCTTATTTCATTAGCATTCCAATCATCAGTGTATATATATTTGTGACCAATAGCATGACCACTAATTAAATAATCTGCTAATAATATATTGTCTTCTGCTGTTCTTCCGTAAAATGAAAATTCAATTTTTGTCTTTCCCATAAAATAAATATTTTATATGAATATAATAATCGTATTATTTACATACTATCACAATGAGTAAACGGTCGTTTCATTGAGTAAACGGTAATTTTATAACATTTGGGTAAGATATACAATAAAAAAGCAGTAGATGAAATCCATTTACTGCTTTTTGAAATTATATTTTCAAATCAAAAGTTCCTTACAATGGAGCAGGAATTTTTGAATAAGGGAATAGCACAAATGTCACCGCACCTACATTTTTCGATTCGTATATTAGACCAATATTAGTACTGGAGACAATTGCAATATCAGAATAACCGCCATAACCTGCATCTAAAATTAATGCTTGTGACCAAGTCTTGCCCCAATCGTAACTTTGACGTACGCCTAATGAACTTCTAGTAACGTTATTATTAGGATTAGAAAATAACAACACATCTTTGTTGGAAGTTGTTGTGTAATTAATCATACTACCTTGACAAACTGGATCAGTTAAGTAGGAATTAATACTAGTTTGCCAGCCACTACTAGTATTTAATAATCCAGTTGTATCATAAGACAAAATGCGTTTCCCACTTCCTAAATATTGATCGCGCGAGTTAAGCAAGACGCCACCACCTGGAAGTTCTGCTGCTGTTGTCTCATTTGATTTCATGCTAGCGTCTGGTGACAAATGGAATGTTGCGCCATGATCATCAGTATAAAATGCTGCAGCATAGTTTGTTTTATCTGTAAATATTCCATGATTAATGGGAACGACTATACGACCTGCATTCGCACCTTGCGTGATTTGTAAGGCATGGCCAGGACCTGTTGCATAAGTTGACCATTTTAAAGGATCGTTATAGGCTGCATTAAATGTTGGTTGATAAGGATGATGTACTTGCAGTGTGATATTTACAGAATCAGACCAAGTAGCGCCATTATCTGTACTGGTTTTATACCATACCTCTCTTACGCCATTGAGGTTGGAAACATTGGATTCTGTATTATTTCCTGTGCAATAAAATAAAAAAATACGGCCTTGCGGATAAGCAGGATCCGTATTATCTACAATAGGACATGCATTGCCTGCTTGTAAATTGTCATTGTCTGCTACAATTTTCGCGGCGCTCCAAGTTTTTCCACCGTCCATACTTTTTTTCATCAATATATCAATATTGCCAAAGTCGTTAGAGCCGTTTACACGACCTTCAATAAAAGCAAGTAAACCACCATCGTTTGATTTTACGATAGCAGGAATTCGATAAGAACCATAGCCACCTGTGCCACTAGTAAAAACTTCTGCACTATGTATGATAACAGCAGTATTAGGTTGAGTGCCTTTAGGAATACATACTACACAACCTGTTGTAATAAATACTGCAAATAAAATTTTTGACAATAATAATTTTCTCATCTTATATTATTAATCATCTACGTTTAATAAAGCTAACTCAAAACTAATTGTATTCGAAATTTTATCGTTTGATATTTATCAAAGAAACGTATGACAAGGAAAATAATATACTGTCATTCCATCATAAAATGGAATCTCATTTTACGTTCCGTCATTCCCTCGCAAAAGAGAATCTCGTTTTATGGTAAAACATTTCCTTTGGGATTCCCACTTTCGTGGGAATGACTTCCACTTAAGATTCCCACTTTTGTGGGAATGACTTTCACTAATACTTGCTGTAAACAGCGAATGACAAACAAAAAAAACACTGACTTGATATTTATCAAATAATCTACAATCACATTAAGAAAAAACAAAAAACAAAAAATACAACAATCTGATTATCAACACTCAACACATATTGTGTGTTTATTTGACTTTTGTCAAACCTAAAAGATTGACAGGTCTCTCAATTATGATTAATTTTACGTAATAATCTTATTAGCCGTAGTTTAAACTTAATATATGTCAAAACTTTACACTTCAAACATCCTCGTTTGCTTCTTTTTGTTTATACTCTCTTTAGATAGCAATGCTCAAGCTAATGCCTTTTTTTAATAAAGGTGGTTTAGTGTACTTAAAAGGTGGTAGTAGCGATGTAAATCCTACGCTTTATGTTAATGGTCGATTGACCAATCAAGATGGTCGTTTCGTTAATGATGACTCTAAATTAGAACTTGCTGGAGATTTCCATAATAATCCATCATCTTATAACTACGAATCAACAGGTACAGAATTATTTTCTGGCGCAGGCGACCAAACTATAAGAGGCACTTTTAATGGCACAACTGGAAATGATAATCAGTTTTACAATTTAAAAATAAATAAAACTTCCGCTACTGGTGAATATATTTTTATTAGTGAGTTTGGCACTAATGCAAATATTAATGCTGCAGGCAGCCTCGAATTTGTAAGCACAAACGGCATTATCAGAACGCAATCTACTGGCTCTACATCGCCCTATACTGGAAATTATGCAAGAGCATTATATATTCAAAACCCATCTGCCAGCGCCATTACTGGTCACAGCACTAGCGCAGGTGCAACTACTAAATATATAGAAGGAAAATTAATCAGAGAAGTGAATGCAAGTGACACTTATTTCTTCCCAATTGGCGTAGAAAAAACAGGATTAGACGGCATGGAAGCAATCTCTATTAACATGAATGCACTAAGCATGCCAGCTGGTTCCACTACTGGCTTGCAAGCTTATATTCGTCCTGCTAATACATTGTCTTACAGCAGTGATTTAATTGCTAATGGCGATGTGCTATTTTATGATATTGGTGGTTATGATGTTTTAACCAATAACAACCACTTTTCACAATGTGTAAGCGGTCCAGAAGGGTATGATGATGTTGCTTTAATTGATGGTGCTATTACACACGAATGGATGGTCACGCCAACTGTTGCACCAACCTCAGTTTCGTATGACTTGACTGTTGTTCCTGGTTCAACTTTAGAAAATCAAGTAAATTATGCTGTAATGGGCACGGCTTGTAATTCCTTATATCCATAAGCACAATACTTAGCACGTGATGGCAGAATTGGTGGCAATAGTTCTTTCGGTCCTACTTACATTTTCGATGTGCCAAACTTATTAGGTTTAGTACAAGCACCTACATTAAAAACTATTACTGGTCAAAATGGATTTTCAAGATTTAGATTGTTTGGCGCTTCTGACAACAATACTTCTTTACCTGTTGAATTGATGAGTTTTACCATTTCGCCAATTAACAATGAGTATTTTATTTTAGATTGGAAAACTGCATCAGAATTAAACAATTCTGGATTTTTTGTTCAACGCAGCACGAATGGTATTACTTTTGAAACTATAGGTTGGATAGATGGCAATGGCAATAGTAATAGCATGCATGCTTATTCTTTCCACGATAGAAATGTAGAACAAAATATTACTTATTATTATAGATTAAAACAAGTAGATTTTAATCAAAATGCAAGCTTTTCTGCAACGCTATCTGGCATCTTGAAAGGTGAAAATTTTGAAGTGAATAGTATTACACCAAATCCGACGAATGTAAATGCAGAAGCTAGTATTTTTATGCCTGAAAATGGAAGTGTTGAAATTAATATATTCAATATATTAGGTCAAAATGTACAAACTTCCCATGTAGATTTATCTAAAGGGCTTAACAAAGTTACTATTGAATCTGCATCGTTGGCGCCTGCTACTTATTTGATTAAATTCCAAATGAACGATAAAACAATTACAAAAAAATTATTAAAAAACTTATAAATATAACCGTATGAAAAAGACACTCTACACCTTCTTACTTACATTAACAAGCATCGCTACTTTTGCGCAAAGTGGTAATGTAGGTATAGGTACCAATAATCCAAATGTTAGCGCAATTTTAGATATTAGTGATGCTGCACGTGGTTTATTAATTCCTCGTATTACATTAGCTAGTACAACTGATGCTGCTACCATCACAACACCTGCACAATATCTTGTTGTATTTAATACCGCAACTGCTGGTGCTGCACCTAACAATGTTACACCAGGGCTTTATTATAATGCTGGCACTTCTGGTGCGCCTAATTGGGTGCGCTTACAAACAAAAGCTGATAATGACTGGACAAAAGCAACTACCACAGCAACGCCTGCAATTAAAACGGATAACCAATATATTACAGGATATGCTGGGATTGGCGATTTTTCTACTACAAACCCATTAAAAAATTTGCATATAAAACATACTGCCAGTACAGATGGTTTATTGTTACAAAATACAACTGGCAATATTGGTAGTAGCACAAATATATTTTTCTCTACTTATGCAGATATAGTTGCGGGTACCAATAGACCAGGAGCCAAAATTGCAGCAATTGATGATAATTATAGTGCACACCTTACTTTTAGCACTAAAATACCTGGAGCAGATGCAAATGCAATGACCGAAAGAGTACGTGTTCGTAACAACGGCGAAGTGCAAGTAACTAACTTAGCAGGTACTGGTACTAGTATGGTTGCAGCAACTTCTGATGGTACTTTAATACGACAAAATAAATTTTTAGATGTTACGGTACATGATGTTTATGTAGGTTCATATGAGAGTTGTAGTAATTGTGATAAATTTATCTGGTTTTCAAGACCAGGTGGCTCAAGTGGAGACGATAGATATGACAATCCTATTTATGAGAAAAATATGTGGATTGCACCATATAATGGACGAATTGTATCGATACGCTTAGGAGTAGATCCTACTTCAAGTAATAGTAGTGTTGAAATTAGTAAGGGTAGGATTGTATTCGAACATGCATGCAATCTTCCAGATGGTAGTCTTTCTTATTATACTAATATGTCTAATAGTGGAAGTAGTTCATATACGAATGTATCTAATTGGAATGGAGGAGAATATGAGGTATTGTGTGGGTCTCCAAGTTTTACTATAACGTCACCTAACAGAGGCAGATTTAATTTAAATGAAGGACAAGTTATCAATTGGAACTCAAAAGGGTCTAATTTTTTTAGCTTCACTAAAGGACAGTATTTGGCGATAGGTGTTTCTGGAGAATATATTGAAGATAATTCATATCATATGACAGTTGTTTGGGAATATGAATTTGATGAAAATTAATGGTATAATATCTAATGGTCTGTGTCCTCACCGACCATTTTTATTATAATAGCTCAATGTCATTCTCTCACAAGAGGGAATCTCATTTTATCGTCATGTCATTCCCTCTAGTGAGGGAATGACTTTCATTATTGAACGGTGTCATACCAATCGTATACTTTATCGCAAGTAAGAATTTTCTTAAAGCTACACCAAATGTTCGCCAAAGTGCTCGCTGACGACTTGCTGAAATGCTGTAAAAACCTGTTTGTTGATAGTTGATTCGTAAACTGTACCATCAAATTCATCAACAGCACGAATGCCACGTAATGCATTTGTCAAAAAGAGTTCATCAGCGGCATATAAGTCTTGGATCGTGATAGATTTTTCTTGAATAGTAATCGTATCTAAACGCGTGAGTAATAATTCGCGCAAAACACCTGCAACTGGTGCATCTGCTAATGGCGGCGTATAGACAATACCATCTTTTACCATAAATACATTATAAATAGAAGCATCAGCTATTGTTCCATTTTCATTTAATACCAATGCATCGTTACAATCGTTCTCGCGAGCATATTGTAAAGCCTCATTATAAATGGCTCTATCTGTATGTTTAAGATTTTTAAAAGCATCTATCATTTTTTTATGCTTTGGCAATATGGTGAGTATAAATTTATCCGTATTCCACGTATATTTTACAGACTCTAAAGGCCGTAAGGTGCAATTCCACTTCAATGCTGCAATATCAGGCATGTATTCATGTGCTCTATTTTTGTGCACTTCAATTCGCAGCCTAAAATTTTTCAAACCATTATCGACACATTCATATTTTAATAGTCTCAAAATTCTATCTTCTAACTGATATTCATTAATAGGAACATTGATTGATTTTAAGCCAGCAGCCAAACGACTTATATGCAGGTTTTTAAAAACAGGCCTGCCATTTACGACTTTCATCGTTTCTATTAATCCTAATGCTGACATCTTTATTATGCTAATATAAAAAAAGAGACGTATGCAACGTCTCTCTTATATTGTGAAATAAAAGTTAGCTTATTTCAATGAAGTGCTACCATCTGCTTGATAGACAAAACGAATAGTATAATATTTAGAGATATCCAACAAGCCATTCGGCGTAGCAGGTGCACCTTTGTAATAGCTGATAAATTCCATTTTCGCATATTTACCAGCACCTGTTTTTATAACAAATACTTTTCCTGCTAATGGTGTTATAGTATGGTTAGGCGGACCAGCATAATTATACCAACCATTGTTGCTTCCTGTTGGTATAGCTGCGCTTGCACTTTCTTGCACATAGCCTGCTGTTGGTGCTTCTGTTACTTCAGAGAATAAAGTATCCATTATTATTACACCACCAACGCCAGCTTTTCCTGTGCCACCATTTACAATTACAGAAGTGCCTTTAAATGCGATGTCCCAATTTGCAGTAGATGAATCAGCAAATGGAAGTGTATCGCCTGTGGCAAAACTATAATATTGATAGTTTGCATGCGAAGCGTTAATATCTTGTTCGATAACAGCTGTTAATGGTGGTTTAACAGGATTTTTCGTTTCTTCTGTGCAACTATAAAGTGCAATAAAACTCAGCAAAAAAATAAAATAATGTTTGTTCATGTTGTGTTAATTTATTTAGTGTTTAAAAAATTAATAGTTAGCCCTACAACAGCCGTAATGCCATTCATAGAAGGTACATGTATTGGACGTTTTGTATTCAGCATATTATCGATGCCGACCATGACATGGTATTTATTTTTAAATGATTTCGTAAAAGAGAAATTCATTAAGGTATAGCCTTTAGCATATTCTGAAGCGACATCTAAAATTTGGTTTCCATTATTATCATTCCAACCATATTTGCCTCTGTAAATAATACGTAGATAAGTAGAGAATGCATGTTTTGTATTTTCATAATACACTTTGCAGGTGAAAGAATGCTTACTTCTATCAAACAAACCGCCATATTCTTTTTTAGTAACACGTACGGTTTCTAAGGTTTCCGGATCACGTCTGAATATTTTGCCATCTTTTAATTTTTTCAAAACGCCTTCATCTTTCGCATCAATAAAACTATAACCTACATTGAGTGAAAGTCCTTTTATTATTTGATAGTTTACGACAGCATCAACACCTTGAGTATATACTTTATTCAAGTTGTAGTATGTGTAAATAAGCGCATTATTCGTTTTGATGGCGGTAGGAATTGCCTCTATCATATTGTCAATTTGATTGCGGAAATAATTAGCTGAGATGGTCAACTTATCAGGAATAGGCTTTATCTCAATTTCTGCATTTGCAGACCATGATTTTTCTGGACTTAAATTTTTTATTTCTGAAATTGGAATTGAATAGGAATGGATTTGTCCTAGTTCTTCTAATTCGCTTAATTTTTCTGCAGCAATATGTGCACCATAAATTGAATAGCCAACTAAGGCATTAGTGAAATTTAAATATTGCTGACGTACGTCTGGTGCTTTATAGCCTCTGCCAGCTGATATTTTAATGGCAAAATATTTATTAACATTAAAGCGCGCAGAAGCCTTTGGCGACAGCCATTGTATAGCATAATCACTTGGAAAGTCGATACGGTTTCCGACATTAAAAATGATTTTAGACTTCCAATCATATTGATATTGGAAAAACAAAAACTCTTGATGTTGATGTATTTTTTTAGTATTTCTATTCGACAAAACAAGATTGTAAAATCCACCTGTTCCGGCTGTAAATAAATGACCTTTCTTTGTATAATCAAATTGTACTTCTAACTTGCTAAGCAATTGTTTAAAACTATCATCATACAATTCATCATTCAAATCAAAACCAGAAAAATTACTTGTACTCGTATAGTAGGAATTGAAGTTTTTTATGTTGAGCACAATACTATTTTTGACAAACTTAAAGAAAGGTGAAAAGTTGAATTCATTGATTTTATCTTCTTGCTTGGCAACAATCATAGAATCAGATTTATTAAGGTAATTATCTTGATTGCGCAGTTTAGAATAATAGTATTTTAGGCCAATTCCGGCTTGTATGCGTTCGTTGGCGCGTACAGTCAACTTATTGCTAAAAGTAAAATCGTTATGCGGTGCGCCTTCTTTAAATATCGTTTCTTTATTCGTGTGAAAGCCATTTGAATAATTGTGTACGACTGAATTTTCAAAGCTCACTTTCTTTTTAGAAAAAGAAGAAAATAATGAAGTCGTAAGTATGGCAGGCGATTTATATTGAACAGATAAATCAACAGCATTTTTAAGTTTTCCTACGTCTTCTGTAATGATATTGATAACGCCACCAATTGCATCACTTCCATACAAACAAGAAACAGGACCTTTTACTATTTCAACACGTTTAATATTATTGACCACAATTCTCGATAAATCAACAACACCTGCATTTTTGCCGATTATTGGTTCGCCGTTAATAAGTATTAAAGTATATTCTGCTGATAAACCTTGCAATTGCACACCAGTTCCTAAAAAATTCGACAGTTGCAAACCTGATTGTTCTTGCAATAAATCACCAAGTTTTATGGTACCTGATGCTTTGATATACTTGCTCGCAATGACGCTCATCGGAACAGTAGTATTCTGTATTTTAGTTTCTGTTTTAGTGGCAGTGACTACAATTTCTTCAATGTTATTATTGACATTTTCATTAATTACAGTATCCAATTCCTGCGCGTTTGAAACGGTAGCCACTGCACAAAAAAGAAGTAAGGTTAATAGCTTAGACATTTATTATTTATTTTGAAACCAAGTGTTCGTTTATTGCTTTTTGAATGGCAATTTTTGCTTTCTCTGAATTGTATTTTTTCTCTTTCAACAATTCTAAGTTCAATGCAAAAAGCTTATCATGTAATGTTTTTCCTTCAACTACTCTATTCACTTTTACTTCATTTCTATCTTTTAATAGAGCGTTCCAAACCGTGCGAACATCAAGCCAATAGATTTTGTTTTTTTCCCACCAATCTATACCAGCTTTGCATTTGCTGTCCTCAACTTTACGATACACGTTATAACCTTTTTCTTCAGCAATAAGCGTATCTTTTGTATTATCATGACGAGCAATTTTTTGATTATCTTGTTCATGTAAATAGCCTGAATCAGTGATATACAAACGATTGTATCGATTTAATACATTATAATCAGCGCGTGTAGAATATTCTCTGCGTGGTAATGGCGCATCAATTTTAGATTGCCATAAAGTAGTATTATCAAAATAGTTGAATGTTGCAACGCCATCGTATTGTGGTCTGTCGTCAACCTCATACACTTTTTGCGTCCAAGTACCTTTTACATTTTCAGCGGGTAATGTGATTGCGCTCCAATGATAATCTTTATTATATTTATAAATTTCATTATTCTCAAAACTCCAATTTTCTCTTCAGTTCTTGATAATAGAAGATTCATCGATAATTAAAATATGCTGCATCATGATGGAACCATTTTCTTGCGGTTCATACGAAACCCATTCTAAGGCCTCGTTGACATATTTGTCTTTTAACTTGTAATCTTTTGCTGTAGCGAATGTTTCTTTATATTTAAAATCAACTTCAAAACAGCCACAAAGATTTTTGATACTTTGTTTGTCTTTTTCAAATTTTGATACATCTGTTGGCGATGCCATAGCTACGGATTGTAGCAAGAAAAGCGCGATTAGGACATTAAATTGTTTCATTTTATTTAGCTTTTTAAAATTAAGTGCAATATTACAGCATTCTTAATTGTATTTAGTCTAAATAAACAAAATACCAAACAAAATACCTAATCTACCTAATATTAAGTAGATAAATTAAAAGGAAATAAAGAATCATGCTACCATCATACACCATTTTAATCCAAAATTTAGAAACTTTATCTGATTTAAGGAAGGTAAAGATTTGTAAAGCTACAATCATAGTAATGATAGAAATGATGGAGATTTCAGATAAATATTTATTGGGAAGATGATTCCAATTCATGAGCATATACATAAAAACGATAGCAATCAGATAGAGTAAGCCAAGAAAGAAAGCTATCCATTTAGATATTGTAATACCAAAAACCGATGGAATAGTTTTCATGTCAGATGACTTATCAGACTCTGCATCATTGATATCAAAAGGCAATGTAATAAAGAGAATATAGATAAATTGCACTACAAACATTAATAAAACTTGTACTTTATCAATCGACACATATTCTTTTGATTCTGTGTATGGTAAGATGACAGAAGTGGCACTCCAAACAAAAGCAATCAAAAATATTTTAACAAATGGAAAATCACGTAAACGCGTAGTTATGCCTAAAGGCTTAAGAATTTGTACTGGATATAAAACTGAAATTGCTCCAATAACACCTAATACAAATATTGTTTCCAATCGAAGAAAGAGTGTAAAAATTACAGTTGCGAAACCAGCACCATAAATCGTAAACTTATTAAAGTTTGGATATTTCTCAAACCACTGCGCCACTAATTCGTCTTTGTTAGAATACTCTCCTTTTTTAAAATAAATCCAACGGCTGATTTGATATACAAACCAAGTAGAAAAGAAAATTTGAGCAGACAAAATATATAATGATGCTACGTGCAAATCAAGAAAAACTACATTTGCCCACATAAAGCAAGCGGCAGCAATGGCAATAAATAAGTTAGTTTCTATTAATAATCTGATGAAGTGTAGCATAAAAAAATCCGTGTAGGCAAAGACTACACGGATTTGAATATACAATTTATTTTATTGCAATCAATTTTTTTAACTTAAATACTTCAATCTCATTTTTGGATTTATCTTTTTTAATGATTCAAAAATTAGTTTGATAACATCTTCAACGTCAGTTTTTGCAACTGTTTCTACTGTAGTGTGCATATATTTCAAAGGCAAGGAAATCAATGCGCTAGGAACGCCACCACCATTATAGGCAAATGCATCGGTATCGGTTCCGGTAACTCTACTTGCAGCATCTCTTTGGAAAGGAATTTTTTCTTTCTCAGCTGTATCGATAATTAACTCACGGATGATGTTATGTACAGCTGGCGCATAAGTAATAACAGGTCCTTTACCGCATTTAAAATCTCCATGTACTTTTTTGTCTATCATTGGTGTAGTTGTATCATGACATACATCAGTAATGATGGCAATATTTGGTTTTATTTTGTTGACAATCATTTCTGCACCACGCAGACCTACTTCTTCTTGTACAGAATTACAGATGTATAAGCCAAATGGCAATTTCGATTTCGACTCTTTAACTAAGCGTGCCACCTGAGCAATCATAAAACCACCTAATCGGTTATCCAAAGCTCGTCCTGTATAGAATTTTTTATTTAAAATCATCAATTCATCTTCATACGTAACAACGGTACCTACATGTATGCCCATGCTTTCTACTTCTTTTTTGTCTTTAGCACCAACGTCGATAGTAATGTTTTTTATTGAAGGTGAAGTATCTTTTGCTAAATCACGGAGGTGAATTGCTGGCCAGCCAAAAATACCCTTAACAATACCTTTTTTAGTATGCAAATTAACGCGCATTGATGGTGCAATCATGTGGTCTGAGCCACCGTTACGAATAACATTAATCATTCCATCATCGCCAATATAACTAACAAACCATGATATTTCATCAGCATGTGCTTCTATAACCACTTTAAATTCTGCTTCAGGATTAATAACGCCATACACTGTTCCATAATGGTCAACGTGATATTCGTCAATATATGGTTTGAGATAGTCTAACCAAATCTTTTGACCTTCAGCTTCAAATCCTGTTGGTGAAGCATTGTTCAGATATTTAAATAAAAATTCTTCTGCTTTTTTATCAATAGCATATTTCATACGATGTAATTAAAAAATTTAAAAATATATACAAACCATACTTAAAAACTATATATGAAATTAAACATGGTTCACAAAGTTACAATTAATCTAAATAAAATGAAATATCATTGTAATTATTAAATACTGTGTGCCAATCCGTATTATTAAATACTATTAAAATCGTATAAAATGAATAAGGTATAATCCAAAAGTGGATAAAAATAAAATTTGTTGAATTCATGTGATAAACACTATTAATAAAAAAAAGCAGGAACGAATTCCTGCTGATTTGTTCAATAGATTTTGAAAAATTTAGAATTTTAATTCGTCTAAAGGAATGCTTATTTGCTTCGCAACGGTGCCATTAAATGCACATGTTTCTAATGTAATATTCACTGGAGACGCATTCCAATCGATATTAACTACACCAAAATTATATTGTCTATAAGCATCACCAATTCTATATGGATTATTTGAAGGATTATATTCAGTATGTGTGAGACCACTTGATGTGAAATCGTAGATTGGATATAAGTTGGCTGGTGTGCGTTTACTGTATTCAGCGTAGTGCACATCACCACTTACCACAAATGCACCTTCAGCGTTAGCATCTCTCAAAGCTTGATAGAATTTTTCCATTTCATGTGGGAAATTTGCCCAAGTTTCCCAACCATTATGACCCGTTGCAAATTGAGTACTAGAAACAATAATTCTAATTTTAGCTGGTGTTTGCAATTGCTGTCTGAACCAAGCCCATTGCGTAGCTCCTAAGATAGTTTTAGAAGTATCTGTTGTTGGCGCAATAGGTTCGCCGCTTAACACATCTAAGAAATTTCTACAATCTAACAGGATTACTTGCACACGATGAGCAGCGTCGCCATATAAGTATGATGTATAAACACCATCATGTGTGCGAATATCATGCGTAGATTGGATTTGCCAAAAACTCATGAACTTTTCTTTAGATTGCAATTTGTAAGGAAATTCTTTTCCAGCATTATTCAAACCATAATCGTGATCGTCCCAAGTGGCAATACTTTGTATAGATTTTCTAAAATTAGAATAATCCATATTATTGCTTAATAAGTTATACTGAGATTGAATCCAATTGGGATAATCAGGATTGCTGATGATGTTATCAGCATACATGTTATCGCCCATAGCAATATACAAATCAGCATCTTTGGCTTGCATATTTCTAAAAATTGAAAGATTTCCGCCTGAGTAACAGCAAGAACTAATCACAATTTTATTTATAATTGTCGATGGATCATAAGCCGGATACGTTGGAATATTTCCCGTAGGAATGCAAGCCGTAATAAATATTACAGGCAAGCTGAGTAAATAGAATAATTTTTTCATTTTTGGATTTTCACCAAATATACACAATAAGTACAAAATATCAATCCATTACAATGGAATATTGCCATGTTTTTTCTTAGGTGAATTGACTACTTTATTTTCTAACATCTGGAAGGCTTTAATAAGTTTTATTCTTGTCTCTTCTGGTTTGATGACTTCATCAATAAAACCACGTGCTGCCGCCTTATATGGATTAGCGAATGTGTCTGTATATTCATCTACTTTTTCTTGCAATTTCTGTGTAGGATTTTCAGCTTGTTTGATTTCATTTTTAAAAATAATCTCTGCTGCTCCTTTTGGTCCCATAACGGCAATTTCTGCTGTTGGCCATGCAAAATTCATGTCTGCACCAATGTGCTTAGAATTCATTACATCATACGCGCCACCATACGCTTTGCGTGTAATGACGGTAACTTTTGGAACTGTCGCTTCGCTTAATGCATATAATAACTTTGCTCCATTAGTAATAATGCCATGCCATTCTTGATCTGTGCCAGGCAAAAATCCAGGTACATCAACCAACACTAATAAAGGTATATTAAAAGCATCGCAAAAGCGTGTAAAACGCGCTCCTTTCCTACTGCTGTTGATGTCTAAAACGCCTGCTAAATAGGCAGGTTGGTTGGCAACAATTCCTATACTTCTACCTGCTATACGAGCAAATCCGACTACAAGATTTTCTGCAAAATTTTTGTGCACTTCAAAAAATGAATTTTCATCTGTTGTGTGCTGTATGACTTCTCGAATATCATAAGGTTGATTAGGATTTGATGGCAATATTGACGATAAGGCATCTCGTTTTTCAGAACCTTCTGTTTGATAAGGATAAACCGGAGCTGTGTCTTCGCAATTTTGTGGTAAATAGCTCAACAATTGTTTTACCTGTTGAATACATTCTACTTCATTTTTGGCTGTAAAATGTGTTACACCACTTTTTGTTGCATGTGTTTGTGCACCGCCTAGCTCCTCAGAAGTTACTTCTTCGTGTGTCACTGTTTTTGCTACATTCGGGCCTGTAACAAACATATAAGATGTATTTTCTACCATTAAAGTAAAATCCGTCATTGCTGGCGAATACACAGCACCACCAGCACATGGTCCCATAATGGCAGAAATTTGTGGCACCACGCCTGAAAATTGTACATTGCGATGGAAAATATCTGCATAGCCACCAAGCGAAACTACGCCTTCTTGAATACGTGCGCCACCAGAGTCATTTAAACCAACAACAGGTGCACCTGTTTTTGCGGCCAAATCCATTATTTTACAAATTTTTTCAGCATGTGTTTCTGACAACGAGCCACCAAAAACAGTAAAATCTTGTGAAAAAACATACACTAACCTGCCATTCACTTTTCCATAACCAGTAACAACACCATCACCATAATATTTTTCTTTATCGATGCCAAAATCAGTAGCTCTGTGTGTGACCAACATGCCTAATTCTTCAAACGTACCTGCATCTAACAATAATTCTATTCGTTCGCGTGCCGTCAGTTTTCCTTTTTTATGTTGATCGTCAATACGTTTTTGTCCACCACCAAGTAATGCTTCTTTCTTCTTAACTTCTAATGCTTCTAATTTTTGTTCGTGTGTCATAATTACAAAAATAAGGTTTAATGCTGAATAGCGTACTCACTTCATTCAAATTAATCATAAGTTTAAAAATCTATCTTGAATTTATTATCTAATTGATAGGTAAGTTTTGTTGGCGCGCCCACTGGTGGCGCTGCATCATAATTTAATTTGAAATTCATTCCAAATGAAAGTATTCTATGAAATTTGAATAAAATAGCATTTTCTGTGGCAATACGATAATCTTTTATCTCATCAAATCTTGGTTGATAATAGGTAGTGCTAATAAACTCTATCGTTTTTATAGGTCGTATACTAAAACTTAAATAAGCACTAAATCGACCTTGCAGTAGCTTTTGTGACTTATCGTTATTAATTTCATACTCAAGCATGTACAAAGTCCCTAAATACGTTTTGAATTTTTCTATTTGCACCAACTTAAACCTTGGTCCTGTGCCTAATAAGTAGCGCATTCTTAAACCAATCAACTTATTATATTGCACTTGTGTAAATGCTTCCCAGCGCAACCAATGTTTTATTTTATAATTATATCTAAAATGAAAAAAACCAGCGTTGACAAACTTCTCATTTCCTTTTTTTAGAATATCCAAGCTTCCTAAAAGTAAATACAAGCTCCGCTTAGATTTATATTGCACATGTGCAGAATTGAAAAATGAAAAATATTTTTCTTTTTGTTTGCCAAATGTGAAACCTAAATTGTAATCGCCAGCCCAACCTGTTGTATCAGTTGCATAACGCTGGCTCTCAATATTTACGATTTGAGCATTGACTTTATTAATAAATACAAAAACTAAAAAAACAATCGATAAAAGCAGGTTTTTCATAGTAATCAAAAATACATTTTAAAAACTTAACATAAAAAAAATGAATTTATTTAGAACGATTCTACATAATACTTGTTTTTAAGTTAAATGCGGAATAACTTTGTACCGAATTTTAGGTACTAATAGCTTAAATTAAGTATGAACGAACAAGATGCTATATTAGATGAAGTTGTAAACTCAGAATATAAATACGGTTTTGTAACCAATATAGAGCAAGAACAAGCGCCAAAAGGCTTAAATGAAGATATCATCAGATTTATTTCAGCCAAAAAAGAAGAACCAGAATGGATGTTGGAATGGCGATTAAAAGCCTACAGAGAATGGTTGAAAATGACAGAACCCAAATGGGCAAATGTACATTATCCAAAAGTAGATTTCCAAGACGTAATTTATTATTCGGCACCAAAACCTAAAAAAGAGTTATCTTCTTTAGATGAGGTTGATCCGGAATTACTAAAAACATTTGAAAAATTAGGCATTTCATTTGATGAGCAAAAAAGGTTGTCAGGTGTTGCTGTTGACGTTGTTTTTGATAGCGTTTCTGTGAAAACAACATTTCAAGAAGCATTAAAAGAACGTGGTATAATTTTCTGCTCGATGAGTGAAGCTATACGAAATCATTCAGATTTAGTCAAAAAATATATTGGAACTGTAGTACCTCAAAAAGATAATTTTTATGCTGCTTTAAATAGTGCCGTTTTTAGTGATGGCTCATTCTGTTATATTCCAAAAGGCGTACGTTGCCCAATGGAATTAAGCACTTATTTCAGAATAAATTCTGCTGGTTCTGGACAATTTGAACGCACCTTACTCATTGCTGACGAAGGCGCTTATGTATCCTACTTAGAAGGTTGCACGGCTCCACAACGTAATGAGAATCAGCTACATGCAGCCGTTGTTGAATTAATTGCTTTAGATAATGCAGAAATCAAATATAGCACTGTTCAAAATTGGTATCCTGGCGACAAAGAAGGAAAAGGTGGCATTTATAATTTTGTAACCAAGCGTGGTATTTGTAAAGGAAATAACGCAAAAATATCGTGGACACAAGTAGAAACAGGCTCAGCTGTTACATGGAAATATCCGAGTTGTATTTTAGCAGGTGATAATAGTATCGGCGAGTTTTATTCAGTAGCCGTAACTAATCATTTCCAACAAGCAGACACAGGAACCAAGATGATACACATAGGCAAAAACACAAAAAGCCGCATTGTGTCAAAAGGTATTTCTGCCGGAAAATCGCAAAACTCATATCGTGGTTTGGTGAAAATTCATAAAAAAGCTGAAAATGCGCGCAATTTTTCACAATGTGATTCTTTATTAATGGGCGACCAATGTGGAGCACATACGTTTCCCTATCTAGAAGTAAGCAATAACAATTCAAAAGTTGAACACGAAGCAACGACATCTAAAATTGGAGAAGATATGTTATTCTATTTTCAGCAACGTGGCATCGACGAAGAAACTGCTGTTGCCATGATTGTAAATGGCTTTTGTAAAGAAGTAATGGATCATTTACCCATGGAATTTGCTGTAGAAGCTAGAAAATTATTAGAAATAAGTTTAGAAGGTTCAGTAGGATAATGAAACAATTAGCGAATTAGCGAATTCGATAAATAAAAGACAAAAAAAATTAAACAACAAAAATATCAGCTAATTATCCAATTAGACGATTGTCAAAAACAATAATTATTATGCTTAAAATAAACAACTTACACGTATCAATCGACAATAAAGAAATCCTTAAAGGCTTTTCACTTGAAGTAAATAAAGGTGAAATACATGCTATCATGGGCCCAAACGGTACAGGCAAATCAACATTAGGCAATGTGCTCGCTGGTAAAGAAGGTTATGACATTACAGAAGGTACAATAGAATTTGATGGCAAAAATTTATTAGAATTGGAAGCACATGAACGTGCACAAGCTGGTATGTTTTTGGCATTTCAATATCCAATCGAAATACCAGGCGTGAGCAATGCGAATTTCTTAAAAGCATCGATAAATGAAATTCGAAAATCTAAAGGTGAAGAGCCAATGCCACCAAATGAATTTTTGAAAATGATGCGTGAAAAAATGGAATTAGTAGAAATGAAAAAAGATTTTATTTCGCGAGCTGTAAATCAAGGATTTTCTGGTGGCGAAAAAAAACGAAATGAAATTTTTCAAATGGCTATGCTTAATCCAAAATTAGCCGTCTTAGATGAGACAGACTCTGGCTTAGATATCGATGCATTGCGTATTGTTGCCAATGGTGTAAACAAATTACACAATAGTGAAAATGCATTCATCGTAATCACTCATTACCAAAGATTGCTCGACTATATTATTCCTGATTTTGTTCATGTAATGTATGATGGTAGAATTGTAAAAACTGGCGATAAATCATTGGCTTTGGAGCTAGAGGAAAAAGGATACGAGGAATTTGAATTAATTAAATAAATACCAAATCAGCAATTGAAAATGTATAGATATAAAAATAATTTTATACACTTTCAAAAATCATTATCGAATTATCAAATACAAATTAATGAATTTAGACACTGATATATTAGAGAAAATATTGCCTACAATTAAAAATAGTCATCAACAACATTCTTTGCAAAATGCTATAAACATTGGCTTTCCGACAATGAAGCAAGAAGAATGGAAGTACACTTATTATAATAAAATACTACAACAAGGTTTTTCGTTTAAGACTGCTGAACACACACATACAAGCTCAATTACAAAAGAATTCATCGATGCAAATGCGACGTCCAGCAATAGAATAGTTTTTATAAATGGCATTTTCCACAACGAGTTTTCTTCTTTAGTAAACCACCCAAAAATAAACTTTTGGAATTCAAACAACGCAACAGAAAGCAACACGGCAGAATTTTTAGTAGAAATAAATAATGCACTCAGCACTGATGGTATTTTTCTTGAAATTGGCGACCATGTTATCGTTGATGAACCGATTGAAATTTTTTATTTGAGTGATAATAATCAAGCAATCATCAATCTTAAAAACAAAATTATTGTAGGAAAAAATGCACAAGTAAAATTTGCTGAATATGCAATAAACACACAGCAATCAGCAACATACAACAATATTGTTACTTCAATTAATGTGGCAGAAAATGCCAATGTAGAATTCTATAAAATACAAGATGGTGGCGCTGGATTTTATAGCACAGACAATACTTTTGTACAGCAAGCTGCCAAATCTGTTTGCAATATTACTACGCTTTCTTTGAGTGGCGAAATCATTAGAAATGTATTGCAATTCGATATCAATGGAGAACGTGCAGCAGCACACATGAATGGTCTGTATTTATTACAACAAAATGAACACGTTGACAATCGAACTTTGGTCAACCATAATGTTGCTAACTGTGAAAGTTTTGAATTATATAAAGGCATTTTAGGTGGCACATCTACAGGAGTTTTTAATGGGAAAATTGTGGTAAAACAAGCAGCACAAAAAACGAACGCCTTTCAAAGCAATAGAAACTTAATGCTTAGCAATGATGCGAATATTTATACAAAGCCTCAATTAGAAATTTTTGCAGATGATGTAAAGTGCTCGCATGGCGCAACATCATCACAAATCGAAGACAGCGAATTATTTTATCTACAAGCAAGAGGCATTGGCAAAACAACAGCTCGCGGTTTGTTGGTTTTTGCATTTGGCGAAGAAATCGTTGAGATGATTAAACCAGAAGCATTAAAAATCAGAATGGAGAAAAGAATTGCAGAGTTACTAAATATAGAATTTTAGACAAACATTTTCAATATGTTTAACATACAAAATATACGCGCCGACTTTCCCATATTAAACGAAAAAATTCGTTGTAATGACTTGGTATATCTCGATAATGGCGCATCTACACAAAAACCATCTGTGGTTATTGAAAGAGAAAAACATTTTTATGAACATCAATATGCTAACATTCATCGTGGTGTGCATTTCTTATCGCAAATAGGAACAGACTTATACGAACAAACACGACAAACGATTCAACATTTTATTCATGCCAAACATGAACATGAAATAATTTTCACAAAAGGCACTACCAACTCTATTAATTTGGTGGCTTATTCGTTCGGAAGAACATTTATTCAAGAAGGCGATGAAATTGTAGTAACAGAAATGGAACATCATTCCAATATTGTTCCATGGCAAATTTTGTGTGCTGAAAAAAAATGTATTTTAAAATATATTCCATTGCAATCAGACGGCAGTATTTCATTAGAAGATGCTGAAAAATTGATTACGCCTAAAACAAAATTGGTTGCAGTTACTTACGTATCTAATGCACTTGGCACCATCAATCCTATTGAGGAATTAATAGCGATTGCACATAAAAATGAAGCAAAAATTTTATTAGATGCCGCACAGGCAATCCAACATTTTCCAATTGATGTACAAGCATTAGATGTAGATTTTCTAGTGTTTAGCGGACATAAAATATATGGCCCAACAGGCACTGGTATATTATATGGAAAAGAAGAAATATTAAACGCAATGCCACCATTTGAAGGTGGCGGTGATATGATAAAAACAGTATCTTTTAAAGGCACTCAATTTAATGATTTACCTTTCAAATTTGAGGCTGGCACACCAAATATTGCTGGCTGCATTACCTTAGGTACTGCTATCGACTACGTGCAACAAATTGGTTTATTGGAAATAAAAAAATACGAAGAGGAATTACTGGCATATGCAACAGAAAAGTTATTGACTATTGATGGTTTGAGAATTTACGGTACAGCAAAAAACAAATCTTCTGTGTTGTCATTTCTACTCGATGGCATTCATCCTTATGACGTTGGCGTTTTATTAGATAATCAAGGAATCGCAATACGCACAGGACATCATTGCGCACAACCAGTAATGGATTATTATGGAATTCCAGGAACATGCAGAGCAACAATTGCAATGTACAATACAAAAGAGGAAATAGATGCACTTTATAATGGCATTGTAAAAGCAAAAAAAATGCTATCATAAAACATAATTAAAAAAAAATTGAAATCAATAAACGACATACAAAACGATATCATTGAAGATTTTTCAATGTACGATGATTGGAACGATAAATACGAATATCTGATTGAGTTTGGAAAATCCTTACCATTAATTGACGAGCAATATAAAACGGAAGAAAATAGAATACATGGCTGCCAATCTCGAGTGTGGTTGCACCCTGAATTGAAAGCTGGAAAACTCTATTTTTATGCAGATAGTGATGCCATTATTACAAAAGGAATTGTTGGTTTATTGGTAAAAGTATTAAGTGGCCACACACCAAAAGACATCTATGAAAATGAGCTTTTTTTTATCGAAAAAATTGGATTGAAAGAACACTTGTCTCCTACGCGTGCCAATGGTTTAGTGAGCATGATAAACAAAATGAAAATGTATGCATTTAGCTACAACGAAGTGAATAAATATTAAAAAATGAACATGGAAAGTGAACAATTAACAAAGACGTTTATGGAAATACAAGACGAAGTATATACACAACTACAAACCATTTATGATCCAGAAATTCCTGTTAATATTTTTGAATTAGGTTTGATTTATGAAGTAAATGTAGATATAGACAACAACGTGCAAGTATTGATGACGTTGACAGCACCAAACTGTCCAGCTGCTGAAAGTTTGCCTGCCGAAGTAGAACAAAAAGTAAGCGCCATTGAAGGTGTAAATAGTTGTAAAGTTGATATCACATTCGATCCACCATGGGACCAAGAGATGATGAGCGAGTCAGCAAAATTGGAACTTGGTTTTTTATAAATAAAAGACAAATTGTCAGAAAAAATAAATTGCATACTTTTTGAATTACACACATAAATATTGAATTACTTAATTATAAAATTATAAAAACATGTATCCAGAACACTTAACAAAACCATGCGAACAAGAATTAACACAAGCTGGTTTTACAGCATTAAAATCTGCTGAAGAAGTAAATAATGTATTATCAGCAACAGAAGGTTCTACTTTAGTTGTAATTAATTCTGTTTGCGGCTGTGCTGCTGCAAATGCAAGACCTGCCGTTATCTCTTCTATTCAAAACAGCAAACGTCCTACTAACTTAACTACAGTATTTGCAGGCGTTGATGGCGAGGCAGTAGCAAAAGCTAGAGAGTTTATGTTTCCATTTCCTCCAAGCTCGCCAAGCATCGCTTTATTCAAAGATGGAAAATTAGTACATTTCATCGAGCGCCACATGATTGAAGGTCGCCCTGTAAAAATGATTGCTGACAACTTAGTTGCTGCTTACGAAGCATATTGCTAATTCAACTAATAATTTTTAAAACTTATTGGAATCCATCTTTTTCTTATAAAAGATGGATTCTTTTTTATGTATTCTTACAAGGAAAAATAATTCTTTAGTCTTTGCTGAGGCTTTTTTTCAAAATGAATATAGATTTCACTTTATTAAACAAATAGCCATACCATTCGCTTCTAAATAAAACAGAATCGCGGTTGGCTTTATAAGTTAAAAATAAGGCAATGGGCATCAATACTAAGGAAGACAACCACATACCTGCAAATGGTGGAATAATTAAACCTTTCGCTAATTTTTCTCCAGTAACATTTAAAACGTGAAATAGTACAAAATACAAAACTGCAATTAATATAGGAACACCAAAACCACCTTTGCGAACAATTGCACCCATGGAACAGCCAACAAAAAGCAAGACAATACACGCAAAGGATAAGCTGAATTTTCTGTACCATTCGCAATAATAATTGACATAATTTGATTGTTTATATTCCAAATCGCCAATTGACATATCAGTATAACTTTTTAAACTTTGTAAATTGCTTTTTGCTGTCGATAGGCAACTTTCTCGTATGTTACGTGTAAACACATTATTGATGTCGATTATTTCGGTAACTGTATCATTTTTCAGCTTCACAGAGTCTGGTATTTGCTTAAAATAGGAAATATAATTTCCGTTGTTTAATTGTATTTCAACAATCTTATTTTCAATATCCTTCCTGCTCGAATCTGCTTCTTTCATTAATTGTTTTGCATTATACATAATAAAATGCGTCTTAAACAAAGATTGGTCTGTCCTTGTCATTTTAAATTCTTTCAAATCAAAGACCTTACGCCATTTTTTAAATTCCATGACTGTCTGCTCTGGCTCCTCCGTGTTTCCTGGCATGCTGCGTTTCGTTACATCTTGATATTGCTTGCCATTGTACAAGGTCAAAATCAAATGCTCGCCTGTGTTGCTAAGTGCGATATCACCTTTATCTGCTAAAACTACATTGTCATTTCCTCTGCCTTTAGAATGGTCGTACACCATGATACCATATAGCGTTTTATTGTCGGCATCTTTATGTTGAATTTTGAGTGCAAATCCTGAAATGCCTCTATAAAAAATGCCCTCTTTGATATCTAATGCAGGTTTTTGTTTTCTGATGTCATACAATAAAGAATAAAAGCGTAAATGTACTTTTGGCAATATATTATTTGAAAAATAAAAAGTAAGTCCAGCTAAGAATATAGCAAAAACTATCAAACTGCCCATAATACGCAGCAAGGATAAGCCACCCGTTTTGTATGCGGTGAGTTCGTTATCCTCTGCTAAAGAACCGATGACCATTGTAGATGCCAACAAAATGGCTAATGGCAATGCCATAGGAACAATAGTTAAAGTAAATAATCCAACAAGCTTTACCAATAAGCTCGTTTCCAAACCTTTACCAACAAAATCATCGATGTATTTCCATAAAAACTGCATCATGAAAATAAAAGAAGTGAGCCCAAATGTGATGATAAGTGGCACGATGAAACTACCTAAAACGACTCTGTCAACTCTTTTAATCATGGAAAAAATGCTGTTGCTAAAATAGGCATTAAATTACAAATACATCATGTTAATCTAATATTAAGATATTGACTTTCAAACGAAATAATGTTATCTTTGCACTCTTTTAAAATTCAATCCAATAGATAAAGTATGCGTCAGCTAAAGATTACCAAATCCATCACCAACAGAGAAAGCCAATCCTTAGAAAAATATCTTCAAGAAATCGGAAAAGTAGATTTATTAACACCTGAAGAAGAAGTGGATCTGGCACAACGCATTCGCGCCGGCGATCAAATTGCATTAGAAAGATTGACAAAGGCCAACTTGCGTTTCGTAGTTTCTGTAGCTAAGCAATACCAAAATCAAGGTTTAACACTCAGTGACTTAATTAACGAAGGTAATTTAGGTTTGATAAAAGCGGCACAACGTTTTGATGAAACACGTGGTTTTAAATTTATTTCTTATGCCGTTTGGTGGATTCGTCAATCTATATTACAAGCATTAGCTGAACAATCTCGTATTGTGCGTTTACCGCTTAACAAAGTAGGTTCATTAAATAAAATCAATAAAGCATTTTCGAACTTAGAACAAGAATTTGAGCGCGAGCCGTCTGCTGATGAATTAGCAGAAATGTTAGAAATCACACGTGAAGAAGTCGAAACAACATTAGGCGTAGCAGCTCGTCACGTTTCTGTAGATGCTCCTTTCCAAGAAGGTGAAGAAAATTCATTATTAGATGTATTAGAAAACACATCTGCACCTCGAACAGATTTACAATTAGAATATTTGGAATCATTACGCAAAGAAATTGAACGTTCTTTATCTACATTAACAGACAGACAAAAAGATGTAATTAAATATTACTTCGGCATTGGCGTTGAACATCCAATGTCATTAGAAGATATTGGCGAAAAATTTGGACTTACGCGTGAGCGTGTTCGTCAAATTAAAGACAAAGCCATTAATAAATTACGTGCTACATCAAGAAGTAAATTATTAAAAAATTATTTAGGCAATTAATCTTTTTTTTATAATCTGCTTTTCACTTACTTTGATATCTTTCATTCTTTAAACATACATACATAAAAATTAAAAAAAATGGGCAATTGGAATTCTAAAGAAAAAACTGCATTAGAACTTATAAATACAGCAGGCTTACTTTGGTTAGAAAGAAATATTGAATTAGTCGTTATCAGAAGAAACATTGTAGATGCACGTTATAGCGAAGTGTTAAACCATAAAGAATATGCTAAAAAATATTTAGGTTTACCTTTAACTATTGAGCTTCTAAACAACATTGCAAGTTCCATCGCAAAATTAGATTTAGCACCTACACGCATCGACTTAGCTACTTTAGCAAAAGAAGCATTAGAAGCAAATGTAACGGACTTTGATGCTTTTGTTCTCGAAAAATTAGCCAACTACATTGGAAAAGATAAACGCGTTATCAAACCGATAGATGTAGTATTATTTGGTTTTGGTCGTATTGGTCGTTTAGCTGCTCGCGAATTAATTCAGCAATATGGCAATGGCGAGCAATTGGTATTAAAAGCAATAGTAACACGTGGCAAAAATACAGATGAAGAAATCAAAAAACGTTCTTCATTATTGCGTAAAGACTCTGTGCATGGAAAATTCCGTGGTGTTATTACAGAAGATTTTGACAATAAAGCATTAGTAGCAAATGGCAACAAAATACACATGATTGTTGCAGATAATCCTGCGGAAATTGACTATACTCAATATGGCATCAAAGATGCATTGTTAATAGACAACTCTGGTATTTTCAGAGATGAAGAAAAATTAAGCACGCACTTAAAAGCAAAAGGAATTGCTAAAGTATTGTTGACAGCGCCTGGCAAAGGAAGCTTACCCAATATCGTATATGGCGTCAACCATTTAGATTTCAATCCAGATGCTACAAATATTTTTACTGCTGCATCTTGTACCACTAACGCTATTTCTCCAATTATAAAAGTAATCGCTGATAAATTAGGCATCGAAAGTGGACACGTAGAAACAGTACACTCATATACTAACGATCAAAATTTATTAGACAATTACCACAAAAGCTACAGACGTGGTCGTTCTGCTCCATTAAATATGGTAATCACTGAAACAGGCGCAGCCAGTGCAATCACGAAAGTAATGCCAAGTATGGCTGGCAAATTTACTGGAAATGCAGTACGCGTGCCAACACCAGATGTTTCATTAGCTATTTTAAACCTAAACTTATCTACTGCTGTTGAATCAATAGATGCAGTAAATGCAATTATTCGTGAAGCGGCTACATTTGGAAATTTAGTAGAGCAAATCGACTATTCAACTTCTCAAGAATTAGTATCTACTGACTGTGTAGGCAATTCACATGCTTCTATCTTAGATTCACATGCAACATTAATTTCGCCAAATAAAAAATCAATCGTGTTATATGTTTGGTATGATAATGAATATGGTTATACACGTCAGGTAATTAGATTGGCAAAATACTTAGGTAAGGTACAGCGTTTGACGTATTATTAAGAAAATTATTTCACTAATTAGCTAATTAGCTAATTTACAATATGTAATCATGTTTGAAAATTTACAGGATAAGCTCGAAGGTGCATTTAAAAACCTAAAAGGTCAAGGAAAGCTTACAGAACTCAATATTGCTGCAACAGTAAAAGACATTCGTCGTGCATTGGTTGATGCAGACGTAAACTATAAAATTGCAAAGGAATTCACAGACACCATAAAGGATAAAGCTTTAGGACAAAACGTTTTAACAGCAGTATCGCCAGGACAATTAATGGTGAAAATTGTGAGTGATGAATTGACGCAATTAATGGGCGGAACTGCCAGTGAAATCAATATAAAAGGCTCTCCTGCTGTTTTATTAATTTCTGGTTTGCAAGGTTCTGGAAAAACCACATTCTCCGGAAAATTAGCACACTACGCAAAAACAAAACTCAACAAAACACCATTATTGGTAGCATGTGACGTATATCGTCCTGCCGCAATTGATCAATTAAAAGTATTAGGTGAGCAAATTGGCGTGGAAGTATATTCGGAAATTGAAAATAAAAATCCTGTTGCCATAGCACAAAATGCCATTGCGTATGCAAAACAAAAAGGACAAAACTTTGTCATCGTCGATACCGCTGGTCGATTAGCCGTTGATGAAGAAATGATGAATGAAATCTATCAAGTTAAACAAGCTATACAACCACAAGAAACACTATTTGTTGTTGATTCCATGACTGGTCAAGATGCTGTAAACACAGCAAAAGCATTTAACGATAGAATTAATTTTGATGGCGTTGTCTTAACTAAATTAGATGGTGACACGCGTGGAGGTGCAGCTTTGTCTATTAAATACACCGTAAATAAGCCTATTAAATTTGTTTCTCGTGGCGAGAAATTAATCGACACCTTAGATATTTTCTATCCTGAACGTATGTCGCAACGAATCCTTGGTATGGGCGACATCGTGTCTTTTGTGGAGAAAGCACAAGAGCAATTTGACGAAAAGGAAGCACAACGTTTACAGAAAAAAATCGCTAAAAACCAATTCGACTTTGAAGATTTTTTACAGCAAATCAATCAAATTCGCAAAATGGGAAATATCAAAGATTTATTAGGTATGATTCCAGGTGTTGGTAAAGCAGTTAAAGACATCGATATCGACGACAATGCCTTCAAAAAAATTGAAGCTATGATTTTCTCCATGACTGTCGAAGAACGCCGAAATCCTGATTTGTTAAACGGAAAACGTAGAGAACGAATCGCGAAAGGCTCTGGAAGTACTATTCAAGAGGTCAATGCATTTGTAAAACAATTTGACCAAATGAAAGTGATGATGAAACGTATGCAAGGCATGGGCATGGGCAAACGTTAGTCAACTATTTTCCACGTATAAGTCAATTTTCATTCTAATTTATTTTTAGCATTCTATTTGCTATACAATGGAATTATTTTCCAGCTTTAGTTGTTATACATAAAAATAATAACTATGGAACAAACATTGACCTACAACAGAAAAGCATTAATAACATCTTTTGAGAAAGCAACATCAATTACAAATTCAGTAAAAATTGATACCATTTTAGAAGCCAAGCAAATAATCAATCATTTAATACACTACTTAGCAATCAATGATATCAACAGTATTGAAGATGATTTCATTACTCCAGATTTCAACAAAGACACCATTAAAATACGTTTTACAGCAACGAATGATAAAGTAACAAATCAATCATTTTTGTCTAGTATAAAAATTTTTAATGATTATATTTTTGCGACCAACAAATAACGTTTAACACAAATATTACTTGTCATTTCCATTTTACTATGATATTTCAATTAATTTAGAACCACGTTCGAGCAATTAAATATTACACGAACAGAATTCGTGGCTATTTATGGATTTTTGTTGGAAATAAATTAGGTGAAAAATGGAAATAAATAACAAAATAAAAGTAAGCATTATTGGTGCTGCTGGCTATACTGGTGGCGAACTTATACGAATTTTATTACACCATCCAAATGTCAACATCGAATACTGTTATAGCAGAAGTCAGCACGGCAAAAAAATATATGATGTACATACTGATTTAATTGGCGATATTGATTTACATTTTACAAATGAATTGAGCAAGGAAATTGATGTCGCTTTTTTATGTTTACCACATGGCGAATCAAAACATTTTATTGAAAATAATAGCTTCTCACCTACTACCAAAATCATTGATTTAAGCAATGATTTTCGATTGAAAAAAAATGCGAATAATTTTGTTTATGGCTTACCAGAATTGAATAAAAATGAGATAAAAAACGCAAAGCACCTTGCCAATCCTGGTTGTTTTGCGACAGCTATTCAATTGGCATTATTACCATTGGCAAAAGAAAATTTATTGCAAAACGACATTCATATTTCTGCTGTTACAGGCAGCACAGGCGCTGGTGTTTCGCTGAGCGAAACATCGCATTTTACATGGCGAAATAATAATTTTTCAGTCTATAAACCTTTTACACATCAGCATTTAGGAGAAATAAAAGAAAGTTTGCATCAGCTTCAAAAATCATTTGATGCTTCCATAAAATTCATTCCTTATCGTGGTGATTTTACACGCGGAATTCTAGCAACTATCTATGTTGAATTTAAAGATTCATTAGATGCCGCAAAACAGCTTTTTACAAATTATTACTGCGATGAGCCTTTTGTAGTAATTTCTAATAAAAATATAGACTTAAAACAAGTCGTAAACACCAATAAATGCTTGCTTTATTTAGAGAAACATGAAAATCAATTAATGATAATTTCTATGATTGATAATCTAGTTAAAGGAGCATCAGGGCAAGCCGTTCAAAATATGAACTTGATGTTTGCACTTGATGAAACTACAGGATTAAAACTAAAATCTGTTGCGTATTAATAAAAAACAATTCTAAAAAAAATGAAACTATTTGACGTTTATCCTTTATTTAATATACAACTAGAGCGTGGAAAAGGTTGTTATGTGTATGATAAAAACAACACAGAATATCTTGATTTTTATGGTGGCCACGCTGTAATTTCTATCGGTCATGGACATGAACATTATATTCAAAAACTAAACGAACAATTACACCGATTAACTTTCTATTCCAATTCTGTTCAATTAGAAATACAACAACAAGTTGCCACTAAATTAGGTAAGCTTTCGGGCTACGAGGATTATCATCTATTTTTGATAAATAGCGGAGCAGAAGCTGTAGAGAATGCTTTAAAAGTAGCTTCTTTCTATAATAATCGTAAAAAAGTAATCGCGTTTAGAGGCGCATTTCATGGTAGGACATCAGGTGCTGTTGCGGTTACAGATAATCCAAAAATTAAACCGCCAATCAATGATGACACTCATGTTATTTTCTTAGATTTTAATGATGAAGTAAGCTTAGAAAATGCTTTTAAATCCAATGAAATTTGTGCCGTAATCATTGAGCCAATACAAGGTGTAAATGGCATTTATGAGCCGAATGCTGCCTTTCTACAATTGATACAAAAATTATGTTTAGAACACGGCGCCTTATTTATTGCAGATGAAATACAATGTGGCTTTGGTAGAAGTGGTCAATTTTTTGCACATCAATATGCGAATGTGCAACCAGACATCATCACCATGGCAAAAGGTATGGGCAATGGTTTTCCAGTAGCAGGCATTCTTATCCATCCAAAAATAATTGCACAATACAGTATGTTAGGCACTACTTTTGGTGGCGCACCACTAGCATGTGCAGCAGTAATGGCTGTACTAGATGTCATAGAAAATGAACAATTAATTGATAATGCCATCAACATGGGAAATTATTTAAAAGAAAAATGTGAGCAATTGCCACACGTCAAAGAAATTCGCGGAAAAGGCTTAATGATTGGTGTAGAATTTGATTTTCCAATTAAAGAAATAAGAGATAAATTAGTGTACAAACATCACATATTTGTAGGCAACTCAAACCAGCCAAACACCATGCGGTTTTTACCGAGTCTAACTGTTACTAAAAAAGAAATTGACCAATTAATAAATGCATTAAATAGTTTGCTTAAATGAAAAATTTCTTAAACATACATGATGTTGTAAATGCCGAACAATTAGCACAAGAAGCCATTGCGATTAAGCAACAAAAATTTGCAAATAAATCTATTGGCAAAGACAAAACGATGGTTTTATTGTTTTTAAATTCTTCTTTGCGTACACGTATATCCACACAAAAAGCAGCACACAATTTAGGCATGCAAACTATCGTATTAAATCTCGGACAAGATAGTTGGCAAATGGAATATGAAGATGGCGCAGTGATGAATGGTACAACAGCTGAACACATCAAAGAAGGTGCTGCTGTCATTAGCGAATATGCTGATATTATTGGTATTCGCGCATTTCCTACGCTTACAGATAGAGAAAAAGATTATTCAGAATACGTATTGCATAAATTTTTGGAGAATGTAAATGTTCCTGTTGTTAATATGGAATCTGCAACGGTTCATCCATTGCAATCCTTAACAGATTTAATGACCATTCGTGAATATTCCAAAAAAGAGAAACCAAAGGTTGTGCTAAGCTGGGCACCACATATCAAACCACTACCGCAGTGTGTGGCCAACTCTTTTGCTGAATGGATGAATCATGCAGATGTAGAATTTGTAATAACACATCCTAAAGGATATGAATTAAATGAAAAATTTAGTGGCAATGCACACATTGAATATATGCAAGATAAGGCATTTGAAAATGCAGATTTTATTTATGCTAAAAATTGGAGTGCATACGATTCTTATGGAAAAATTTTAGGTGATAATCCTGATTGGATGATTACGGATAAGAAAATGCAATTGACAAATCATGCCAATTTTATGCATTGCTTACCAACACGCAGAAACTTAGAAATTGCCGATGATGTGTTAGATTCCGCTTATTCTTTAGTCATCAAACAAGCCGCCAACCGCGAATACGCAGCACAAGCAGTATTAAAAAAAATATTAGAGAATTTATAATGGCAATCAATTGCTTTTTCTTGTGATTACCTATTGACAATTAAGTAATTATGTATTAAATTACTTTTTCAAAATGGTCGAATATGCTAAGAAATTTACATGCTTTGCTCACTGGAGCATTTCTATTTATTTTTACATTTTTATTGGCTAATGGAAATCCTAAAGATGTAATACGTTTAGGTTCTAAATTAATTTACGATGTGAACTTCGAAGGTGCCTCTTACGAAGTAACCGTAATCGTAAAAAATAATAATGAAAATTATACTTTTGAATGGTTTATGTCTAAGCCAGCAAATGGAAAAGGCACTATACAGCTTAGCAAAGCAGCCATCGAAAATGCAAGTGGCATATTGAGTCATTTTACCAATGGCGATATAAGTTTGGACGATCAATGTTGTATTTTTCTAAGCAAGAAAATGTTCGAAGAATTGAAAAATGATGGTTCAATGGAAATTGTAACAGACAAGAAAAAAAATGTAAAAACAATTTTCGGAAATCCATACCAACATACACAAAGCTATGGCTATAAAAATAATTATACTAACGAATTTCAATGCAGAACGGTTAGTGATGGCGGCGACTACCAAATCACTTATGTTGATGATGCTGATTTTCCATTGATTGTTGAATTGAATTTAGATTGGTCCTTGAAGCTTAAAAATATTGAGGATTAATACTCTTCAATCTGTAGTATTTTCTGTAATTTCTGTTTATCGTCATTCTGTTTATTTTCATTAGTAATAAATCCAGCATGATTAAATTCTTTTTCTAATGTCCAAGCATCAGGTCGTACATTTTTATTATAGACTTTAATTAGTTCAGGAAATTTTTTCAATTCTTGCATCCAAAATATCGGACCTTCATAATGCTTCCAGCCATTATACTCATTACGTGAATAAAAAACTTGCAAGCTTATAATCTCGCGTTTGACGAACGAATGTTGTTGATCAAAAAAAACTATTTCGCTGTATTTAAGTTTACGTGTAAACTGTTGGAAAAAGTCTTTAAAATATGGATTAGCACAATAGTCTTCTAAACACGAAAAAGTTGCAGTGTTTATTTGAAATACATTAAAATGTTGTAAGAAATCATCTAATAAACATTCATTCAATGTGCGTTTTGGATAATATGCCTTCCAATTTCCATGACAATAGCCATTCAACAAATCAAGTGGAACAGTTTTTAGATAATTATTTTTAGACAAATCTAAGTTAATAGTATAAATAAACGTGTCAGCAACAAACAAATGTTGTGCCGATGCTGAACTTACAGAAGAAAACATAAAGAAAATCAAAAAATATTTTCTCATTTTTAAAATACACTTTAAGCTTACAAACCTGTAATTTTTGCTAATTCTTCTTTTGTATTCGGCGCCTTTGCAAACACTTTTAATGGAAATAAGACTGTTTTATTTCTATAATTTTTAGCGTCAAAATTAGCAGCAAACGCATTGTCTAACACGGCAATTTTTCCATCCATTGAAAACGTAAAAATGGTAAAATCTTCATTTGCTATCAATTTAAAATCCGATTTAAACTGTTCCGGAAAATAAGTCAAAACCGCATTTCTATTTTTATAAACAACATATACAGGCGAGTGTAAAGCTTGCTTAAAACCTTGCAAATTAAAATCAGCAAGAATTGGAATTGTTTCTCCTGTCAAAATTTTATCACAATTATAGACTTCCATTTTATCTACATTTAATGTCTTGAACGCTTGATTACTTAATGTTTCAAATGAAAGTGTATTTGAATTAGAAGATGACATAGCTACATTTGTATTGCCAGACGAATCAAAAATCTCATCATTATTAACTGCATCATTCCATATATTTTCTGGCCATAATGCGTTAGAGTCATCTCCTATCTCTCTATTCGATTCCGATAAAGAAGCAAACGGTGTGTCTTTTCGCCAAGTGTTCGTTTGTCTATTTAAAATAAATGTTTCACCACCTGTCATATTAAATGCAGTTGCCAATTGTACTTGTGCTTTTTTAGCAGGAGCAAATGATAATAATTTACCATTGCCATACGCTAAGAACTCAAACATACCAGCACTTTCCAGCACATGCTGTTTGCCGTTTTCCTGATAAGCCATCGGAATATTATTGAGAATTAAATCTAACTGATCGACAAACTCTCTGTATTTTAACACGACATCGCCATGATATAATTTTCCATCTAGATAAAAAGCAAATGAAGGAATAAAAATTCGAGATTGATGATGCTGTATCAGCTTACACTCAGCAGCATTAAAACGATATTCTGTAAAAGGTGTTTCAGGAATTTTTTCTATTGAAAAACCGAGTGTATACATAAATACAATCAGAATAGTAATACCGTGTTTCATATCTAGTTTTTATTATTAACGAAGATGCTACTACAATATTATATTTCAATACTTATAGTTGGCAATTTTTAATACAAAACCATCAAAAACTTGTGCTAAATACAAATCATTACCGTGCACCAAAGCTGTTGATGAACCAGAAATTTTTTTTCCGTCATCATCAAAAATTAGACGTGCTTGTCCTGTTTGCTTATTAATAGCATACGTTTTTGAAGGTGACAATGTCTGTGGAAAATAGGAAAGCAGAGCAAACTTTATTTCATCAGGATG
>WBZL01000599.1_pt1 | contig 40285 bp, 32 predicted proteins | sample 5204291 | NCBI WGS metagenome assembly WBZL01 (sample SAMN12344345, study PRJNA552823) | activated sludge metagenome | biome: Activated sludge suspended growth; feature: Nitrification reactor; material: Wastewater; isolation source: activated sludge from nitrification reactor of wastewater... | reverse complement strand
GCAGCGGCAAGCTTTCGAACAACTCGCCGCTGGGTTCGCTCGGGTCGGATTCAGGTCGCATGGACCGTCAACGCACCATGCCCACGCTGGGCTGTCGGGGTTATCCCAAATATTCACAAGCTCTCAGTCGAGCAAGCCTTCAAACTCAGCCCAGGTCATTTCGACCGGCGTCGTGAAGCTGCCGTCGTCTTCGGGGTCGGCCGAGATGCGCACGATCGACGATGAAACCACCTCGAGCACGGCCTGGCTGTTGCCGGCGCCGGTCACGCTCAACTTGCCGCTGAACGGATAGTTGTCCGTCGCGCGGGCGACGAAGGCGATGGGCGTCCTGGCATCGACGGTGATGTTCCTGCCGCTGTCGGATACCCGGCCGTTGAAGGTGTAGGTCGCGGTGCCGAGCGCATCCGTGGCATACGACGCGGCGAAGCCGCTCAGACTGATCTGGTTGCTGTTCACCGTGCCGGTCAGCCTTTCGCCCGTGATCTCGAGCTTCTTCGCGCCGCCGCCGAGATCGGTGGCCTCGAATTCGAACCCGCCGTTCGCGCTGACGGCGTCGGTTCCGTCGTTGAGCGTGAGATTGTCGAACGTGGCCTGCGCGCCGAACGAATTGCTGGCCACGCGGGTCAGCCTGGCCGAGACGACGCCGTTCGAGGTGATGCCCTCCTCGATGCAGCTCGCAAAGGTCAGGCGCAGTGAATCACCGGCTGAGTCTTCTTCGTTGTTGTCGGCATCGTCGTAGCGTACGGCAACCGTACCGCCACCAGTGCATTGAAGGGTTTCCTCCGCGACCGCGCCCACTGCGCCGGACGCATTCGGCAATGGGCGTTGGCTTGCGGCCTTCAGGTGCCGGGCAGTGAAGCTCGCCAGGCCGCTGCCGCGGCCGGAGGAGCCCGAAGTCGCGCTCAGCACCACACCCGTCGCCACATCCGTGGACGACGCCAGGTCGAACAGCGCACCGCTGGCCTCGACGACCACGGCCGATGCCTTTGCTGCGTTGTCTTTGGTAAGCGGGGTCGACGCAACGTCGGAGCCGCTGTCGCCGTCGCCGCCGCAACCTGCCAGCGCCAACAAGCTGCCCATCGCGACAGCCACAAGTGAACTGATCTTTTGCACTCTTTACCTCATCGTTTACGGGAATGTTCAATGCGCGCGACGCGTTCGTAGATGCATCGAGCCGATGCAGAGTTTTCCTGAATACGGGATATTTGAGTTCATCGAGATGACCCGGAAGTGCACGCCTTTTCTGGGTGTTCGCTGCAGCAGCACTGGATCGCCGCAGACGATGTGGCCGGCGCAAGCACATGCGGCGCTGGCGTGGCGGCCACGGCTGAGACAGCCGCTCGACGATTGCGCGGCTGCGCAACGACCCGACCAACGACAACTGGCCTGCGCAGCGGACGCCGACAGGATCCGGGCCGATCTAAGCAGGAGCGCGTGTCGGCTCGCCCGGCAACGCCAGCACCACCACCGCAGTGCAGCCGGCGATCAGCGCCATCGCCATGAACAGCGCATCGAAGCCGGCCGCCTTGACCACCGGCCCGAGCAGCCATACCGCAGCCGAGCTGATGCCCAGCGACAGCGTCAGCCGCGCGCCGGCCACGCGCGAGCGCACGCGGTCGTCGACGTAGCGCGCGATCATCGCGTCGGTGAACGGGATCGCGCCGAAGATCACCACCATCACCGCCAGCAGCAGCCCGAGCAGCCACCAGCCCTGGGCGTGCGCGGTCAGCGCCAGCAGCGGCAGCTGCGCCAGCACGATGCCCAGGTACAGCGGCTTGAGCGCGACGCGGTCGATCAGCCGCCCCACCACCACCTGCGCCAGCGACGCCACCGCGTAGACGCCGGCCAGCAGCATGCCGATCGCCGCCGGGTCGGCGACCACGCCGTGCAGCCGTTCGTGCAGCAGTTGCGCGTTGCCGTTGGTGGTGAAGTTGAACAGCAGCCCGGTGGTCACCGACGCCGCGGTCATCACCACCAGCACGCGCGCCAGCCCGGCCGCGCCGAGCTGCACCGGCGCCTTGGTGCTGCGCTTGGACGGGGCTTCGGTCTCTGGCGGGCAGATGCGCGCGAAGCACAGGCCGCAGGCGATGGCCGCCAGCCCCGGCAGCGCGAAGGCCGCGCGCCAGCCGGCCCACTGCACCAGAAAGCCGGTGCTGAACGCCGCCAGCGCGATGCCCAGGTTGCCGGCCAGGCCGTTGAAGCCGATCACCGCGCCGGGGTTGCGCGCGCGCTGCAGCAGCATCGGAATGCCCACCGGGTGGTAGATCGCGGCAAAGGCGCCCAGCAGCGTCAGCGCCGCGGCCAGCTGCCAGGCGTTGCGTGCCGCTGCGGCCAGCACGGCCGACGCGCCGATGCCGAAGAAGAACAGCAGCATCATGCGCCGCCGCCCCCACAGGTCGCCCAGCCGCCCGGCCGGCAGCGAGCCCAGGCCGAACATCGCGAAGGCGCCGACGCTGTAGGGCATCAGGTCCTCCCAGCGCGCGAAGCCGAATTCAGCGGCGATGGCGCCGACCGCAGTGGCGAAGATCAGCAAGAACATGTGGTCGATCGCGTGCGCCAGGTTCAGCAGCCGCGTCACGCGGCGCGTATGCCCGGGGGTCGATGCGGCGGACTCGGCCGCTGGCGTGGCAGCGCTGGACGAAGGCATGGCACGGCAGTGTGCCGCAGGCGCTGCGCCGCCGCCGGGGCTTCAGGCGCGGCGCGCGGCGGCCGGCGCGATGGCGGCCTCGACGGCCTCGGCGCCGTGCCACACGCTGATGCTCAGCGTCCAGCAGATCCAGGCGGTCCACAGGCTGTGGCTGAGGAAATGCGCGCCGCGCAGCAGCTGCGTCAGGCCCAGCAGCGCGCCGGCGACGCACACCGCCAGCAGCCACACATGCGCTGCGCGCGCCGACACCGGCCGCAGCGCCAACGCGCCGCCGACCAGGGCGAAGGCGTTGGACACATGCCCGGCCGGAAAGCAGCCGCCTGGCCCGCCGTCACCCGCGCCGCGCCAGGCCGCCCACGTGCCGTGCGCCAGCCAGTGCGCGCTGCCGCCGAACTCGGCCAGGCTCCACGGGCAGCTGACCCGGCTGTGGCGCTTGAGCAGCGCGATCGCCAGCGCGCACAGCAGCGACAGCAGCCACCAGCGCAGCCGCAGCGCACGCGGCATCGCCCCGATCAGCGGCAACGGCCACCACACGTTCAACCCGAGCACGACGAAGATCGCCTTCAGCACGCCGGCGGCGGCGTCATGCAGCACGGTTTCCAGCAACCAGTGGTGGCGCAGCACAAAGCCGCCGGGCCCGCCGAACAGCCTTGACAACGCCAGATCGGCGCCGCTGGCGTCCCAGGCGAGCAGCAGCAGCAGCGCGGCGGCGGCCGCCGCAAAGTCGCGCCGCCGCGCTGCCGCCGGTGCGGGTTCAGGCGCCACGGCAGGGCGCGGCCAGGTCCAGCCCCGCATCGAACACCTGGCTGCGCAGGCCGAGCAGGCCGCCGACGCTGTGGAACAGGTGGTCGTGGCTCAGCGGCTGGTCGCGGTGCTGCAGCAGGCACTCGCGCGCGGCGCCGATCGCGGCTTCGCTTTGCGGCGGCAGCCACAGCAGCAGCGGCACCTGGGTTTGCGCGCGCGGTGCCATCGCGTAAGGCAGGCCGTGCAGGTACAGGCCGTCCTCGCCCAGCGATTCGCCGTGGTCGGACACGTACAGCAGCATCGGGTCGTAGTGCGCGCGCTGCCGCTGCAGCCAGTCGATCGCGCCAGCCAGCACATGGTCGGTGTAGGCGATCGAGTTGTCGTAGGCGTTGACCAGCGCCTCGGGCGCGCACTCCTGCAGCGCGTGGCTGCGGCACTCGGGCTGGAAGGGCTTGCGCGCGGCCGGCGAGCGCTTGTAGTAGGCCGGACCGTGGCTGCCCATCTGGTGCAGCACCAGCAGCACGCCGCGCTGGCGGCGCTCGGCGGGCAGCGCCGCCAGCCGCTGGTCCAGGCCGGTGAGCAGCGCTTCGTCCAGGCACTCCTGGCCATCGCAGACCCCGCTGGCGTGCGCGCTGCCCGCCGGTGCCTGCGCGGCCACCGCGTGCGGCACGCGCTCGCACACCCCCTTGCAGCCGGCCTGGTTGTCCAGCCACAGCACGGCCAGACCGGCTTGCTGCGCCACATCGAGCAGGTTCTGGTAATCGTGGTCGCGTGCGCCGAAACGCGCGCGGCCCAGGTGCGAGAACATGCACGGCAGCGACGCCGCGGTGCTGGTGCCGCAGGCGCTGACGTCGGTGAAGCTGATCACGCCCAGCGCTGCGGTCTCGGCGTTGGTCGGCCGCGCGTAGCCGTTGAGCGAGAAGTGGTCGGCGCGCGCGGTCTCGCCGATCACCAGCATCAGCAGCGGCGGGCGGCCGTCGCTGCGCGGCGCCGGCGCGCTGGCATCGGCGCCGATGGCCGCGGCCGCGGCCGCCGGGCGCACGCCGCGTTGCAGTCCCAGCCGCGCCAGCGCGTAGACCGAATTCGCCGGGTTGACCATGTAGCGCAAGGCCTTGTGGTTGCGCATCGTCGACGACAGCGGCGCGAAGTTCAGCACGCCCAGGCCGCCGGCCAGCCACAGCGCCAGCAGCACCGCCACCGCATTGCGCAGCGCCTGCGCGCGCAGCGGCAGCGGGCGCAGCGGCGTGCGCCACAGCCACCACGCCGGCAGCCCGGCGAGCAGCAGCAAGCTGCCCAGCAGCGGCGCGCCGATCAGGTCGCCGGCCTCGTGCACGTCGGTGTGCAGCACGTTGAGCATCATCGACGGGTCGATGACGACGTGGTAGCTGCCCATGAAATGCGCGCCGGCCGCCGCAGCGGTCAGCAGCACCAGGCTCAGCGGCTTGATGAGGCGCGGCCAGGCGCCCAGCGCCAGCAGCGCGAGGTGCACGCCGGCCATCATCAGGCCGAAGCTGAACATGAACAGAGCGCCGCGCGCCGAAGCCAGCTCGGGCAGCGCGGCCAGCGCGCGCCACAGCGGCCAGTTGGCGAAGGCCGCCAGCCACAGGCTGACGAGCGCGGCGACGCTGAGCGGATTGCGCGGTGCGAACATCGGCCGGCATCGTGCGCAGCGCGGCTTAGGGGCGCCTTAAGGGCGACGCGGCTACGATGCCGCGGCATGAGGATCCTGATCGTCGAGGACGACCGGCTGCTCGGCGACGGCCTGTGCCAGGGCCTGCGCGCGCTGGGTTTCAGCGCCGACTGGCTGGGCGACGGGGCCGCCGCCGATGCCGCGCTGGCGGCGGGCGACTTCGACCTGATCGTGCTCGACCTCGGGCTGCCGGGGCGCGACGGCCTGCACTGGCTGCGGCGCTGGCGCCAGCGCGAGCAGCGCGTGCCGGTGCTGATCCTGACCGCACGCGGCGAGCTCGACGAGCGCATCGCCGGCCTGGATGCCGGCGCCGACGACTATCTGGTCAAGCCGGTGCAACTGGCCGAGCTGGCGGCGCGGCTGCGCGCACTGCTGCGCCGCAGCCACGCGCGCCCCGAGCCGGTGTGGACGCACGGCGCGCTGCGCTTCGAGACCGATTCGCGGCGCGTGACCTGGCACGGCCGGCCGGTGGAGCTGGCACCGCGCGAAGTCGCGCTGCTCGAACTGCTGCTGGCCAGCCCGCAGCGCGTGCTGTCGCGCGCCACGCTGCAGCAGCGGCTGTACCGCTTCGAGCAGGACATCGACAGCAACGCGCTCGAGGTGCACGTGCACCACCTGCGGCGCAAGCTGCATCCGGCGATCGTGCGCACGGTGCGCGGCGTCGGTTATGCGCTGGGGCCGGCAGATGCGGGCAGCACGCCATGACGCTGCAGCGCCGCGTCATGCTGTTCCTGCTGGCGAGCGCGCCGCTGGTGTGGGCGCTGGGCTTGTTCTACGGGCTGCACAGCGCCAACCTCGAGATCAACGAACTGTTCGACACGCAACAGCTGCAGCTGGCGCGGCAGGTGCTGGCGCTGCTGCCATCGGCGCCAGCGGCGCTGTTGCCGTCCACGCCAGCGGCGCCGCCGCCGCGTGCCCAGCCCGAGACCCAGGGCGCCGCCGACGAGGCCGACCTGTCGATCGCGGTGTGGAACCGCGCCGGCCAGCTGCTGCTGGCCGACCGCGAGGGCGCGCAGCTGCCCTACCGCAGCGGCGCCGACGGGTTCGTCGACCAGGCCATCGACGGCCGCGACTGGCGCTTGTTCTACCTGCGCGACCCGGGCGGCGACTGGCTGGTCGCGGTGGGCCAGCAAAGCGAGGAACGCGACGAACTGGTGCAGGCCTTGCTGGTCGGCCAGCTGCTGCCCTGGGTGCTGACGCTGCCGGCGCTGCTGCTGGCGATGGCCGCGGCGCTGCGCCAGGCGCTGGCGCCGCTGCGGCGGCTGGGCGACGAGTTGCAGCGGCGCCGCGCGCTCGACCTGCAGCCCTTGGCCGACGCCGGCTTGCCGGCGGACCTGCGGCCGCTGGTGCAAGCGCTGAACGCGCTGCTGCAGCGTGTGGCCGAGCAGATCGAACACGAGCGCCGCTTCACCGCCGACGCCGCGCACGAGCTGCGCACGCCGCTGGCGGCGCTGCAGGCGCAGTGGGACACCGCGCAGCTCGAAGCCGCGCGCGCCGGCCAGGCACCCACCCGGGCGCAGGCCAAGGTCGGCGAGGGTCTGGCGCGATTGAGCCGGCTGGTGACGCAGATGCTGGCGCTGTCGCGGCTGGAGCACCTGGACGCGCCGGCACAGCGTGTGCCGATCGACTGGGTGATGCTGGCCGAACAGCTGTTCAGCGAGCTGCTGCCGCTGGCCGAGGCACAACAGGCCGAGCTGGAATGCCAGTGGCCGGCGCGCGGCACCCAGCCGCTGCTCAGCCATGGCGACAGCGCGCTGCTGACGCTGATGCTGCGCAACCTGCTGGACAACGCGCTGCGCCATTCGCCGCCGCAGGGCCGCGTCACGCTGCGGCTGGCGGCCGATGCGATCGAGGTCATCGATCAGGGCTGCGGCGTGCCCGAAGAACAACTGGCGCGGCTGGGCGACCGCTTCTTCCGCCTGCCCGGCCAGGCGCATGCCGGCAGCGGGCTGGGGATGTCGATCGCCAAGCGCATCGCTGCGCTGCATGGGCTGAGCCTGCAGGCGCGGCGCGAGCCCGGCGCCTTCGTCGTGCGGCTGGCCCCGGCTTGAGGCGCCGGGCGCCGCCGCTACAGCGGCGCTGCCGGGCCGAAGCCGAGCAGCGTGGCCAGCAGCCGCGCCGGGAACTGGCGCAGCGCCAGGTTGTGGCAATGCACCGCGTCGTTGAACAGCTGGCGCGCGAAGCCCAGGCGCTGCGCGGCATGGCCCAGCGCCGCGCGCTGCACGGCCAGGTCGGCGTCGCCGGCCAGCTCGCGGTGCTGCTCGAGCAAGGCCAGCACCCGCGCCTGCGCGGCGGCGAGCGCGGTTTCGGCCGCGGCGAACTCGCTGGCGTTGGCCGGCTGCAGCGCGCGTGCGCGCAGCGCGTCGGCTGCGGCCTGGGTGTGTGCCAGGGCCGCGGCCAGCGCATCGAGCGCGCCGGCTTCGTCGGCAAGGGCGGTGCGCAGCGCCTGCAACAGCGCCGCAGCGCCGCGGCGCGGCGCTGCAGCGGCTCGTCGAGCTGCGCGCCCGCGGTGATGATGGCGTTGCGCAGCCCGACCAGCCGGTTGTGCGCGCCCAGCGCCCAGAACAGCAGCAGCGCGGCCAGCGCGATCAGCAGCCCTTGCTGGATGCTCACGGGCGCGCGCGGGCCGCGGCTGGGGTGGACGCGGGCCGCGGCGCGGGTCAGAACGACCCGAACACCGAACCCAGCACGATCACCGTCACCAGCGCCAGCAGCGCGCCGACGATGCCGACCATGACGATGTCGAAGTAGCTTTGCTTGTGGGTGGAACCGCACACCGCCAGCAGCGTGACCACGGCGCCGTTGTGCGGCAGGCTGTCCAGCGAGCCGGCACCGATCGCGGCGACGCGGTGCAGCAGTGCCGGGTCGATGCCGTACTGCGCGGCCAGCGCCATGTAGGTGTCGCCCAGCGCGCTCAGCGCGATCGTCATGCCGCCCGAGGCCGAGCCGGTGAGTGCGGACAGCAGGTTGGTCGCCACCGCCAGGCCGACCAGCGGCCCGCCTTCGATGCCCACCACCCAGTCGCTGACCACCTGGAAAGCCGGCAGCGCCGCGACCACCGCGCCGAAGCCGACCAGGCTGGCCACGCTGATCACCGGCAGCGCCGAGGCGTTGAGCCCGGCGTCGACCGTCTCGCGCAGCGTATGCAGGCGGCTGCGGTTGCAGGCATACAGCACGAGGATCGCCGCCGACAGCGCGACCAGCACCGACCACACGCCGCCGACGCCGGCCAGCGAGGTCTCGCCCCATTGCGGCAGTGCCAGGAAGTCGGTGTCCATGCGCGGCAGCACCAGAAACGACATCGTCAGGTTGACCACCATCACCACCCCCAGCGGCAGCATCGCCACGACGATGCCCGGCAGTGCTTCGGCCGAGCTGCCGGCTGCGGCTTCGGCGGGGTCGAAGGCGCCGGACGTGGTGGCCCGCTCGCGCACCACCGGGTCCTGCGCCGCTGCGGCCGCGGGCGACGCCGCCGGCGGCGGCCCGCCGAAACCTTCGCCGCTGCGGCGCGCCGCGTTCTCGGCGCGCGCCAGCCACCACAGGCCGAAGCCCAGCATCACGCCCGAGGCGATGAGGCCCAGCCCCGGCGCGGCAAACGGCGTGGTGCCGAAGAAGGGCATCGGGATCGCGTTCTGGATCGCCGGGGTGCCCGGCATCGCGGTCATGGTGAAGGTGGTGGTGCCCAGCGCCACCGCCGGCGCCAGCAGCCGGTTGGGGATGTCGGCGGCACGGAACAGCGCCTGGCCCATCGGCGCAATCACGAACATCGCCACGAACAGGCTGACGCCGCCGTAGGTGACCAGCGCGCCGGCCAGCACCACGGCCAGGATCGAGCGCTTCAGCCCGAGCTTGTCGGTCATGAAGTTGGCGATGGTGGTGACCGAGCCGCTGTCGTCCATCAGCTTGCCGAACAGCGCGCCGAGCAAGAACAGCGGGAAGAACTGCGCGATGAAGCCGGCCGCCGAACCCATGAAGGTCTGTGTCCAGTGCGCCAGCAGCGGCTGGCCGGCGAAAGCCGCCGCCACCAGCGCGGCCAGTGGCGCCAGGGCGAGTACGCTCCAGCCGCGGTAGGCGAGCCCGACCAGCAGGGCCAGGCCGACGAGGATGCCGAGCAGACCCATGATCAGAGCGTTTCCAGCATGGCGTCGAGGTCCAGCGTCGAGCGCTTGCCCAGGTTGGCGCCATGCTCGGCCAGGAAGACTTCGGCGCAGCGCCGCCCCTCGTCGCGCAGGCCCAGCAGGAAGGGCCACTCGGTGATCAGCTTGGAGCTGGAGTCGACCTCGTCGACGCGGTCGGAGGCGATGCGGTGCATGCGCATGCCCGCCCAGCGCGCGCTCTCGTCGTCGCCCACATCGGGCACCTTGTTCGCCAGCTTGTGCAGCAGCGCGATCATGCGCAGCTCCTTGACCAGCGGCGCGTTGAAGGCTACCTCGTTGAGCCGGTTCAGGATGTCGCGCGCGGTCTTGGGCACGGCGTCGCGCACGATCGGGTTGATCTGCACCAGGATGGTGTCGTGCGAATCGGTCTCGCGCACCAGCGGCGTGATCGTCGGGTTGCCGACGTAGCCGCCATCCCAGTAGTGCTCGCCGTCGAGCTCCACCGCCTGGAACATCGTGGGCAGGCAGGCCGAGGCGATCAGCACGTCGGGCGTGATCTCGGCGTTGCGGAAAACGCGCCCGGTGCCGGTGCGCACGTTGGTGGCGGTGATGAACAACTTCAGCGGCGACTGCGCCAGGCAGCCGAAGTCCACCGTCTCGGCCAGGATCGGGTGCAGCGGGTGCAGGTTCATCGGGTTCAGGTCATAGGGCGAGAACATCCGGCTCATCATCTCGAAGCCGGCGTACAGCGGGGAGTTCTGCAGCGTCCAGCGGTTCGACAGCATGGCCCACGGCCCGCGCTGCAGCGGGCTGAGACGCCCGGCGTCGGAGGTGGCTTTCCAGAAGGTCTCCAGCGCTGCCTTGGCCCCGTCGGCGCCGCCGTGCTGCCAGCCGCTGACGAGCACGGCCGCGTTCATCGCGCCGGCCGAGGTGCCCGAGATGCCCTCGATCTGCAGCCCTTTCTCCTCGAGCAGGCGGTCCATCACACCCCAGGTGTAGGCGCCATGGGCGCCGCCGCCTTGCAGGGCCAGGTCGATCAACAGCGGCTTGTCGGCAGAGGCAGGCATGGCTCGTCCCGAATAATGTTGCAACGCACCATGATATCCGACGCACCTGCGTCGAGCTGGGCCGAGACGTCTAAACTGGGATCAGGACCGCACTTCGCCCTGGCCCAGCACCAGCCATTTCAGCGAGGTCAGCCCGTCCAGCCCGACGGGTCCGCGGGCGTGGAACTTGTCGGTGCTGATGCCGATCTCGGCGCCCAGCCCGTACTCGAAGCCGTCTGCGAAGCGGGTGCTCGCATTCACCATCACGCTGGCGGAATCGACCTCACGCACGAAGCGCATCGCGTTGGCATGGAGTGCGGTCAGGATCGCATCGGTGTGGTGCGAGCCATAGCGGTTGATGTGCGCGATGGCTTCGTCCAGGCTGTGCACCAGCTTGATGCTGATGACCGGTGCCAGGTACTCCTCGGACCAGTCCGACGGTTGGGCGTCGATCACATCGGCGCCGCTCAGGCCGCACAGCAGCGCCTTGGCCGCAGCGTCGCAGCGCATCTGCACTCCCTTGGCGGCGAAGATCGCGCCGATGCGCGGCAGGAAGGCCGGCGCCACCGCGCGGTGCACCAGCAGCGATTCGGCGGCATTGCAGGGGCTGACCTTCTGCGTCTTGGCGTTGTCGGTGACCCTCACTGCCATGTCCAGATCGACCTGTTCGTCGACGTAGACGTGGCAGTTGCCGTCCAGGTGCTTGATCACCGGCACCTTGGCCTCGGCGCTGATGCGCTCGATCAGCGACTTGCCGCCGCGCGGGATGATCACATCCACGTACTCGGGCATCGCGATCAGCCGGCCGACCGCGGCGCGGTCGGTGGTCTGCACCAACTGCACCGCGTCGGCCGGCAATCCGGCGGCGACCAGGGCGGCCTGCACCTGCTGCCACAGCGCCAGGTTGGACTGCAGCGCCTCGGAGCCGCCGCGCAGGATGCAGGCGTTGCCGCTCTTGATGGCCAGCGACGCGGCCTCGATGGTCACGTTGGGGCGGCTTTCGTAGACCATGCCGAACACGCCGAGTGGCACGCGCATCTGGCCGACGCTGATGCCGCTGGGGCGGCGCTTGACGCCGCTGATCTCGCCGATCGGGTCGGGCATCGCGGCGATCTGCTCGCAGCCTTCGGCCACGGTGTCGATGATCGGCGGCGTCAGCTTCAGGCGGTCGAGCAAGGGGGCGGCCAGGCCGGCGGCGCGCGCCGCGCCCAGGTCGAGTTCGTTGGCCTGCAGCAGCGCTGCGGTGTCGGCGCGCAGCATCGCCGCCAGCCTGCGCAGCGCGTCGTTCTTGGCCGCGGTCGAGGCCGCGGCCATTGCCGTGGCCGCGGCGCGCGCGGCGGCGCCGACGTGGGCCATGTAGGCAGGGATGTCGGTGGGGTTCATGGCTCGGGATTTTCCCCCAAGCGGTGCGTCAGGCCGGCAGCACACCGAGCCAGCCCAGCACGCTCAGCCACAGCGTGGCGCTGAGCATGTAGGCCAGCGTGGAAAACACGATCGCCGTCGTCACCTCGGCCTGCTGCGCCGCGTAGCGCTGGGCGAAGATCAGCGCATTGGCGCCCACCGGAGAGGCCGCGGCCATCACCATCACCGCCAGCGGCAACCCGCCCAGGCCGAAGCCCCAGCGCGCGCTGGCCAGCACCAGCGCCGGCACCACCAGCAGCTTGGCCGCGGCGATCGCCAGCGGCGCGCGCAGCGGGCCTTGTACGCCGTAGTAGGCCAGCGACAGCCCGATCAGCACCAGGCACAGCGGCACCACCGCGCTGCCCAGCAGCTGCAGCACCTCGTCGGCCAGCTCGGGCAGGCCCAGACCGGCGGCGTTCCAGGCCAGCCCGGCCAGCACCGGCAGCACCACCGGGTGGATCACGGTGTTGCGCAGCGTGCTCAGCAGCGTGCGCGCCAGGCTGCCGCCGCCTTCGCGCCGCGCCTTGTCGTGCGCCAGGTCCAGCTCGACCAGCGTGGTGGTGAGCGACAACAGCACCAGCGCATGCACGCTGACCACCATCAGGTGCAGCGCGAGCCCGGTCTCGCCGAACACCGCGGTGGCCATCGGGATGCCCATTTGCACGTTGTTGCCGAAACCCACCGCGATCGCGCGCACCGCCGGCGCCGCCGCCGGCAGCGTCGGCTCGCGCTGGCGCTGGCGTCGCTGCCCGGCGTGCACCGCCAGCATCAGCGCCAGCACGGGCAGGAAGAAGGCGACCAGCATGCGCCACGGCAGCGCGCCCAGGTCGACCCGCGCCGTGGTGCGAAACAGCAGCGCCGGCACGAAGATGTAGAACGCCGCCGCCGACAGCACCCGCGCCGGATCGGCCTGCGCCGGGCCCAGCCAGCGCAGCCGCCCGGCGATCCAGCCCAGCGCGACCGTGATCAGCACGGCCAGCAGCTTGAACAAGACCGCGACGGTCATGGCGGCTGGGCGACCGCGGCCCGCGGTGTGCGCTTCGGGGCTACGCCGTCTTGCGCGCCGCGGCTTTCTTCGCCGCCGCGGTCTTGGCCGGGGCCGCGCCGCGCGCCGGCCGCGGCTCGAACTCGAAGCCGACCTTGCCGGCCTTGGCGTCGTAGACCAGGTAGGCCTTGAACTTGCGCCGCGTCTTGTTGGACACGAAGCCGTCCAGCAGATCGGTCTTGCCGCTGGCCAGCAGCTTGGCCGCCTGCTCATGCGACACCGGCTGCTGCAGGATGATGCGCCCGGTCTTGAAGTCGCAGGTGACGTGCGCGCCCACCGCGTGCTCGCACACGTAGTTGCTGCCGTGCTCGAAGACGTGGCCGCGGCACTTCGGGCAGGCGCCCAGGCTTTGCTGGCCGGAGAAGTCCACCGGCTCGCCCGATTCGGCCTCGCGCTTGGCGTCTTCGCCGAAGTCGAATTCCAGCTTCCAGTTGGCGATGTCGTCGTCGCGCACCAGCTTCAACTCGGCGCTGAACGGCCAGCCGGCCTTGGAGCGAAAGCCTTCCAGCGGACCGATCTTCTTGTCGCGCAGCAGGCTTTCGGCCTCGGCCAGCTCGAAGCTGCGGCCACCGGGGATCTTGCCGATGCTGAAGCCGCAGCCGCTGCCCTCGGTGCCGGCCGCGCCGGTGCAGGTGTAGCGCCGGTAGTTCTCCTTGACCACGCCGCCGCAGTTCGGGCAGGGCGTGGCCAGCGTCGCGTAGTCGCCGGGGATGGTGTCGCGGTCGTACTCCTTGGCCTTTTGCACGATGCGCTCGGCCATCTTGGCGATCTCGGCCATGAAGGCCTCGCGCTGCAGCCGGCCGTGTTCCATCTCGGCCAGCCGGTACTCCCAGTTGCCGGTGAGCTCGGGCTGGGTCAGCTCGACCACGCCCAGGCCGCGCAGCAGCGTCATCAGCTGGAAGGCCTTGGCGGTGGGCACCAGCTCGCGGCCGTCGCGCAGCATGTACTTCTCGAGGATCAGCCCTTCGATGATCGCCGCGCGCGTGGCCGGCGTGCCCAGGCCCTTGTCGGCCATCGCCGCGCGCAGCTCGTCGTCGTCGATCAGCTTGCCTGCGCCTTCCATCGCCGACAGCAGCGTGGCTTCGGTGTAACGCGCCGGCGGCTTGGTCTTCAGCGCCACCACGTCGACGCTTTCGGTGCGCACGATCTCGCCCGCGGCCACCGGCACCAGGTTGGCGTCCTCCTCCTGGGCCTCCTTGCCGTACACCGCGAGCCAGCCGGGCTTGACCAGCACCTTGCCGTTGGTCTGGAACTTGTGCTCCTTGCCCTCGACCTTGACGGTGGAGATGCGCGTGGTCACCAAGAACTCGGCCGCCGGGTAGAACACCGCGACGAAGCGCTTGACCACCAGGTCGTACAGCTTGGCCTCGGCTTCGCTCAGGCTCTTGGGCGCCATCAGGGTGGGAATGATCGCGAAGTGGTCCGACACCTTGGCGTTGTCGAACACCCGCTTGCTCGGCTTGACGTAGCCCTCCTTCAGCGCCAGCGCCGCATGGCCCGACAGCGCGCGCAGCGGCCCCGGCAGGTCCTCGCTGGCCAGCATCTCGAAGGTGTTCTTGACCACGCCCAGGTAGTCCTCGGGCAGGTGGCGCGAGTCGGTCCGCGGGTAGGTCAGCACCTTGTGCTTTTCGTACAGCGCCTGCGCCAGCGCCAGCGTGGTCTTGGCGGAAAAGCCGAAGCGCGAGTTGGCCTCGCGCTGCAGCGTCGTCAGGTCGTACAGCGCCGGGCAGCTGCTGGTGGTGGGTTTGGATTCCTCGGTCACCGACGCCGGCTGGCCGCGCACCGCCGCGGCGATGGCCTGCGCGCTGGCTTCGTCCCATAGGCGATCGGCACGCAGTTCGGCGTCGTCGGGGTTCTTCTTCCAGGCCGCATCGAACCACTTGCCGTCGTATGGGCCGGCCTGCGCGTCGAAGGTGGCGCGCAGCTCCCAGTAGTCGCGCGGCACGTGGCGGCGGATCTTCTCCTCGCGCTCGACCACGATGCTCAGCGTCGGCGTCTGCACCCGCCCGACGGTGGTGAGGAAGAAGCCGCCGTCGCGCGAGTTGAACGCGGTCATCGCGCGCGTGCCGTTGATGCCCACCAGCCAGTCGGCCTCGGAGCGGCTGCGCGCGGCGTCGGCCAGGCCGCGCATCTGCTCGTCGCTGCGCAGTCGGTCAAAGCCGTCGCGGATCGCCTGCGGCGTCATGCTTTGCAGCCAAAGCCGCTGGATCGGTTTGTCGATCGGCTTTTTCTCGCCGCCGGCGTACTGCACGATCAGGCGGAAGATCAGCTCGCCCTCGCGCCCGGCGTCGCAGGCGTTGACGATGCGTGTCACGTCCTTGCGCTTGACCTGCTTGACCACCGCGTTCAGCCGCGTCTTGGCCTTGTCGATCGGCGCCAGGTCGAAGTGCGGCGGCACCACCGGCAGGTGCGCGAAGCTCCACTTGCCGCGCTTGACCTCGTACGCGTCGGGCGCCTTGATCTCCACCAGGTGGCCCACCGCCGAGGTGACGACGTAGGCGTCGTTCTCGAAGTGCTCAGCGTGCTTTTCGAACTTGCCCGCCACCGGGGTGAGCGCGCGCACGATGTCCTGCGCCACGCTGGGCTTTTCCGCAATGATGACCGTCTTGCTCATGTCCGTTTGGTGGCTCCCTGGGTGAAAGCGGCTGCGGGCCGTGCCTACAATCGCCGCCGTCTCGCGCGCACACGCACACGCGCGCGCCCACAAGATCAATGTACCCAATGAAGCCCACCGCGCAAGCCGACGCACCGCTGCCCAGGCGTTCGGGCCGGCGCGTGCAGGTGCGCCGCAGCGGCGTGCACGGCAAGGGCGTGTTCGCGCTCGCGCCGATCGCCGCCGGCGCCACCATCTTCGAGTACGTCGGCGAGCGCATCACCTGGGCCGAGGCGCAGCGCCGCCATCCGCACGACCCGGCGCAGCCGAACCACACCTTCTACTTCCACATCGACGACAGCCTGGTCATCGACGGCAACGTCGGCGGCAACGCGTCGCGCTGGATCAACCACGCCTGCGACACCAATTGCGAGGCCGACGAGCGCGACGGGCGCGTGTTCATCAAGGCGCTGCGCGACATCGCCTGCGGCGAGGAACTGCTCTACGACTACGGGCTGGTGGTCGAGGGCCGCTACACGGCCAAGCTCAAGCGCGAGTACCCGTGCTACTGCGGCAGCGCCAACTGCCGCGGCACGCTGCTCGCACCAAAGCGGCGCTGACGGCGCGCGCGCCGCCGAGCCTGCCGCATTGCCCGCCATGCTGGTGCCGACGATTCCGCCGCAACACCCGCGCTGGGGTGCGCAGGCGCTGTGGCAGCAGCTCGATGCGCTGCTGCCGGGCATCAGCATCGAGATCGTCGCCAGCACCGACTCGACCAACACCCAACTGCTCGAGCGCGCCCGGCGCTCCAGCGGCTGGCGCGACGCCCCGGTGACCACCCCCGGCGAGCTCGAGGTCAACACTGCGCCCGAGCCGCCGACGCCGCACGGCCGGCGCGACGACGACACCCGCGCCTGCCTGCTGGTGGCCGAGGTGCAGACCGCCGGTCGCGGCCGCCTCGGCCGCAGCTGGTACGGCAGCGCGGGTGCGGCGCTGACCTTTTCGCTGTCGCTGCCGCTGAAGCCGCCGCAGTGGTCGGGTTTGTCGCTGGCGGTGGGCGTGGCGCTGGCCGATGCGCTGGACGTGGTGGCCACGGCGGCGCAGCCGCCGCGCATCGGGCTGAAGTGGCCGAACGACCTTTGGTTGCTCGACGCGCCGGGGCGCGGCCGCAAGCTCGGTGGCGTGCTGATCGAGACTGTGGCGGTCGGCGGCCGCCGCATGGCGGTGACCGGCGTCGGGCTGAACGTGCTGCCCAGGGCGCCCAAACAGGCGCTGGACAACGGCTTCGCCTGCCTGCACGAGTTGCACCCTGGCATCGACCCGCCCGAGGCGCTGCGCCGCGTGGCCGCGCCGCTGGCGGTGGCGCTGAAACGCTTCGAGCGTGACGGCCTGGCGCCGTTTCTGGCCGGCTACCGGCGGCGCGACCTGCTGGTCGGGCAGCAGGTGTACACCACCGACCCCGCGGTCCCCGAGGGCATCGCCGAAGGCATCGACGCGCAAGGCGCGCTGCGGCTGCGCGCCGGCCAGCTGCATGCGCTGGTCGGCGGCGAGGTCAGCGTGCGTCCGGCTTGACGGCTGAAGGCCGGCCGCAGATGCGAGCGCTGGTGCTGGTGCTGCTGCTGGCCAACGCGGCCTTCTTCGCGCTGGCGCGCGGTTGGCTGCAGCCGTTGGCCGGACTGGCCAGCCAGAACGAGCGCGAGCCGCAGCGGCTGGCCGCGCAGTTGAACCCCGAGGCGGTGCGCATCGTCACGACGCCGGCAAGTTCCACGCCGGCGAACGACACTCTGGTCCCGCACGAGGCTGAGGCCGGTGCAGCGGTCACGCCGGATGCGACGGCAAGCGCGGCCAATTGACTGTCGCTCAGGCCGGCACGGCTATATCGATCCATCGCAAGCGTTCGTGATCCGGCCGGAGGATCGACCACCGCCTGCGGCGCAAAGCGGCCGAATTCAAACAGCCTTCACCACAGAGGAACGCAGGACGCACAGGCCACGCAGAGTCAAGCCAGCCTTGTATCAGCCTTGTATTCCTGTGCGCCAACTCTGCGTCCCCTGCGATGAATCAATTTGGTGTCGGGGCAACGCACTCCTGTGCGTTCGATCGCCAGACGCGATCAGCCGGCACCCGGCTGGCGCAGCACGCGCAGCGTCAGGCTGGCGGTGGCCAGCGCCAGCAGCCAGAACCCGCCCATCGCGCCGCCACCGCCACCGCCGCCGCTGTCGGCCAGCTGCGTGTCGGGCGCGGCGCGGTCCTGCGGCGCGCGTGCCAGGGCGGCGTCGACCTCGGCGTTGTCGATCACCGCGGCGCTGCGCGGCGGCGGCACGTAGCTGTCGGGCATCGACGCATAGCGCAGCGCCTGTTCGGCATCGAGCATGCCGGCGCCGCAGCTCGCGGTGGTGCAGATGCAGCGCCCCGGATTGGCTGGCGTGCACTCGGCGATCTTGGGTGAGCTCGCGTGCGGCCGCGCGCTCGCGCGCAGGCCCTGCACGATCTGGGCGTGGCTCAGCGCCGGATTCAGGCTGAGCATGTGCGCGACCGCGCCGGCCACCTGCGGCGCGGCGAAGCTGGTGCCGTACAGCCGCGCGTAGCCGGGCGCGTCGGGCGCGGCGCTGCCGTGGTTGGTCAGCGAGACCAGGCCGCTGTCGGCGAGCACCTCGCCCCACTCGCCGTCGGCGTCGTCGCCGGCCACGGTGGCGATGCCGCTGGCCTGCAGCGCGGCGCCGAAGTTGGAGTAGTTGGTCTTGAAGCCGTCGCGGTTCAGCCCGGCCACGCCGACCACGCCGTCGCAGCTGGCCGGGCGCGACGGCGCGGCGGCGTCGTTGCCGGCCGCGGCCACGACCACCACGCCCCGCGTGCGCAGCTCGTTCACCGCATCCTGGTAGGCGCGGCCGCAGGCCGCATTGCCGCCGAAGCTGATGTTGACGATGCGCGCCGGGTTCGGGTTGAGCGGCGCGCCAGCCACCGCCAACCCTGCAGCCCAGCGCATGCCGTCGATGATGTCGCGCAGCTCGGCGCCGCACTTGCCGGCCACGCGTACCGGCACGATCTGCGCGCCCTGGTGCATGCCGGCGCCGCCGATGCCGTTGTCGGCGCGCGCGGCGATCATGCCGGCGACGATGGTGCCGTGCCACGAGCTGCGCCCCAGCGGGCACAGCGCGAACAGCGGGTTGGCCTGGTCGCTGGTGCTGACCTGGTCGCCGGGGTCGCTGGCATCGCTGTCGCGGCCGTCGCCGTCGTTGGCGTACTCGACCACGCTGACGAAGTCGTGGCCGCCGAGCACGCGCCCGGCCAGATCGGGGTGCTCGGTGATGCCGGTATCGAGCACCGCCACCACCACCGGCGCGGGGTGGGCCAGCAGCCACGCGCTTTGGAAGCCGGCGACGCCGCGCAGCCGCGCCGGCAGCGCGTTGGCGTTGCTGCCCGACACCGGATGCAGCCACCACTGCTGGTCGAACAGCGGATCGCTGGGCGCGGCCTGCAGCGGCTTTTCGCGCAGGTTGGGCTCGACCCAATCGACCTCGGGGCGGGCCAGCAGCTTGTCGCGCAGCCGCGCCGCCTCGGCCGCCGACAGCGGCGCGTCGAACTGCAGCAGTTGCTGGTCGCGCCCCACCGGCTGCAAGCGCGGCTCGCGCCGGCCCGAGCGGCCCGAAAGCGCGGCCTCGCCGAGCACGCGCTGCCAGCGTGCAGCCTCGCGGCTGCCGCCCCAGCCGCCGCCCGGGCGCACCAGCGCGCGGTGGCCGCCGCCGGCGTCCTGGGTGCCCTTGGCGTCGTGCGCCGGTGCTTGCTTCAGCCGCACGATCAGGCCGTGCGCGCTGTGCGCATCGGTGCTGGCCGAGCGGCTGTCCTGCGCCTGCAGCGGCGCGCTCAGGCCCAACGCCAGCGCGCCGGCCAGCCAGGCGCGGCAAGACCAGGCCCGCTGCGCCGTACCCATGGCCGCTGCCCGATGCCGCGCGTGCTGCCGCTTGCGGTGCGCCGGGGCGTCAGCGCGCCATCACGCGCACCATCTCCAGCACCTTGCACGAGTAGCCCCACTCGTTGTCGTACCAGGCGACGACCTTGACGAAGGTCTTGTCCAGCGCGATGCCGGCGTCGGCGTCGAACACGCTGGTGCGGCTTTCGCCGCGGAAGTCGGTCGCCACCACCTTGTCGCTGGTGTAGCCGAGCACGCCCTTCATGGCGCCTTCGGAGGCCGCCTTCATCGCCGCGCAGATCTCGTCGTAACTGGCTTCCTTGCTCAGCTCGACGGTGAGGTCGACCACCGACACGTCGGAGGTCGGCACGCGAAACGACATGCCGGTGAGCTTCTTGTTCAGCTCGGGGATGACGCGTCCCACCGCCTTGGCCGCGCCGGTGCTGCTCGGGATGATGTTTTCCAGGATGCCGCGTCCGCCGCGCCAGTCCTTGTTGCTCGGGCCGTCCACCGTCTTTTGCGTGGCGGTGGCGGCGTGCACCGTGGTCATCAGGCCGCGCTTGATGCCCCAGTTGTCGTGCAGCACCTTGGCCACCGGCGCCAGGCAGTTGGTGGTGCAGCTGGCGTTGCTGATGACCGCCTCGCCGGCGTACTTGGCGTGGTTGACGCCGTAGACGAACATCGGCGTGTCGTCCTTGCTCGGCGCCGACATGATCACCTTCTTCGCGCCGGCCGCCAGATGCTTGCGCGCGCCGGCGTCGTCGAGGAACAGCCCCGTGGCTTCGACCACCACGTCCACCCCCAGCTCGCCCCACTTCAGCGCGGCCGGGTCCTTCTCGGCGGTCAGGCGGATGCGCTTGCCGTTGACGATCAGCGTGTGGCCGTCGACCGCGATGTCGCCCTTGAAGCCGCCATGCACGCTGTCGTACTGCAGCATGTAGGCCAGATAGTCGGGCTCGAGCAGGTCGTTGATGGCAACGATCTCGATGTCGTCGAAATGCTTGACGGCGGCGCGAAACACCATGCGCCCGATGCGTCCGAAGCCGTTGATGCCTACCTTGATGGCCATGATGCGATCTCCCTGCGAGTGAATAACGATGATCGACGATGCTCAGCCGGCGAGCACCTCGCGCACGACGGCGGCGAGGTTGTCCGGCGTGAAATGGAACAGCGGGAACAGCGCCGCCGCCGGCGCGCTCTCGCCGAAGCGGTCCAGCCCCAGCACCGCGGCGCAGCCGTACTTCCACCAGCCGTCGGTGACGCCGGCCTCGACCGCGATGCGCGGCAGCTTGGCCGGCAGCACGCTGGCCTTGTAGGCGCGGTCCTGGCGGTCGAACACGGTGGTGCTGGGCATGCTGACCACCCGCACCGCGATGCCGCCTTCGGCCAGCAGCGCCTGCGCGTGCAGCGCCAGTTGCACCTCGCTGCCGGTGGCGATGATCACCGCCTGCGCGCGCTTTTTCAGCCCGACCTCGGACGGCTCGGCCAGCACGTAGGCGCCCTTGGCGATCTGGTCCAGCCCGCTCTTGGGCGCATAGGCCAGGTTCTGCCGGCTCAGCAGCAGCGCGCTCGGGCGGCGCGGCTGCGTCAGCGCCACGGTCCAGGCCACGGCGGTTTCGGCGGTATCGGCCGGGCGCCACACGTCCAGCCCCGGGATCAGCCGCAGCGCGGCCGCGTGCTCGACGCTTTGGTGGGTGGGGCCGTCCTCGCCCAGGCCGATCGAGTCGTGGGTGAAGACGTGCACCACGCGGCGCTTCATCAGCGCGGCCATGCGGATCGCGTTGCGGCTGTAGTCGCTGAAGGTCAGGAAGGTGCCGCCGTAGGGGATGAAGCCGCCGTGCAGCGCGATGCCGTTCATCACCGTGGCCATGCCGAACTCGCGCACGCCGTAGTTGATGTGGCGCGGGCACACGCCGTCGACATCCAGCGGCGCGCCGTCGGCGCCGAAGCGCAGCGCCGGGGTCGATGTGGTGTTGGTCAGGTTCGAGCCGGTCAGGTCGGCCGACCCGCCCAGCAGCTCGGGCAGCGCCTGGGTGAAGGCTTCGAGCGCGATCTGGCTGGCCTTGCGCGTGGCCACGGTCTCGGCCTTGGTGTGGGCGGCCACCACCGCATCGACCGCAACCTGCGCGAAGTCTTTCGGCAGCTCGCCTTGCATGCGCCGCTGCAGCTCGGCCGCCAGCTCGGGGTGGGCGTCGCGGTAGGCGGCCCAGCGCGCGTTCCAGCCGGCTTCGTCGCGCGCGCCGCGCTCGCGGTGGTCCCACAGCGCATAGGCCTGCTCGGGCACGACGAACGGCGGCCACGCCCAGCCCAGCGCCTCGCGCGTCAGCGCGATCTCGTCGGCGCCCAGCGGCTCGCCGTGGGCCTTGGCCGTGCCGGCGCGGTGCGGTGCGCCCTTACCGATGGTGGTGTTGCAGATGATCAGCGTCGGCTGCGTCTCGGCCTGGCGCGCCTGGCGCAGCGCCGCGTCGACCGCTTCCACGTCCTGGCCGTCGACCGGGCCGATCACCTGCCAGCCGTAGGCCTCGAAGCGCAGGCGCACGTTGTCCACGTACCACGGCCGCACCGCACCGTCGATGCTGATGCCGTTGTCGTCGTACAGCGCGACCAGCTTGTTCAGCTGCCAGGCACCGGCCAGCGCGCACACCTCGTGGCTGACGCCTTCCATCATGCAGCCGTCGCCGAGGAAGACGTAGGTGTGGTGGTCGACGATGGCATGGCCGGGGCGGTTGAACTGGTGCGCCAGCAGCTTTTCGGCCAGCGCCATGCCCACCGCGTTGCCCAGGCCCTGGCCGAGCGGGCCGGTGGTGGTCTCGACCCCGGGGGCGACGTCGACCTCGGGGTGGCCGGGGGTCATGCTGTGCAGCTGGCGGAAGTGCTTCAGCTCGTCCAGCGGCAGCGCGTAGCCGCTCAGGTGCAGCAGCGCGTACAGCAGCATCGACGCATGGCCGTTGGACAGCACGAAGCGGTCGCGGTCGGGCCAGTGCGGGTTGCCCGGGTTGAACTTCAGGTGCCGGCCCCACAGCGCCACCGCCATCTCGGCCATGCCCATCGGCGCGCCGGGGTGGCCGGAGTTGGCCTGCTGCACGGCGTCCATCGCCAGCGCGCGGATAGCGTTGGCCATCAAGGAGGTGTCGTTGTTTGAAGTCGCTGCCATGTGCGCGAAGGCGGTTCCAAAGGAAGCCGCATGGAGGGGGCGAACCCGCCGATTTTAGGCCCGCGGCGGAGGCCCCCCTAAACTGTGGCCGGATGAAGGCCCTGATCCTGGCTGCCGGCCGCGGCGAGCGCATGCGCCCGCTGACCGACACCTGTCCCAAGCCGCTGCTGGCGCTGCACGGCAAGCCGCTGATTCAGTGGCATCTCGAGGCGCTGGCGCGTGCCGGCGTGCGCGAGGTGGTGATCAACACCGCCTGGCTCGAAGATCGGTTCCCGGCCGTGCTCGGCGACGGCGCGCGCTTCGGCCTGGCGATCCGCTATTCGACCGAAGGCCGCGACCACGGCGGCGCGCTCGAGACCGCTGGCGGCATCCGCAAGGCGCTGCCGTGGCTGGCGCCGAACGGCGACGAGGCGTTCTGGGTGGTGTCGGGCGACGTCTTCGTGCCCGGCTTCGCCTTCGATGCCGGGCTGGCCGACGCCTTCGCCCGGGGGCGTGACCTCGGGCTGCTGTGGCTGGTGCCCAACCCCGACTTCCACGGCAGCGGCGACTTCAATCTCGACGCCGGCCGCCTGAGGCGCGGCGCACCGCACGCCTGGACCTACGCCAACATCGCGCTGCTGCGCGCCGACCTGGTGGCGGCGCTGCCGCTGGGGCGCAGCGCGCCGCTGGGGCCGCTGCTGTTCACGGCGGCCGCGGCCGATCGGCTGGGCGGGCGCGCGCTCGACGGCGAGTGGCACAACCTGGGCACGCCGGCGCAGCTGGCGGCGCTGAACCCGCGGACCGCGCCGGCCGCGCCGACCGCTCAATGAGCACCACCTTGCTCGACATCGCGGTCATCGGCGCCGGCCCGGTGGGCCTGGCGCTGGCGCTGCAGGCGGCGCGGGTGCTGCCGCATGCGCGCATCAGCGTGTTCGACCGCCGCGAACTGACGCACGACGCGAGCGCCGACCCGCGCACCCTGGCGCTGTCGCTGGGCAGCGTGCAGCTGCTGCAGCGGCTGGGCAGCTGGCCCGGCGCGGCGGCGCAGCCGATCCGCGAGGTGCACGTGTCGCAGCTCGCGCCGGGCCTGCCAACCTGGGCGCCCAGGGGCGCGCCCGAGGTGCACATCCGCGCGGCCGACGAAGGCGTGCCGATGCTCGGCGCGGTGCTGAGCTACGGCGCGCTGCTGGCGCCGCTGCAGCGGGCGTGGCTGCAGGCCGAGGCGGCGGCGCCGAAGCGGTTGGCCAGCCGCTTCGGCAGCGTGGTGCGCGCGTTGAAGCCGCTGGCCGACGGTGTCGAGGTCGATGCCGGCATTGCCGAGCGCTTCGACCTGGCGGTGGTGGCCGAGGGCGGGCTGTTCGACCAGCAGGCGCGCAAGGCGCTGGCGCGCGACTATGGCCAGACCGCCTGGGTCGGCACCGTCACGCTGCGGCAGGCCACGCCGGGCCTGGCGATCGAGCGCTTCACCCGCCACGGGCCAGTGGCGCTGCTGCCGCTGCCGCCGCGCGATGCAGGCGCGGCGCACACCGAAGCCGCGCTGGTGTGGTGCGTGCGCCGCGACGACGACCCGGTGCGCGAGCTCGATGCCGTGCAGCGCCAGGCGGTGCTGGCCACGCTGCTGCCCGAGGTCGCCGGGCGCATCGAGCGGCTGTCCGCGCTGAAGGATTTCGCGCTCGGGCTGAATGCCGAGCGCACGCTGGTCGACGGCCGCAGCGTGCGCATCGGCAACGCGGCGCAGACCCTGCACCCGGTGGCCGGCCAGGGGCTGAACCTGGGCTTGCGCGACGCCTACGAGCTGGTGCAGGTGCTGCGCCACGGCGCCGGCGTCGACGCGGCGCTGCGGCGTGTGGCCTGGGCGCGCGGCGCCGACCGCTGGATCACGATCGCCGCCACCGACTTTCTGGCGCGCAGCTTCACCTGGCAGCTGCCGGGGCTGGCCGCGGCGCGCGGCCTGGGGCTGGCGGCGCTGCAGACGATCGCGCCGCTGAAGTCGCGGCTGGCGCGGCAGATGATGTTCGGCACACGCTGAGCGGGTGCCGCCACCGCGGCTCAAGCCGGACCGACCGCCAGCATCGCCGCGGCCAGATCCTCCAGCGCGCTGCCCACCGACTTGAACACCGTGCGCTCGTGCGCCGAGCGGCGGGCATCGACCTGACCGCGCGCCAGTTGTTCGAGCGTGCCGCGCACCTCGCCGCGCCCCAGCGCGCCGCTGGCCAGCGCGTCGAGCAGATCGCCGCTCTTGTCCAGCGCTTCCGGCGTGTCGACATAGACCGCCGCGCCGCGCAGCGCGTCATCGTCGGCTTCGCGCATCTGCGGCGTGAAGCTGCCGATCAGGTCGAGGTGGCTGCCCGGCTGCAGCTGGCGCCCGTGCACCAGCGGCGTGGTGGCCAAGGTCGCGCAACTGACCATGTCGGCCGCGGCCAGCGCGGCGTCGAGGCCGCCGACCGCGCTGGCCGCCAGGCCCTGCGCGCGCAGCCGCTGCGCCAGCTGCTGCGCCGCATCGCTGCGGCGCGCCCAGACGCTGACGCGATCGAGCGGGCGCACCTCGCGGTAGGCCAGCGGCACCATCGACGCGACCCGCCCGGCGCCGACGACCAGCAGATGGCGGGCATCGGCGCGCGCCAGCCACGACGCCGCCAGCGCCGATGCCGCCGCGGTGCGCCGCGCGGTCAGCTCGTTGCCGTCGAGTAGCGCCAGCGGCACGCCGCTGCGCGCGTCGTGCAGCAAGTAGCTGGCATGCAGCCCCGGCAGGCCGCGCGCGGCGTTGCCGGGCGCGATGTTGATGATCTTCACGCCGTAGCGCTCGCCGCCTTGGCCGCTGGTGGTCCAGGCCGGCATCAGCAGCGAGGTCAGGGTCTCGCCGTGCGCGCCGCGGATCTGGTGCACATGGCGTGGCGGCACCTCGCAGCCGGCGGCGAAGCGTTCGCGCAGCGCGGCGATCAGGCGGTCGAAGGGCAGTGCGGCGGCCACCGCGGCGGCGTCGAGCACGCGCACCGCAAGCCGCTCAGGTGATGACGTCCGGGCGCTCGCGGCCGCTGCGCGCGCGCAAGCCGGTCAGCGCCTCGGCCGCGTCGATCAGCGGGCGCAGCGCGGCCTGGGTGTCGATGCCGTGGCGCGAGGCATCGCCCTCGAAGCGCTCGAGGTACAGCCGCAGCGTCGCGCCTTCGGTGCCGGTGCCCGACAGGCGCAGCACGATGCGCGAGCCGTCGTCGAAGAACACGCGCAGCCCCTGCTGGCGGCTGACCGAGCCATCCACCGGATCGGTGTAGGCGAAGTCGTCGGCGCCGCGCACGCGCAGCCCGGCGACGCTGCGCCCGGGCAGGCCCGGCAGCGCGTCGCGCAGCTCGGCGACGATGCGCCGCGCCAGCGCGCTGTCGATGCCTTCGTAGTCGTGCCGCGAGTACACGTTGCGGCCGAAGCGCTGCCAGTGTTCGCGCACGATCGCCTCGACGCCGATGCCGCGCACGGCCAGGATGTTCAGCCAGAACAGCACCGCCCACAGCCCGTCCTTCTCGCGCACGTGGTTCGAGCCGGTGCCCGCGCTTTCCTCGCCGCACAGCGTGCACATGCCGGCATCGAGCAGGTTGCCGAAGAACTTCCAGCCGGTGGGTGTCTCGTGGCAGGCGATGCCCAGGTGTTGCGCCACGCGGTCGACCGCGCCGCTGGTCGGCATCGAGCGGGCCACGCCCGCGAGCCCGCCGGCATAGCCGGGCACCAGCGCGGCGTTGGCCGCGAGCACCGCCAGGCTGTCGCTGGGCGTGACGATGAAGCCGCGCCCGACGATCATGTTGCGGTCGCCGTCGCCGTCGCTGGCGGCGCCGAAGTCGGGCGCGTTGGCGCCCGTCATGCACGCGACCAGCTCGGTGGCGTAGGTCGGGTTCGGGTCGGGGTGGCCGCCGCCGAAGTCGGGCAAGGGCCGGCCGTTGATCACGCTGCCCGGCGGCGCGCCGAGCTGGGCTTCGAGGATCGCGTGGGCATAGGGCCCGGTGATCGCGTGCATCGCGTCGAAGCAGATGCGAAAGCCGCCGCCGAGCAGCGCGCGGATGCGCTCGAAGTCGAACAGCTGTTGCATCAGCCGGGCGTAGCTGGCCACCGGGTCGACGACCTCGATATGCATTGCGCCGAGCTGGGCCGGGCCGTCGCGGCGCAGGTCGATGTCGGCGCCCGGCAGCGTCAGCCAGCGATCGATGGTCAGGCTGCGCTGGTGCATCGCTTCGGTCAGGCGCTCGGGCGCCGGCCCGCCATTGGCGATGTTGTATTTGATGCCGAAGTCGCCGTCGGGGCCGCCGGGGTTGTGGCTGGCCGACAGGATCAGCCCGCCGGCGGCGCGCCGGCTGCGGATCAGCTCGCTGGCCGCCGGGGTCGACAGCAGCCCGTCGCGGCCGACGACGACGCGGGCCGCGCCGTTGGCCGCGGCCATGCGCAAGATGGTCTGGATCGCGTGGTCGTTGTGGTAGCGCCCGTCACCGCCCAGCACCAGCGTGCCGCCGCGCAACTCGGGTACGCAGTCGAACACCGACTGCACGAAGTTCTCGAGGTAGCCCGGCTGCTGGAAGACCGCGACCTTCTTGCGCAGCCCCGAGGTGCCTGGTTGCTGGTCGCTGAACGGCCGGCTGGCGATGGTCTGGACTGACATCGGCGCGGCCTTCTTCGTCTGCGGCGCGTTAGTGCCAGAACTCAGAGCCTGTGAAGTATTCCGGCGCGTCCGAGCGGGCGTCCGAAACGGTGTTGATCGAGGCGCAAAGCGCAGCCGTAGCTCGAGCTACGGCGAGCATTTGCAACGACGAGCGGCGCCGTTTGGGGCGATCGAGCGGGCGTGGCGGAATGCTTCACAGGCTCTCAGGCGGTGCGCTCAGAGCAGGCATGGCTGGCCGGGGCAGCGTCCGATGCCGGCGCCGGGCGCGTGCGCTGCGGCATCGCGCGTGGCGCGGCAAGACTCAGGCGGTGGCCACCGCCTGCTGCGCCAGACACTTGTTGCACCGGCCCAGGCCCGGCAGGCGCGGATCGGGCTTGCCGTCACCGGTCTTGAAGTTGGCCTGGCAGCGGCGGCAGACGTACATCTTGGAGCTGGACATCATCGGCTTGACCCCCGAGCCGTTGGCCGGCCGCGCCGCCGTGTACTCGGCCTGGGTCTGGCGAAGACGCTGTCCGGTTTCCGATACCGAAGGCACAGAAGAACGTTTGATGGCCATGTGCTTGATCCCGCAATCCCGCAATTGCTTGCGATTTTAGCCGATCGCCGCGTTTCGTCACCCCTTGGGGCTATTGATCGCGGCATGGACCGCGGCGCGCTACAGCCGGCGATGGCGCAGCGCCGGCAGTTGCGTGCGCACGCTGTCGCGCCGCGCGGTGTCGACTTCGGCCAGCACCACGCCTTCGCCTTCGGCCAGCATCGCCAGCACCTCGCCCCACGGGTCGACGATCATGCTGTGGCCCCAGGTGCGCCGGCCGGTGTCGTGCCGGCCGCCCTGGGCTGGCGCCAGCACCACGCACTGGTTTTCGATCGCGCGCGCGCGCAGCAGCACTTCCCAGTGCGCCTGCCCGGTGGGGTAGGTGAAGGCCGACGGCACGCACAGCAAGTCGCACGGCGGCGACATCAGCGCGCGGTACAGCTCGGGAAAGCGCAGGTCGTAACACACGCTCAGGCCGACGCGCAGCGGCCCGGCCTGCAGTGCCACCGGCTGGCTGCCGGGGTCGAGCACGCGCGCCTCGTCGAAGTGCTCGCGCCCGTTGTCGAAGGCAAACAGGTGCACCTTGTCGTAGCGCGCCGCCAGCTGGCCGTCGGGTGCGAACACGAGCGAGCTGTTGCGCACCCGCGGCTGGCCCGGCTCGCGCAGCGGCAGCGTGCCGCCGACCAGCCACAGCCGGTGCGCGCGCGCCTGCGCCGCCAGGAAACGCTGGATCGGCCCGTCGCCGTGGGACTCGGCGATGGTCAGCTTGTCTTCGTCGCGCCGGCCCATCAGCGCAAAGTGCTCGGGCAGCGCGGCCAGTTGCGCGCCCGCGGCCGCCGCGCGCTCGAGCAAGCGCGCGGCGCTTTCGAGGTTGCGGTCCAGCTCGGGCGTGGACACCATCTGCAAGGCGGCGATCTTCATCCGGGGGGCCTCGGTTCGGTGGGGTTGGCCGGGCCGCGGTCGGCGCGGTCGGGGGGGACAGGGCGCTCGATGCGCTGCACGCGCGGTTCGGCCCAGGCGCCGGTGACGTGCAGCTCGCGCGTGTTGGCCGCGATCAGCGGCTCGCGCAGCGCCCACTGCGCGAACAGCGTGCCCAGCCCGATGGCCGGGTTGATCGCCATCGTCGCCAGCGCGGCACCGGCGGCGTCGAAGTTGGGAACCACGAGCACGCGCAGATCCTGGGTCTCGCGCTGCAGGTCGGCCTGCCCTTGCAGCAGCACCGTGGCCTGCGCGCCGCGCACCCGCAGGTTGTCGGTGCTGGCCACGCCGCGCGCCACCGTCAGCTCGCCGTCGACGCTGTCGAAGGCGAAGCCTTCCTGGAACAGGTCGCGAAAATCCAGCGCCAGCCGGCGCGGCAGCGCTTGCAGGCTGAACACGCCGAGCAGCCGCGCGCCGCCGGGGTCGGCATGCAGGAACTGCCCGGCGCCCAGATCGAGCCGCAGCCGGCCGTCCAGGCTGGCCAGATCCGGTGCCAGCGGCGTGCCGCTCCACGACAGCTGGCCGTCGATCAGGCCGTTGCCGCCGCGCAGCGCGTTGCCCGCGCCGAGCCGTTCGGCAAAGCGGCCGCCGTCGCGAAGCTGCAGCTTGACGTCCAGCGCGGTGCGCCGCGCGCCGGTGCTGCCCCAGTGGCCGCTGGCCGTCAACTGCGCGTCGGGCGAGGCCAGCTCGAGCCGGTCGAGCTGCCATTCGCGCCGGCCGGTGGGGCCGGCCCGGTTGACCGCCGCCACCTGCAAGCGGCCGAGCTTGCGCCCGTGCAGTTCGAAGTCGTCGATCACCAGATCCAGCCCCGGCAGGCGCGGCGGCGTGCGCCCGGGCAGGCTGTCGGCGGCGCCGGCCGACGCGCGCTGCAGCACCAGCCGCTGCAGCCGTGCGCTGAGCTGCGCGGCCTGCGGGTCGGCGGCCGGTTCGCGGTACTCGATGTCGCCGGCCAGCTGGTCGGAGGCGATCTGGGCGCGCCACAGCTTGGCGGCGGTGCCGCGCTCGTGGTCCAGCACCGCTTGCAGCCGCGACAACGTGCGCCCGGCGACGCGCAGTTCTTCGGCGCGCAGCGCGATGTGCCGCGGCGCGTAGGCCGCGAAGCTGCCGCTGTCGCCTGCGCTGGCGCGCGCCGCCAGCGCGCGCCAGGCGTCGAGGTCGACGCGGCCGAGGTTCAACGCCGCGTGCACGCCGTCGGCGCCCGGCGGCGGCAGCGCATCGCGCACCGCGACGCGGCCGCGCAGCACCCGGGTCGAGCCGGTGGCGGCATCGGTCTCGCGCTCGAAGCGCGCGTTCAGCAGTTCGCCCGCTTGACCCAGTTGGATCTCCAGCCGATCGCGCCCTTGCCCGGGTGCCGCCGCCTCGGCCAGCGGGCTCAGCTGCAACTGCAGCGGCAGCGCGCTGGCCGCGGGTTTGGCCAGCGGCGGCGGCAGGTCGAGTGCCATGCCGGCCAGATCGCTGTGCAGCGTCAGCGCGACGCCCGCATCGCCGATGCCGAGCGTGCCGCGCCAGGCGGCCTGGCCGTGCAGCGGCGCGGCCAGCGCGGCCAAGGCCGGCAGCTGGCGCAAGCCGTCGGCACTGGCGCTGCCCTGCGCGGCCACTTGCAGCGCGCCGTCGGCCGCCAGGCTGGCGTCGAAGTGCACCTCGCCGCCGAGCCAGCTGGCGTGCACGCCCTGCAGCGCCAGCGCCCCTGCGGCCACCTGCAGCGTGCCGCGCACGCCGAGCATCGGCGGCAGCTCGGGGCGCAGCCGCAGCTCGGCGCCGGCCAGTCGCGCCGTGCCTTGCAGCGTCAGCGGCTGCGGCCCGGCCAGCGGCACGCGCAGCGCGAGCGACAACGTGCTGGGCCCGCCGACGCTGACCGGGTCGAGCATCGCGCCCATGCCCGAGCCCAGCGGCGCCAGCCGCGCCAGCGCCAGCAGATCGGCGGCGTTGCCCTGGCCTTGGCCCTGCAGTTGCAGCTCGGGTGCGTCGGCCGACAGGTCGGCGATGGCGCCGTGTACGTCGCGCAGCTCGTAGCCGCCGAGCCGGCCTTGCATGCGCCGCAACCGCATCGTCATGCGGTTGAACTCGAGCTCGCCGCTGGCCTGAGCCACGCTCGGCCACGGCGCCGGCATGAAGGCGTAGTCGATGTCGTGCAGCTGCAGCACCGCAAGGAATTCGCCGTCGCGGGGCTGGCGAAACGGAAAGCGGGACAACTCGCCGTCGACCTTGAAGCGCGCGCTGCGCACGGTGCCGGCGCGCACGGCGTCGCGCACGTGGTCGCGTGCGGCCGCGTCGATGCCCAGCGGCAGGTAGCGCGCGACGCTGGCGGCGCGCACCTGCTGCAAGCGCGCGTCGAGCTCCAGCCGCCCGGGCCAGCGCGCGTCGGGACTGTCGTTGCTGGCGCTGCCGCTGCGCCACACCGCGCTGCCTTCGCCGCGCAGGTCGGTATTGGCGAACGACAGCTTGGCCAGCCGCAGCTCGATCGCGCTGGGCGCGCCGCGGCGCGGCGTGATCTGCCAGTCCAGCTTGGCGTCGAGCCGGTCCAGCGCCAGCTGCGGCTGCTGCCACACGCCGGGCAGGATCAGGGCGCCGCTGTGCATCCACAGCCGCGCCTGGCCGCCGCGTTCGTTGGCCGCCAGCTCGATCTGCGCGGCCTGCACGCCAGGCCGGGCGGGGGCGCCGGGCGCGCTGGCCAGCCCGGGCTGCAGCGTCAGGTCGCGCAGCTTGGCCTCGATCCGGAAGCTGTCGGGCTGCTCGGGCGTACCGGCCCAGCGCAGCGCGAGCCGCTCGGCGTGGCCGCGCGGCGCCATCGTGACCAGCGTGCCGCGCAGCGGGGCCGGCAGCGGCAACGCGTCGATCCAGGCGTGCAGCGCGGCCAGGTCGAGCTGCGCGATCGCCAGCTCGCCGCCGGTGATCGGCGCATCGGGGGTCCAGGGCTGGTGCAGGTCTTGCGCTTGCTGCCAGCGCAGCCGCAGATCGTCGATCGAGCGCTGCAGCCCGGCGGCGCCGGTCGAGGTGACGTCGTGCAGCCGCAGCTCGATGCCGCCAGGATCGCGCGAGGCCGCGAGCCGCCCCTGCACCTGTTGCAAGCGCAGCGGCGGCAGCGACGGCGCCAGCTGCATCGACAGCGCGCGCAGCGCGACATCCAGCGTGGCCCTGCGCGGTTTGCCCTCGACGATGTCGACCCAGGCGCGCAACGCGCCGTCGCCTTCGTCGAGCTCGAATGGCAGATCCAGTTGACGGCGCAACGCGGCGACGTCGGCCTGTGCGAACTGGACGTACAGCGTGCCGCTCCAGCGCTGCACCGCGCCGGGTGGCGCCAGCAGCGGCTGGGTGAAGCGGCCGCGCACGCTGAAGCGCTGGCCCCATTGCGGCGGCGGCGTCGCGTCCAGCCGCAGCGCGTGGCTGCGCACGCCGTTGCGCAGCACGAACTGCAACTCGCGCAGCACCAGCGGCGCGCCGGCGGCGCGCTCGTCGGTCCAGTGCAGCTCGGCGTCGCGCACGACGAACTCGCCCTGACGCAGCAGCCAGTCGCGCGCCCGGGCGTCGGTGCCGTCGAGGCTGCCCTGCCAAGCCAGCCCGGCCAGGTGCCAGCCGCCCTGAGCATCGCGGCGGGCTTGCAGCCGCGCGCCGTCGATCACGATCTGCTCGAAGCGCAGCGTCGCCGCCAGCAGCGCGCGCGGCGCCAGCGCCGCTTGCACGCGCTGCAGGTACAGCGCCTCGCGCCCGTCGCGGTCGTGCACCCGCAGTTCGCGCAGCTCGAAGGCCGGCACCCAGCCGCCCGAGCGCACGCGGATCTCGCCCAGCGTCACCGGCAGGCCGAGCGAGCGGCTGGCCAGGCGCTCGATGCGCGGACGCCATTCGTCGATGTGCGGCAGAATTGCCCAGTGCAGCGCCAGCCACGCGGCGAGCAGCAGACTCCACAGCAGCAACAACGCCAGGCCGATGGCACGGGCCAGCCGAGTCCAGCGCTGCCAGGCCCGCGGCGACGAACGCGGCGGCGAGTGCGGCGGCAAGCGCGGCGCTTGGGCGGCGGGCAGGGGAGACGGCGGTGAAACCATTTGCAGTTCGAGCAGCGGCGCGCCGCACGCGGTGCGTGCGAACCTGGCTCACCGCGCGGCCTGATCTGCGATGCACGCCGGCAGCGCGCGGTCGCGGCCGCGTATGAGCTTGGCACCGGTTCGCGACGAAGGCCGGCAGGGCGAGCCCGCATTGTCCGCCCACAGCCGTTTCGTGCAACGCATCCGGCGCCGCTTCGGCGCGGAGATGGCGCTGCTGCCGCAGGGTGCGATCGACGCCGATGGGGTCACCGCGCTGGTGCAGCGGCTGCGCGAGACGGGCCGGACCCTGCCGTCGGCGCTGCGCGTGGCGCGCCAGCTGTGCCTGGAGCGGCTGGCCAGCCTGGACGTGGACCACGCCGCGCCGCTGCAAACCATCACCCACGGCATGACCGCGCTGGCCGAAGCCACGCTCGAGCTGGCGCTGGCGCAGGCGCAGGCCGAAGTCGAAGAGCGCCACGGCGCGCCGCTGGACGCGCAGGGCGAGCGCATTCAGTTGTGGATCGTCGGCATGGGCAAGCTCGGCGGGCGCGAGCTGAACGTGTCGTCGGACATCGACCTGGTCTACGTCTACGAGGACGAAGGCGAGACCCGTGGCGCCGCCCCGGCCGCGGACGCCGCCGACCGCGCGCCGAACCCGCGCACCCGCATCAGCGCGCACGAGTACTTCTCGCTGGTGGCCAAGAAGCTGTACGCGCTGATCGGCGACACCACCGAGGACGGCTTCGTCTTTCGCGTCGACCTGGCGCTGCGTCCGCACGGCAACTCCGGGCCGTCAGTGTGCAGCCTGGCGATGCTCGAGCACTACCTGCAGGTGCAAGGGCGCGAGTGGGAGCGCTTTGCCTGGCTGAAGAGCCGGGTCGTGGCGCCGCGCGCCAGCGTCGACAGCGGCCGTGCGCTGGCGCTGCGCGAGCTGGTCACGCCCTTCGTCTACCGCCGCTACCTGGATTACGGCGTGTTCGAAAGCCTGCGCCAGCTGCACCGCAAGGTGCGCGACGAGGCGCAGCGCCGCGCCGCCGGACGGCCCGAGCGCGCCAACGACGTCAAGCTGTCGCGCGGCGGCATCCGCGAGATCGAGTTCATCGTGCAGCTGATGCTGGTGGTGCGCGGCGGCCAGACGCCCGAGCTGCGCACCCGCTCGACGCTGCGCGCGTTGCGCCAGCTCAGTGCCGGCGGCGTGATGAAGGCCGCCACCGCCGAGCGGCTGGCCGAGTGCTACACCTTCTTGCGCCGCGTCGAGCACCGCATCCAGTACCTGGACGACCAGCAGACCCACCTGCTGCCCGGCGCCGACGCCGACCTGGACTGGATCGCGCGCAGCCTGGGCGCCGACGCGCTGAGCGGCGGCGGTGCGCTGCTCGACCGGCTGGGCGAGGTGCGCGAGATGGTCGCCACCGAGTTCGACGCGCTGCTGCACGACGGACGCACGCCCGCGCCCGGCCGCAACGGCTGCACCGGCTGCGGCAGCGCGCCGGCGGTGGACAGCGAGCAGCTGCTGGACCGGCTGCCCGAGGCGCTGGCCGAGCGGGTGCGCCATTGGGCGGCGCAGCCGCGGGTGGCCGCGCTGCGCGACGAGAGCAAGCAGCGGCTGGGCCGGCTGATCAAGCGTGCCGCCGAATGCGTGGCCGACGGCCAGTGCGAGGCCGGCGCGGCGCTGCGCTTCCTCGACTGGCTCGAGCCGCTGCTGCGCCGCGAGAGCTATCTCGCGCTGCTGGTCGAACGCCCGGCGGTGCAGGACCGGCTGCTGCGCGTGCTGGGCCTGGCGCGCTGGCCGATGCAGTACCTGATGCGCCACCCCGGAGTGATCGACGAGCTGGCCGACGAGCGCTTGCAGCGCGGCCGCTTCGATGCGCCAACCTACATCGCCGAGCTGCAGTCGCGCCACGAGGCCTGGGCGCGCTCGGGCCAGGCCAACGAGGAATGGCTGCTCGACACGCTGCGCCAGACGCACCACGCCGAGCTGTTTCGCACCATGGTGCGCGACGTCGAGCGCGAGCTGACCGTCGAGCAGGTGGCCGACGACCTGTCGGCGCTGGCCGACGCGGTGCTGGACACCACGCTGCGCTGGGCCTGGGCGCTGCTGAAGCAGCGCCACCGCGACGCGCCGAACTTCGCCGTCATCGCCTACGGCAAGCTCGGCGGCAAGGAGCTCGGCTACGGCGGCGATTTGGACGTGGTGTTCCTGTTCGACGATGCCGACGAGCCGGACAAGGACCGCGCGCCCGAGGTCTATGGCGCCTTCGTGCGCAAGCTGATCACCTGGTTGACGCTGCGCAGCGCGGCCGGCGAGCTGTTCGACATCGACACCGCGCTGCGTCCCAACGGCGGCTCGGGGCTGCTGGTGACGTCGATCGATGCGTTCGAGCGCTACCAGCTCGGCCGCGGCAGCAATACCGCCTGGACCTGGGAGCACCAGGCGATCACGCGCGCGCGCTTCTGTGCCGGCGCGCCGGCGCTGGGCGAGCGCTTCGAGGCGGTGCGCCGCGGCGTGCTGCGCGCGCCGCGCGACGCTGCGGCGTTGCGCGAGGAGGTGCGCTCGATGCGCGAGAAGGTGCGCAGCGCGCACCCGGTCCGCGGCGGGCGCTTCGACGTCAAGCACAGCCCCGGCGGCATGATGGACGTGGAGTTCGCGGTGCAGTACCTGGTGCTGGCGCATGGCGCCACCCAGCCGGGACTGCTGGACAACGTGGGCAACATCGCGCTGCTGCAGCGCGCCGAGGCTTGCGGCCTGCTGGCCAGCGGCGTCGGCCGCGCCGCGGCGGATGCCTACCGCGAGCTGCGCCGGGTGCAGCACCTGGCGCGCCTGGACGATCAGCCCACCCAGTTCGAGCCCGACACGATGGCCGCGCACAGCACGCCGGTGCTCGCGTTGTGGCGTGCCGTCTTTGGCTGAAGCGCGGCCGGCGGCGAAGCGCGCTGCGCGCGCGGCTTGCGCGTCCTGGGTGGCGGCCTGCGCGGTGCTCGCGCTGGGGTCGCTGCTGGCGGCGTGGGCTGGATGGGTGGATCGCGCCGTGCTCGAGTGGCAGCCGGCGCGGGCCTGGACCGAGCCGTGGCGCTGGTGGAGCGCGGCCGCGGTGCACTACTCGACGATGCACCTGCTGCTGAACCTGCTGGCCACTGCGCTGGTGGGCGCATACGGCTGGGCCGCGCGGGTCGATGCGGTGGCCAGCGTGGCCTGGATCGCGTCGTGGCCGTTGACCCACTTGGCGCTGCTGGCCAAGCCGCAGCTGCTGCACTACGGCGGCTTGTCGGGTGTGCTGCACGGCGGCGTGGCGGCCGTCAGCGTGTGGCTGGTGGTGCGCGGCGAAGGCGGCGAGCGCGGCGTCGGCTGGCTGATGTTGATCGGCCAGGGGGTCAAGCTGCTGCTCGAGCGGCCCTGGGGCGCGGCGCTGCATGCGCCGCAGGAGCTTGACGTGGCGGTGGCGCCGCTGGCCCATGCCAGCGGCTCGATCTTCAGTGCGCTGCTGACGCTGCTGGCGCTGCGGCTGACGGCCCGAGCGGTGCGCGAATGAACGCGCCTGTGCGCCGTCAGCGCAGCCAGCCCTTGCGGCGGAAGAAGATGAACGGCGCGGCCACCGACGCGACCATCAGCCCCAGCGCGAACGGGTAGCCGTAGTTCCAGTCGACCTCGGGCATGAAGCGGAAGTTCATGCCGTAGATGCTGGCGATCAGCGTCGGCGGCAGCAGCGCGACGCTGGCCACCGAGAAGATCTTGATGATCTTGTTCTGGTTGATGTTGATGAAGCCGACCGTGGCGTTCATCAGGAAGTTGATCTTGTCGAACAGGAAGGTGGTGTGGCTGTCCAGCGAATCGATGTCGCGCAGGATCTGGCGCGCCTGCTCGAACTGCTCGGCGTTGAGCATGCGGCTGCGCATCATGAAGCTGACTGCGCGGCGCGTGTCCATCACGTTGCGCCGGATCCGCCCGTTGAGGTCTTCTTCGCGCGCGATCGCCGACAGCGCCTCGCTCGCCTCCTGGTCATTGACGCTTTGCTTGAGCACGCGCGTGCTGACGCGCTCCAGCGCGTCGTAGATGCCTTCCAACGCGTCGGCCGAGTACTCGGCGTCGCCGTCGTACAGCTTCAGCAGCACGTCCTTCGCGTCCTCGATCAGCGCGGGAATGCGCCGCGCGCGCAGCCGCAGCAGCCGAAACACCGGCAGATCCTCGGCATGGACCGAGAACAGCACCGCGTGGTGCAGGATGAAGGCCACGCGCACGTTGCGCGGCGCGACGTCGTCGTCGATCAGGAAGTCCGAGCGGATGTGCAGCTCGCCGTTGTCTTCTTCGTAGAAGCGCGCCGATTCCTCGAGGTCGTCGTCGACGATGTCGTCCGGAATGATCAAACCGAAGTTGCGCAGCACCCAATCCTTCTCCCAGGAGGTAGGGGCTTCCATGTCGATCCAGACCGCAGGCGGGTGCTGCGCCGGCTCGGGGCGGTCGAAGTCCTCTTCATCGAGGATGCGACCGGCCAAGCGGCCGTTGTCCAGCATGAACACATTCAGCATCGGCGGCTCCGGCGCCCGGCCCGAAGGCCTTCTACGCGCCACGCAAAGGTGCGGGATGGATCGGTGGGCGCCGTCACACTCCCGTACCGGCGCGACGCGACCCGCGCGCTGCACTGTGGCCGGAGTGGACGGTCACCTAGGGTGACTTCGGTCCAAGAACGCCTCTCGAAAGACTCTGGATGACTGCGGATTATCGCACTGCAGCGTGCGCGCCAGCCGTGCACCGTGCCGGTGCCGTGGTTCACTTGTCAGCCCAGCTTTTCGGTAGCACACTGACCCTGCCACCTTGCGCCCAATGATGGTGCGCATCCTCCCTCGCCCGTAAAGGAGCCCTCGATGAACCTGACGATCAGCGGACACCATCTCGAAGTGACGCCTGCTTTGCGAGAGTACGTACTCACCAAGCTGGAGCGGGTCACGCGCCATTTCGATCAGGTCGTCGACGTGAACGTCTTGTTGACCGTGGAAAAACAGAAGGAGAAGGATCGGCGTCAGCGCTGCGAGGTCACGCTGCGCGTGAAGGGCCGCGACATCTTCGTCGAGCAAGCGCACGAGGATCTGTACGCCGCCATCGACCAGCTGATGGACAAGCTCGACCGCCAGGTGATGCGCCACAAGGATCGAACCCAGGAGCATCACCACGCCAGCGCCAAGCGGCTCGATATCGGCGCCGTTTGATCCGGCAGCGCTGGCAGGGCCGCGGCGTGCGCCGCAGCCTTGCCGGTGCCGCAGGTGCGGCTACCTATAATCGCCTGAACGTATCTGTTCGCGGCATGCGCCCGCTGCCAGGGCAGGTGCGCTGTGCCCGTTTGCCGACATGAACCGTCTCGCTGCCATCCTGCCACCCAGCAACGTGGTGGTCGATGTCGAAGCCACCAGCAAGAAGCGGGTGTTCGAGCAGGCCGGCCTGTTGTTCGAGAACCAGCACGCGATCGCGCGTGGCGCGGTCACCGACAACCTGTTTGCCCGCGAGCGCCTGGGTTCCACCGGCCTGGGTCACGGCGTGGCCATTCCGCACGGGCGCATCAAGGGCCTGAAGAATCCGCTGGCCGCGGTGTTGCGCACCAGCACGCCGATCGGCTTCGATTCGCCCGACGACGAGCCGGTGCGCCTGCTGATCTTCCTGCTGGTGCCCGAAGCGGCAACGCAGCGGCACCTGGAGATCCTGTCCGAGATCGCCGAGATGCTCTCGGACCGTGAACTGCGCGAGCGGCTGCTGGCCGAGCCCGAAGCCAGCACGGTGCACAAGCTGATCACCGATTGGCAGGCCCAGAACTCCGTCGTCTGAGGCGGCGGCGTTCGCCCGGCCATCGATGAAGCCCAGCACGATCAGCGCCGAGGCCCTGTTCGAAGTCCATCGCGAGGCCTTGCGCTGGCAGTGGATTGCCGGCCACGGGCACCCCGAGCGCCACTTCGACGACAAGGCGGTGCGCGACGCGCGCTCCGCGGCCGACCTCGTCGGCTACTTGAACTACGTGCACCCGTACCGGGTGCAGATCGTCGGGCGCCGCGAAGTGGCCTACCTCGACACCTGCGCGCCCGACGACCAGGAGCGCCGCATCTCGCGCATCGTCACCCTCGAGCCGCCGATGATCGTGGTCGCTGACGGCGCGCCCGCGCCGACGCGGCTGGTGGCCATGTGCGACCGCGCCGAGATTCCGCTGTTCGAGACTGCCGAGTCGGCCGGCCACGTGATCGACGTGGTGCGCGAGTACCTGGCGCAGTTGTTCGCCGAGCGCACCACGCGGCACGGCGTGTTCATGGACATCCTGGGCCTGGGGGTGCTGATCACCGGCGAATCGGGGCTGGGCAAGAGCGAGCTCGGGCTGGAGCTGATCTCGCGCGGCCACGGTCTGGTGGCCGATGATGCGGTCGACCTGTACCGCGTCTCGCAGAACGCGCTGGACGGCCGCTGCCCCGACCTGCTGCTGAACCTGCTTGAAGTGCGCGGCATCGGCCTGCTCGACATCAAGGCGATCTTTGGCGAGACCGCGGTGCGCCGCAAGATGCGGCTGAAGCTGATCGTGCACCTGGTGCGCAAGGAGACGATGGAGCGAGATTTCGAGCGGCTGCCCTACGAGCCGCTGTACGAGGAAATCCTCGACGTGCCGGTGCGCAAGGTGGTGATCGCGGTCGATGCCGGGCGCAACCTGGCGGTGCTGGTCGAAGCGGCGGTGCGCAACACCGTGCTGCAGTTGCGCGGCATCGACACCTACCAAGAGTTCATCAAGCGCCACCAGGCGGCGATGGACGACCCGCAGTAGGCGTGTTCGCGTGCGGCGCTCAGCCCGTCAGCGCCGCCGCGCCAGCTTCGGGTCGAGCAGATCGCGCAACCCGTCGCCCATCAGGTTCAAGCCCAGCACCGCCAGCGCGATCGCCGCGCCGGGCCAGATCGCCAGCTGCGGTGCCTGGAACATCTGCGTCTGCGCCTCGTTGAGCATGCGGCCCCAACTGGGCATCGGCGGCTGCGTGCCCAGGCCCAGGTAGCTCAGCGCCGCCTCGGCCAGGATCGCGGTGGCGAACTGCACGGTGGACTGCACGATCAGGATGCTGGCGATGTTGGGCAGCACGTGGTCCAGCGTGATGCGCCACGGCCCGGCGCCGGCGGCGCGCGCGGCCAGCACGAACTCGCGCGCCCACACCGCGTTGGCCGACGCGCGCGCGGTGCGCGCGAACACCGGGATGTTGAAGATGCCTATGGCCACGGTGGCGGTGAGCAGACCGGGCCCGTAAATCGCACCGAGCATGATCGCCGACAGCAGCGCCGGAAAGGCGAAGGTGAAGTCCGACAGCCGCATCACCGCTTCTTCGACCCAGCCGCGCCGCGCGGCGGCCAGGCAGCCGAGCGCGACGCCGCAGCCCAGCCCGATCAGCACCGCGATCACGCCCACCAGGATCGAGGTGCGCGCGCCCACCAGCAGTTGCGAGACGATGTCGCGGCCCAGGCTGTCGGTGCCCAGCCAGTGCGTGCTGCTTGGCAGCGCCAGCTTGTTGGGAATGTCGATCTCGGCCGCGGGCCACGGTGTCCACAGCAGCGACAGCGCGGCGCTGCCGATGAACAGCAGGCTCAGCAGCGCGCCGAGCACGAAGCTGGGGTGGCGCCGCGCGCGCGACCCGAAGGTGGCCACGGCGGGGGTGCTCGCGCGATGCGCCGCGGCCACGGGCTCAGAGCCTGTGAAGCTTTCGATTTCCGCTGACCGGCATGCCGGTTGCGGCGATCGATGCGTCTAAATGGGACGCGAGCGGCCCGAGTTCAGCCAGTACGTCGCATTTGCGCGTGCAAGGGT
>WBZL01000598.1_pt1 | contig 40356 bp, 42 predicted proteins | sample 5204291 | NCBI WGS metagenome assembly WBZL01 (sample SAMN12344345, study PRJNA552823) | activated sludge metagenome | biome: Activated sludge suspended growth; feature: Nitrification reactor; material: Wastewater; isolation source: activated sludge from nitrification reactor of wastewater... | reverse complement strand
CGTCGCGGTGGGCCACCAGCTCTTCGACGAGGGGGCGGGCCATGGCGTCGCCCACGACGGTCATGGTCATCACCTTCTCGTCGCAGACCGCCCGCCAGATCGCGGCCGGGTCGAACTTGCGGGTGGACGGCAGCACCATCGCGCTGCCCGAGTGCAGGCAGATGAAGGTGACCCACTGGGCGGCGCCGTGCATCAGCGGCGCGGCGGTGGCCATGGTGAGGGTGCCGCCGGCGTTCTTGACCCGCTCGGCGAGGTCCTCGGGCGTCTCGGGCTTGTCGACGATGCCCATGGCCGAGCCGTCCATGGCGGCGAAGAAGATGTCCTCCTGGCGCCACATCACGCCCTTGGGCATGCCCGTCGTGCCGCCGGTGTAGAGGACGTAGAGGTCGTCGCCCGAGCGCTCCGGGAAGTCCCGCACGGTGCTCTGCTCGGCCAGCGCCGCCTCGTACTCGGCGACGGGGTGCTCGGGGGTGTCGAGGCCGCTGACGTCCACGTCGGTGCCGTCCTCGACGTAGAGGAAGCTCTTCACGCCGGGCACCCGGTGGGTGACGGCGTCGATGGTCGGCGCGAACTCGCGGTTGTGGACCACGGCCACGAGGTCGGCGTCGTCGAAGAGGTAGACGAGCTCGTCCTCGACGTAGCGGTAGTTGACGTTCACGGGGACGGCCCGGATCTTCCAGGCCGCCAGCATGGCCTCGACGTACTCGGTGCCGTTGTGGAGGTAGAGGCCGATGTGGTCGCCGGCGCCGACGCCCCGCGCCTGGAGCGCGTGGGCCAGCTGCGTCGCCCGGTCGTCGAGCTCACGGAAGGTGAGCCGGCGCTCCTCGGTGATGATCGCCATGTGGTCGGGCACGGCGTCGGCGATCACCTCGATGGTGTCGGCGAAGGTGAAGGGTCGGGCCATGGCGGGAACGGGCTCCTCGGTCGGTCGGCGGCTTCGACACTTTGGCACGGGGGCCCGTGTCCCACCCATGTGGGGGTGTCGGTAGCATCGACTGAAACCTGTTCTACGGAGGAGCACCCGAAGCCCATGGAAACCCGCGACGTTCTCTTCATCGGTGGCGAGTGGGTCGCCCCCGCCAGCGACAAGACCTTCACGGTCACCAACCCCGCCAGCCTCGAGACCGTGGCGGTCGTGCCCGAGGGCACCGAGGCCGACATGGACAAGGCCGTCGCCGCCGCCCGCGAGGCGTTCGACCACGGGCCCTGGCCGCACACGTCGGCCAAGGAGCGCGCCGAGGTCCTCCGGGCCCTCTCGCAGGGCATCCAGGCCCGCATGGGCGAGTTCTCCGAGACCATCACCAAGGAGAACGGCGCCCCCGCCACCTTCTCGATGATGGGCCAGGTGCTGGCCGCCACCATGGTGCTCGACGGCTTCGCCAACGCCACCGAGTCGTTCCCGTTCGTCGAGGAGCGCCAGGGCATGATGGGCCAGGTCCTCGTGAACAAGGCGCCGGTCGGCGTGGCCGCCGGGATCATCCCGTGGAACGTGCCGCTGTTCATCGCCTCGATGAAGCTCGGCGCGGCGCTGGCCTCCGGCTCGACCATGGTGCTGAAGCCCGCTCCGGAGACCCCCTTCGACAGCTACCTGCTGGCCGAGGTCCTCGAGTCGATCGACCTGCCCAAGGGCGTCGTCAACATCGTGGCCGCCGGCCGTGATGCGGGCGAGTACCTCGTGCGCCACCCGGGCATCGACAAGGTGAGCTTCACCGGCAGCACCGCCGCCGGCCGCAAGGTCGGCGCCATCTGCGGCGAGCAGCTCAAGCGCTGCACCCTCGAGCTGGGCGGCAAGTCGGCCGCGGTCATCCTCGACGACGCCGACCTCGACGCCGCCATCCCCGAGCTCATGCCCGCCGCCATGATGAACAACGGCCAGGCCTGCGTGGCACAGACCCGCGTGCTCGCGCCCCGCAGCCGCTACGAGGAGGTCGTCGACGCCCTCGCCGCCGCCGTGGGCGCCCAGAAGGTCGGCGACCCGGTCGACCCCGAGGTCGAGATCGGGCCGCTCGTGGCTGAGCGCCAGCGCGATCGGGTCGAGGGCTACCTCGAGGCCGGCCGCAAGGAGGGTGCCCGCGTCGTCGTCGGTGGCGGTCGCCCGGCGGGCATCGACAAGGGCTGGTTCGTCGAGCCCACCGTCTTCGCCGACGTGACCAACGAGATGACCATCGCCCGCGAGGAGATCTTCGGCCCCGTGGTCTCGGTCATCGCCTACGAGGACGAGGCCGACGCCGTGCGCATCGCCAACGAGTCCGAGTACGGCCTGTCCGGCTCGGTCTGGACCGCCGACCGCGAGCGCGGCATCAACGTGGCCAAGGGGGTCCGCACCGGCACCTACGGCGTGAACACCGGCGTGGTCATCGACCTCCACAGCCCCTTCGGCGGCTTCAAGGCCTCCGGCGTCGGCCGCGAGCTCGGCCCCGAGGGCATCGAGGAGTTCACCGAGGTCCAGACCATCGTCCTCGGCGGCTGACGCCGGCCCGCCGACGGCGACCCGTCACCACGCGATGAGCGATCCCGCCAGCCCTGCGGGGCCCCAGGGCCCCCAGGGCTGGTTCGGGAGGGCGATGGCGAAGCTGTCGGCCACCCGCGCCTTCGCCAAGGTCGCCCCACCCATCGTCACCAACCTCGACCGGGCGGTGTACAAGGTGAGCGGCGGCCGCTGGGTGCTGACCAGCAGCAAGGACGTGCTGCCCATCCTCATGCTGATCACGGTCGGCGCCAAGACGGGGGAGCAGCGGCGGGCCCCCCTCGCCACCATCCCCGACGGCGACGTGCTCTACCTCGTGGGCAGCAACTTCGGCCGCGAGAAGCACCCCGCCTGGACGGGGAACCTCCTCAAGACGCCGCAGGCGACGGTCACCTACGAGAAGGAGACCTTCCCGGTCACCGCGACGCTCCTCGGCCCCGACGAGAAGGCAGCGGTGTGGCCGAAGCTGCTCGCCAAGTGGCCGAACTACGACGGCTACCAGGAGCGCAGCGGTCGCGACATCCGGGTGTTCCGCCTCGAGCGCACCGACGGCGGCACGATCCCGACGGCCTGAGCGGCCTCGAGCCCGACAGCACGTGAGCCACGTGCCGGTGGCCGGCGCTAGATCGTCGAGACGATGTAGCTCATGCCCGCCCCATGGCGGACCGTCCGCTCGGCGAAGCCGGTGCCCCGCGGGTAGTTCATCTCACGGACACGGACGTCGAACGCGCCGTTCCGCAACGGGGTGATGCCGAGGACGTACCCGACGTGGCCGACCGCGCCGTACTGGCTGCTGGCTTCGAAGACCACGATGGCTCGTGCGTGCGGCACCTTCGAGACGAACCAGCCGTTCGCGCGGGCGTTCTCGTCCCACGCGCCGGCATCGCCACCCCAGAACGGGTAGTAGCCAGCGCGGTCTTCCCAGAGCTCGAGGGCGCCGTAGGTGCACTGGCCGGGGTCGCCCCAGTTCCCCTGCGGTTCCGCCGCGACCGTGCCCTGTGGCGGCCAGCGGCACTCGTCGGTCGAGTCGTAGCAGCGGGCGTTGAGCACGCGGTTCCCACGGACCACGGTGCGTCGAACGGAGACGTTGAGCGACCGCGGGGCCGACCGCGTCCCGCCGCACCCCACCCGGAGGCCGACCAGCGTCTCCGCCGTGGTCGTCGAGAAGCGGTAGCGGTAGTACGCGAGGTCGGGATGGCCGGCCGCCCGCCACAGGCCGGCGGAGCCGCCGTTGCCGTTCGAGCTCGTGACCGCGACCTGGACCACCGATCGCCCGGACATGCAGCGGACCGTGCCGCTCACCACCCGGGTCGACACGGCGTGGGCCGTGCCGCTGGAGAGGACGATCGTCGCCCCGAGGATCACGGCGACCGTCGCCAGTCTCGAGACGCGCTCCGCTACGTGCTTCACCATGCTCTCCCGCCGATCATCCGCCCCCGCTGACCCCTGGACGATAGGGAAGGCCAGGGGGACGGGCAAGCGAGCCCGACGGTCCGCTACCCGGCGGGTGGTCACGACGTCGCCGGCTCGGCAGCGCACTAGCGTCGGCCGCCGACCACGGGGACCACAGGGAGGGCACCGAGTGGCCAGCGAGCGACTGCACCTGGAGATCGACGGCCCCGTCGCCGTCCTCACCAACGACAACCCGGACAAGCACAACGCGTTCGACGACGACATGGACCAGGCCCTCTTCGAGGCGCTCGAGGAGCTGCGGGGCCGTGGCCCCGAGGTGCGGGCCATCGTCTGGCGGGGCGAGGGCAAGTCGTTCTCGTCGGGCCGCGACGTGGCGTCGATCGGCAACCACACCGTCGACCTGCCCCACACCGAGCTGATGCGGCGGGGCCACCGGGGCATCCAGCAGCTCTGGGAGCTCGACGCCCCGGTGATCGTGGCCTGCAAGGGCTGGGTCATGGGTGGCTCGTTCCAGCGGGCCCTGCTGTGCGACATCCGGGTCGCGGCCGAGGGCACCCGCTTCCGGCTCCCCGAGCTGACCCACGGGGTGATCCCCGACACCGGCGGCGTCGCGATCCTGCACCACATGTGCGGCCCGGGCGTGGTGAGCGACCTCGTCCTGACCGGCCGGATCATGGACGCCGACGAGGCCTACCAGCACGGGGTGGTCAGCCGGATCGTGCCCCCCGAGGGCCTCGACGAGGTCTGCCTCGAGATGGCCCACCAGATCGCGAAGGCGCCGCTGCTCACCGTCCGCCTCGCCCGCGACGTGATCCGCCACCTGACCGTGCCCGACGTGAAGACGTCCATGGCCGACGAGGCGGTCTACCAGACGATGATCAACCGCAGCGACGACTTCGCCGAGTTCCGCGCCGCCCACGCCGAGGGGCGCGTGCCCCGCTACCAGGGGAGCTGACCGTGGCCGAGAAGATCGGGCTGACGCCGCCGCCGGCGCCGGGGGCCACCGCGCTGGTGCCGGGCACGTTCGACGGCGTGGCCGTGTTCGTGACCGGCGGGGGGACCGGCCTGGGCAAGGCCATCGCCGCCGAGTTCGCCCGCCTGGGCGCCTCGCTGGTCGTGGCCAGCCGCAAGCCGGAGCACCTCGAGGCCGCCGCCGAGGCCCTCAGCGCGCTGGGGGCGCCGGTGACGACGGTCGCCTGCGACATCCGCGACCCCGAGGCGATCGCCGCCGCGTTCGACGCCGCCGAGGAGGCGTACGGCCTGCCGGGCGTGCTGATCAACAACGCCGCCGCCAACTTCCCGGTGCCGGCCGAGGACATGTCGCCGAACGCCTGGCGCACCGTCGTGGACATCACCCTGAACGGCACGTTCTTCTGCGCCCGGGAATTCGGCCGCCGCCACCTGGCCGCGGGCACACCGGCCTCGATGGTGAACATCGCCGCGTCCTACGCGTGGACCGGCGGCCCCGGCTTCGCTCACTCGGCCGCGGCCAAGGCCGGCGTGGTGAACCTCACCGAGACGCTGGCGGTCGAGTGGGGGCCCTACGGCATCCAGGTGAACGCCTTGGTGCCCGGGCTGTTCCCCCACGAGGACATGACTGCCGACATCACCGGCAGCCTCGACCGCACCCACGACAAGGACGTGTGCCAGCCGGCGCTGCGGGTCGGCCAGCGCCAGGAGCTGGGCTGGGCGGCGACGTTCCTCGCCTCGCCCTTCGCCCGCTTCATCAGCGGCCACACCCTCGTCGTCGACGGCGCCAACTGGCAGCGCCGCACCCTCACCAACCCGCCCGTGGTCACCGTCCGCGACCAGATGGGCCTCGGCGACTTCGAACCGGGCTGACCCCGAGCTCGAGGCAATGACCCCCCGGCGTGTCGTTGGAGAAGCGCCAGGGGCTAGTGCGTCGAGAACGCGGGGCGCGGCGGGAGGTGGATGGTGATGTCGGTGTCGGGGTGGCCGAACGCGGACTGCGCCGGCTGGCCGGGGCGGACGAGGCCGAGCGCCTCGAACTCGGCCACCCGGGCCCGCTCGGCGTGGCCGGCGACCACGCCGTCGTCGAACGCCACCGAGAAGCGCCGCACCCCGCCCCGCCCCTGGAACCAGCCCACGGTCGCCGACGCCACCTCCGGTGGGGCCGCCGGCGCCCCACCGGGGCAGGCGGCCACGGCGAGTTCGATGCCGGCGGCGGCGACCCGCACCTGACCGGCGGCGTCCTCGTCGATGGTGACGGCACCGCGCGCCCACGGCATGCCCCAGAGGCGGCGGGGGAGAGTGGCGAGCGCACTGTCCTGGACGGTGCGCAGGAACCACACGCCCCGCTCGTCGCCGACACGCACGTAGGCCCGCAGGTGGACCTGGTCGCCGGAGAGCCGGGGGGTGGGGAGGCGGTGCAGCCCGAGCCCGACGTACCGGTAGGCCACGGCCGAGACGAGGGGCAGGTCGACCGCCACCCCGTCTGGCAGAAGGCGGCGGAGCGCGTCCGCGTCGGCGTCGAAGGTCACCACCGCGAACCGCTCGAGGCGCGCGGTGGCGAGCACGGTCAGCCCGGGCCGGCTCCGGCGACCGCGCCGGCCGGCGTCAGGCCCGCCGCGGTGGCGAGGAGCTCGGCGGACCGGCGGCGCTCGTCGACGTCGGTGACCATGGTGGAGACCATCAGCTCCTGCACGCCGGTGCGCTCGACCAGCGCCGCGAGCTCCGCCACGACGTGCTCGGGATCGCCGACGACGTGCGAGCCGGTCCAGCCCCGGATGGCCTCCTTCTCCGCCGGCGTGAGCTGCCGGGCTGCGGCCTCCTCGGGGGTGGGGTAGCGGCCGGGCCGCCCCTGGCGGAGGCGCAGGAAGGCGAGGCCGCCGGGCGCGGCCAGCCAGCGGCCGTGCTCGTCGGTCTCGGCGCACACCACCGAGACCCCCAGCATCACGTAGGGCTCCGGGCAGTCGTCGGACGGGTCGAACGCCGACCGGTAGGCCGCCAGCGCCGTCTCCAGGCCGGCGGGGGCGAAGTGGTAGGCGAACGAGAAGGGGAGGCCGAGGCGGCCGGCGAGGGTGGCGCTGAAGTCGCTGGAGCCGAGCAGCCAGATGGCGGGTCGGTAGCCGTGCGCGGGCGTGGCCTCGATGCGCGAGAAGGGGTGGTCGTCGGGGATGGAGCCGTCGAAGTAGCCCACGAGCTCGGCGAGCTGGCTCGGGAACTCGTCGGGCCCGTCGAGGCGCTGGCGGCGGATGGCGTGGGCGGTGACCGGGTCGGTGCCCGGCGCCCGGCCGAGGCCGAGGTCGATGCGACCGGGGTGCAGCGCCTCGAGCATCCCGAACTGCTCGGCCACGACGAGCGGGGCGTGGTTCGGCAGCATCACGCCGCCCGAGCCGAGGCGGATCGAGTGGGTGGCGGCGGCCACGTGGGCGAGTAGCACCGGCGGGGAGGAGCTGGCGATGCCGGGCATGCCGTGGTGCTCGGCGACCCAGTAGCGGTGGTAGCCGAGGGCCTCGACCGTCCGGGCGTAGTCGGCCGTGGCGGCGAGCGCCGCGGCCGGCGTCGACCCCTCGGCCACGGGGGCCAGGTCGAGTACGGAGAGCGGCACGCCGAGGGAGGTCATCCCCCGGTCGAACCCCGCGGGCCCCGCTCGTGTTCCGTCACGGGGCGTCGTCGCTGGCGTGGCGGGCGGTGTCGACGGGGTTGGCGGCGTCGACGGCGGCGAAGTCGGGCGGGCGCCGCTCGAACATCGCCGTGAAGGCCTCGGTGTTGGCGGGCTGGCCGAGGAGGCGGACGAAGGCGTGGTCCTCCCGGGCCCGCGCCGCGGCCACCAGGTCCCGGAGGCCGGCGGTGTACGTCCGCTTGGTCTCGATGAGCGACGCGATGGGCTTCGACGCCAGCAGCTCGGCCCGGGCCATGGTCTCCGGGAGCAGGTCCTCGGGTGCCGTGATCTTCCACGCCAGACCCATCTCCTGGCACTCCTCGGCGCTGAACCACTCGGAGCTGAGCAACACCCACGCCGCGTCCTGGCGGCCGAGCAGGGCGGGGAAGGTCACGCTGCTGGCGGCCTCGGGCGCCACCGCCAGGTCGGTGAACGGGCACCGGATGCGCGCCTCGGTCGACATGAGCACCAGGTCGGCGTAGCCGAGCATGGTCGCCCCGATGCCCAGGGCCAGGCCGTTCACGGCGCACAGCAGCGGCTTGGGGAAGGTGACGAGGGCGTCGACCAGGCCGGGGAAGCCGTGGGCCTCGCCGGAGGACTCGCCCGACGCCAGCGCCGACATCTCGGTCACGTCGGTGCCGGTCGAGAAGGCGCGGCCCTCGCCGGTGATGACCACCACGGCGACCCCGGGGTCGGCGGCGGCGGCGCGCAGCGCCGCCGAGGTGGCGTCGTACAGCGCGTCGTTGAAGGCGTTCAGCTTGTCGGGCCGGTCCAAGGTGAGCAGGCGCACCCGGCCCACGTCGTCGGTGCGGATCATCTCCCCAGCATGACCCGTCGACGCGGGTCGAGGCTCAGCCGGCGGTGGTGGTGGGAGGGCTGATCGAGCAGTCGGCGAGCTCGTTGCCGGCGCTGACGACGAGGGAGTCGACGGCCTGCACCACTGCGGTGATGCTGTCGGTGAGCGCGGACACGGTGTCAGCCACGCTGGCATCGCCACCGAGGTCGCTGACGGAGGACTGCAGGTCGTCGAGCGTCTGGGTGAGGGTGTCGACGTCGCTGCTCAAGGCGTCGCCGGCGACGTCGCCGAGCTCCTGCACCGAGGACTCGACGTCGGACAGGGCGGCCTCGATGGTGTCCCGGCCCCCGCCGAGGGTGTCGGAGCTGATCAGGGTGGCGACCGAGTCGGCGACGCCCTGCACGGCATCGCACGTGCTGGGCACGGTGGTCGTGGTCGCGTCGGCGGACTCGTCCGACGACGAGCAGCCGGCGAGGGCGAGCACGGCCACGACGGCGACGACGGCGACGAGGGCGACGGGCGTGCGGGCGAAACGGGACATCGAGGCCTCCGGCGAGATGTGGGCAGCGGCTCGCACCCTACCGGCGGCCTCCCGCCCCCCTGTGCCCGCCACCGGACCCGCCGGCGGCGACTGGATCACCCCCAGGCACCCTCCTAGGCTCGCCCGGTTGTCCTCCACCGATGAACCCACCGCCGAGGCGCCCGACGCCGCCGATCCGGCCGCCGACGAGGCGGCGGAGGCGCCGTCCGACGGGCCGCTCCACATCGACGCCGACCCCGACGACTTCGCCGAGCGCGACGCCGGCGACGCCCGCAGCTACTACCTCGAGATCTTCCTCGTCTCGATGGCGGGCCTGCTGATCGAGATCTCCTACACCCGGATCATCTCGTACAAGCTCTTCTACTACTGGGTCTACCTGGTCATCGGCCTTGCCCTGCTGGGCATCGGCTCGGGCAGCGTCTTCGTCACCATCTCCAAGCGCCTGCGTCACTCGGCCACCCGCCCGATCATGATGGGGGCTCCCTCGCCGGGGCCCTGAGCGTGGGCATCGGCTACCAGATCCTGGCCCGCACGCCCATCGACACCCTGCGCATCTGGGACTACGGCACGGGCAGCTCGTTCAAGAACCTGGCCGCGCTCGTGCTCATCTCGCTGTCGGTCTACGGCTCGTTCGTGGCCATCGGCATCATGATCGCCACGCTGTTCGGCCGGCGGTCCGACCGCATCGGCCGGCTCTACTTCGCCGACCTCGCCGGCGCCGCCCTCGCCTGCCTGGTCGTCGTCTACCTCGTCGCCACCATCGGCCCGCCGTCGGTGGTGTGCCTCGCCGGCGTGCTGCTGGCGGTGGTCGGCCTGCGCCAGGCCGGGAAGGGGTCGAAGGTCGCGCTCGGCGGCGGCGTGGTCCTGCTCGCCGTGCTCGGCGCTGGCGTCGTCGCCCCGAGCCTGCTCCCGAACCTGTCGCTGGACGCGGTGAAGGAGGACGTGTCGGGCAAGGAGAACGTGGTCTCCGAGTGGAGCCCGGTGTTCCGCGTCGACGCCGTCCAGGTCAACGAGGACACCAAGCTGCTGTACCACGACGGCACGCCCGGCTCGGCCATCTACCGCTACGACGGCGACCCGGCCAGCCTCACCCGCTTCGACACCGACCCCCGCTCGCTGCCCTTCGCGGTCGTGGGCGAGTCGCCCGAGGACGTGATGATCATCGGCGCCGCCGGCGGCAACGAGATCCTCGCCTCGATCTACTTCGACGCCCAGCACGTCGACGCCATCGAGCTGAACCCCGTCACCTACGACATGACGGCGAACCGGTTCGCGGACTACGCGGGCCACATCGCCGACGACCCCCGGGTCAACTACGTGAACGGCGACGGTCGCTCGTTCCTGGCGCGCAGCGACGACACCTTCGACATCGTCTGGTTCCCCGCCCCCGACAGCTACGCCGCCACCAACGCGGCCAGCTCGGGCGCGTTCGTGCTCTCCGAGAGTTACCTGTACACGCAGGAGGCGATCGAGGACAGCCTCGACCACCTCGGCGGCGACGGCATCCTGGCCGCCCAGTTCGGCGAGTTCGACTTCGAGAACCAGCCCAACCGGACGGCCCGCTACGTGGCCACCGCCCGCGCCGCGCTGGCAGAGCGGGGGGTCGAGGACCCGACCGACCACATCATGGTGGCCACCACCCCCGCGGTCGGCTTCGGCCAGCAGCTCTCCACCATCCTCGTGAAGGAGCAGCCCTTCACCCCGGAGGAGGTCGAGGCCTTCACCACCGGGCTCACCGACATCGAGGGGTCGAAGCTCCGGTACGCGCCGGGCGAGCCGGTGGACGGCGAGGCCATCACCGAGCTCGTCCTCGCCCAGGGCGATGAGCTCGACCAGTTCTTCGCCGACTTCCCCAACGACGTCCAGGCCATCACCGACGACGGCCCGTTCTTCTGGCACTTCACCTCGTTCGACACTGTACTCGGCGACATGGTCCACCCGGTCGATCCGGGCGACCTCGAGCTGTTCGAGGTCGGCATCGGCGAGCGAGTGCTCCTGCTGCTGCTCGTGGTGGCCACGTTCTTCGCCGCCGTGTTCCTGCTGCTGCCCTTCGTGGCCATCCGCGGCATCTTCACCGCCCTGCCCCGCAAGGGCCGCTCCGCGCTCTACTTCGCCTCGTTGGGCTTCGGGTTCATCTTCATCGAGATCACCCTGATCCAGAAGCTGACGCTGTTCCTCGGCTACCCGACGTACTCGCTGACGGTGACGCTGGCGTCGATCCTGCTGTTCACCGGCGTCGGCGCGCTGCTCAGCGCCCGCTGGGCTGACCGCCCCCGCAAGGCCGTCCCCGTCCTCGCCGGCGCGATCGTCGCGCTCACCCTCTTCTACGCCTTCGTGCTGCCGCTGCTCACCGACGCCCTGCTCACCACGCCGCTGCTCGTGCGGGTCGTGGTGGCCTTCGCCGTGCTGGCCCCGCTCGGCATGTGCCTCGGCACGTTCATGCCGCTCGGCCTCGGCGCCGTGGCCGGCCTCACCGACCACCCGTCCGAGTACGTGGCGTGGGGCTGGGCCGTGAACGGGTTCGCCTCGGTGGTGGGCTCGGTGCTCACGACCATGCTGGCCATGGCCTTCGGCTTCCAGGTGGTGCTGTTCGTGGCCTTGGCCATCTACCTGGTGGCGCTGCTGGCGCTGCGGGGCCTGGCCGGCCCCGACCGGGCGGCGGTCGGGGCCTGACGCCTACCGTGGCGACGTGAGCGACGCCACCGACCCCACCCGCAACGTCAGCACCGACCCCGACGTCATCACCGTCGAGCGGGTGATCCCCGCCGAGCCGGCCGCGATCTTCGCGCTGGTGGCCGACGCCAACCGCCACAAGGACATCGACGGCTCGGGCACCGTGGTGGCCGCCAAGGGGGAGCCCGAGCCGCTCGCTCTCGGCGCGACCTTCGGCATGGCCATGAAGATGGGCGTGCCCTACTCGATGGTCTCGACGGTCATCGAGTTCGAGGCCGACCGCCGCATCGCCTGGCAGACCACCGGCCCGGGCAAGGTCGGCGGGATGGTCGGTGGCCGGATCTGGCGCTACGAGCTCGAGCCGGTCGACGGCGGCACCAAGGTGCGCGAGAGCTGGGACATCAGCAAGGAGAGCTGGTTCACCAAGCCGGTCGTGAAGGCGTTCGCGGCGAAGGAGACCGCCAAGAACATGGCCAAGACCCTCGAGCGCATCGAGCAGGTCGTCGCCGAGGGCTGAGCGGCCTCAGTCGTTGTAGACAGGGTCGCGGCCCTCCTTGCGGCTGCGGATGTACTCGTCGAGGTTCTGGGTGGTGAGCCGCACGAGGAGCTGGTTGCGGTTCTCCATGTCGATGGCCGCCTCGAGGCTGCCGACCTCCAGCGAGGACCACAGCACCTTCTTGGTCATGGCCACACCGTGGGTGGAGAACCCGCAGATGCGCTCGGCCAGCTCGTAGGCGGCATCGAGCAGCTCGTCGTCGGGCAGCGTGCGCGACACCAGACCGATCCGCTCGGCCTCCTCGGCGTGCACGTCGCGGCCCGACAGGCAGATCTCGAAGGCCCGGGAGGCGCCGATGGCCCGGGTGAGCGTGTAGCTGAGGCCCAGCTCGACCGCCCCGAGGCCGTTGTTGATGCCCGCCGCCCGCCAGTAGGCGGACTCGGCGGCGAGGCGGATGTCGGCGCCCATCGACAGGCACATGCCGCCGCCGATGGCGGGCCCGTTGACCGCGGCGATCACCGGCTGGGGGAGACCCCGCATGATCGGGATCAGATCGCTGAAGTGCTCCATGGCCCGGATGGCCAGGCGGGACAGCGGCAGGCCGTCGGTGCCGGGCGGGATGCCGGCGTCCTCGAGATCGAGGCCCGAGCAGAAGCCGGCGCCGGCGCCGGTGAGGATCACGACCCAGGTGTCGTGGTCCTCGCCCGCCTCCCGGAGGGCGTCGCGCAGCGGCGTGACCGTGTCGAACGACATGGCGTTCATGCGCTCGGGCCGGTTGAGCGTGAGCTGGCGCACGTGGGGGCGCGGCTCGGACACCTCGAGGTAGCTCGTCATGGGGCGGGACGCTACCCCTCGGTTTCGATCAGTCGATCAACGCCTGTTTGACGAGCTGCTTGAACTGGGCGCGGAGGTTGTGGGTGCTGGAGGGGAGGAGCTGGGTGAGGAAGACCGCGGTGATGTCCTCGACGGGGTCGACCCAGAAGCCGGTCGACGCCGCCCCGCCCCAGGAGAACTCACCGATCGACGACGGCACCTTGGCCGTGGCGGGGTCGATCACCACCGCGAAGCCGAGGCCGAAGCCCACGCCGTCGTAGGCCGTCTCGGAGAACGTCGACTGGCCGTAGTGCTCGAGGTCGACACCGCCGGGCAGGTGGTTGGTGGTCATGAAGTCGACGGTGCGGGGCCCGAGCAGGCGGACGCCGTCGAGCTCGCCGCCGCGGCGGAGCATCTCGCAGAAGCGCAGGTAGTCGTGGGCGGTGGACACCAGCCCGCCGCCGCCGGACGGGTACGACGGGGGGCGCAGGGCGGCCTTGCCGATCGGGTCGTAGCGCAGGATCTCGCGGTGCTTGCCGTGGGGCACGTACAGCGCACCCAGCCGCTCGGCCTTGTCGCCGTCGGCCCAGAACGCGGTGTCGTGCATCCCGAGCGGGCGCAGCACCCGTTCGGTCAGGAACTCGTCGAAGGGCACGCCGGCGATGACCTCGACCAGCCGGCCGAGCACGTCGGTGGCGTGCGAGTAGTTGAAGCGGGCACCGGGCTCGTTGACCAGGGGCAGCGTGGCCCAGGCGTCGGTGCAGGCGGCCAGGTCGTAGCCCCGGGGCGGGCCGAAGTCGAAGCCGGCGTTGCGGTAGAGCTCGTCGGTGGCGTGGACGTGGTGGAAGCCGTAGGTGAGACCGGCGGTGTGGGTGAAGAGGTGCCAGATGCGCACCGGTCCGGTCGCCGGGGCGGTGGTCGGGTTCTCCGCGGTGCCGCCGGTGAACACCCGGGCGTCGGCGAACGAGGGGATCCACCGCTCGACGGGGTCCTTCAGCTCGAAGGCGCCCTCCTCGTAGAGCATCATCGCCGCCACCGAGGTGACGGGCTTGGTCATGGAGTAGATGCGGAAGACGGTGTCGTCCTCGACCGGCAGGCCGTTCTCGACGTCGCGATGGCCGTAGCGGGCGACGTGGACCCGCTTGCCGCCCCGGGTGAGGGCGAGCTGCCAGCCCGGCAGGAGACCCTCGTCCACGTAGCGGCGGAAGTGGGCGTCGATGCGGGCGAGGCGGTCGGCGTCGAAGCCCGCCTCGGCGGGGTCGACCTCGATGGTCAGCTCGGTCACGCTCGGGACCGTAGCCACCCCGGTCAGCGGCCGTTGGCGCTGAAGTGCTGGAAGTCCTTCAGGCTGGACCAGTCGCCGCCCCAGCCCCAGCCGATCGAGGCGAAGGCGCCGACCACCGGGTCCCCGTCGTGGAGCACGCCCGGGTCGGTGCGGGCCCGGTCGGTGTAGGCCGAGGCCAGCTCGGGCAGGACGAGGTCGCCCTTCACGTACGGGTTGAGGAACGGGTTCACGTCGACGGCGAGCCCGTAGGCGTGCTGCGACCAGGAGGTGGCACCCCGGGTGGGCCGGCAGACGAAGGCGCTGGTGTTGTTGCCGTCGCCGGTCGGCGGGAGGTCGAGCTCGTCGGCCCGCACGACCCGCATCTCCTCGATCGGGTAGCGGGCCGCGTCGAGGGCCCGGAACACCTCCACCAGGTCGTCGGCCGCGGCGGCGCTGACGAGCAGCTCGCCCCGGTGGTGCTCGCCGTCGAACCCCCAGAACGTGACGGTGACGTAGCGCAGCTCGTCGAGGGTGACGGGGCAGGCGTCGGACCACGTCGATCGGGCCACGACGTCGGCGGGGACCGGCTCGACCGTCGACTCGAAGGCGTCGCCGGCGGGGGCGGGGAGCACGTCGGGCTGCTGGATGCGCCGGGGGTCGAGCTCGGTCGGCGTGGGCTGGATCTCGCCGAACCCGTCGGGACGGAGGGGCAGGACCCGGGTGCCCAGCCACGCCGGCGGGGCGAACGGGTCGACCGTGGTGGTCGTGGCGGGCGCTGCGGTGGCCGTGGCGGCCGTCGTGGCCGGCGCTGCCGATGTCGTGGTCGCGGCGGCGCCCTCGTCGCCGTTGCCGGACGCGGCGCCGCACGCCGCCAGGGCGAGCGCGCCCACGAGCGCGAGCGCGACGAGGCGCAGGTGGTGCCCGGGGCAACGGTGGGTGGGGCTCAGGGGAAGCCGGTGCGGGTCTCGCAGGTCTGGTGCGTGTCGGTGCCCCCGTTGCCACGGCAGGTGTCGTTGCCCTTGCCGCCCACGACGCGGTCGTTGTCGGCGCCGCCCTTCAGGACGTCCGACCCCTTGAACCCGAAGATCCGGTCGTTGCCGGGCCCGCCGTCGACGGTGTCGCCGCGGTCGCCGCCGCAGATGCGGTCGTTGCCGGCGAGGCCGTTGATGATGTCCGGCCCCGGGGTCCCGAGGATGACGTCGTCACCGGTCGTCGGGACCTCGCCCTGGTTCAGGTCGACCGTGACCGGGAGGCCGTCGCAGGTCGGCGGGTTCACCTCCACGCGGGCGACGCGATCCGGCGACCCGCCGGCGGCCGCCCACAGGGTGTTGCCGGGGCCGGGCGCGATCTCGTGGGGGCTCGGGCCGAACGACAGGCCGGTGGCGGTGAAGGTGGTGTAGCCGGTGCCGCTCGGGCTGATCCGGGCGATCGTGTCGGTGTTCCCCCGGATGAACCAGAGGTTGCCGTCGTCACCGGCGGTGATGCCCTTCGGGTTGCTGCCCGCCGGGATGGGGAAGTTCGTGAAGGTGTTGGTGCCGATCACGTAGCGCATGACGCCCGGTTGGGCGAAGCCCGTGTGGGTGAACCAGAGGTTGCCGTCGGGGCCGATGGTCAGCTGGCGCGGGCCGACGTTGCCCTGGGGGATGGCGAAGGCCTGCGTGTTCCCCGTCGTGGGGTTCACCTGGAGGAGCTCGTGGGGGCCGTTGCTCTTGGTGATCCACATGTTGCCGTCGGGCCCACGGGCGATGTCGCCGGTCGTCCCGCCGGTGGCGGCCGTGACGCTCAGCGCGCCGGCGGTGCCCGTGCCGCCGGTGTGCATCCGCTGCGCCACGCTGCCGCCGCCGGTGAACCAGATGCTGCCGTCCGGCGCGGTGGCGATCTTGAAGGGGAAGACGACGCTGCCCGGCGAGAAGAACGTGAAGGCGCCGGTGGTCAGGTTCAAGCGGCCGATCCGGCCGGTCTGCTGGCCGGGAGGACCGGCCGTGGTGTCGGTGAACCAGAGGTTGCCGTCGCCGCCGATGGTGACGTCGGCGGGCCCGTCGATGTCAGCGTGGGTGTGGAAGGTGATGGCCCCGGCCGGCGTGATCTCGCCGATGCCCGTGGTGGGCGCCGGCTCGAAGGTGTCGGGGTTCGCGAAGTACACGTGGCCGTCGGGGCCCTCGACGATGCCACCGGTGGGGAACAGGCCGGACGTGGACGCGCCGAACAGGGTGATCGCCCCCGTCGCCGCCTGGGCGGATGGGCCCGGCCCGCTGACCAGCAGGAGGGTGGCGGCCAGCGACGCGAGCGCCATCACCGCGACCGAGCGTGCGTTGCTCCGTGTGGACATGGGCCCCTCCCCATTCGCCGTTGCTGACGAGGCTACCGAAGGGGGGTGTCCGGTTTCAGGCGGTCTTGGAGAAGGTGAGCGCGAACTCCATCGTGCCGCTGTCCTCGACCTGGGCGGGGCCGCCGCTGGGGTCGTTGATCTCGAAGTCCGACCAGGTGATCGGCACGGACCCGGTCACCTCGATGGCGTCGCCGTTGCGACGGGCGACGAGGTCGACGGTCACCGAGTTGGTGACGCCGTGCACCGTGAGGTCGCCGGTGGCCTCAACGGTGATCTCCTCGAGGTCGGCGGGCTCGGTGCCGAAGTCGACGGGCTCGGTGAGCTCGAAGGTGGCCGTGGGGAACTGGCTCGTCTCGAGGATGCGGCTCTGCACTTGCCCGTCGCGGCGATCCTCGTCGCTGGTCAGCGTGGTGAGGTCGACCTCGAAGGTCGCTTCCGTGGCGCTCGTGCCCTCGATCACCATCGTGCCGGTGACGTCCTCGGTGCGGCCGGCGCCCTCGGTGCTCTGGCCGAACAGGACCTCGGTGGCCCGGTACCCAGCGGTCGAGCCCGCGGCCACCTCCCACGTGCCCTCGATGCCGTCGCTCACCGGGGTGCCGCCGTCGTCGGCCGCCGTGGTGTCGGTGGCGCCGGCGGTGGTCGAGGTCGCCGTGGCGATGTCGTCGAAGTCGAGCGGGTCCGGCGCGTCCTCCTTGATGAAGTTGATGTAGACGAACGGCCCCACCACGACGGCGAGGACGATCACCACGGGCACGGCGATCAGCCAGAACCTCGGCTTGCGGACGGTCTCCGAGAACGACATGGCCGACAGCTTGGCCCGTGAACCTCAGAGCACGCTGGGAATCCCTCGCATTCCGTGGGTTTTCGTGGGAAGCCGGGTCAGGCGATCAGAGCGATCAGAGGTGGACGAACGACGTGACGAGCTGCGGCTGGCTGATCGCCAGCGCCGCCGCCACCGCCACGACCGCCCCGACCACCGCGAGGACGTGTCGACGCAGTGCCATGGCGCTTCCGTCGGCCGCCGGCGCCCCGTCCTGAGAGCCGGGGCGCGGGGGTCACGACTCGCCGGTCGGTCGGGTCGTGAAGGTGCAGACCGGGTGCTGGCTCGGTGCGAGCGCCACCGTCGCCCGCCGGGCGGCGAGGTCGGTCGTGAAGACGCCGGACGAGCACCCGATCGCGACGACCTCGCGGTCGGGGTCGTCGTCGAGAGTGATGGCGTACGTGCCGGCGGGCACCGGCCCGGACGACACCCGATCGGCGTTGGTGGCGTCGGTGAAGTCGTCGTCGTCGAGGGTGAAGCCCCCGCAGTCCGCGCCCACGAGGCAACTCGAGAAGGTGTGGTCGCCGCCTGACCCCGCGAGGTCATCGACCACCACGGTGAGCCGCTCGGTCTCGACGGTGAACCGGCACGACACGTTGTCCGACGGTTGGTCGACCACGATGATCACGCGCTGCCCGGGCAGGTCCCGCACGGGGGTGCCGCCGCAGATGATGTTGGTCACCGTCCACAACGGGTCGCGCTCGAGCGTGACGGTGTACGTGCCGAAGCGGAGGTGGCTGGCCCGGACCGTGCTGGGCGTCGCCGAGGTGGGGTCGCCGTCGAGCACGAACGAGCCGCAGTCGGCGTCGAGGCACCCGGTGTAGGTGAAGTCGCGGGCGTCGTCGGGGCTGGTGTCGTGCACCACGTCGATCCACGGCGCCCACGACTTGAACGTGCAGGTGACGGCGGCCCCGTCGGTGAGCTCGATCGTCGCCCGTCCGGCAGCGAGGTCCGTCGTCCCGCCACCGACGCAGCGCAGGCCGGTGAGCGTCCAATCCGCCGACGGGTCCTGGGTGACGGTGTACGTGCCCGGCGCGAGCCCGGTCGCCGTGATCCGGTCGGGGAGCGTGGCGTCGGTGCCGCCGTCGTCGTCGAGGGTGAAGCGCCCGCAGCCCGAGCCGAGGCAGCCCGTGAACCCGACGTCCACCCCGTCGCTCGGCGCGGTGTCCACCACGATCGTGAGCGAGCCGGTGGTCGCCGCCTCCGCCGGGGGAACGGGGGAGGCGAGCGTCGCTGCCGCCGTCGCCACGCACGCGAGGAGGACGAGGATCGGCCGCCGTCGCATCCCTTCCCATCGGCGACGGCGGCGTTCCATTGAACGCAATCCTGGCGTTCGAGGGGCCCCTCATTTCGGGATGGTCGGGTGCGTCCCGCCGCCGCACCGGCGGGTCGGGCACACTCGTCGGCGGGCATGATCAAGTACCTGGGGTCGAAGCGGCGGCTGGTGCCGGTGCTGGGCGAGCTGTACTCGGCGGCGACCGGGGGGCGGCCGGCGACCGCGCTCGACCTGTTCACGGGCACGACCCGGGTGGCGCAGGAGCTCAAGCGCCGCGGCGCCCACGTCACCGCCGTCGACACCGCCCGCTACAGCGAGGTGTTCGCCCGCTGCTACGTCGAGCTCGACGCCGGGACCGTCGACGAGCGGGCCCTCGACGCCGCCCTCGCCCACCTCGCCGCCCTGCCCGGCAGGTCGGGCTACTTCACCGAGACCTTCTGCGTCGCGTCCCGCTTCTTCCAGCCCTTCAACGGCGAGCGGGTGGACGCCATCCGCGACGCCATCGCCGCCGACTTCGCCGGCGACCCCCTCGAGCCGGTGCTGCTCACCAGCCTCATCGAGGCCGCCGACCGGGTCGACTCCACGACCGGCGTGCAGATGGCCTACGTGAAGCAGTGGGCGCCGCGGTCGTTCAAGGCCCTCGAGCTGCGCCGCCCCGAGCTGCTCCCGGGCCCGGGCCGGGCGCTGCGGGCCGACGCCCTCGAGGTGGCCGGCTCGCTCGGTCCCTTCGACGTCGCCTACCTCGATCCGCCCTACAACCAGCACCGCTACTTCACGAACTACCACGTGTGGGAGACGCTGGTCGCCTGGGACGCGCCCGAGCACTACGGCGTGGCCTGCAAGCGCGTCGACGCCCGGGACCCGGCGACCAAGAGCGCCTTCAACGCCAAGGGGGCCGGGCCCGACGCGCTGCGGTCGGTGGTTGCCGACGTCGACGCCCGGGTGCTGATCCTCTCCTACAACGACGAATCCTGGCTGACCCTCGACGAGCTGGTCGACGCGTGCCGGGTGCGCGGTGCGGTCGAGGTGCTGGCCTTCGACTCGAAGCGCTACGTCGGCGCCCAGATCGGGATCCACAACCCCGCCGGCCAGCGGGTGGGGGAGGTGTCGCACCTACGCAACCTCGAGTACGTGCTCGTCGCCGGGGCCCCCACCGACGTGGCCCGCACCGTGGGCGCCTGACAGACCCACGGTCTGCGGGCCAGAATGGCGCCGTGCGGGGGCAGACGAGGGGAACAGGACGCGCGCGCCGGGCGAGGCGCGTCGCGGCACTGGTCGTGCTGGCGCTGTCGGCGTCGCTGCTCGCGGTTGCGGGCCCCACGCCGGCGCCGGCCGGGGCGGCGGACAACGACGACTACGTCGCCCTCGGGGACTCGTACACGTCGGGCCCGCTGATCCCCGACCAGGACGGGCAGCCGGCGGGGTGCCTGCGCTCGAGCCGCGACTACCCCCACGTCGTGGCCCAGGCCCTCGGCCTGTCGCTGACCGACGTGAGCTGCAGCGGTGCCGAGACGCCCGACATGGCCAACGCGCAGGGCGTCACCCCCGGCCCGAACCCGCCGCAGTTCGACGCCCTCAGCGCCGACACCGACATCGTCACCCTGGGCATCGGCGGCAATGACATCGGGTTCTCCGAGATCATCAAGAACTGCGTCGCGATCATCCCGCTGAGCGCCGTGTGCCGGCCCGACTACGTGCGCAACGGGGTCGACGAGATCAGCCAGCGCATCGCCGCCACCGCCCCGGACGTGGCGGCGGTGATCCAGGGCATCCGCCAGCGGGCGCCCCACGCCCGCATCTACGTCGTGGGCTACCCGGCGATCCTGCCCGAGTCCGGTGGCGGCTGCTGGCCCTCGGTGCCCCTCTCCAACTCGGACCTGCCCTGGCTGCGGGCGAAGAACAAGGAGCTGAACGCGATGCTCGCGTCGACCGCGGTGGCCAACGGCGCCCGCTACGTCGACGTCTACACGCCGGGGATCGGGCACGACGCCTGCCAGGACGACGGCGTCCGCTGGGTCGAGGGGATCATCCCCCGCCTGCTGCAGGCCGCGCCCATCCATCCCAACGCCACCGGGATGGCCGGCATGGGGGTGGTGGTCGCCGCCCGGATCCAGGCGACCCCGAACCTCGCCACCGCCCCGCAGTCCGTGGTGGCCACGCCCGGCAACGGGCAGGTCGCGCTCTCGTGGACCCCGCCGGCGGACGACGGGGGCGGCGCCATCACCGGCTACCGCGTCTACCGCAACGGCACCCTCGTCCACACCACGCCCAACGGGGCCACGCGCTCGTTCACCGACACCGGGCTCACGAACGGCACGACCTACCGCTACCGGCTGTCGGCGCTCAACGCCTCGGGGGCGGGAGCGCTGACCGACCCCCTGGCGGCCGTGCCCGTCACGGTCCCGTCGGCGCCCGCGGCCCCGGCGGCGACCGCAGCCGACGGCTCGGTGAGCGTGGCCTGGTCGCCGCCGGCGGCGAACGGCGGCAGCGCCGTCACGGGCTACCGCCTCTACCGCGACGGTGTCGTGCTGCCGACCGCCTTCACGGCCGGCCAACGCTCGTACCTCGACGAGGACGTGGCCAACGGCGTCACCTACCGGTACTCGGTCGCCGCCCGCAACGGCGTCGGCGAGGGCGCCCGCAGCGCGGAGACCGCGGCCACGCCGGTCGCCGACTTCGTGTGCTGCCCACCCAACGGCTACGCCGACGTCCCCACCTCGCTCGACTCGGCGGTCGACTGGGCGACCTGGTTCGACGTGGCCGCCGGCTTCCCGGACGACACCTTCCGGCCCACCCGCAACCTCAAGCGCAGCCAGGCCGTGGCCTTCCTCTGGCACCTGCTCGACGAGCCCGGCGCCCCGCACCGGTCGTTCTCCGACGTGCCGGCCTCGGCCCCCTACGCCGGTGCGGTCGACTGGGCGGTCGCCACCGGCGTGCTCACCGGGTTCCGGGACGGCAGCTACCGCCCGAAGGACCCGGTCACACGCGCCCAGCTCGTGGTCATGGTCTGGAAGGCACTGGGGTCGCCGACGGTCACCGACCACCACGGGTTCACCGACACCCGGCGGGGCGCCTACTACCAGGCGGCCCTCGACTGGGCCGACCACCACGGCCTCGTCGACGACCCCGCCGCCGGCCGCCGCTTCCGCCCGAAGGACACCGCCACCCGCGGCGTGGCGGTGACGTGGCTGTACCGCCTCGCCTGGACCACCGACGCCTGGTCCGCGACCGCGGCCCGCCCCGCCGCCATCCTGTTCTGACCGCCGCCTCCGGCGGCTACAGGCGCAGCGGCTTGATGGGGTTCATGATGAGCTCCGGGTTGTTCACCCAGTCGACGCCCGGCACGTCGATGTAGAGCTCGATCTCGTTGCCGTCGGGGTCGTGGATGTAGAGGCTGTGGGTGACCGTGTGGTCGCTCGCCCCGGCGATGGGCACGCCGGCGGCCTGGATCGTGGCGAGGGCCTCGCGGAGCTCGTCGTCGCTGTCGCCCACCTTCAGGCCGAAGTGGTAGAGCCCCACCCGCCGGCCGGCGGGGAGCGGGGCGGCGTCGTGGCCGACCTCGATGAGCAGCAGCTCGTGGTGGGTGCGGCCGCTCGAGAAGGCCATGGCCGGGAAGGGCAGGTCGGCGTCGGGGAAGGCCGGCTTCCAGCCGAGCACGTCGCGGTAGAAGGCGACCGACCGCTCGAGGTCCCGCACGTAGAGCACCAGGTGCCCGAGCTCTTTCACTTCCATGGTCGGCTCCTCTCGTCCGTCGCCCCAACGCCGGGGCGCGCCCCCGTATGCCCGGGGCGTGCGAGCATGCGCCATGCCCCGACTCCGTGAGATCCCCCGCAGCGAGGTGACGGCGCCGATCGTCACGATGATGTACGACCACCTCTTCGGCGAGCGCGACCCGGTGGCCGAGCCGGGGACGACGACGGGGACGCCCGGCGACTGGTGGACCGTCTTCGCGGCGGCGCCCGAGGTGTTCGAGCACGCCGTCGCCGGCTTCGGCCTCTACCAGAGCCCGAAGCGCACCCTCGATCCCGTGCTCCGCGAGCTCGGCCAGACCCGCGCCGGGTGGGCGGTGGGCAGCCAGTTCGTGTTCTCGCAGCACTGCAAGTCGTGCCGGGTGCTCGGGATGCCCGAGGCGAAGATCCAGGCCATCGCCTACTGGGGTGCGTCCGACGAGTTCACCGAGGTGGAGCGTGCCGTGCTGGCGTACACGGATGCGCTGGCGTTGCAGGGCGGCCGGGTCCACGACGCACTCTTCGCCAAGCTGCGCGAGCACCTGAGCGACGTCGAGATCATCGAGCTCACCTACATCACGTCGATGTACGTGATGCACGCGATCATGAGCCGCGCCCTGCGCACCGAGTGGGACGACCGCGACGACCCGATCGTCGAGGTCGCCGGCCCCGAGGGCTTCTCCGGCTACGACGTCGGCGCCGGCATCAGCCGCCCCGACGCCGACTGACCTGCCCGTTCTTGCGTCATTGCCGCCCGCATGGCGGGCGCGAGCGACGCCAGATCACGAGTCCGGGAACCCCGGTGGGGTCAGCCGGCGGGGGTGACGGTGACGGGGACGCCGTTGAGCACGGCGTTGCCCGACAGCGGGTCGAGCTCGCCGTCGTCGGTCAGGAGGTTGACGTTCACGCCGGCGTGGCGGGTGGCGACCGCCATGCGGGTGGCGGGGTCGTCGTGGCCCCACCCGTGGGGCAGCGACACCACGCCGGCGAGGATCTCGTCGGTGACCTCCACGGGGGCGACCACCTTGCCCACCCGTGACGCGACCTCGGCCTGACCGCCGTCGGTGAGGCCGAGGCGGGCGGCGTCGTCGGGGTGGACCTGCAGGGTGCAGCGGTCCTTGCCCTTCACCAGCACCTCGACGTTGTGCATCCACGAGTTGTTCGAGCGCACGTGGCGCCGTCCGATCAGCGTCAGGTGGCCGTTCGGCTCGGCGGCGTCGTCCATCGCGTCCACCAGTCGGGGGAGGTCGGCGAGGAAACCGTCGGGGGCGAGCTCCACCTGGCCGCTCGGGGTCTTGAGCACCTCGGGGAGCCGGGGCTCGAGCGCGCCGAGGTCGAGGCCGTGCGGGTGGTCGAGCAGGGTCTGGAAGGTGACGCCGTCGGGGTTCGCCCCGAAGCCGTCGCCGTAGGCGCCGGTGCGGATCATCCCCTCGAGCACCTGCTCGGGGCCCTCGTCGGCCGTCATCATCCCGATCAGGTCGGCCGTGGTCTTGCCCTCGGCCACGCCGCCGGGCTTGGTGGCCCGGCTGAGCACCCGGTCGAGCACGAGCCCGTCGATGATCGCCGGGTCCGCCGTGGCGCCCATGCCGCTGAGCACGAGGGCGAGGCGGGCGAGGATGGTGTGCTCGGGGAGCTGCTCGACGGGGTCGGTCGGGAAGACCGCCGGCGAGTAGTTGGCCACGTTGCGCACCGACAGGGTGGTGAAGGCCAGGTCGTAGTGGCTCTTCTCGAGGGCGTCGGGCGGCGGCAGGATCACGTCGGCGTGCCGCGTCGTCTCGTTCAGGTACGGGTCGATGCAGACCATGAAGGTGAGCGACGCCAGCGCCGTCTCGAGGCGATCGCTGTTCGGCGCCGAGCGCGCCGGGTTGCCGGCGAGGGTGATGAGGGCACGGACCTGGCCGGGCCCCTCGGTCTCGATCTCGTCGGCGAGGGTGGCGATGGGGAACTCGCTGCGGACCTCGGGGTGGCCCTTCACCCGGCTGGTCGAGCGGCCGGTGCTGAAGCCACGGCCCTTGGCCGAGCCCTTGGCGCCGGTGAGGGCCAGCGGCCACATCATCCCGCCGGGCCGGTCGAGGTTGCCGGTGAGGGCGGAGACGAGGTCGGACGCCCACGAGGCGACGGTGCCGAAGGCGACGGTGTTGGTGCCGATGCGGCCGTACACGGCGGCGGACTCGGCGGCGGCGACCTCGCGGGTGAGGCGCCGGATGGTCTCGGCGTCGATCCCGGTGTGCCCGGCGACCGCCTCCGGCGAGAACGGTGCGACGGCCTCGCGGAGGGCCTCAGCGCCGGCGTAGAGGGCCGGGTCGAGGTCGAGGGCGAGGCCCTCGTCGAACAGCACGTGGACCATCGCCAGCAGCAGGTGGCCGTCGGCGCCGGGCCGGATGGGCACGTGCTCGTCGGCGTTCTTGGCGGTGCGGGTGAGGCGGGGGTCGACCACCACGACCTTGCCGCCCCGCTCGCGGATGGCCTCGAGCCGACCGGGGAAGTCGGGGGCGGTGCAGAGGCTGCCGTTCGACTCGTAGGGGTTGGCGCCCAGCATGAGGAGGTGGCTCGTGCGGTCGAGGTCGGGGACGGGGATGGCGTCGGGGCTGCCGTACATGGCGCCGCACGAGACGTGGCGGGGCATCTGGTCGACCGTGCTGGCCGAGTAGAGGTTGCGGCTCGCGAGCGCCGTGATCAGGGCCCGGGCGTAGATGCCGGCGCCGAGGTTGTGGACCGTGGGGTTGCCCAGGTACAGCGCCACGGCGTCGCGGCCGTGCTCCTCGATCAGGGGCAGGAGGCGGCGCTCGATCTCGGCGAAGGCCTCGTCCCAGCCCACCTCGGCCCAGGTGGCGTCGGCGCCCTCCCCGGTGCGGACCATCGGCCGGCGCAGGCGGTCGGGGTCGGTGTGGAGCTGCTTGAGGGTCGAGCCCTTGGGGCAGATGAACCCGTGGCTGAACACGTCGTCCCGGTCGCCGCGGATGCGCACCACCTCGTCACCCCGGGTCGTGATCTCCAGCCCGCAGGTGGCCTCGCACAGCGGGCAGGTGCGGTAGTGGGTGGTGGTGTCAGCGGTGTCGGTCACGCTCGTCCCCCTCGGTGGCGTGCCCCGATCCTGCCACCGCCGCGGCCGAGCGCGCCCACCGGCGACGAGCGACCGTGGGCGTCAGGGGGTCGGTGGGGTCAGAGGAGGAGCTGGCGGGCGGGGGCGGCGATGGTGGGGTCGGGCGCCGCGGCCACGGCCGGGTCCTTGCCGTCGTAGTCGAGGGCGTGCAGGACGTGGCGCACGGCGTGGAGGCGGGCGACCTTCTGGCGGTTGGCGTTCACGCCGGTCCAGGGCGCCCACTCGGTGTCGGTGGCCTCGAGCATGGTGCGCAGCGCCTCGGTGTAGGCGTCGTACTTCTCCATGGCCACCTCGTCGATGGGGCTGATCTTCCACGCCTTGAGCGGGTCCTCCCGGCGCTCCTGGAGGCGCTCGGCCTGCAGGTCGCGGTCGACGTCGAGGTAGAGCTTGAACAGGCGGATGCCGTCCTCGACGAAGGCCTGCTCGACCTCGGGCGCCTGGCGCAGGAACAGCCGGTGCTGCTCCTCGGTGCAGAAGCCCATGACGGGCTCGACGCCGGCCCGGTTGTACCAGGAGCGGTCGAAGAAGACGATCTCGCCGGCGGTCGGCAGCTGGGCCACGTAGCGCTGGAAGTACCACTGGCCCTTCTCGGCGTCGCTCGGCTTCGGCAGGGCCACCACCCGGGCCTGGCGGGGGGCGAGGTGCTCGCGGAAGGCCTCGATGGTGCCGCCCTTGCCCGCCGCGTCGCGTCCCTCCAGCACGACCACCAGGCGCTGACCCGTGGCGATCACCCACTGCTGGAGCTTCACCAGCTCGAGGTGCAGCGCGTGGAGCTGGTCGTCGTAGTCGTCGCCGTCGATCTTGGGCGGGCGCGTCAGGGCCACGGCGGGCTCGTCCCCTCGCTCGTGGCCGTCAGCGCTGGCCGCGGATGAGCCGGCCCGGCCGGGCGCCGGTGTCGACGCCGTGGCGGCGGGTGACCGTGCCGGCGACGACGGTGGCGGTGTAGCCCGCCGCCTCCTGGAGCAGGCGGCGACCCCCACCGGGCAGGTCGTGGGCGAGCCGGGGCGAGCGCAGGGTGAGCGCGGCGTGGTCGATGACGTTGAGGTCGGCCCGCTTGCCCACCTCGACGGTGCCGCGGTCGCCGAGGCCGTAGAGCTGGGCCGTGCGCTGGGTCTGCATCTGCACGACGGACTCGAGGGGCAGCTTCGGCCCCCGGCTGCGGTCCCGGGCCCAGTGGGTGAGGCCGTAGGTGGGCAGCGACGCGTCGCAGATCATCCCGCAGTGGGCGCCGCCGTCGCCGAGGCCGAGGGCGGCCCGCGGGTGGGTCATCTGCTCGCGGAGCACGTCGTGGTTGCCGTGGGTGTAGTTGAACAGCGGCAGCATCAGCAGGGCCCGGCCGTCGTCCTCGCAGAGCAGGTCGTAGGCCTGCTCGTCAGAGGTCAGACCGGCTTCCTGGGCCAGCGCCGCCACCGACTGGTCGGGCGTGGGCTCGTACTCGGGCGGGTCGCCCATCACGAACAGCTTCTGGGGGATGGTGCGCAGGAACGGGGGGAGCCCGTCCCAGAGGCCGCCGTCGCCGGGGACGTCCTCCTCGGTGAGGATGGCCGTGCGGACCGCGGGCTCGCGGAGCCGGCGGATGCGCTCGTCGAGCGGCAGTGCGGCGAGCGACCGGTACGTCGGGCGCAGCGCGAACGGGTGGTGGGTCTGGAAGCCGATCAGCATGCCGAAAGGCCGGTTGGCGATCTGCGGGTAGATCTCCGCCCCCTCGTCGAGGGCCTTCACCGACTCCTCCATCTGCATCTTCCAGAGGTCGGGGGCGAGGTCGACCTGCAGGACGATGAAGGTCACGGGGCGTTCGATCTCGCCGGACAGGCGCCGCATCCAGCTCATCTCGGCCGCGGCGGGCGACAGGTCGAGGCCGTCGACGCCGGCGGGGGCGAGCTCGAAGATGGAGGCGCCGCCTCGCGCCATGGCCCGGCCGATGCCGAACAGCTCGTCCTCCGCGGCGTAGGTGCCGGGAACGGGCTCGCCGTCGATGGCGCGGTGGGCGATCGTGCGGGAGGTGGAGAAGCCGAGGGCGCCGGCCTCGATGGCCTCCTGGACGATGTCGGCCATGGCCGCGATGTCCTCGGGGGTGGCGGGCTCGTTGCGGGCCCCACGGTCACCCATGACGTAGCCGCGGACGGCGCCGTGGGGGATCTGGGCGCCGATGTCGACCGCGAACCGCCGCTGGTCGAGGGCGTCGAGGTACTCGGGGAAGGTCTCCCACCCCCAGGTCATGCCCTCGGCGAGCGCGGTGCCGGGGATGTCCTCCACACCCTCCATGAGCTGGATCAGCCAGTCCTCCTGGCCGGGGTGGACCGGCGCGAAGCCGACGCCGCAGTTGCCCATGACCAGGGTGGTCACGCCGTGGCCGGCGGACGGGTCGAGGGAGGTGTCCCAGGTGGCCTGGCCGTCGTAGTGGGTGTGGATGTCGACGAACCCGGGCGTCACGAGCTGGCCGGCGGCGTCGATGGTCTCGGCCGCCTCCGCCTCGATCGCGGGCGCCACCTCGGCGATGACCCCGTCCTTCACCGCCACGTCGGCGGTGCGGGCGGCGGCGCCCGTCCCGTCCACGACGGTCCCACCCTTGACGACCATGTCGAACATGCCAGGAGTCTTTCAGGTGTCGGGGCCGTCGAGGGGCTCGGGCTCGTGGTCGATGCCGGTGGCCGCGTAGCCGTCCATGATGTGCTCCATCCACCAGATCGGGGCGGCGTCGAGCAAGCCCTGCAGGTCGGGGTAGTCCCACCACCGGGTGATGTGGCCGGCGAGGTCGATCTCGTGCACCGAGCAGAAGCGCACGGTGAAGCGCTCACCGGTGGGCCAGTGCCACTCCTCGGCGTGCTCGGTCATCACGGTCTGGTCGTCGGCGACGATGCGGCCCGGGTGGTGGATGATGTCCTCGAGGGGCTCGAGGCCGAGCCGGAGGCGGGCGGCGATCTGGGCGGGCCCCACCGCCACGTCCTCGTCGGGGGTGAAGACGTCGGTGTACTGCCCGTCGGGCGTGAAGTAGGCGCCGACGGCGTCGAAGTCCCGGCGGTACAGGTCCTCCCAGAACCGCTCGATCAGCTCCCGGTTGAGATCAGCAGTGCGCACGAGCGCGAACCGTAACCGCGGCCCACCGGTGCCGTGGCGGCTGTCGGCGAGCGACGTCGAGCGGGGCGCGCACGTGGGAGGCTGCGCAGCGGAGCGGAGCAGCGCCGCGGACGAACCGGATGGCGACGCCGTCCCGACGAAGGAGGGACACAGCAGATGGAGAAGGTGATGTACGTGGTGCGGGACCCGGCGCGGGGGCACGGGGACGGGCTGCGTGACGGCCTGGTCGGCGCCACCGAGCGGTTCGTGGCCGCCGGCGCCCTCGCGGTCACCGTCGACGTGGACGATTCGCAGTCCGACGTGCCGCCGGCGCTGCCCGCGCCCGAGGACGAGCCGACCATCCGGGCGGTCGTGTCGGTCTGGCTCCACAACTACCAGCAGCGGGGCCCGGTCGAGGCCCTCCTCGACGAGCTGGTGCCCGACTACGACGGCTACCTCGTGGTCGAGTCGCTGTACACCGACTACGGCGGCAACGCCCACGCCGCGCCCCGGGACTGGCCCGACGGCGAGCGCTCACCGGGGTTGCTCACCGTGACCTGCCTCGAACAGGCCGCGGACCTCACCTACGAGGCGTGGATCGAGCACTGGCACGGCTACCAGTCGCCGATGTCCGAGGAGATGCAGCCCCGCTCCCGCTACGTGCGCAACGAGGTGGTGCGGCCGCTGACGCCGGACGCCCGGCCCTGGAAGGCGATCGTCGAGGAGGCCTGGCCGAGCGCCGAGCACGTCACCGACCCGTTCCTCTTCTACACGGCGTCGTCGCAGGAGGAGCTGGACGCCAACATCGGGACGATGGTGACGAGCGTCAGCAAGCTCACCGACCTCGGCACCCTCCGGGTCAACACCATGAGCGAGTACCTGCTCAAGAGCCTGCCGCTCCCGGGCTGACCGGCGGGCCGTCGGGCGCGACGGGGGGCACCGCCGCCAACCAGTCGCAGGCGGCGGGGAGGTGGCCCCCGGGCGCGCGGTCGTCCCTCGTGGCCCCGGCCGACCGCAGCGCGTTCGCCAGCGCGTGGGCGACGTCGGGACGGGCGGCCAGCACCCCCAGGGGCACCACCTGCACGCGGATGGTGAACAGCACCGCCCCGGTGCGGGGCAGGCGCCGCAGGGTCTGGCGCTCGCTGCGCAGCCACAGGCGCTCGCCGGCGTTGGTCGCGTCGATGCCCTCCTGCCACGGGGGGTAGGTCGGCACGAAGAGCGTGGGGTGGTCCTGGATCGTCCAGTTGCGCCGCTGGGCGATCCGGTCGTGCGGGAGCCGGTCGAGGTAGCGGTCGACCTTGGCCTGCAGCTCCTCGCGGTAGCGGGGGACGGGGCCGTGGATCGCGGCGGCGGTCCCGCCGATCTTGTCGGCGAGGCGCCAGTGCGAGGGGAAGCACAGCGAGGCGGCGACCAGGCAGACGTCGTCACCCCGCCGGTCCATCACGCACAGGTCTTCCTGCACCAGCCGTCCGGCCTGCTCGAGGGGGTGCGCGTCCTGCGGCCCGGAGGCCGAGGTGGGGGCGAGGTCCGGGCGGTGGTCGGCGAGCCAGCCGGTGACCAGCGCGAGGACCTCGGCGCCGGCGGCCTCGGTGCCCGGCAGGGCCGCGAACACGTCGTCGTGGCGCTCGGCGAGGAGCCGGGCCTTCTCGGCGAGCTCGGCGGGCCGGCGCTCGTCGGGCACGAGCCAGTCCGCCTCGGGGATCGTGCGGAGGCCCATGTGGTGCAGGGGCGGCCCGGGCTGGAGCACCAGCTCGTCGAGCCAGGCGGGTGCGGCGGCGTGCGACACTGGCAGGCCATGACCACCCCGCACGTCCCCGGCGTCACCGTCAACCACGTGGGGCAGTGTGTCAGCGATCTCGACCGTGCCCGCTCGTTCTACGTCGACGTGTTCGGCTTCGCGGTCGTGCGGGAGCTCGCGGTGCCCGACGGGTCGGCCCGCCTGCTCGGCCTCGAGCCCCCGCTCGGGATGACCGCGGTCTACCTCGAGCGCGACGGGTTCATCCTCGAGCTCCTGCACTACGCCGACCGGGAGCTGCCGGCGCCCGACGGCCGCACCATGGACCGCCCGGGGCTGACCCACGTCTCGCTCGGCGTCCCCGACCTGGAGGCCGCGCTCGCCGCGGTGCGCGAGCACGGGGGCGAGGTGCTCGACGACACCCACGTGGGCGTCGCCTGCTTCATCCGCGACCCCGAGGGCCAGCTCGTGGAGCTCCTGGCGGGCTGGACCAAGCCGACCCGCTGAGCGGGCCGCCCGGTCGGGCGGGGATCAGGCGCCGAGGGCCTTCAGGGCCTTGTCGGCGTGGACGTTCATGTTGAGCTCGCTCGTGACGACCTCGACGATGGTCTGGTCCGTGCCGATCACGAAGGTCGCCCGCTTGTTCGGCAGGGGCCCGCGGCGGGACACGCCGAAGGCGTTGGCCACGGTGCGATCGGGATCGGACAGCAGCGGGTAGCCCAGGCCGTGCTTGTCGTCGAACTCCGCCTGCTTGTCGACGGCGTCGGCGCTGATGCCGATGCGCTGGGCCCCGACCGCCTCGAACTCGCCGGCGATGTCGCGGAAGTGGCAGGCCTCGCGGGTGCACCCGGCGGTCATGGCCTGCGGGTAGAAGAACAGCACCACCGGCCCGTTCGCCAGGAGCCCGGTGAGGGTGTGGGTGGTGCCGTGCTGGTCGGAGAGCTCGAAGTCTGGGGCACGCTCGCCCGGTTTCAGCGCCATGGCGCGAGGCTAGGTCGCCGGCACCCCGGCCGGGCCATCCGGTGACCGGCGGTCCACCCCGCCCGCAGGTCGGTGGCGTCCGCCGGGCCCGTGCGTTGACGCCGTCGGTACCCTGGAAGCGATGTCGCGCCGAGCACGGATCCTGGCGATCGCCCTGGTCGGGCTGCTCGTCGTGGGGACCACCATCGCGGTGCGCCTCGGCTCGGGCTCGTCGGTGGAGTCGTCCGCGCTGGCCCAGAGCCTCGCCGACGTGGAACCCACCACCACGGTGCCGCCCACGACCACCACCACGATCGACCCGGCCGAGCAGGGCTTCGTCGCCGCCCACGCCGGGGTCCCCTCGGTGGACCTGTACGCCTCGGCGACCGACCCGAACCCGATCGGTGCCCTGGCGAACCCCACCGCCGAGCAGGTGCCCCTCGCCTTCCTGGTCCGCGACGAGCAGGGGACCCGGTTCAAGGTCGCGATCCCCGAGCGGCCGAACGGTGCCGAGGCCTGGATCGACAAGGCGGACGTGGTCACGAACGCGGTGCCCAACCGCATCGTCGTGGAGGTCGGCGCCCGGCGCCTCACCGTCTACGAGGGCCACAGCGACGAGGCGGTGATGTCCGCCGCCGTCGCGGTCGGCCGGGACAGCACGCCGACGCCGCTCGGCCACTTCTACGTGGACATCTCCGTCGCCCAGAACACCTACACGCCCTGGATCCTGAGCGTGAGCGGCTTCTCCGAGGTGCTCGACAGCTTCGGTGGCGGCCGTGGCCAGATCGCGATCCACGGCTGGAGCGACACGTCGGTGCTCGGCCAGAACGTCAGCAACGGCTGCGTCCGGGTCAGCTTCGACGACCTGTGGCGCCTCCGCGACCTCGCCCCGGTGGGCACGCCGGTCGACATCGTCGCCTGAGCCCACGACCTGCGTCGCGCGGAGGGCCGGTCGAGCACCGGGTGACGGGGCGGATCGTGGCGGAGGACGCGGGTCAGGCCACGGCGCCCGGACCGGTGCCGGGTAGGACGAAGCGGTAGCCCTCCCGGCGCAGGGCCGTGATCACGTACGGGAGGGCGTCGACGGTGGCCTGGCGGTCGCCGCCGCCGTCGTGGAAGAGGATCACCGCACCGGGCTCCACGGACGCGACCAGGTCGGCCACCATCGTGGTGGGCGCGGGCCCGGCGTAGTCGTCGGTGTCGACCGCCCAGCCGAGCGCCCGCAACCCGACCGCGTGGGCCTGCGCCACCACGGCGTCGGTGAACGCGCCGTAGGGGGCGCGGAACAGGACCGGCCGCTCGCCGGTCAGTGCGGCGATCCGGTCGGAGGTCGGGCCGATCTGCGCCGTCAGTTGCTCGGGGGGCGCGCCGTCGAGGTCGAGGTGGCCCACCGTGTGGTCGCAGAGGCGGTGGCCCTCGTCGGCGATCCGGGCCACCAGGTCCGGGTGCACGTCGACCATCTCGCCGACCACGCAGAACACCGCCGGCACGTGGCGACGGCGGAGGATGTCCAGGATCCGCGGGGTCCACTCGGCGTGGGGCCCGTCGTCGAACGAGAGGGTGACCACCCGTCCCGGGATCCGGGCCGCGGGTCGGGGTGGGGTGACGACGGTGGTGCGCACCTCCTCGCCGCTGTCGGCGCCGACGACGGTGTGCCGGGTCCCGTCGGCGCCCGGGCGCCACGCGTAGGTCTCGACCGCGGGCAGGCCGTCGGTCGGGATCGGGTCCGTACGGGTCACGGTGCGCTCCACCCAGTCGCGGCCGTCCCGGGTGAGCAGGACGTCCCCGTCGTGGACGTGGTCGGGTCCGGCGGCGGGGATGCCGTTCCGGAGGACGACGCCGGGGTCGACCGCGCCGGGTACCCGGGTCCCGCTCACCACCGCCCGGAGGTGGCCGTCACGGGGGCGGGCGCCGACCGCCGCCAAGGCGCGCTCGACGGTCGCAGGCTGGCCGATGGTGACCGGCGTGCCGTCGACCACGACCTGGATCCGGACCGGGCCCGAGGGGGCGACGGTCACGCCGAGGACCAGCAGGGCGAGGGGTGCCACGAGCCAGCCGGCCCACGCCCGCCGCTCCACGGCTCAGCGCGGTCCGACCTGCTGGCCGCAGTACGGCCACGGGCCGGCGCCCCGCTCGTCCCAGAGGGCCCGGGCCATGGCGTCCTGCTCGGCGGGCGAGGCCTTGTGGGGGCCGAGGCCGTCGAGCCACGGGTAGTAGCGCGACGCCACGTCGTTCCAGGTCGCCCGCGAGAACTGGTAGGCCCCGAAGTAGCGGCGGTTGGCGCTCTTGGCCTGGTAGTCGTCGCCCGACTCGCACTGGCGCAGCTTCCGCAGCTGGCGGTCGCTCAGGGCGTCGCGGTGCTTGGGCTCCTCGGCGAGGAAGGCGGCGAGCTGGGACGAGGTGCACGCCGACAGCCCGAGGGTGAGGGCGATCAGCAACAGCACGGCCCGCCCGGCGCGCGAGAGCGTCGGTCGCGTCTCGTTCATGGGGTGTCCGTCGGCGGTCCGGTGGGGAGCTTGAGCCGACGGTGCCTCGCTAGGGTCACCCCGGCCGCACGCGACGGCCCGGCGAGAGCGGGAGCGCACCACCATGAGCGAGACGACGACCATCCAGGAGCTGCTGATCGGCGGCGCCCGGCGCCCGGCACGGTCGGGGGCCACGTTCGAGGTCAACGAGCCGGCGACGGGCCGCCCGATGGCGACCGTCGCCCAGGCCGGCACGGCGGACGTGGACGACGCCCTGGCCGTCGCCACCCGGGCCTTCGAGGACGGCCCGTGGCCCCGCATGACGGCGGTGCAGCGCGGCCGGGTCCTGCTGCGGGCCGCCGAGCTGCTGCGCGAGCGCAGCGAGGAGTTCGCCACCGTCGAGGCCCGCAACGCCGGCAAGCCGATCGGGGACGCCCGCTGGGAGGTCGTGGAGGCGGCGGCCGCGACCCTCGAGTACTTCGGTGGGGCTGCGGACAAGGTCAACGGCGACGTGGCGCCGATCAGCGCCCCAGGGCTCGGCGTCGTGCTGCGCGAGCCCGTCGGCGTGTGCGCGCTGATCGTCCCGTGGAACTTCCCGCTCATGATCGCCACCTGGAAGATCGCCCCGGCCCTGGCGTGCGGCAACCCCGTGGTGCTCAAGCCGGCCTCGTACACCCCGCTGTCGGCCCTGATGCTCGGCGAGCTGCTGGTCGAGGCGGGCGTGCCCGAGGAGGCGGTCTCCGTGCTCCCCGGCCCCGGCGGCGAGGTGGGCAACGCCCTCGTGGCCGACCCGCGGGTGGCGAAGATCTCCTTCACCGGGGAGACCGGCACCGGCACGTCCATCCTCCAGGCCTCGGCGCCCAACATCGCCCGGGTGTCGCTCGAGCTCGGCGGGAAGTCAGCCTGCATCGTCTTCGCCGACGCGGACATCGACCGGGCGGTCGACGAGCTCGCCGGCGCGGTGTTCGGCAACGCCGGCCAGGACTGCTGCGCCCGCAGCCGGGTGCTCGTCGAGCGCCCGGCCTACGACCGCTTCGTCGAGGCCTTCGCCCGGCGCACCGAGGCCATCAAGGTGGGGACCCCGCTCGACGAGGCCACCGAGATGGGCCCGCTCATCTCGGAGAAGCAGCGCACCACGGTCACCGGCTACGTCGACTCGGGCCGTTCGGAGGGCGCCACCGTCGTCACCGGTGGCACCCCGCCCGACGACCCCGCGCTGGCGGCCGGCACCTACCTGCGGCCCTGCGTGCTGAGCGGCGTCGACAACGACATGACCGTCGCCCGCGAGGAGATCTTCGGCCCGGTGGCCGCGCTCGTGCCCTTCGACACCGAGGCCGACGCGGTCCGCATCGCCAACGACTCGATCTACGGCCTCTCGGGCTCGCTCTGGACCCGCGACCTCGGTCGGGCCCTGCGGGTCGCCAAGGGTGTGCGCACCGGCGTGCTCTCGGTGAACTCGAACCGCAGCGTGCACCCGCAGATGCCCTTCGGCGGTCACAAGCGCAGTGGCCTCGGCCGCGAGCTGGGCCTGCACGCCATGGCCGCCTACACCGAGGTCAAGAGCATCTACCTCTCGGACCAGTGAGCGCCGGCACGTCGTCGGGCGAGCGGCGGGGGTCGGGTCCCGACGGCGCGCGCACGGCCGACCTGCGCCTGCTCTTCTACAACGCCTTCCTGCTCCGGGCCGGCCGCGTGCCCTGGCCCGGCCGACCGCGCTACGTCCACGCCGCGCCGGCGGTCGACGCCCGGGCCCACGAGCTGGGCCGGCGGCTGGCGGGGCGCTACGACGTGGCCGCCCTCAGCGAGGTCTTCGACCTCGCCGAGCGCCGGGCGGTCGTGTCCGGTTGGCGCCACGCCCGGCCCGGGCGGCGCCACCACCACCGGCTGCGCACGGCGGTCGGCCCACCGCTGCTGCGGCGCGTGCCGCTGCTCAAGACCAGCGGCCTGTTCACGGTGGTCGACGGCCCGGCGCTGACCCGCACCGCGACCCACCTCTACCGGTCGCGTGGCCACCGCTTCCTCGACTCGGACGCCTGGGCGCACAAGGGGGCCCTGCTCGCCCAGGTGGACGTCGGGCTCGAGGCCGACCTCGAGATCTACAGCACCCACCTCATCGCCGGCGGCGACCTGCTCCTGCCCCGCGAGCGCGGCCACCGGTCGGCGGTCGCCGACTTCCGCCAGGCCCAGGCGCACGAGCTGCTCGACTTCGTGCGCCGGACCCACCAGCGGGGCAACGCGGTGCTGCTCGTCGGTGACTTCAACATCGACGCGCTCGACCCGAGCCCCGCCTACGCCGACCTGGCCGCGGCGATGGACGACGCCGGCTACGACGACGTGTGGGCCGCGCACGGCGAGGGGCCCGGCCCCACCTGCGACCTGCGCTCCCTCGCCCCCGGCCGGGCCGCCCCCGACCCCGAAGACCCCGACCTGTGCCTCGACGGCGATCTGGACGGCGAGCCCGCCGGCGGGCGCATCGACCACGCCTGGCTCCGGCGGCCCCGGGAGGGCGACGGCGTGGCCGTCGAGGTGCGGGCCGTCCGACGGGCGGCGTTCCCCCGCGACCCGGGCGCCGAGGGCCACGAGCAGCTGGGCTTCCTCTCCGACCACCTCGGGCTGCACCTCGAGCTCCGCCTGCGCTGACGACCCGGCCCGGGTCGTTCCGGGTCGTCGTCGAGGCGCGTCGTCAGGCGGCGGCGCGGGCGCGGCGGCGGACGAGGGCCAGGCCGGCCGCAGGCACGACGACGGCCGCGGCGATCACCACGAACGGCGCCAGCCAGGGGGCGAAGCGGCCGTCGGGCTCGTCCTCGGGGATCGGCAGGGGGTGCAGCGCCCGGCCGGCGGTCACGGCGGCGTCGGCGTCGACCAGCCCCAGCCCGAGGCGGGGATCGTCCTGCGGGTTCTGCGCGGTGGTCCAGAGGACCGAGCGCACCTCCTCGGCGGAGAGGCCCTCGGCCACGAGCAGGGCGGCGACGCCGGACACCAACGCCGCCGACATCGAGCTGCCGTCCATGGGCTCGTAGCCGTCGGTGCCCGTCGGCCAGCGCGCGGAGGGCCCTTCGGGGGCGGTCGAGACGACGTCGACCCCGGGGGCGGCCAGGGCGCTCGGGTCACCGAAGGTGGTGAAGGGCGCCGGCGCCCCCGACGGCCCGCTGGCGTTGACGACGAGGGCCGGCGTGGTCGGCCGGTAGGCGTCCTCGTCGGTCGCGTCGTTGCCGGCCGCGGTCACGACCACGACGCCGCGGCTCGCGGCGTTGCGCACCGAGCGGCTGAGGGGGCCGTTCTCGAACAGTGCGGGGGCGAGGCCGGCGCCACCGACCGAGAGGTTGATCACGTCGGCCCCGTGGGCGGCGGCCCAGTCGACGCCGTCCGCGAGGGTGCGGGCGGACCCGGCGCCGTCCGCCCGCAGGGCCCGCACGGGCAGGAGGTGGGCCTCGGGGGCCGCTCCGGTGATGCCGATGCCGTTGCCCCCGACCGCCGCGACCAGGCCCGCCACGTGGGTGCCGTGGCCGTTCGGGTCGTCGGGCTCGTCGTCGCCGTCGATCAGGTCGACGCCGGGCAGCAGGTGGTCGACGAGGTCGGGGTGGTCGAGGTCGACGCCGGTGTCCACGACCGCGACGACCGCACCCTCGCCCTGGCTGCGGGTCCACGCCGCCGGGAGGTGGAGCGCGCCCAGGGCGTACTGCTCGTTGCGCAGGGGGTCGGCGGCGCGGCCCGACCGTGCCGCGGCGCCCGCCGTGCCCGAGCCGGGGCCGGTGGTGAGGGCGACCAGCGCGACGGCGAGGACGGCGAGCGCGTGGCGGGCCACCCCCTTCCGTCGGCGGTTGGGCCCGCCGGCTGAATCAGGCGGCTTCGCGGTGGGCGGGGGCGACGACGGGGGCGGCGGCCTCGGCGGGCTCGTCGTCACGGAGGCGGTCGAGCGTGCGCTCCCAGGCGAGGGTGCGCGAGAGCCAGGCCTGCGCCTCACGGCGTGCGTCCTCGGCGGACTTCGTGATCTCGTTCACAAGGTCCAAGGTACCCAGTAGAACGTGTTCTAGCCATCGTGGGGCCCTGTGATCCTTGTCACAGCAACGACCATGACGGGGCGGTGCGAAGCGGGTCCGGCGGATGGTGGGACCGGTCGACGCGAAGCAGCCCCGGCCGGACGCCGGGGCTGCTGCACTCCGTGGCTGATCGTGGGTCCGTCCGGACCCGCCACCCCCGCCGGGGCGATCGGGGACCGCAGACGATCAGGCGGCGTCGCCGCCCACCAGGTGGTGGGTGGTGAGCTGCGACGTGACCCACCGCACCTCACCGGACTCCGAGACCTGCAGGCGCCGGTCCTGCAGGAGTGCCCCCCGCGCGATCAGCGTGGAGACTCGAGGCACCATCTCATCGGCGACGTGCTTGTCGCCGAGTACGAGGTGCGTTCCCTCCTCTGTCCGCATGTTCTCCATGACTGCGAAACGGCCCGTGCGGGCGGGTGCTGAAGGCCATTGGGTCGGGTGACTCAGGCAAATGATCCGTACGACCCATCGATCGTGTCCGCCTGCGCACGACGTCGTCGCACGCCCCGTCGCCGCAGGTGTTCACCCACGCGCCAACCGCCCGTCGACGGGGCCTCGGACGCCGGTCAGACCGGCTCCGTACCGTCGGCGGCATGGACTCCACCGATGCGATCAGCACCCGTCAACGCCTCGTCGTCGTGGCCCTCGCCGTGGCGGTCACGGTGCTGGCCATGCTGCGCCCGACGCCGGACCTCTCGGCCCACACCGATGGCGTGAACACCGTGCCGAGCGGCGCGAGCGCGCTGGCCTCGGGGCGCTGATCCCCGGCGTCAGGCGCCGCGCTGGCGTCGCTTGCGGCGCAGGGCCCAGCTCAGGGCGAAGACGAGGGCGGTGAGGGCCACGCCGGCCCCGACCTTCTTGGCCGGCAGGCGCCGTGCGCTGCCGCCGACCTGCGCCGGCGCCGGGCTGGCGTCGGCCACCACGGCCGGGCTCGGCGCCGGCTCGGGCTCGGGGGTGGGCTCGGGCTCGGGGGTGGGCTCCGGCTCGGGGGTGGGCCCCGGCTCCGGCTCCGGCGCCTCGTCGGCCACGTCGAGCAGGTCGTCGACGGGGGCGGGCTCGTCGTCGGCGGGCTTGGGGCGGGAGTGGCCCCGCTGGGGGTCGTAGGTGGCCATCAGGCGTCCTTGGGGGAGAGGTCGGGCACGACCTGGGCGAGCAGCGCGGTGAACTCGGCCGCCGCGATCTCGGCGCCGGCGCGCTGGCCGAGGGCGTGCAGGGGCAGGGACTGGGCCGACGCCTCGGCGATGGCCGCCCGCAGGTGGATGGGGCCGACCACGAGGTCCTCGTAGCTGGCCACCAGCTGCTCGTGCCAGTAGCGGGCGTCGCGGGTGCGGCCCAGGCGGTTCACCACCACGCCGGCGGTGACGAGCTCGGTGCGCTGCCGGTCACGGACCCGCTCGATGGTGCGCAGCATCTGGGCCACGCCGTCGGAGGCCCAGGCCGCCGGCTCGCTCACCACGACCACGCGGTCGGCGGCGACCAGGCCGTTGACGGTGAGCAGCCCGAGCGAGGGCGGGCAGTCGATCACCACGAGGTCGTGGCCCACACCCTTCAGTGCGGTGCGGAGTCGGTCCTGGGCGCCGACCGCGTCGGTGGCGAGCTGCACCTCGCGCCCGGCGAGCGCCGGGGTGCTCGGGGCGACCTCGGGCACCGTGCCGGCGTCGGCCGCCGGCCACGCCGCGGGGACCACGACCGCCTCGATCGCGCCCGGCTGGTCGGCGGCGAGGGCGTCGTCGACCGTGTGGGTGGCCTCCCAGATGCCGAGGCCCGTGGTGGCGTTGGCCTGGGGGTCGAGGTCGACCACGAGCACCCGGTGGCCCGCCGCGGCCGCGGCCGCGGCCAGGCCCAGGGCCACGGTGGTCTTGCCCACCCCGCCCTTCTGGTTGGCGACGGCGACGACGGGCATCGACACAACGCTACCGCCCGGGGTCCGCGGAGCCGGTGACCCGGCAGGTGCCATGATCACGGCGATGCGGGGGCTCGTCGCGGTCGGGTTGGCGCTGGCCCTGCTCGGCGCGGCCTGCAGCAGCGACGGCGGTGGCCGTGGCGGGGAGGCGACGGCCGACGACGGCCCTGACGCTGCGCCGGAGGCCGCCTGCGACTGGCCGATGTGGGGCCGGTCCCCGAGCCGGACCTTCGCCTACCCGGCGGACTGCGACACCGCGCTGGCGCCCGAGACCGTGGGCGACCTCGCGGAGGCGTGGTTTTTCAACACCGAGGACGTCGTCACCGCCACCCCGGCCGTCGTGGGCGACACGGTGTACGTGGGGGACTGGACCGGCCGCTTCTACGCCCTCGACCGCGACGACGGCTCGGTGCGGTGGACCTTCGACGCCCCGCCGCACGAGGTGGTCTACGCCGGCCAGATCGTCTCGAGCGCGGCGGTGGCCGACGTCGACGGCGCGCGCATCGTCTACTTCGGGGGCGGCAAGACGCTCTACGCCCTCGACGCGACCACGGGCGAGGAGCGCTGGCGCCACGAGCTGAACCCCGACGGCCCCGACGACGACCCCACCGAGATCGAGACGTCGCCGCTCCTGGCCACGGGGTCGGACGGCCGGCTGCTCGCGCTCGTCGGCTACGACGTGCACAACGCCCCCACCGCCCGGGCCGGCGTGGTGGCCCTCGACGCCGCCACCGGCGAGGAGGCCTGGACCTTCGACCCCGACGCCGGCCGCGAGCCGTCGGGCTGTGCCGACGTGTGGTCGTCGCCGTCGGCGGACGAGGAGCGGGGGCTGGTCTTCTACAGTGACAT
>WBZL01000595.1_pt1 | contig 40492 bp, 43 predicted proteins | sample 5204291 | NCBI WGS metagenome assembly WBZL01 (sample SAMN12344345, study PRJNA552823) | activated sludge metagenome | biome: Activated sludge suspended growth; feature: Nitrification reactor; material: Wastewater; isolation source: activated sludge from nitrification reactor of wastewater... | reverse complement strand
TTCTCAGAAAATCCGCCTCGCCGCACCCCTATGCGGCAAGCCGCCCGCTATCCATCGAGACCGTCGAGGTGCCTCCGCCAGCAACAGGGGAGGTCATCGTCCATTCTGACCAGGGCAGCCAGTAGCCATGACGGGCTGTCTTTCCTGAAGACCCGCAACCTGGTTGCCAGCATGAACCGGCACGGAAACTGCCACGACGACGCCGTAGCGGAAAGCTTCTTTCAACTGCTCAAGCGCGAGCGGATTCGTCGGCGCATCTATGCTGACCGTGAAGAGGCAAGGCGGGATGTCTTCGACTACATTGAGCTGTTCTGCAATCTGAAACGCCGTCACTCTTATGCAGACGGCCTTTCTCCGGTACAGTTCGAACAGCAGTATTTTCAGCGGTTCGAAAGTGTCTACTGAAGCCGGAGCGATTCAAATCGGTATGGACTGGCTTGCAACAACTCGAGAGGCATTTCTGCTTCTACTATCAGGCGATGCCGATCTTTGGCAGGTCATCGCTATTTCGCTGAGAGTGTCGATTCTCGCTATGTTGATTGCGGCTCCCCCGGCTATTGCAATTGGTTATCTATTGGCGACTGTATCGTTTCCCGGTCGCAGGTTGCTGATAGTCATCACACAGGGCCTGCTCGCATCGCCAACCGTTGTCGTTGGCTTGATCCTTTACCTTTTGCTCTCACGCCAGGGAATCTTTGGTTCGTTAAAACTGCTATTCACACAGGAGGCGATGATCATCGGTCAGGTTCTGATTGCATTGCCGGTGTTGGTGGCATTCACCCTTTCTGCCGTGCAAGGTGCGGATCCACGGGCCAGGGAAACCGCACTCAGTCTTGGAGCTTCACGGTTGAGGTCGGCATGGACCACCCTGCTGGAGGTTCGCTTTGGCGTCATGGCGGCGGTGTTCAACGCATTTGGCCGTATTGTTTCGGAAATCGGGTGCTCCCTGATGGTTGGCGGAAACATTGCCGGCGTGACGCGCAATATCCCCACGGCGATCGCACTGGAGACGAGCAAGGGAGAGTTTGCACAGGGTATTGCCCTTGGATTCGTGCTCCTGATAGTTGCGCTCACTGTCAATTTCGGCTTGGCATTCGCCCAAGGTGAAGGAGGGATGAAGTGAGCGGATCCATGCTTGAGGTTGAAGGGATTCGCAAGTCGTTTGGCACGCGCTGCATTCTCGATGTCTCCAGGCTGGAACTATTGGCCGGAGAAAGCTATGTCCTGACCGGTGAGAACGGTTCCGGAAAGACAACCTTATTGCGGGTCTTGGCAGGCTTGGAAAGTGCTGATGTTGAAGCCTGCAACTTCAATGGCAGGCCCGTTGATCTTGAAGATTATCCGGGATGGTTAAGGCATGAACTTATCTATGTTCACCAGCATCCTTACCTGTTCAGGGGCAGTATTGTCGATAACATTAATTACGGCCTGAAAGCCCGTGGTATGCCTAAATTATCTGCTGAGCCGCTGATACGGGAGGCTATCGCCTGGGCCGGTGTCGGCGATCTACTGAACGTGCCGCCACACAGGCTGTCAGGAGGCGAGAAACAACGGGTGGCTTTGGCGCGCGCACGCGTACTCAATCCTCGTCTATTCCTTTTGGATGAGCCTACGGCGAATTTGGATGCTGAAGCGCGCCAGCAAATCATTAGACTCATCAGAGGCTTGTGTGATGCGAACAACACCGTCGTGCTTGCCTGTCATGATCGTGAAATTATCGAGCTTCCTCATATGCATCGCTTGCACATGGAAAATGGGGCTATAAGAACCCTGAACGGTGGAACAGCGGTCGTGTGAAATGAGAGCGCCTGCGGCACTGGTCTTACTAATGATGAGTACTTCATTGATGGCAGATGTCTTTGTCCGGGATGACATCGTAACGAATCCTACCCCCATCGGATTTACGGTGTGTCATGACAATGGATGTTCCAGTTTGGGTCATGTGAGCCTTACGCCGGATCAATGGCAGGCGTTGCGTGGCCTCTTTCATCCCTTGGCGCGCAATGCAGCAGAAGAGCGCGAAATACTTCGGCAGGCCATAGCTCTTATGGAAAAGATCGTAGGTGTCGCCACCGGTACCAGCAGTGACAAGGGGGGCACATTCAACGGAGGGGATGGGCAGATGGACTGTATAGACGAATCCATCAATACCACCCTGTACCTGACGATGTTTCAGAACTTCGGGTTGATGCGTGAGCATAAAGTCGAGGATCGGGCTACTCGTGGCTGGTTTATAGGAGGTTGGCCACATACGACTGCCGTGATTTCCGAAACAGCGGTGTTGCGTGAAGGAGGATCACGCCAACTTTGGGCAGTCGATTCATGGTTTCTGGACAATGGCGAACCTCCATTCATTCTTCCATTGGAAAAATGGAAATCGGGATGGCAGCCGGGTAGCCAACCGTAGCGGCCTGAGCCAGTATCAATCCGGTAAAATATCAAGCCTTCGATAACCCAATTACGACGGATGAAGACCACTTTTCTGGATTTCGAGCAACCTATCGCCGAGTTGGAGGCGAAAATCGAGGAACTGCGCTATGTGCAGGACGACTCGGCGGTCGATATTTCCGAGGAGATCAGCCGCCTTGAAGCCAAGAGCCAATCGCTGACGAAAGACATCTATGCCAAGCTGACGCCATGGCAGATTGCCCAGGTGGCACGGCATCCTCAGCGGCCATATACTTTGGACTATATTCAGCATATCTTTACCGATTTCGAAGAATTGCACGGTGACCGTGCATTTGCCGACGACCATGCCATTGTCGGGGGACTTGCGCGATTTAACGGCCAATCCGTGATGGTGATTGGCCATCAGAAAGGGCGCGACACCAAGGAAAAAATTCAACGCAATTTTGGCATGCCCCGCCCTGAAGGCTACCGCAAGGCCTTGCGGCTGATGCGTCTGGCGGAGAAATTCGGCATACCAGTGATTACCTTTGTCGACACGCCGGGCGCCTATCCCGGGATCGATGCAGAAGAGCGCGGACAGTCGGAGGCCATCGGGCGAAATCTGTACGTCATGGCAGAGTTGAAAGTACCGCTTATTTGCACGGTGATTGGCGAGGGAGGTTCGGGCGGTGCACTTGCAATCGCAGTAGGGGATGCTGTCATGATGCTGCAATACGCCACCTATTCGGTTATTTCGCCTGAAGGTTGTGCATCCATCCTCTGGAAGAGCGCCGACAAGGCCCCTGAAGCCGCCGAGACGATGGCCATTACTGCCGCGCGACTGAAAACGCTAGGTTTGGTGGATCGCGTTATCAACGAGCCATTGGGTGGTGCCCACCGGGATCACCGGAGCATGGCGCAGACGCTGAAAAAGGCACTGCAGGATGCCTTGCGCCAAGTGTCGGATATTTCCCCCATTGAGCTTGTCGAGCAGCGTTTTGAGCGCGTGCTGGGTTATGGCAAGTACAAGGAACAGCAGCCTTCCCGGTGAATTGCTCGCTCGGACCTCCGACTGTCTGGGTCGGCATGCGCGCCGCGGCGAGCGACTGGTGGCCGCCCTTTCAGGCGGTGCCGATTCTGTTCTTCTGCTGCATATTCTGCACAAACTGTCGGAACCGCACGGCGTCCATATAGCCGCACTGCATGTCAATCATGGCCTTAGTCCAAATGCAGATCGCTGGCAGACGTTTTGCGAGCGATTATGCGAGGCATGGGATATCCGGCTGGAAGTGCGCCGGGTGGCTGTGGAGTCCAGTGGAGAAGGTCTCGAAGCAGCGGCACGTCGCGCCCGTTATGAAATCTTTGGCGAGGTAAGCGCAGAATGGTTGGTGCTGGCCCATAACCGTGACGACCAAGCCGAGACCCTACTGCTCAACCTTTTGCGCGGAGCCGGTGTGAGTGGCGCCGCAGCCATGCCGGTGGCACGTGTATTTCCCGGCCGTCCCGGACTCGGGATTCTGCGCCCCCTTCTTGAAACGGCGCGCGGTGACATAGAGGCATGCGCCTGCATGGCTGGCTTGTCGTGGGTCGATGATGAAAGCAATGCCGATATCCGGCATTCCCGCAATTTTTTGCGGCACCGAATTATTCCTATGATGCGTGATCGGTTTCCGGGTTGCGATACCGTGCTGGCGCGGGCTGCCTCTCTTTTTTCTGAGAGCGAGAATTTGCTTCAGGAATTGGCCAGGATCGATGCCGGGAAGGCCATGCGTGAAGGCCGTATCATTTCAACTCAGTTGGCGGAAATGGAGGATCATCGCGCCCGGAATCTTGTGCGGTATGTCTTGCGGCGTGAGGGTGTCACTCTTCCGGAGAATGCGCGCCTGCACGAGATCGTGAGGCAGGTGTGTCATGCTCTGCCCGACCGTCACTTAACTTTTGATCTCGGCGAAAGAGTGCTGCATCGTTTCCGTGGTGAAGTCTGGCTGGTTCCACATGGCGAAGCGGGTTTAGACTTGGAATGGCAGGGAGAGGATGTATTGAAATGGGGCAGCACCATGCTGCGTTTCAAGGAGACAACGGGTGAAGGCGTCAGTAGGAAAAAACTTGCCCGGGGCTGCGTACGGATCTCCACCAGAAAGGGCGGAGAGCGTTTCAGGCCGGATAACGGACGACCTCGCAGGGCACTGAAGAAACTGCTGCAGGAGCACGCAATTCCGCCTTGGGAAAGAAGGAATTTGCCATTGTTGTGGTGTGGCGATGATCTGGTATGGGTGCCCGGCATTGGGGTCGATAGTTCCTGGCGTTGTGCGCCAACCGAGCCTGGGATTCTTCCGGAATATCAGACGGGCTTATTTACGACTTGAAAGCAGTTGTGCCAGTTCAACGGCCGACTTGACACCCATCTTCTCGAAGATGCGCGCCCGGTGAACCTCTACAGTACGCATGGCGATCTCCAATTCGTCGGCAATCACTTTGTTGTACTTGCCCTCAAGTATGCGTTCCATCACCTCCAGTTCCCTCGGGGTAATCTGTGCCAGGCGCGAAGCCAGCGTGGCCTGTCCCTTGTGCCTCTCATGAAGCGAAGCGTCATACGCCAGCGCCTGGATGACGCGATCCACCATTTCATTGTCATTGAAAGGCTTTTCGACAAAATCGAAAGCCCCTTTTTTTACCGCTGCTACGGCTAGGGGGATGTCACCGTGTCCGCTGAGAAAAATTACTGGTAACTGGGAGCCGCGTTCAGTCAGGAGCCCGAACAATTCCGGCCCGCTCATGTTGTCCATGCGGACGTCCAGAACCAGGCAACCGCGCATGTTCTCCTGCCAGTCAGCTAGAAAAGCCTCTGCAGAAGGCCAAGCGCGGCATGCAACCTGACGCGATTTGAAGAGCCAGGTCAGCGCATCGCGGATGGCTTCGTCGTCGTCGATGATGAAGGCGGTCCCGATCATGCCCCCTCCAGCGGGAGCGTGAAGCGGAAGATCGTTCCACCCCCAGTATTGTCGTCGACCCACATGCGACCTTTGTGGAATTCAATGATGGAGCGGCAGATGTTCAGCCCCATGCCCATACCTTCAGGCTTGGTCGTGTAGAAAGGTTCAAAAAGGTGCTCGATAGCCTCCTGCGAGATACCGCTACCGTGGTCGGCGACGCTGACCTGCAAGCAGTTCTCGACAAGCGCGGTGCTGACGACGAGTTGCCTGCGCCAGACCTCGGTAGCCTGCATCGCCTCAATGCCGTTACGCATCAGATTGAGAAGAATCTGCCCGAGCATAACAGTGTCGGCCTGGATGCGCGGCAGATTGTCGGTAAGATCTGATACGATTTCCATGCCGCGCTTGCGCGCATCGGGTTCAATGAGCCCGATGGCATCCAGGACGATCTCATTGATGTCGCAGTTTGTCCGTTGTGGCTCGCTGCGGCGCACGAAATCGTAGATGCGGCGGATTACGTGACCTGCTCGCTGTGCCTGGCTGGCGAGCTTGCCGAGCGCATCGCGCAGTTCCTCCTGCGGCAGGTTTCCGGCATCGAGCCGGTTCAGGCAGCCGGTTGTGTAGCTGGCAATTGCGGAAAGTGGCTGGTTGAGTTCGTGGGCGAGAGAGGATGCCATCTCGCCCATGGTGACCAGGCGCGCTGTGAATTGCAATTTTTCCTGCTGCTGCCGGGCCAGCTCCGCGGCATGCTTGCGTTCCGTGATGTCGAGCACGGAACCCATCCAGCCGGTATGTCGGCCATTGGCATCTATAAGCGGTGCCTCGTAAATGAGGGCGTCGAATCTTTCTCCATTCTTGCGCTGCAGTCTGACCTCGACGCCCTCGCTGGGTGCCTGCCCGGCCATCGCCTTCCGATGAACAGCCAGCATCGTCTCATGCTCTTCCGGCGCCCAATAAGGCATCGGGGGGATGAGGCCTATCAATTCGGCTGTACTGTAGCCTGTCATGCGACAAAAGGCCGGGTTAACGTAAATGATCTTCCCCTGAAGGTCGCGCGCGCGAAGTCCCGTGAACAGTGAATCTTCCATGGCCTTGCGGAAGGCGTATTCGTTGGAGAGCGCCAACTCGGCGTTGAGGCGCTTTTGCATGTGCTGGCGCTGCGCCCACAGGCTGGCCAGGACCCCGGCTCCCAAGCCGACGATAACCAGGGCGAGCAGGTAGCGCAACAGGCTGGTCTCGGCCTTGTAGGCCGTGGAGACGAGTACAAGTCCGTAGCCCGGTGGGTCGAATGGAATGCTGTGACTGAGCGTTTCCTCGCCGGCCACAACATTCGATTTCGAGCCAAGCATGACACCATCCGTATCTGTCACGGTTAGGCGGTATTTCTGAGCAAACCACCAAGGCACTTGCTCGGCCAGTAGCGTCTTGACCGAGTAGGCGGCAACGATCGATCCAAGATGCTGCCCATCGCGGAAATGGGGCACGATGATGTCGAACCGCCATTCGCCTCCGCTGGAGTAGTTGGCGCTGAATACCGGATTTCCTGTCGAGCGCGCCAGTCGGAATGCTTGCTGGGATGGCTCCGGCCGCAATCCTTCCCCAGCTATGGCTTCCCCGATCGGTCCGGGACCGCCCCGCATCGTCGTGCCCCCTTCGTCGAGGATGAATACCTGGGTAATGCCAGGGTTGTTGAGCAGCAGGCTCTTGATGCGGGGTTCGAAACGCCTGTCAGGGATGTCCCCACTGAAATAATCCTGGCCGAGCTGCTGCAATTGTTCCTGGCTGCGAGAAAGCTGAAAGCGCAGGTTCTGTTCCACCCAAAGTGTATCGCTGATCAGGCCGGTATGCTGTTCATCCAGTTCCTGGCGGTGCAGCAGCCAGAGCAGGGATGCGACCGCCAGCACGAACAGCCCAACCGCAATACGCGGCGCGGTCCAGTACCAGGTTTGTACGTTCGGCAGACGCGGTGTCGCGGTATCCATGCAGGGAAACAAACGAAGAAACGAGGTTTTCCGTTCCCCATGTTACATCATGGCAGAGCAGCAGCAGCGGGGTTGCGGATAACCACAATTGCTGCAGGTTGCACTTTCTCCCAAAATCCGCCACGCTATTTACCGTAGACCCAGTTGGCCATATTCAACGAAACAACGAAGCGAAGGAGGAGACCATGAAAATTAATTCCCTGCTATTAGGCGCCATAGTGCTGGTGTTCTCTGCAACCGCGGCAGCCCAGCAGCCGATTGTCATCAAGTTCAGCCATGTCGTCGCTGCCGACACGCCCAAGGGCAAGGCGTCGGAGTTCTTCGCCAAAAGAGCGGGCGAGCTGACCAAGGGCAAGGTAAAGGTCGAAGTCTATGCCAACTCGACGCTGTACAAGGACAAGGAGGAAATGGAAGCGCTGCAACTCGGCGCCGTGCAGATGCTGGCGCCTTCCCTGGCCAAGTTTGCCCCGCTGGGCGTCAAGGAATTCGAACTGTTTGATCTGCCCTACCTGTTCGACGACTACAAGGAGTTGCATGCCGTGACCACGGGTCCGGTAGGCAAGGCCCTGCTGCAGAAGCTCGAAACCCGGGGCCTGGTTGGACTGGCTTATTGGGATAACGGCTTCAAGGTGATGAGCGCCAACAAGCCAATCAGGGTTCCGGACGACTACAAGGGCCTGAAGATGCGAATTCAGTCATCCAATGTGCTCGATGCCCAGATGCGCGCGATAGGAGCGATTCCCCAGAAGATGGCGTTCTCCGAGGTGTATCAGGCATTGCAAACCGGTGTCGTCGATGGCACCGAAAATCCGCCGTCGAATCTCTATACACAAAAAATGCATGAGGTGCAGAAGTACGTGGCGCTTACCAACCACGGCTATCTCGGCTATGCCGTCATCACCAACAAGAAATTCTGGGATGGCCTGCCGGCGGACGTGAGGACGGCTCTGGATGCGGCGATGGCGGAAGCCACCAAGTACGCGAACTCGATCGCCAAGGATGACAACGACAAGGCCATGGAAGAAGTTCGCAAGTCGGGGAAAAGCGAGATTCTGGTGCCGACTGCCGAGCAGAAGATCGCCATGAAGAAGGCCATGGTCAAGGTGCACCAGCAAATGGCCGATCGCATTGGCAAGGAGAACATCGACACGATCTACAAGGCAACCGGGTTCGATCCATCCAAGCTCTGATTGCATAGATCGACTGTGGGGGCTGCGGCCCCCACAGTTATTTTCAGAGGCAAAAGCCATGAAATATCTTGATCACCTGGAGGAATGGATCATCACCTTCCTCATCGGCGCGGCAACGCTTCTCATCTTTGTATCGGTCATGCATCGCTATGCGGCAGGTGTGTCCATACCAGGCGTTCAGGATTGGCTGATTGGTTTGAACCTGAGTTGGGCGCAGGAACTGTGCATCATCATGTTCGTCTGGATGGCGAAGTTTGGCGCCGCATATGGCGTGCGCACCGGCATCCACGTTGGCGTCGATGTGCTGATCAATAGCCTGTCTAGCCGTATGAGGGCCAAATTCATCGTCTTCGGCCTGATGGCCGGAGCGTTATTCACCGGTATCGTCGGCACCCTTGGAGCGCATTTCGTCTGGGAAAACGGCGCCCACTACGCGATCTTCAGCACGCTGGGGATCGCGGTCAAGGACATGTACCCCGGGCCGACGACCCCCGATCTTGAGTGGCCGACGTGGATCGTCTATTCGGCCATTCCGTTGGGCTCCTACCTGATGTGCTTCCGTTTCCTCCAGGTAACGGGGAGCTTTATCCGTACCGGCGAGCTGCCGCATCACGATCATGGGCATGTCGACGGCATTGAAGACGATCTGGTGCCGGTGGATGTCAACCCCTACAGCATGGACGACGATCTCCACATGCATGATTTGAAGTACGAACAGCGCCATCCCGAGCGGAAAGTCAGCGATGGCGGGACGGCGGATGACCAGGGAGAACGCAAATGAGCGCCCTAATTATATTTGCGTTGCTTACGTTCCTGATGCTGTCGGGGATGCCGGTATCCATCTCGTTGGGCCTGACGGTGCTGACCTTCCTGTTTGCCTTTTCCCAAGTACCCTTGGAGGCCGTCGCACTCAAGCTGTTCACCGGTATTGAAAAGTTCGAGATCATGGCCATTCCGTTCTTCATCCTCGCCGGGAATTTCCTGACTCATGGCGGCGTGGCGAAGCGCATGATCTACTTCGCTACTTCGATGGTTGGCCATCTGCGTGGCGGCCTGGGGCTCAGTTCGGTGTTTGCCTGCGCCCTGTTTGCCGCCGTGTCAGGTTCCTCGCCGGCAACCGTGGTGGCGATCGGCTCAATTCTCCTGCCGGCCATGGTCAAGGCGGGCTACCCGAAGAAGTTCGGTGTCGGCGTCATCGCATCGTCCGGAGGACTGGGAATCCTGATCCCGCCTTCGATCGTGATGGTGATGTATGCCGTGTCCACCAACAGTTCGATTGGTGCGCTGTTCATGGCGGGCGTGATTCCAGGTTTGATGCTGGCGTTCTTCCTTGGCTTCACGACCTGGTATGTGGCAAAGAAAGGTAACTACCCGAGAGAGCAGCCTCGCTCATGGAGCGAACGCTGGGATTCCTTTCGCAAGGCAATTTGGGGCCTGCTACTGATAGTGGTGGTGATGGGCGGAATTTACAGCGGCTTGTTTACGCCAACCGAGGCAGCGGCGATGAGCGCGGTGTATGCTTTCTTCATCGCGGTGTTCGTCTACAAGGACCTGGGGATGAAGGATGTCCCCCGCGTCCTGCTCAACTCGGCGAACATGAGCGCGATGCTGCTGTATATCATCACAAATGCAGTGCTGTTTTCCTTCATCCTCACCAACGAGCAGATTCCGCAGGGCATAGCCGACTGGCTGACGCATTCTGGCGTCGGCTTGATCGGCTTCCTGATCGCTGTGAACATCCTGCTGCTGGTCATGGGCAGTTTCATGGAGCCCTCTTCTATCATCCTGATAACGGCACCGATCCTGTTCCCCATCGCCACGAAATTGGGCATTGACCCCATCCATTTCGGTGTGATGATCACGGTTAACATGGAAATCGGCATGATTACGCCCCCTGTGGGTCTGAATCTGTATGTCGCCAGCGGGGTGGCCAAGATGGGCCTGACAGACTGCTCCAAGGCAGTTTGGCCATGGTTGATGACCATGCTGGTGTTCCTGATGGTGATTACCTATGTGCCGGCTGTTTCGACCTGGCTGCCGAAGACGTTGGGCATGATGTAGTGCAAGCCCGATGCAAGAGAAGCCCGGCCCAGGCCGGGCTTTTTTCTGAGGGGTATCTATACCATGATAAGCTCACCTTCCTCATCATTGCCGTAAAGACATGTTCGAAGCCGCACTGACCGGCGGGTTCTGGATTTCGGTGCTGCAAATCATTGCCATCGACATTCTGCTCGGTGGTGACAATGCCATCGTGATCGCATTGGCCTGCCGGCGCCTGCCTGAGAAGCAGCGTCGCCAGGGCATTTTCTGGGGCGTGGTCGGTGCCATCGGTCTGCGCGTGCTATTGATCTTCTTCGCCCTGCAACTGCTGGCCATCCCGTTTCTGAAAATCGTTGGCGGCGCCCTGTTGCTATGGATCGGGGTCAAGCTGTTGCAACCGGAAAGCGAAGGTGAGCATGGCCAGATCGATGGCAGCACCCACTTGTTCGGAGCAATCCGAACCATCATCATCGCCGATGCGGTAATGAGCCTGGACAACGTTATCGCCGTGGCTGCTGCTGCCAAGGGAGATTTAACCCTGGTTATTTTCGGCATTCTTGTCAGCATTCCTATTGTCGTCTGGGGAAGCAAATTCGTGCTCAAACTGATGGACCGTCTGCCAATCGTGATTACGCTCGGAGGCGCATTACTGGGATGGATCGCAGGCGCCATGTTGCTGGGCGATGCAGTCGTGAAACCGTATATCGAAGGGTGGCCCGGATGGCTGCATTACGCGGCATCGATCCTCGGTGCGTTGCTGGTGGTGGCCACGGGTACCTGGATTGCCCGGCGTGGAGCGCGGTCGAAGCCGATCGTGGAAGTGGCGTCGAATGTCATGCAGGGGGAGACGCATAATGACTCGCAAGGATAAGCAGGTGAAAGTACAGAAAGTCCTGGTGCCGATTGACGGTTCGGCCTACACGGACCGCGTCATCGATCACCTGATCCGGCACCATGAAACGGAGGGGCCGATGGAACTGCACCTGATCAACGTGCAAATCCCGGTCGAATCGGGCCACGCGCGCATGTTCGTGGCGACCGGGGACATCGACGCTTACCACCGGGAAGAGGGTATGCAAGCGCTGAAGTCAGCCAGGGCCAGGCTCGATGCGGCTGGCGTGAAATACAACTGGCATGTGGTGGTGGGGCACATTGCCGACACCATCATCCAGTATGCGAATGAGCATGCCGTCGATCGTATTGTCATGGGAACGCATGGCCGATCGGCCCTGACCCACCTTTTGCTCGGCTCTGTCGCCAGCGACGTGTCACGTTCAGCGAGGATTCCTGTCACGCTAGTCAAATAGCCCCGTTTTTTGAGCGAAGCAACACCTAGGCTGCCTTGAATGGAACCGGGCCCGGCTCAAAGGCTGAGCGCAATTCAGGGCAAAGCGGGACAGTCAGTTTTTTTCCTGTTAAAATAACACGTTAAATGAACCCACCCCAACCAACCCTTTGATTTTTGGAGTCATTAGATGGCTGTTGAGCGTACTTTGTCGATCATCAAACCCGATGCCGTTGCCAAGAACTTGATCGGGAAGATCTACTCCCGTTTTGAAACCAATGGCCTGACGGTCGTTGCGGCAAAAATGAAACACCTGTCGCGCCAGGAGGCCGAGGGTTTCTATGCTGTACACCGCGAGCGCCCCTTCTTCAAGGATCTGGTCGAGTTCATGATTTCCGGCCCGGTGATGATCCAGGTGCTGCAGGGCGAGGGCGCCATTGCCAAGAACCGGGACTTGATGGGCGCCACAGACCCGAAAAAGGCAGCAGCGGGAACCATCCGCGCGGATTTTGCCCAAAGCATTGACGCCAATGCGGTGCATGGCTCCGATGCACCCGAAACGGCCGCCGTGGAAATCGCCTATTTCTTCCCGACGATGGACGTCTATTCGCGCTAGATGAAGCAGAACCTGCTCGACTTCGATGCCGCCGGCCTGACTGCCTGGTTCTCCGGGATGGGCGAGAAGCCCTTCCGTGCCAAGCAGGTGCTACGCTGGCTGCACCAGTTCGGGGAGGACGACTTCGCGCGCATGAGCGATGTCGCCAAGAGCCTGCGCACCCGTCTCGCCGAACGGGCGGAGGTGCGCTTGCCGAGTGTGCTGCGCGACGCGACCGCAGCGGATGGAACGCGCAAGTGGCTGCTCGATGTCGGCCATGGCAATGCCGTGGAATGCGTTTTCATTCCGGAAGAGAATCGGGGCACGTTGTGCATCTCCACCCAGGCGGGTTGCGCCCTCGACTGCGCATTCTGCTCGACTGGCAAGCAGGGCTTCAATCGCAATCTGACGACGGGCGAGATCATCGGCCAGTTATGGTTGGCCAAAAAGGCGCTCGGTGACTTCCGCGATTCCGGCAATGGAGAAGCCGGCCGCCGTACCGCGGAGACTGACTTTGCTGCGGATCGGATCATCAGCAATGTTGTCCTGATGGGCATGGGTGAGCCCCTGGCCAATTTCGAGAATGTCGTCACCGCCTTGCACCTGATGCTCGACGACAATGCCTATGGCTTGTCGCGAAGGCGCGTGACGGTTTCGACCTCGGGCATCCTGCCGGCCATGGATCGATTGCGCGATGAATGCCCAGTGGCGCTGGCAGTTTCGCTGCATGCGCCGAGCGATGTGCTGCGTGACAGACTCGTGCCGATCAATCGGAAGTACCCTTTGGCCGAACTGCTGGCGACCTGCAAGCACTACTTGGAAAAGGCGCCGCGTGATTTCATCACTTTCGAGTATGTGATGCTGGACGGCGTGAATGATTCAGAAGAGCATGCCCGCGACCTGATCCGGCTCGTGCGGGACGTGCCTTGCAAATTCAATCTCATTCCCTTCAACCCCTTTTCGGGTTCCGAGTTCAGGCGTTCGCCGTCTTCGCGCATGCGCCGCTTCGCCGAGATATTGATGCAGGCTCACATCGTCACGACGACGCGCAAGACCCGTGGGGAGGATATCGACGCCGCCTGCGGTCAGTTGGCCGGGCAAGTGCGTGATCGCACTCTGCGCCGGGATAAACGCACTATCACCATTGCGGAGGCCGCATCGTGAAACGAGTCGCAGGGATCATTTTTGCCGTAGTTCTTGTCGGTTGCGCCGGATCGAGCACCAGCCCTGGCCCGGGATCCAGTTCAGGCGCTAGCCCTGCATCTTCTCCTGTCTCCGAGCAGGCACCGTCCGGCTTGGCTGAAAAGAGTGCCAAGACGCACACCGAATTGGGCACCCTGTATTTGCAGGCCGGCAATTTGACTGTCGCCCTGGAGGAGGCGCGCATCGCCGCGGCGACCGATCCGACCTATGCTCCGGCCCTCAATCTGCTGGGGCTCGTTCACCTCATGCTGAATGAAACGCCCCAAGCGCGTGCGGCTTTCGAGCGGGCTATCCAGTTGGCCCCAGGCGATCCTCAGATAGCCAATGACTATGGCTGGTTTCTCTGCCAGAGCGGCCGGGAGCAGGAGGCATTCAAGTATTTCGAGGCGGCTGCCAGGAATCCGCTATACAAGACTCCGACGAGGCCGTATACAAATGCTGGACTTTGTTATTTGAGGATCAAGGACGAGAAGGCCGCCGAGACGAATTTTCAACGCGCTGTCCTGATGGACGGCTCGAACGCCCAGGCGATCTATCAACTGTCCAACCTGTTCTACCGGCGTGGGGACTACTACAAGGCCAAACAGTTGCTCGGCGACCTGCACCGTCTGATCGAGCCGAACGCTGAATCGCTATGGCTGGGGGTTCGAGTCGAACGCAAGATCGGGGACCGCCAGGCCGAAGCGAGCTATTCGTCGCAGTTGCGACGAAAATTTTCTGGTACGCCCGAGCACCAGGCCCTGTTGCGAGGGAGTTTCGAGTGAGCGAGATGGAGGTCCCGACGCATGAATCGCAGGCAGTGCCGGGTCCCGGCGCCATGCTGCGCATGGCAAGGGAGTCGCGCGGGATGTCGATTGCGGAGGTGGCGGCTACGCTCAAGATGAGCCCGCGGCAGATCGAAGCGATCGAAGCCGAGGATTTCTCCCGACTGTCCGGCGCTACCTTCGTCAGGGGCTTCATTCGCAATTATGCCAAGCTGCTCAAGGTCGATGTCGTGCCGGTGCTGGATGCCCTTGCTGAAAAAGCCGCGCTGCCGCAAGCGGAATTGAATGCGCCGATTGACGTAGGGGTCAAAATGCCGACGGCTGGTGACCGGCATGGCAAAGGATTGTTGGCTGCCACTGTACTGGCGCTGGGCATGCTTGGGCTCGCACTTGTTCTGTATTTCGATGTTATCGATGTAAGCATGTTCCTGAAGCACCAAGGCGATCAAGCTGTCTCCAGACCAGCGGGAGAGCCCCAGGTTGTCCAACTTTTGCCTCAACCTGTGATGTCCTCCTCAGCGACTGAAGCGGCGACAGCCGACGGAAGATTACTTGAATCGACCGAGAGGGCGGTCCCGCAACCCGGAATGCATCGGTTGATATTCAGCTTCGACGGTAGTTCCTGGGTGGAAGTGAAGGATGCAGCGGGGCGCACAATTTTTTCGCAAATGAATGCCAAGGGCACAACACAACTGATCGAAGGGCGCCCGCCATTCCAGTTGGTGGTAGGCAACGCATCCCATGTCCGGCTGCAGTACAACGATCAGCCCGTCGACCTCATGCCGCATACACGTGTCGAAGTGGCGCGGCTCACCCTCGAATAGCATCCGGATGGCCATGGCAGTGGAACCGAAAGACGGGCGCTTGGCCCGCCGCCAGACGCGTATCGTCAGGGTTGGCGGCGTGGCGGTCGGCGGTGGACATCCGGTCGTCGTGCAATCGATGACCAATACCGACACGGCAGACGAGGTGGCCACGGCCGTTCAGGTGGCCCAACTTGCTCGTGCCGGTTCGGAAATCGTGCGCATCACGGTGAATACGCAGGAAGCTGCGCGCGCCGTGCCGAGGATCCGCGAGCGCCTGCTGGCCATGCATCTGGATGTGCCGCTTGCCGGCGACTTCCATTTCAACGGGCACAAGCTGCTGGCTGACAATCCCGCGTGCGCCGAAGCGCTCGACAAGCTGCGCATCAATCCCGGCAATGTCGGACGAGGCGCAAAGCGCGACGACCAGTTCGCCCAGCTTATTGAATTGGCCTGTCGATACCATAAGCCGGTGCGCATTGGCGTCAACTGGGGCAGTCTGGACCCGGCGTTGCTGGCACGCACCATGGATGCAAACGCCCGGCGGCCGCAGCCCAGAGATGCGACACAGATCATGCGCGAGGCGATGGTCGTCTCGGCGCTTGAGAGCGCGGCCAAGGCGGAGGAACTCGGCCTGCCCGGCGATGCGATCGTCTTGTCCTGCAAGGTGAGCGGTGTGCAGGATCTGATAGCCATCTATCGCGATCTGGCCACGCGCTGCGAATATCCGCTGCACCTCGGACTGACCGAGGCCGGCATGGGTTCCAAGGGCATTGTGGCTTCGGCCGCCGCCTTGTCGGTGCTGTTGCAGGAAGGCATTGGAGATACCATTCGGGTGTCGCTGACGCCGGAACCCAACGGCGACCGCGCGCAGGAAGTCGTCGTGGCCCAGGAAATCCTGCAGACTATGGGCCTGCGCGCGTTCACGCCTCTGGTGGCGGCTTGCCCCGGCTGCGGACGCACCACCAGCACGGTGTTCCAGGAATTGGCGCAGGACATCCAGTCCCACGTGCGGAAGCGCATGCCTGAATGGCGGCTGCAATACGAAGGCGTCGAGAACATGACGCTCGCCGTCATGGGATGCGTAGTGAACGGCCCCGGCGAAAGCAAGCATGCCAATATCGGCATCAGCCTGCCTGGCACGGGCGAAACGCCGGTGGCGCCTGTGTATGTGGACGGCGAGAAGACCGTCACGCTGAAGGGAAACGACATTGCCCGCGAGTTCAAGGCGATCGTCGACGATTACGTGGCGCGGAAGTATCCGCGCAGAGCGGCAACCTGATTCCAATGAGCCAGACGATTCAAGCGATTCGCGGGATGAACGACATCCTGCCCGAGGAGGCGGAGCTGTGGGAGCGCTTCGACGACGCAGTGCGCGGCTGGCTGCGCGCCTACGGCTACCGGCCGATCCGCATGCCGATCGTCGAACCGACGCCGCTGTTTTCCCGCGCCATAGGCGAGGTGACCGACATCGTTGAGAAGGAAATGTATTCCTTTGTCGACGCGCTCAACGGCGAGGCGCTCACGCTGCGTCCGGAAGGCACCGCTTCCTGCGTGCGCGCCGTATTGCAGCATAGCCTGCTGCATGCCGGTCCGCAACGGTTGTGGTATGCCGGCCCGATGTTTCGCCACGAGCGGCCGCAGAAGGGGCGCTACCGTCAGTTCCACCAGTTCGGCGTCGAGGCCTTCGGCTTTGCCGGTCCGGACATCGATGCCGAACAGATCGTCATGTGTGCCCGGCTGTGGGACGAACTGGCGCTCAGCGGCATCCGACTGGAGATCAACTCGCTGGGAAGTGCCGGAGAGCGACAGCGGCATCGCGCGGAACTGATCGCCTATCTGGAACGCCATCGCGAGGCGCTCGATGCCGACGCCCAGCGTCGTCTGCATTCCAACCCGCTACGCATCCTCGACAGCAAGAATCCGCACATGCAGGAAGTCATCGAGGGCGCGCCGAAACTGATGGACTTCCTTGGCGAGGCCTCCCTGGAACACTTCGGTGGCGTGCAGGCGCTGCTGAAGGAGGCCTGCATCCCCTATCGCATCAATCCGCGCCTGGTGCGTGGCCTGGATTACTATAACCTGACCGTCTTCGAGTGGATCACCGACAAGCTTGGCGCACAGGGCACGGTGTGCGCCGGCGGCCGTTACGACGGACTGATTGCACAACTCGGCGGCAAAGCGGCGCCGGCCTGCGGCTTTGCCATGGGCGTTGAGCGTCTGGTTGCCCTGCTGAAGGAAGCGCATGGCATCGAGACGGAGCAACCGGCGCCTAGTGCCCCTGATATCTATGTCGTGCATCAGGGAGCACTGGCACAGACATCGGCGTTTCGCACGGCAGAGGCCTTGCGCGGTGCCGGTTACGACGTTCTGTACCACTGCGGTGGCGGCAGCTTCAAGTCTCAGATGAAGCGTGCCGATGGTTCCGGCGCGCAGGTCGCCGTGATTATCGGCGACGATGAGGCGAGCGAGGGCAGCGCCACTCTGAAATTCATGCGCGAGGATGCGCCGCAGAAACGCGTTCCGCTGGACCGGCTGGCCGACGAGATCGGTATTTATCTTTTTGGGGATGATGACGATGGCAACCTATGACCTGGAAGAACAGGAACAGATATCGGAGCTGAAAACCTGGTGGAAGATGTACGGCAATCTGGTGACGGCCGTGCTGCTGGCGGTCTCCGTTGGCGTGGTCGGCTGGCAGGCCTGGAGCTGGTACCAGCGCAACCAGACGGCCGAAGCCTCCGTCATCTACTCGGCCGTGCAGAAGGCCGCCACGGAAAGGGATGTCAAGCGTGTGCGTGAAGCGGCGGGGGAACTCACAGAGAAGTATCCTGGCACGGCCTATGCCGCGATGGCTGCGCTCACTTCGGCGCGGATGCAATTCGATGCCGGAGACCTGAAAACCGCCAAGGCGCAACTGCAGTGGGTTGCCGAGAAGTCGCGCGACAAGGACTTGCGTGATCTCGGCCGGTTGCGTCTGGCACATGTCCTGTTCGACGACAAGGCGTTGGACGAAGCGCTCAAGTTGCTCGGCGAGGAGCCGGGGGCAGCCTTCACGGCGCGTTTCAGCGAATTGAGAGGCGACATCCTGACGGCACAGGGGAAGCAGGCCGAAGCGCGTGCCGCCTATCAGGCCGCCTTGGCTAAGCATGATGCCGCCGAGAAGGCCGCGAGCGGCCAGGGCGGCCGTGAAGCCCAGTACCGCGAGCTGTTGCAGGTCAAGCTGGACTCGATCGGAGACAAGTGATGCGCGCCGTCATCACCCTCTCGCTTGCCGCTGCATTGGCGGCCGGCTGCTCAACTATGGAAAGAATGAATCCGGTGAACTGGTTTTCCAGCGCACCGAAAGTGAAACCTGCCGAACTGGAGGCGCTCACTCCGAGCGCAACGCTGGCGACCCTCTGGCAGGCAAGCGTCGGTAGCGCCGGAGGCTATGTGCTGTCGCCGGCGGTGGTCGGATCAAGTGTCTATGCTGCAGCCCAGGACGGCACGCTGGCACGATTCGACAATGGTGGCCAGGTTTGGCGTATCAACGCGGGACAGCCGATATCCGGTGGTGTCGGCGCGGATGGCAGTCTGGTGGTGGTTGCCACGGCGAAGGGTGGAGTGCTTGCATTCGACAATGCGGGAAAGACGCTGTGGTCGGCGCGCGTCTCTTCGGAAGTGCTGGCCGCGCCGCAGATCGCGGAAGGGCTGGTGCTGGTGCGTAGCGGCGACAATCGCATCTTCGGACTGGACGCGGCGGATGGAAAGCGCAAATGGGTGTACCAGCGCAGCACGCCGGCGCTTTCCCTGCGCAGCAATGTCGGCGTGACTGTGGCCGGAAAGGCGGCGTTGGCCGGGTTCCCGGGAGGCAAGCTGATCGCCATCGCGCTCAACAACGGTGCTGCCATCTGGGAGGCCACGGTAGCACTGCCCAAGGGGGCCACGGAGCTCGAGCGAGTATCCGATGTCACCAGCGCTCCCATCGTAGCAGGACGCGAAGTGTGCGCGGCCGCCTACCAGGGACGGATCGCCTGCTTCGATCTGGCGTCAGGCAACCATCTGTGGTCGCGTGACATGTCGTCTGCCGCCGGCATTGACATAGATGAGCGCAATGTTTATGTCACGGATGACAAGGGTGCGGTGCACGCGCTGGATCGTGCCAATGGCGCGACCGTGTGGAAACAGGACAAGCTATTCATGCGCCAGGTGAGTCGGCCGATCGCCTTGGGCAGCCACGTCGCAGTGGGCGATTACCAGGGTGTTGTGCATCTGTTGCGCCGAGAAAACGGCGCTTTCGCCGCGCGCATCAACACGGACAGCAGCGGCATCGCGGCCGAGCCCCAGCGGGTCGAGCGGGGCTTTTTGATGCAGACGCGCAATGGCGGACTGTATGCACTCAAGGTGAATTGAGCGGCACATGGTTGACCCCGTCGCGTTCTTCGACAAGCAGTTCAGGCGCCAGATCGAGTCGCGGGAATTCACCCTCAATCCTTTCGAGCAGGCAGCCCTGCCATATCTGAAGGGCAGGGTGCTGGATTTGGGTTGCGGACTAGGGAACCTATCCCTGGAAGCGGCGCGGCGCGGATGTGAAGTGCTGGCAGTCGATGCCAGCCCAGCCGCGGCCGAGCACATCAACCGGGAGGCCGCCGCCGGACGCTGGAAAATCCGCGCGGTTACGGCCGATATCCGCAGCTACGAGATCGTTGGCAGCTACGACACGGTGGTTTCCATCGGCTTGCTGATGTTCTTTCCCAGGACCGAGGCACTGGCCCTGCTGGGCGCCGTGCAGGCTCATGTCAATGCAGGGGGTTGTGCGGTTGCAAATGTGCTGATCGAGGGCACCACCTATATGGACATGTTCCGCGAGGGTCATTACACCCTGTTCGGACGTGATGAACTGGAACAGCGCTTTGACGATTGGGAGATTTGTCTTTCCCGACACGACGCTTTCGATGCCCCGGGGGGAACAAGCAAGGCGTTTTCCACCGTGATCGCGCGCAAACCAGCAACCTCCTTGCAATGAAACCTACGCTCGTCATTGTCGGTCGACCCAACGTCGGCAAGTCTACCCTGTTCAACCGGCTCACCCGTTCGCGCGATGCTTTGGTGGCGGATATGCCCGGTTTGACGCGCGACCGCCATTACGGCCATGGCCGTGTCGGCGAACGCCCCTATCTGGTGGTCGATACCGGCGGCTTCGAACCGAACGCGAAAGAGGGCATCCTCGCTGAAATGGCACAGCAGGCGGAAGCGGCAATCGCCGAGGCCGATACGCTGCTGTTCATCGTCGATGGGCGTGCCGGCATGACCCCCCAGGACAAGGCGATCGCCGAGCGGTTGCGCCGCACCGGGCGTCCATTGCTGCTGGTGGTGAACAAGGCCGAGGGCATGGAGCGTGCCCTGGTTGGCGCCGAATTCCATGAACTGGCCTGCGGCGAACCACTGGTCATCTCCGCCGCCCACGGCGAGGGAGTGAGGGAACTGATCGACGAGGCGCTGGCGCCGTTTCCGCAGGCCGAGGAGGCCCCGGAGGAAAGTCAGTCTCCACGCATCGCCGTTGTGGGGCGTCCCAACGTCGGCAAGTCCACCCTTATCAATGCGCTGCTCGGCGAGGAGCGCGTCATTGCCTTCGACCAACCGGGCACCACGCGGGATTCGATCGCCGTGTCTTTCCGGCGCAAGGGGAAGGACTATATCCTGATCGATACGGCCGGTCTGCGGCGCAAGGGCAAGGTCTTCGAGACCATCGAGAAATTCTCCGTCATCAAGACGCTGCAATCCATCGAGGAGGCCAATGTCGTGGTGCTGGTCCTCGACGCCAGCCAGGACATTTCCGACCAGGACGCGCACATAGCCGGTTTCTGCGTCGAGGCTGGCCGGGCCATGGTCATCGCGGTGAACAAGTGGGATTGCGCCGACGACTATCGACGAGACCGGATCAAGATGGACATGGCGCGGAAGCTCAACTTCCTCGGCTTTGCAAATGCGCATTTCATCTGCGCACTGAAGGGGGAAGGCATCAATCCGCTGATGGCCTCGGTCGATGCGGCTTTTGCGGCCTCGATGATGAAAATGCCCACGCCCAAGCTCACCCGCTTGCTGCAGGCCGCCCTCGAGAAGCAGGCGCCGCCGCGCCATGGCATATTCCGGCCCAAGCTGCGCTATGCCCACCAGGGTGGCAACAATCCTCCTATCATCGTCATCCACGGCAATGCGCTGGATCACGTGCCGGATTCATACCGTCGCTATCTGGAACGAGCATTCATGGAAGCCTTCAAACTGAAAGGCACGCCGCTCAGGGTCGAGTTTCGAGCGACTCGAAATCCCTACGCGAATAAAGCGCGCTAATGCGCGTTTCGCCCCGGCCTGTGGCGGAGCCCCCGAAAATCCGGTAAAGTGCCGTTTCAAAAAACAATTTTTTCGTGGGGCACACCATGAGCAATAAAGGGCAACTGTTACAAGACCCGTTCCTCAACACACTGCGCCGGGAGCATATTCCGGTATCCATCTACCTGGTGAACGGCATCAAGCTGCAGGGACAGGTCGAATCCTTTGATCAGTACGTCGTCCTGCTCAAGAACACCGTGACACAAATGGTGTACAAGCACGCCATATCCACGGTCGTCCCGGCCCGCCCCGTCAATATCCCGCACGAGCACAGCGAGAGTTGATGACCGGTTGTTCCGGCCGGGCTGTCGCCCGCCGCTCCTAGGGACCCCATGTTCGAACGCCCAGGTGGCGGCGAGAGCGCCGTTCTCGTCCAGCTGAATTTCGGTCAGGACGATATCGTCGAGCGCCTCGAAGAATTGAAGCTGCTCGCCGCATCGGCCGGTGCCACCTCGGTTGCCGTCGTGCAGGGGCGCCGCGAGCGCCCGGACCCCGCGCTTTATGCCGGTAAGGGCAAAGTAGCGGAATTGGCCGACGTCATCCGCGACGCCGGAGCCGACATCGCCATTTTCAATCATGAGCTGTCCGCCGCCCAGCAGCGCAACCTGGAAAAGGAATTGGGTTGCCGCGTCGTTGATCGCGCCAGTCTGATTCTCGACATCTTCGCCCAGCGCGCCAAGAGCCACGAGGGCAAGCTGCAGGTGGAGTTGGCGCAACTGCAACATATGGCGACCCGCCTGGTGCGAGGCTGGTCCCACCTGGAGCGTCAGAAAGGCGGCATCGGCTTGCGCGGTCCGGGCGAAACCCAGCTGGAAACCGATAGGAGACTCCTCGGCAAGCGGGTCAAGGTGCTGAAGGAACGTCTGAAGCTGCTGGAGCGGCAGCGTGCCGTGCGCCGTCGCGCACGCATGCGACGGGAGATGCTGGCGGTTTCACTGGTTGGCTACACCAACGCCGGCAAGTCGACGCTCTTCAATGCCCTCACCAAAGCCGGGGCGTATGCCGCCGACCAGTTGTTTGCGACCCTGGATACCACTTCGCGGCGGCTCTATCTGGAAGGCCCGGGGCAGGTGGTCCTGTCCGACACGGTGGGCTTCATCCGAGATCTGCCGCACTCGCTGGTGGCCGCTTTTCATGCCACGCTGGAAGAAACGGCATCGGCCGATCTGCTCCTGCATGTGGTCGACTCGGCCAGCGGGGACCGCGATGCGCAAATATGCGCGGTGAATGGTGTTCTGGAGGAAATCGGTGCCGAGCAGGTGCCTCAAATCCTGGTGTGGAACAAGATCGATGCCACGGGGGGCGAACCCGCCGTCGAGCGCGATGCCTATGGTAAAATCATTCGCGTCCGTGTCAGTGCAAGAACCGGTGCCGGGCTGGATCTATTGCGGCAGGCGCTGGCCGAAACCGCGCTGGAGCATGGCGACCCCGCGCCCCATGCTGTCAACGCCGCCTAACCAAGACTGAACTCATGATAACTGGCATTTTGATGTCACTGAACGATCCCCAGTGGGGGAATCGGCCGAACCAGGGCCCACCCGATCTTGAAGATCTGTGGCGTGATTTCAATCGCCGCCTGTCCGGCCTGTTTGGCAAGAAGGGTGGGGGCGGCAACGGCAGCGATGGCCCCCCTCGTCCGCCAATGAACTTCAAGGCCTTTGGCGGCGGTATCGGCGCGCTGGTCGTGCTGGTACTGCTGGTCTGGTTGGCCAGCGGCTTCTACATCGTCGATGCGTCGCAGCGGGGCGTCGTGCTGACTTTCGGAAGATATTCCCAGACCACGGAACCGGGATTGCGCTGGCGCCTGCCCTACCCCATCCAGGCACATGAAATCGTTCGCCTGTCCGATGTGCGCGTGGTCGAAGTGGGCTATCGCGGATCGGACAAGAACCGGGTGCTCAAGGAAGCACTCATGCTGACTGATGATGAAAACATCATCAACATCCAGTTCGCAGTCCAGTGGTTCCTGAAGGATCCACAGGAGTATCTCTTCAACAACCGCAATCCCGACGACTCCGTCCTCCAGGCGGCCGAAACAGCCATGCGCGAAGTGATCGGCAAGAGCAAGATGGACTTCGCGCTGTACGAAGGCCGCGAGCAGGTCGCCGCCCAGGCGGGCAAGAGCATGCAGGACATTCTTGACCGATATGGCACGGGGATCGTTGTTTCCAAACTGACCCTGCAGAACGTTCAGCCACCTGAGCAGGTGCAGGCGGCATTCGACGACGCCGTCAAGGCCGGTCAGGATCGTGACCGGCAGATCAACGAAGGCCAGGCCTACGCGAACGACGTGATTCCTAGGGCGCGCGGCACGGCCGCGCGACTGATAGAGGAGTCCAACGGCTACAAGAGCCGAGTGGTGGCCAATGCCGAGGGCGAAGCGAGCCGTTTCAAGCAGATCCTCGTCGAATACAACAGGGCGCCTGAAGTGACGCGGCAGCGGATGTACATCGACACCGTGCAGCAGGTACTCACGAACACGAGCAAGATCCTGGTCGACACGAAGGGGTCGGGAAATCTGCTCTACCTGCCCCTCGACAAGCTGATGCAGGCCGCTGCGGCAGTTCCGGCGGCCGCAGCGAGCGGCGAGCCGGCGGCATTGCCGTTGCGATCGATGCCGAATTTGTCAGCCGAGGTTCCCCCGCAGCTGGATTCTGCGACGCGTTCCCGGGATGCCTTGCGTTCGCGTGAAAGGGGGGAGCGATAATGCGACACAGCCTACCTTTCGTTGCTGCCGCCATTCTCGGCGTCCTTGTGGCCGCGGCCATGTCGATCTTCACGGTCGATCAGCGCAAATTCGCGATTGTTCTTCAGTTGGGCGAAATCAAGAGCGTGATCGCCGATCCGGGCCTGTACTTCAAGTGGCCGATGATCCAGAACGTGCGCTATTTCGAGAAGCGCATCCTGACCTACGATTCGCCGGATCCGGAGCGCTTCATCACGTCGGAGAAGAAACCGGTGCTGGTCGATGCATTCGTCAAGTGGCGCATCATCGATGCTAAGCAGTACTACATTTCGGTTCAGGGCGACGAGATACGCGCCCATATCCGACTGTCCCAAACAGTTAACGCCGGTCTGCGCGAGGAGTTCGGCAAGCGCACCGTGCATGAGGTGGTGTCCGGCGAACGTGACAAGATCATGGAGGAAGTCCGCACCAAGGCCGACGCGGATGCGCGCGCCATCGGCGTGCAGATCGTCGATGTGAGATTGAAGCGCGTCGACCTTCCGCAGGAAGTGTCCGAATCGGTATATCGCCGCATGGAGACGGAGCGCAAGAGGGTTGCCAACGAATTGCGATCGAAGGGCGCCGCAGATGCCGAAAAGATTCGCGCCGATGCCGACAGGCAGCGTGAAATCATCATTGCCGAGGCATATCGGGATGCCCAGCGGATCAAGGGCGAGGGCGACGCCAAGGCCACCGCGCTGTACGCCCAGGCATTTGGGCAAAGTCCGGAGTTCTATTCCTTCTATCGCAGCCTGGAAGCGTATCGTGCCAGTTTCCGCAACAGGAGCGATGTGCTGGTGATCGAACCCAACACAGAGTTCTTCAAGTATCTGAAGAGCACCGGAAAAGGGAAGTGATGTGGCCCACGCTGTTGATGGCGTTTGCCCTGATGCTAGTGCTGGAGGGCGTGCTGCCGTTCGTCGCACCCAGGGCCTGGCGCGAGACATTCCGCCGCATCACTGAGCTTTCAGACGGGCAGATCCGCTTTCTAGGCCTGTCATCGATTCTCGTCGGCATCGTCCTGTTGTTCATTCTGAAGTGACCATGCGCCGCTGGCTGCTGCCTGAATCCATCGAGGACGTTCTGCCTCCGGAAGCGCGCCGCCTGGAGATGTTGCGCCGGGCGCTGCTCGACGAATTCGGCCTTCATGGCTACGAGCTTGTCATGCCACCGCTTCTCGAGTACATCGAATCGCTGCTTACCGGTAGCGGGCGCGACATGGATTTGCGCACCTTCAAGCTGGTCGATCAGTTGTCCGGACGAACGATGGGAGTCAGGGCCGACATTACGCCGCAAGTTGCCCGAATCGATGCGCATCTGCTCAACCGACAAGGCGTGACGCGCCTGTGCTACTGCGGCAGTGTGCTGCACACACTGCCATCCGGACTGACTGCAATGAGAGAGCCGTTGCAGATCGGGGCGGAACTATACGGCCATGGCGGAATCGAGGCGGACGTCGAGGTGATCCGCCTGCTGGCTCAGACACTGGAGATTGCCGGCGTGAAAGCTTCACGCATCGATCTAGGCCATGTAAGCGTCTTTCGCGCGCTTACCCTGCGGGGCGGCCTGGATCCGGAACTGGAGCAGGAATTGTTTGCCGTGCTGCAGGCCAAGGACATTCCCGGTTTGCGTGATCTGGTGAGCGGTATCGCCGAGCCGGTGCGCTCGGCCCTGTTGGCCCTGCCCGAATGCTATGGCGGCCCGGAAGCCCTAGGGCGCGCCCTCAAACTGCTGCCGGGCGATGCCGAAATTGCGCAGGCCGTAGGCGATCTCGGGAAATTGGCGGACGTTCTGTCCGATCTGCCAGTGAGCTTCGATCTTGCCGATTTGCGCGGCTACCATTATCACAGCGGTGTGGTGTTCGCCGCTTATTGTGCGGATCATCCCAGCGCGATTGCTTTGGGTGGGCGTTACGACAAGGTGGGCAAGGCATATGGCCGTGGGCGACCGGCGACCGGCTTCAGCATGGACCTACGAGAGTTGGCTCAGCTCGGCGCGGCATCGTCCTTGCCACGAGCGATCCTGGCGCCCTCGGAAGGCGGGAATGGCTTGCGTGAATTTGTTGCGGCACTGCGGTCCAAGGGGGATGTCGTCATTGAAGCGTTGCCTGGCCACGAGGGCACCTGGGCCGAAGCCGGCTGCGACCGGAAATTGGTGCTGTGCGCGGGGAAATGGACTATCGAGAACATTCAGGGAGAAGCATAGAAAATGGCAAAGAACGTCGTCGTCATCGGCACCCAATGGGGTGACGAGGGCAAAGGCAAGATAGTTGACTGGTTGACGGATCACGCCCAGGGCGTCGTGCGTTTCCAGGGCGGCCACAATGCCGGCCATACGCTGGTTATCGGCGGCAGGAAAACAGTGCTGCATCTCGTGCCGTCCGGCATCCTGCGAGAGGGCGTTACCTGCTATATCGGCAACGGCGTGGTGCTCTCGCCAGATGCCTTGATGCATGAACTGGACGAACTTCAGATGGCGGGGGTCGATGCCGAATCGCGATTGAAGATCTCCGAAGCATGCCCGCTGATCCTGCCCTACCATCAGGCGCTCGACATTGCGCGCGAGGCGGCCAAGGGTGCAAAGAAAATCGGCACCACCGGACGCGGCATTGGCCCGGCTTACGAAGACAAGGTGGCGCGGCGCGGTCTGCGTGTTCAGGATTTGCTGCGACCGAAGCCCTTCGCCGAAAAGCTGGCGGAAATCCTCGACTACCATAACTTTGTCCTGAAGAATTATCTGGGTGCCGACACGGTCGATTTCCAGCAGGTGTTGGAAGGCGCGATGACCATTGCGCCGCGCCTGACGCGCATGATTGCCGATGTGCCGCGGGCGCTATACGATGCGCACAATGCCGGCGCCAACCTGCTCTTCGAGGGTGCGCAGGGCACCTTGCTCGACATCGACCACGGCACGTTCCCCTATGTGACGTCGTCCAATTGCATCGCCGGTGCTGCGGCAGCCGGTGCCGGCGTCGGCCCTGGCATGCTGCACTACGTCCTGGGCATCACCAAAGCCTATACGACGCGGGTCGGCGGCGGTCCGTTCCCGACCGAACTCTACGACGCCGTGGGTAAGCTCGACCCCGTCGGCAAGCATATGGCTACCCGCGGTCATGAGTTCGGCGCCACGACGGGGCGCGCGCGGCGTTGCGGCTGGTTCGATGCGGCGGCGCTGAAGCGGTCGATCCAGATCAACGGTGTGTCGGGCCTGTGCGTGACCAAGCTCGACGTGCTCGACGGCATCGAGGAAATGAAGATATGCACTGGCTATCGTATCGACGGCCGCTTCAGCGACATCCTGCCGGTAGGCGCCGACGATCTCGAGCGCTGCGAGCCGGTGTATGAGTCGTTGCCGGGGTGGAAGGAGAGCACGGTGGGCGTCAAGCGATTCGAGGCGCTGCCGGCGGCGGCGCAGGCTTACCTGAAAAGGATGGAGGCGCTCTGTGGCGTGCCGGTGGATATGATTTCGACCGGCCCGGATCGCGAGGAGACCATTGTGTTGCGGCATCCGTTCAAGTAACGGACGTAAAAAAGCCGGTCTGCGACCGGCTTTTTTCCTTTGCATCTGGTGCCCAGAAGAGGACTCGAACCTCCACAGTGTTGCCACCGCTAGGACCTGAACCTAGTGCGTCTACCAATTCCGCCATCTGGGCAAAGAGGGCGCAATTTTAAAGGAAAGATCCATTTTGTCAAACAAACCCAGCAAGATACGCAAGCGCGATCCCCACTATGAACGCGAGGCCGGAAAATACGAGAATCCCCTGCCGAGCAGAGAGTACGTGCTTGCCACGCTGACCGAGCGCGGCGTGCCGTTGTCGTTCGACGAACTGGCCGACCTGCTCGACGTCAAGGCGCAGGAGTTCGACGCTTTTTCGCGCCGCCTCGGCGCGATGGGGCGTGAAGGCCAGATCATGCAGAACCGTCGCGGCGATTATCTCATTCCGGACAAGGCCGACCTCATCCGCGGCCGCGTCGAAGGCCATCCGGACGGCTATGGTTTTCTGGTGCCAGATGAGGAAGGTCCGGACCTGTTTCTCGGGCCGAAGGAAATGGACAAGGCCCTGCACGGCGATCGCGTCATGGCGCGCATCGTCGGTACCGACCGCCGCGGCCGGCCCGAGGGCAAGATCGTCGAGGTGCTGGAGCGCGCAAACCATCGCGTCGTGGGCCGAGTGCACAACGAGCATGGCGTGCTGTACGTAGTCGCCGAGAACCGGCGCATCAGCCAGGACATCCTGCTTGCCCCCGGCGCCAAGCCCAAGGCGACGGCTGGACAGGTGGTGGTGGTCGAGATCATCGAGCAGCCGTCCAGGCAGGCTCAGCCGATTGGCAAGGTTGTCGAGATTCTAGGCAACTACGCCGATCCCGGCATGGAAATCGAGATTGCGCTGAGAAAGCATGAGTTGCCTTTTGAGTTTTCGCGGGAAAGCCTTGCCGAGGCGAAGAAACTGCCGGACACAGTTCGCAAGAGCGACTGGAAGTGGGAAGGCGGCATGCGCGAGGATCTGCGCAGCCTGCCGCTGGTGACCATCGACGGCGAGACGGCCAAGGACTTCGATGACGCCGTTTTCTGCGAGCGACAAGGCAAGGATGGCAAGGGGGGCTTCCGCCTGGTCGTCGCCATCGCCGACGTCAGTCACTATGTGCAGGCAGGTCGGGCCCTCGATAGCGAGGCCTTCGGTCGCGGCAATTCGGTTTACTTCCCGCGCCGCGTGATCCCGATGCTGCCGGAGAAGATTTCCAACGGCCTGTGCTCGCTCAACCCGCAAATCGAGCGCCTGTGCATGGCCTGCGATATGGCCATTGCAGCCAACGGCGTCATCAAGCGCTATCGTTTTTACCCGGCGGTGATGTTCTCCCACGCCAGGCTCACCTACAACGAGGTGGCTGCTGCCCTCTACGATAATGATTCGACTGCAAGGGACAAGCTCAAGGGGTTGATGCCGCACCTGCGCCAACTCGACGACCTCTATCGGGTGCTGGTGAAGGCGCGCGCGGCGCGTGGCGCCATTGACTTCGAAACGGTCGAAACGCAAATGGTCTTCGACGAACAGGGCAAGATTTCGCGGATCATTCCGGTGAGCCGAAACGACGCCCATCGCGTCATCGAGGAATGCATGCTGGCGGCCAATGTCTGCGCCTCGGACTTCCTGCATGAGAACGAGCATGCCGCGCTCTACCGCATCCACGCGGGGCCGACACCCGAGAAACTGGAGAAGTTGCGCGAATTCCTCAAGGAGTTCGGCCTCAGCTTGAGCGGGGGCGACGAGCCTCATGCCAAGGACTACGCACGCCTCCTGGAGAAAATCAGGGGCCGGCCGGACAGGCAGCTCCTGCAGACCGTGATGCTGCGATCCCTCCAGCAGGCCGTCTACAGCCCGGACAACGTCGGCCATTTTGGTCTGGCCTATGAGTCGTACACCCATTTCACTTCGCCCATCCGGCGTTATCCCGATCTCGTCATTCATCGCGCCATCAAGGCAGTACTGCAGGGCGGAAAATACCGTCCCGGAAACTGGGACGAGATCGGCATCCGCTGCTCGCAGACCGAACGTCGTGCCGACGAGGCGACGCGTGACGTCGAGTCATGGCTGAAGTGCTATTACATGCGCGATCGAATCGGAGAGGAGTTCGCCGGCAGTGTTTCCGCCGTCAAATCCTTCGGCATCTTCGTGGCGCTCGACGACGTGTTCGTCGAAGGGCTGGTGCATATCTCCGACCTGGGAAGCGACTACTTCCACTATGACGACGCGAAGCACCAGCTGGTCGGCGAGCGCAGCGGCAATCGCTTCCGCCTGGCCGACCGTGTGCGCGTGCAATTGGTGCGGGTGGATATGGAGAGCAGCAAGATCGATTTCCGCCTGGCCGATGAGGCGGGCGGGAAGGGCGGACGGCGTGGCTGAGACCCGCTTCATCTACGGCTTCCACGCCATTAATGCCCGGCTGCGGCAAAGTGCCGGCAGCGTGCAGGAAATTTATCTGGCCGCCGGGCGGCAGGATGGTCGTACGCGCGATCTGGTCAAGCTGGCCGAAACGCAGGGCGTGCGCGTCATCGCCACTGACCCGTCGCGTCTCGACGGCATGGCCGGGGGCCATGGCAAGGCGGCCCGCCACCAGGGCGTGGTGGCGCGCGTCTCCGCGGCGCAGCGTCATGTCACGCTGGACGACGTACTCGACACGCTTGCCGAGTCGGCTCTCCTGCTGGTGCTGGACGGGGTGCAGGATCCGCACAATCTCGGCGCCTGCCTTCGCGTGGCCGACGCGGCCGGTGCGCATGCCGTCATTGCGCCTAAGGACAGGGCCGTGGGGCTCAATGCCACTGCCATCAAGGTGGCCTGCGGCGCAGCCGACAGCGTGCCATATGTGACCGTGACCAACCTGGCGCGCGCTCTTCGCGAGATGCAAGAACGCGGCATCAGGATCGTCGGCACCGATGCCGAGGCGGAAGTGGATATCTTCGGTGAGGCATTTATTGCGCCGGTTGCACTGGTGCTGGGTGCCGAAGGGGACGGCCTGCGCCGTCTGACACGAGAAACCTGCGACGCCCTCGTCAGGATACCCATGCATGGCAGTGTGGAGAGTCTGAATGTCTCTGTTGCCAGCGGCATCTGCCTTTTCGAAGCACGACGCCAGCGAGGCCTTGCGTAGAGGGGTTCGCGGTAGAGGGACTTGATCGCCACAAGCGCTTGATTTTCCGTGCCTGTTTGGCTAGAATGATCGGCTTCACAAACCTTGCTCCACCGCAACGCATGGCGGGGGGTACAACCCAAAAGGAGATTGCATGCGACATTACGAAATCGTTTTCATCGTCCACCCGGATCAAAGCGAGCAGGTGCCCGCGATGATCGATCGCTACAAGGTGCTTGTCACTGGTCGCGCGGGGCAGATCCATCGCCTAGAGGACTGGGGCCGCCGTCAGTTGGCCTATCCGATCCAGAAAATACACAAGGCGCACTACGTGCTCATGAACATCGAGTGCGACGCCGAGACCCTCGCCGAACTGGAGCACGCCTTCAAGTTCAACGATGCCGTGTTGCGGCACCTCACCGTCAAGATGCGCCAAGCCGTGACAACGCCCTCTCCGATGATGAAGGAGGAGAAGGCCAAGTCCCTGACACCGGTCGCCGAGGGTGCAAAAACGGAAGAGGCGAAGCCGGCCGAGCAGCCCGCGGCCTGAGGTGTCGGCGCCGCAGAACCAGCTGTCGATCACCGGGTGCATTATCGAGTTGGCGCAGTTGCGTCACACACCGGCAGGCGTGCCGGTACTGAACTTCAGAATCGCCCACGCCTCGGAACAAGTCGAAGCCGGACTGCCGCGCAAGGTTGAATGCGAATTGCAGGCCGTATCGCTGGGACAGACGGCAATTTTGCTGAGGAGTGCCAAGCCGGGAGATGGCGTCAGACTGACCGGATTCCTCGCGGCAAAAAGCACCCAGTCGAAGCAGCCAGTGCTGCATGTGGAACAAATCGAATTCTTTTAAGGAATGAATCATGGCGTTTAAACCGAGAAATGCGAAGGACGCGAAGAAGCGCAAGGACGACAAGGGATCGCGTGGCATGTTCAAGCGGCGCAAATTCTGCCGCTTCACCGCTGAAAAGATCGAGGAAATCGACTACAAGGACGTCGAGATCCTGAAGGACTTCATCACCGAGAACGGCAAGATCATGCCGGCGCGCATCACCGGGACCAAGACCGGTTACCAGCGCCAGTTGTCTACCGCCATCAAGCGTGCGCGCTACCTGGCGTTGATGCCCTACACTGACCTGCACTGAGAGAGGAAATGATGAACCCCCACGCTCATATTCATTCGCTGCCCCCCGAGGGGGCGTATGCCTCCCTTGGGGCGGCCCGGCAGGAGGCATAGCCATGCAAGTGATACTGATGGAAAAAGTGGTCAATCTCGGCGGTCTGGGCGACGTCGTCAAGGTGCGCGACGGTTATGCGCGCAACTTCTTGATTCCCCAGGGGAAGGCCAAGCGGGTCACGCCGGAGAATTTGGCGGAGTTCGAGAAGCGCCGCGCCGAGCTCGAAAAGCAGCAGGTCGAGAAACTATCCGCCGCGCAGGCGAAGGCTGCCAAGCTGGAAGGCATGATGGTCCAGATTACCCGCAAGGCGGGGGTCGACGGTCGCCTGTTTGGCTCCGTCACCAACTTCGATATCGCCGAGGCGCTGAAGGAGCAGGGCATCGAGGTGGAGCGGGCTGACATCCGCATGCCCGAGGGCCCGCTGAAGTTGATTGGCGACGCTCAAGTGCAAATTGTCCTGCACAGCGATGTGGTCGCCGGGATTACCGTTTCGGTGCTGGGCGAACACTAAGTCTTCGCCTATCAATCACAAGGGCCGCTGAAAAGCGGCCCTTTTTCGTTGACTTGCGCGGTCTGGGAAAACCTGGCGGAGAGAGAGGGATTCGAACCCTCGATACGTTTTACCGTATACACACTTTCCAGGCGTGCGCCTTCGACCACTCGGCCATCTCTCCGGAAGGGGCGCATTCTAGCAGAAAGGGCTCGGTGGTGCGACGCAGCATTAGTGTCAGGAGGCAAGGCGGGCTTTAGCATCAAGGAGCACTTCACTCGCCTTTTGAATTGGCCTATAGTTCCATCAAGCGCATATATGCATCGAATGACACAATGTGCGCTTCTGGCACGGAGTCACTGGCCGGACGCAGCGTCAAACCAAAAAATTCAAAGGAGGCGTCATGCAGAAGTCGTTGCACATCGATCCCAATAAATGTACCGGCTGTCTCCAATGCGAGATGGCCTGCTCCTACGAAAACTACGGTGCCTTCAACATTGCCAAGTCGCGCATCAAGGTTTTCAATTTCGAAGCTGCCGGGCGCAAGGTGCCCTACACCTGCACCCAGTGCGCCGAAGCGTGGTGCCTGCACGCCTGTCCGGTTGACGCGATCCGCATCGATGCAGCCACCGGTGCCAAGGTGGTGTTCGAGAGTACCTGCGTTGGCTGCAAGGTGTGCACCATCGCCTGTCCGTTCGGCACGATCAACTACGTCGCCGACAGCGGCAAGGTGCAGAAATGCGACCTGTGCGGCGGCCAGCCGGCCTGCGCCGATGCCTGTCCGACGGGCGCCATCACCTACGTCGAGTCCGACTGGACCGGCCTGGGCAAGATGCGCCAGTGGGCCGAGAAGACCGACACGCAACCACGCGCCTGAAAGGAGACATTATGAACCCCCACGCTCACATTCGTTCGCTGCCCCCCGAGGGGGCGCATGCCGCCTTCGGGGCGGCCCTTCAGGAGGCATAATCATGGCATGGGCAAAAAAAATACTGCGCGTGAACCTGACCAAGGGCACCTGCGCATCCGAGCCGCTCAACATGGAGTGGGCGCAACAGTATCTGGGCCAGCGCGGGCTGGCGACGAAATATCTGGTGGCCGAGACCGACCCCAAGGTCGATCCGCTCTCGCCCGAAAACAAGCTGATCATGACCACCGGCCCGCTCACCGGCACGATGGCTTCCACCGGCGGGCGCTATTCCGTCGTCACCAAGGGTCCGCTCACCGGCGCCATCGCCTGTTCCAACTCGGGCGGCTACTTCGGCGCCGAAATGAAGATGGCCGGCTGGGACATGATCATCTTCGAAGGCAAATCGCCGAAGCCGGTCTATCTCTGGGTCGAGAACGACAAGGCCGAGTTGCGTGACGCGTCCCACCTGTGGGGCACCACGACCTGGCATACCGAGGAGACGATCAAGGCCGCGCATCAGGACCCGCAGATCCGCATCGCCTCGATCGGCCGCGCCGGCGAGAACGGTGTCCTCTACGCCTGCGTGGTGAACGACTTGCACCGTGCAGCAGGGCGTTCCGGCGTCGGCGCAGTGATGGGCTCGAAGAACCTCAAGGCGGTTGCACTGCGCGGCACGGTCGGCGTCTCCGGCATCCGCGACTTCAAGGCCTTCCTGCAGGCCACCACGGCGGCCAAGAAGGTGCTGGCCGACAATGCCGTCACAGGCCAGGGCCTGCCCAAGTTTGGCACCCAGGTGCTGATGAACGTCATCAACGAGGTTGGCGCGCTGCCGACGCGCAATGCCCAGGACGTGCAGTTCGAGGGGGCGCGCAAGATCTCTGCCGAGGCCATGCACGAGAAGCGGCCCAGCGACGGCAAGGCCAACCTCATCACGAACGCCGCCTGCTTCGGCTGCACCATCGCCTGCGGCCGCGTCTCGCAGGTCGACAAGAATCACTGGAGCGTGGTGAACAGCCCGAAATACTGGGGCGCCACCGGTGGCCTCGAGTACGAGAACGCCTGGTCGCTCGGCGCCGCCAACGGCGTGGATGACCTCGACGCACTGACGGTGGCCAACATGATCTGCAACGAAGACGGCATGGATCCGATCACCTTCGGCGCCACCATCGGTGCGGTCATGGAGATGTACCAGATGGGCGTGCTGAAGAAGGAGCAGATCGGCGTCGAGGCGCCGTTCGGCTCCGCCCAGGCGCTGCTCGAGCTTGCGCACATGACGGCGGAAGGACGCGGCTTCGGCAAGGAAATCGCCCTAGGCTCGGCGCGGCTGACGAAGAAATACGGCCACCCGGAGCTGTCCATGACAGTGAAGGGGCAGGAGTTCCCGGCCTACGACCCGCGCGGCATCCAGGGCATGGGCCTGACCTACGCCACCTCCAACCGCGGCGCCTGCCACCTGCGCAGCTACACCGTGGCTTCGGAGATCCTCGGCGTGCCGGTGAAGACTGATCCATTGTCCACGGAAGGCAAGCCCGATCTGGTCAAGGCCTTCCAGGATGCGACGGCGGCCTTCGATTCCTCCGGCACCTGCATCTTCACCACCTTCGCGTGGACGCTGGGCGATCTCGCTCCGCAGTTGGATGCAGCCTGCGAGGGCGGCTGGACGCTTGAGCGCCTGGCCGAGGTGGGCGAGCGCATCTGGAACATGGAGCGCCAGTACAACCTTGCCGCCGGCCTGACGGCCAAGGACGACGACCTGCCCAAGCGGCTCAAGACCGAGCCGGCCAAGTCCGGTCCGGCCAAGGGCCTGGTATCCGGCATCGACAAGATGATTCCGGAGTACTACAAGGTGCGAGGCTGGACGGCGGAGGGTGTGCCGACCAAGGACACGACCAAGCGTCTGGGACTGTAAGTTTCCTCCATACCGCCAAGGCGACCGGTGCTGCCGGCGCCTTGGCGTTTTTGTCTGAGGTGCCAACATGTACCCCCACGCTCACATTTGTTCGCTGCCCCCCGAGGGGGCGCATGCCGTCTTCGGGGCGGCCCTTCAGGAGGCATGATCATGAAACACGTCATCATCGGAAACGGTCCCGCCGGCGTGGTTGCCGCGGAGACACTGAGAAAGGCGGACCCCAAGGCGGAGATCATCCTTGTCGGCGACGAGCCGGAGCCGCCGTATTCACGCATGGCGATCCCCTACTACCTCATCGGCAAAATCGGCGAGGAGGGCACGCATCTGCGCAAGGACAAGGGGCATTTCGAGGGGCTCGGCATCAAACCGGTGGTCGGACGCGCCGCCGGGATCGACGCCAAGGCGCGCAAGGTCAAGCTGGCCGATGGCAAGAGCCTCGACTTCGACCGCCTGCTCATCGCCACCGGGTCGCATCCGCTCAAGCCGCCCATCGCCGGCTTGGACGCACCCAATGTGCACACCTGCTGGACGCTGGAGGATGCCCGTTCGATCGTCAAACTGGCGAAATCCGGTTCGCGCGTGCTGCAGATCGGCGCCGGCTTCATAGGCTGCATCATCATGGAGGCGCTCGCCGCGCGCGGCACGCAACTCACCGTGGTCGAGATGGGCGACCGCATGGTGCCGCGCATGATGACCGAGAAGGCCGGCGGCATGATCCGCCAGTGGTGCGAGAAACAGGGCGTGCGCGTGCACACCGGCGCCAAGGTCGAATCCCTTAGCGACGGCGCCAAGAAAGGCGAACTCGTTGCGAAGCTCAGCAACGGCCAGGAAGTCGCCGCCGACCTCGTCATCTGCGCCGCCGGGGTTGCACCCAACATCGCCTTCCTCAAGGACAGCGGCATCGCCGTCGAGCGCGGCATCCTGGTCGACGCCGACATGCAGAGCAGCGTCCCCGGCATCTATGCGGCCGGTGACGTGACGGAGGCAGCGGATTTCATCAGCGGAAAGCGCACGCTCAATGCCATCCAGCCGAACGCCGCCGACCAGGCACGCATCGCGGCGATCAACATGGCGGGCGGGCAGGCGACGCAGCCCGGCAGTCTGGCCATCAACGTGCTCGACACGCTCGGGCTGATCTCGGCCTCCTTCGGCCAGTGGTGGGGCGAGGCGGGCGGCGAATCGGTCGAGCGGGCGGACGAGAAGGACTTCAAATACATCAGCCTGCAGTTCAAGGACGATATCCTGATCGGCGCCACCAGCATCGGCCTGACGGATCACGTCGGCGTGCTGCGGGGGCTGACTATGGGGCGCGTGCGTCTGGGCGAGTGGAAAGAGCGCCTGCTGGTCGACCCGACGCGGGTCATGGAGGCCTACCTCGCCTGCGCGCAGGGCAGCGAAACGCGCTATTTGGGGACGCGGCCGATCTGATGCAAGTCACCTTCAAGCTTTATGCCATGCTGTCCGACTACCTGCCGGACGAGGCGCGCAAGACCAACTCGCTGGCGCTCGACGTGCCTTCCGGGCGCACGGTAGGACAGGTGATCGACGAGTTCAATCTGCCTCAAAAGTTGGTGCATCTCGTCCTCGTCAACGGCAACTACATTCCGCCGGCGGATCGGTCGGGGCGGGCGCTGGTCGAGGGCGACGTACTTGCCATCTGGCCGCCGATTGCCGGTGGCTGACTTTGTTGTCCGGCGCGACTGCGAGATGACGATTTCGCAGGCGGACTTCATGCGCCTGCTGCCCGCCGCCGTGGCTGGCGCGCCTTTCATTGCCGAGGACGGGGTGTTCACACACGGCGATGCCGACCGCGGCTGGCGCATCGTTCTGACGCCGCTGCCGGATCTGACGATCGGCCTGATTCGCCTCGAGCGACAACGCGCCGCGTTTGCCTTCAAGGGCTATTCCGCCGGCGAGATCTCAGACTTCTTCAAGCGCTTCGATTTGTATTTTGCCCGGGGCGGCGGATGAATTGCGGTAAAATGCAGTGCGGCGGGTCTCCCCGCATTGCAAGGTGGTGAATCTGGTCAGGTCCGGAAGGAAGCAGCCACAGCCATTGATTGCAAGTGCCGGGGGTCAGGCTCGCCGCCCCTCACCACCCCTCTGATAAAATCCCGTCATGAGCTATCAGGTCCTCGCGCGCAAGTGGCGGCCGAAGTCTTTCGAGACGTTGGTCGGGCAGGAGCATGTCGTGCGCGCCCTGACCCACGCGCTGGACCAGCAGCGGCTGCATCACGCATACCTGTTCACCGGCACGCGCGGCGTCGGCAAGACGACCATCGCGCGCATCCTCGCCAAGGCCCTGAACTGCGAAACCGGCATTACTTCGAAGCCCTGCGGCGCCTGCAGTTCCTGTCAGGAGATCGACAGCGGGCGCTTCGTCGACCTCATCGAAGTGGATGCGGCGACCAACACCAAGGTCGACGAGATGCGCCAGCTGCTGGAAAACGCCACCTACGCGCCGACCCGGGGCCGCTTCAAGGTGTATGTCATCGACGAAGTGCACATGCTGTCCACCTCGGCCTTCAACGCCATGCTGAAGACGCTGGAGGAGCCGCCCGAGCACATCAAGTTCATCCTCGCCACCACCGACCCGCAGAAGATCCCGGTGACGGTGCTGTCGCGTTGCCTGCAGTTCAACCTGAAGCAGATGCCGATGGGCCACATCGTCGAGCACCTTGCGCGCATCCTCGAGGCGGAGCAGGTGGCCTTCGAGCCGCCCGCGCTGCGTCATATCGCCAAGGGCGCCGCGGGCAGCATGCGCGATGCGCTTTCCCTGCTCGACCAGGCCATCGCCCACGGCGCCGGCCGCATCGAGGAGGCGGGGGTGCGCGACATGCTCGGCACGGTGGGGGAGGATCACCTCTTCGCGCTGCTCGACGGGCTTGCCGCGCGCGACATGCTGGCCATGCTGGCGGTCGCCGAGCAGATGGACGCGCGCAGCCTGTCGTTCGATTCGGCCCTGCAGGAGCTGGCCACCCAGTTGCATCGCATCGCCCTCGTGCAGCTTGCGCCGGAAGCCATCGTGGACGAGGCCGAACGTGCCCGCCTTGCCGGCTACGCGCGGCACCTCGACGCCGAATTCCTCCAGCTCTGCTACCAGATCGCCATTAACGGCCGCAGCGACCTGTCGCTCGCGCCGGACGAATACACCGGCTTCCTCATGACGCTGATGCGCCTGACGGCCTTCAATCCGGAAACACCGCCTGCGCTCGGTGTTGGTGCACCGCCCGAGCCGGCCTCGCGAGGCGCTTCGTCCGCCGCGGCCAAGGTCGCCCAGGGCGCACCCCTGTCCAAGGCCGAGCCCGCCGCTGCGCCCTCGGCCAGCAGCAAGACGCCGCAGGAAACCAAACCGAATGACGCGCAAAGCCCCCTGGGGGACTGGCAGGGCCTGCTGGAGCGTCTCAAGCTCGGCGGCATGGTGCGGGAACTGGCCCATCATTGCGAGGTCGCAGAACAGACCGAGGGCGCCATCAAGCTGCGCCTGAATCCGGCGCACAAGTCGCTGTTGATGAACAAGGCGACGCAGGACAAGCTGCAGGCCGCGCTGTCGGCGCATTTCGGCGGAACCGTCAGGCTCGCCATCGAGATCGGCGACCTGTCGGGCGAGACGCCGGCGCAGCGCGCCGAGGCTGCCCGCAACGAGCGGCAGAACCGCGCCATCGAGTCGCTCGAGCAGGATGCCTTCGTGCGCGACATGATCGAGACCTTCGACGCCACGATCAACGAACAATCCATCAAGCCACTGAACTGAAGCGGAGATCGACATGATGAAAAACGGACTGGCAGGCCTCATGAAGCAGGCCCAACAGATGCAGGAGAACATGCAGAAAGCGCAGGAGCAACTGGCGACCATCGAGGTCGAGGGCCAGTCCGGCGCCGGATTGGTCAAGGTGGTCATGACCTGCAAGCACGATGTGCGCCGCGTCAGCATCGACCCCTCGCTGCTGGCAGACGACAAGGACATGCTGGAGGACCTCATCGCCGCCGCCATCAATGACGCCGTGCGCCGCGTCGAGACCACGGTGCAGGAGAAGATGAGCGGCTTCACCGCCGGGCTCAACCTGCCGCCAGGGATGAAGCTGCCCTTTTGATTGTAGGTCGGCCTTCAGGCCGACATGTCGGGCTGAAGCCCGACCTACGACATGACCACCCCATCCGCCCTCGAGGAATTGATCGAAGCCCTGCGCTGCCTGCCCGGCGTCGGCCCCAAATCGGCGCAGCGCATGGCCTACCACCTGCTGCAGCGCGACCAGCCGGGCGCGCAGCGCCTGGGCCGGGCACTGGAGCAGGCCGTGCAGGTGCTGCGCCATTGCAGCCGTTGCAATGCCTTCAGCGAGAATGAGGTGTGCGAGCGCTGTTCATCCGCGCGGCGCGACGCCGCCCTGCTGTGCGTGGTGGAGATGCCGGCCGACCTCAACATGTTGGAGCAGACCCACGCCTTCAAGGGCATGTACTACGTGCTGATGGGCCATCTCTCGCCTCTTGACGGCATCGGGCCGAAGGAACTGCACCTCGAGCGCCTGCTCGCGCGCGCCTGCGACGGCATGGTGCAGGAAGTCATCCTTGCCACCAACTTCACCAACGAAGGCGAGGCCACCGCCCACTACCTCGGCGAGGTGCTGCGGGCACGCAATCTGAAGGTCTCCCGCATCGCCCGCGGCCTGCCGGTGGGCGGCGAAATCGAGCATACCGACGCGGGCACCATTGCCCAGGCGCTACTCGAGCGCCGACCCGTCTGATTCGCCCTACGGTAGGCCAACTCCTTGCCGGACATGGGTTTTCCCCGTCCGATGCGCCCCAGTTCGGGTCATGCACCGCAATAAGGCCGCCATCGGCCGCAAACCCAGCATTGGCGCGGCGTTCCGAGGTTTTTCTTCCATTTACCCTTGATTATTCTGTATAATCCTGCGGTTTTTGGCTAAGGCATCACGCCCCCTCGCGGCGAGCATTAGCAAATACTGAAACATCGTTTTGGATTCGCATTCATTTTCTTCAGGAAGTCGAGGCCATGAGCAGTGACAAGAAAGTAGATTGCAGCCGGCGGAACCTGGTTTTCGCCACTGCAGCCGTGGGAGGCGTGGCGACAGTCGCAACT
>WBZL01000594.1_pt1 | contig 40503 bp, 35 predicted proteins | sample 5204291 | NCBI WGS metagenome assembly WBZL01 (sample SAMN12344345, study PRJNA552823) | activated sludge metagenome | biome: Activated sludge suspended growth; feature: Nitrification reactor; material: Wastewater; isolation source: activated sludge from nitrification reactor of wastewater... | reverse complement strand
ATGGGGTTGGCACCCTGGCTGGTGGGCAAGCCCATCTTGCTAACCAGGGCGGGGATCAGACGACGCATGGGAACGTCGTTGGGAAGTTCAACAGGTGTTTTCTTGGAACCGGTCGGATCGTAGATGATTACTTTTGTGCTAGCCATTGTTTAAAAGCCTCCATAGGTTTGCTTAATTGCTTTGTTTAGAATTCTTGATTTTTCAGAATCATTACCCAATACGTATGTTTTAGGTTCTGGTTGCTAACAGATAGATGATAAATGGTTTACAAAGATGATAGGAGGAGATTAGAGATTGGAGATTACCTAAATCTCCAATCTCCAATCTCCAATCCCCAATCTCATGCAAATTGAAAAAACGTCTCCTTGTCCCCCGTGATCTCATAAAAGACGCGCTTGCTGCCGTTTTTGGCGCGGATGATGCCGAGGGGCGGCACGTCTACGTCGGCGAGGGTGCGGTGGAGGTAGGGTTCGTCGCCGCTGATGCGGTGGGTTAGCTCCATGTCGCGCCGGCCGCCACAGTTGGGGCAGGTGAATTCGGTGTCATAGAGGCGGGCCATGCGTTGGAAAACGGCCGTTTCCTCCCCACAATCCCCACACACCATCTTCACCACCAGCTCACTGTCAAACTCCAGCACCGCCTCCTCACCCAGCTCGGCGCGGGCGATGGTCAGCAGATCAGAGAGCGTTGTCTCGGCCGTTGTCGCCTGCGGCAGCTCCACAATCGGGTCAAGCGTGGTGTGGCTCATGCAGTACTCTTTCACCGGGTATTCTGTTGTGTAGACATCATTGGTCAACCCGTTGATCATCATCGCCTTGCCCGCCTGCACCTCCATGTTGTGGATCAGCTTCAGCGCTTCCTGCGTCTGAAACGCGGCCACAATCGAGGCACTGGTGGGGGTGGTTGGCACCTTGCCCTGCAAAATGTTTTGCCGCGCCAGCAGCGGACAGGAGTAGCGCAGGTTGATAATCTGGTAGTCGAGGTCAGACAGCGTGCATTCATAACACGCCCCCTGCCCCGGCCAAAACACCCGCACAATCCCCATCAGCTCCTGAATCGCTCCGTCCACCCACGGTTTGTTGACGGCGTAGCTAAAGCGGTTGATGGAAAGCCGCGCTTCGCGGTTGTCCAGACAGCCGATGATGGCATCCACGTGGCGGAACACCCCCAGCCCCATCTCAAAATTGATGTTGCCATGCCACGTTTGCACGTTGACATCGGGGTTTAGCTCCTTTACGCGCTCGGCGGCGGCATCCACCTTGCGGCGACCCCGGTCGCTGGCGCGAAACAGCACTGAACGGCTGAGGTTGCTGTCTTCGATGGTGTCAAAATCGGCAATAAGCAGGTTGCCAATGCCCATGAGGGCCAGATTTTTCAAAACTTCGTTGCCCAATGCGCCCGCGCCCACCACCAGCACGGTGGCGTTTCGCACCACCTCTTGCTGCCACCAGCTAATGTAGCCAAAGGTGTGGTAACGGTCGCTATCGGGGTCGGTGATTACTATGGTTTCGGTCATGAACTATTTTTTGACAGGATTAACAGGATTGACAGGATTACAAATAGCCTGGGTTCCTGTGAATGGTGTCAGTTTGTACCTTACGTTAACAAATACTTGTTACGACAAGCGTTGATAAAACGGAATGGTAAATTCGGTGCGGTCGGCGTGGAGGGTGATGGATTTACGCTCGTTGTGGCCGCCAAATTGCTGCGGCCAGATGATGTCTATGTCATAGGTGAGGCCGGAGTGGGCATAGACGGGGAGTTCGCAGAGAAAACGGCCGTCGCGGTTGGTCACGCCCGAAACCGAGCTGCGTAAACTTTGGGCGTTGACATGCACCTGCAGCCCATACAGCCCCGGCCCGTCGGGATATTCCTGCACCACCACCCGCAGCTTGGTCGTTTTCAGCGGCTCCTTTTTGCTGCGCCCCCGACTGCTGGTGCGGCGGGCGGGCTGGGTGGGCTGACGGGGAGCTGGAGGTTGCTGCCGCGCTGGTTCCGCCGGAATCTGGTCGGCACTGATTCGCAGCGTGGGCATGCGCGTGGGCTGCGGCTGCGCCGGTGCCAAATCGCTCTCGGTGATGGTGAGCGGGGCGTTGCGCTGGGTTGGTGCTGCCCCATCCCGCTGCTCGTTGGCCTCAACCCGCACCGTGTCCCGCGCTACTTCGGGGTAGCGCACGGGGATGGGGGGGCGAAAGTGGGGCGGGACAGGGGCAATGGGTTGGCTGGCGGCGGGCATGGTTTGCAGCGACGGGGCTGCGCCAGCGGCCGGATTGTGGGCAAGCTGCCGCCCTAGTTTGTCCCGCTCGGTGGCACTGCGCTGCACCTGCTGCCGCAGGAAGTAGGCGGCGCGTTTTAGCACCTGCCCGGCCGGGCTGTAGGGGTCGGGCGGGGAAGCGGGGTCGAGCCGCTGTACCGGGTATTCGCTTTTCCAGGCGTGGGCGGCGATGGCGATGGCGAGCCAGGTGGTTTCGGCGGTTGGAGCCTGGAGATTGGCGTTGGCGGTGGTGGCGGCCAGGGCTTTGATTTCTTCGTTGTCGGCCAGGCCGCTTTCGTGTAAGAGGTCGTGGAGGGCGAGGCGAACGGCCGTTTCTCCCTCCATCAACCGCATAAAGCTGTGGCGCGTGGGGTCATCGAGCAAATCGGCTGCCCGCAGCAGCGCCTTGGCGCGGGAATCGCCAAAAGCCGCTTCGCCGCCGCTTTCGCCCATGTCATTGAGCAGCCAGGGCAGCAGCCGCTGGGCAAAGGTGAGCAGATGCGGCAGATCGGGAAAGGTTTGTATAAGTTTGGTGGCAAGTTCTTGCATACGTTGCTCCTAGAACCAGTAATCAGTCAGTAATCGGTGTTCAGTTATCAGTAGGCAGTGAGGCGAAAAGTAGCCAAGAAGTTCAACTTCTTCTGAGAAGTTGAACTTCTAAATCCTAAGCAAAAGTTGAACTTCTTTCGTTGCATACCAATTACTTTGCAGTACGCAGGAACGGCCGTAAAGTCGCAGCAGATTTGGAAGATGAGAGCGGGGTGAATGGTGGTTAGGGGGAAAACGGCCGTTTCCACACCTGATACATCCCCACCGCCACAAACCCGCAATCTTGTGCGATCTGTTGGCTCTCGCTGTCCGTTGCGGGAATCAACGTCCCCACTAGGCTGCGCTGCTGGCGCAGGCATTCGGTTTGGGCGGCCTGGAAAGCGGCGGGAGACAGTTCGCCTTCCAGCCACAGCCCACGATAGGTGAGGGTGTTGACGGGAACGAGGTGGGCGGCGGGGGGCAGGGGGGTGGTGTGGGCGGTTGGCTGGCCGCAAATGTGCAGCAAGCCGGGGGAGCCGCTGGGCTGGAAACCGTGGCGGGCAAAGCTGCGCTGGCTGGGAGTGTTGTCTACGTGGATGACGGTGCGGGCAAAGGCGACGGGAGGGGTGGCGTTAACGGCCGTTTCTACCAGCCTGCTGCCCAGCCCCAAACGGCGAAAATCGGGGTGAACGGCTAACAGGTCTACTTCCCACCGCTGCTCCCCTGCGGCGGATTGGGTGACAAAACCACTGACGAAACCGGCGGAACGGCCGTTAACGGCAACAATGTGGGTTTGGTGAACGGCCGTTTGCAGGGCGGCGGCGACGGTGGCCGGGTCAAGCGGCTCTTCATCAGGCCAGGTAGCGTGTTTGATGTTGGCTAAGGCTGGAATGTCAGAGAGCGTGGCTGGTGAGAAAGTTATCTTCATACCCCAAGTTTTTCACGAACAATTTTAATAGGAACACCTTCTTTACTTTCTCGTGCCGCCTGTAAGCGTTCCCGCATTTTCTGGCTGCCAAGCAAATGGGCTGTTTCGTCATGTTCGTCCCCAATTAGCTCTTCGACAAGCAAATAAACCAGATCGAACTGGCGTGGGGGTAAGCTGTCAATCCATTGATGAAGCTTTGGACGCTCGGCAGGTATATTAGAAAAGGTGTTCATCATGTAGCCTCACTATTAAAGGTTCGTTCGTTAATAACTTGGGAGTTAGAAGTTCAACTTCTTCTGAGAAGTTGAACTTCTACATGGGCAAATTATTTGATTTCCATTCCTAAACGTCATGGGCAAGATTTTACCATAAAGCAAGTACAACATTGTAGCAGAAGCCCCATCACACCCAACCGGCAACATTTGCCCCAATCCGTGTCATCCGTGCATCTATTCACCCCACTACCCCTCCCCCTCACCATCCGCTATAATCCCCCACCATGCAGCACTGGTTCAGCTTTTGGCAACGCCCAACCATTTTACCCACGAAACTTCCTGTTGCTCGCCGCTGGCCGCTCGTCGTTGGCCTCATGGTCGGCATCTGGTTCAGCTACTGGCTCTATAGCAGCAGCCTCAGTCTGCCCTATCTGCAGGAAGATGTCACCCACATTCGCTGGCTCTCCTGGCACACCCCGTTCAACGTCTTCATCACCGCCGACGGTGCGCCTGATTATCGGCCGTTGGGCAAGGCCATTATTAAGGTGTGGTATTTGCTGCTGGGGCATCATGACCGCGCCTGGCTGCGCTACCACAACATTGTCCTGAATGCGCTGAATGTGGCTTTAACGGCCGTTCTCGCCACCTGGATTGACCGCTCCCGCCAACGCTACGTTACGGGCGGGTTGGCCGCCATCCTCTTTGGCACCCTTCCCTTCGCCTACCAGGCCATCCCCTGGATCAACAACTTCTTTTACCCGCTGATCAATTTTTTGCTGCTGCTGGCAACGGCCGTTTATTGGCAAGCCCGTGTCCGCCACAGCACCCGCCTGCTCATCGTTGCCTTCCTCATCGCCCTCGTCGCCCCCTTCGAGATCGAATACGGCGCGATGGGTTTCGCCCTGCTTGCCACCGTCGAACTCACCCTTTGGCTGCAAAAACGCCAGCAGCAGATGTGGCTGCCCGGCCCCGTCATCGGCCTGCTGATGAACACCGCCTTTGTCTGGCGCTCCCTCACCATCCCCAAGCAGGAATACAGCTTTGGCCCGCCCACCCCGGAGCGGCTGATGCAAATTGCCACTTACTTTTTGCAGGGCATCACCTACCCCTTTAGCTTTCTCAGCAACGCCCTCTTTGGCAGCGGTCGCGTCAGCGATTTGGCAGCCATTCAGTTGGTCAGTTTGCCGATTTTGCTGCTGGTGGGGTGGCTGCTGTGGTGCTGGAAACGGCCGTTATTCGCCATGAGCCTCCTCTGGTTTACCGCCCTCAACCTGCCCGCTCTCGTTTTTCTCAACTTCGACTACGTGATCAACTCCCCGCGCCTGCTCTACCCGCCCGGCGTGGGTATTGCCTGGCTGTGGGGCGGGCTGCTGGCGTTGGTGCTGACGCTGCGGCCAAAAGGGGTGGGTTGGGGATTAACGGCCGTTTTTCTCATCCTCACCCTCAGCCAAAGCACCCGCTTTGTCAACGAACGCATCGCCCTCTACCACCTCAGCGAGCGCAGTATTCTGGATGCCACCGCAGTGGCGCAGCAAACTCCCGACGACCAGCGGCTGCTTTTCGTCAACACCCCTTCCTGGCTCACCCCCGAACGGCGCACCTTTGCCGTCGGCAATAACGGCATCCAGCTTATTCCTTTTTATATTGGCATGGAAGATGTGATCTACGGCCACACCGATGCCGACCAGCCCGCTACCGCCATCCAGTTTGCCAACATCCGCCAGCCCCAGCCCTACTACTACGGCATGTTGGGCGAAGGGGTGGATTATGACGGCATGAAGCAATATCTGCTCGACAGCGGCTCCGTGTACCTCACCGAATACGCCCCCGACCGCATTCAGCTTGTCCCCGCCGGGCGCGTCACCAACGTCGCCGCCCCCGCGCCCCAGGCCACCTTTGCCGATGGAGCCATTGCCTTGGCACTTGACAGCCACCAACAGCAGGGCGACCAGCTTGCCCTGACCTTCACCTGGCAGCTTTTGGCCGCCCAGCCGCAGGAGCTAACCGTTTTTGTCCACCTTTACGCCCCTGATGGCACCCTGGTCGCCCAGGCCGATGGCTATCCGCTGCGGGGCATGGCTCCATTTTGGCTGTGGGATGCCGGGCAAACGTTGCAAGACAGTCGCACCCTCACCTGGCCGGCCGACGCTCCCCCCGGTGCCTATCAAATTGGCGTTGGTCTCTACGACCCCGCCGCCGGGCAGCGGCTCCCCGCCCAGGATGCCAACGGCCGGCCCTGGCCCAACGACGCCGCCATTTTGCTGACGGTGCAGCGGTAATGCGCCCTGCAACGACGATGCGCCACCACCCACTCACCCCCAACCGGCTTTGGCTGGCACTCACGCTGTGGGGGCTGCTCTTTGTCGGCCTTGTCTATGGCGGCAGCCTCGCACTCCCCTTCTTCTTTGATGATTTTGTCCACCTGCCCTACGTAGATGCCACCAGCCTGGGGGAAATGTGGCGCACTGCTGGCTCGCTGGCTTATTATCGCCCGCTCACCTTTGTCCTCTGGAAGCTGCTCTACGTCGCCCTCGGCCACCACAGCCCCGTCGCCCAACATGCCATCAACCTGCTGCTGCACCTGCTCAACGGGCTGCTGGCGGCGCAGTTGGCCGGGTCGCTGTGGGACGATGCCTACCGCTGGCCGCGCCGTTGGCTGGTTGCCACCCTCTACTGGCTCTTTCCCTTTGGCTACCAGGCCGTTCCCTGGGTGGGGGCACTGTCGCAAATTTTGGTGACAACGCTGCTTTTGCTGGCGTTGGTGTGCTATTGGCGGGCGCAATCTTCGGGATTTGAACCGCAGAGTTCGCAGAGGGCGCAAAGAAAGAAGGGATTTCAGGAGTGGCAGCACAGCACCACGACTGAAAACGAAGCTCAAAGATTTCGCAGATTTCGCAGATTCCTCCATGTTCTTCCGCGTTCTTCTGTGTCATCCACGAGGAAGCAAGCTGGTTCTCCCACTTTCTGGTATCTCCTCAGTCTTTTCTTCACCTTCCTTGCCCCCTTTGCCCACGAAAATGGCATTTTGGTTGCCTCGTTGCTCACCCTGCTGCTGTGGACAACCCCCGGCCGTAAGCTGGCCGATGGTGTGCGTCAGGGCATTATTTGGCTGATTCCCGCCCTGCTCTGGTTTCCCATCTGGTGGCTGGCTCCCAAGGCGGTCAGCGGCCAAATTCAGATCAATGGCGGCGAACCGCTGCGGCAAAACCTGACCTACTTTGCCCAGGGGTTGGCCTATCCCACCACCTGGCTCGGCGGCTGGCTGCGCGACGGGCGCGGCTGGGGGGATATGGTCACGGTGCTTATGCTTGTAGGTACCGGGCTGCTGCTGGCGGCGTTGATTTTGTGGCTGGGTGGGGCAAATCGGCGGTCGCTGCTGCCGTGGCTGTGGTGGCTAACGGCCGTTTTTCCCGCCACCCTCCTCCTCCGCTTTGATTACGTCATCAACGGTCCCCGCCTGCTCACCGCCGCCAGCGTTGGCATCGCCTGGCTGTGGGCAGATGTGGCTATCAAGTTGGCAACGTGGCCGCGTGGCAAATCGGTCTGGCGTTATGGGCTGGTTTTGGGACTGCTGCTGGGGCTGATGGGGCAAAATGTGGCCTTTATTCGGCAGCGAATGGGGCTGCATAGGATGTTGGGAACGGCCGTTAACCAGGCCACCCAACTGTACCAGCAAACCGCCCCCGACCCGATCACCTTCATCAACTTTCCCTCCTGGCTGGCTCCCACCACGGCCACCTACGCCCTCGGCCACGAAGGGGTGCAGTTTTGGCCCGACTACGCCCAGCCCAATTCCCTGGTGGCGGTGCAGACGGGGCAGCCCGCTACCGTTAACCTGGTGCGCCACGATGCCACCCGCGCCGCGCCGCCCTACTTTTATGGCGTCAGCGGCTCACCGCTCGACTGGGCCACGCTGCTGCCTGCGGCGGGGCGCATTTTTGTGGCCGATTATGCCGCCGATGCGATTGTGGTGCGGCCGGCGGGGGCGGTTGTCGCTGCTCCGGCGGCTGCGCCGTTGGCAACATTTGGCGACAATTCACTGTTGACGCTTCACCAGGCCACCGCTACCCTACAGCCCGGCGGCCTGATTATAGACCTGTTGTGGCAGCTCAACGCCCCGCCTGCTGAAGAGATCACCGTCTTTGTCCACGCCGTTGACCAGGGCGGGCAGTTGGTGGCGCAGTTGGATGGCGACCCGCTGGCTGGCACTTATCCCTTCTCGCACTGGTCGCCCGGCCAAACTATCCGTGACAGCCGCTGGCTGCCGCTGGATAACCCCAATGTCACGCTGCTGGTGGGGGTGTACAGCCGCCAGACGGGGGAGCGATTAACGGCCGTTTCCAGCCAGCTTGCTGATAATAATGCGGTGCGGGTGCAGCCGTAGCCGTTTAGGCGCGGCGGCGGTGGGGGGCTTTAAACACGTCAAACTGCCATAATTTGAGACGGTGGAGGAGGTAGCGGCCGGCAACCCACAGGGTGCTAAGCCCATAAATGGTGCTGGCGGTGAAGCTGATGGAGGAGGCTTCGTTAAAATATTTGGTGCTAACTGGCACTTCAGCAAAGTTGAAGCCAAAGTGATGGGATTGAAAAATCATTTCAGTGTCAAAGACAAAGTTGTTGGAGTTGCGTAAAAAGGGGACGGTTTCCAGCAGACGGCGGCTGTAGGCGCGGTAGCCGGTGTGGCATTCGGACAGGTGGGTTCCCATGACGAGGTTTTCAACGGCCGTTAAAAACCGGTTCGACACATATTTATAGCGCGGCATTCCCCCGGTCAGGGCGGCCTGTGGTGGCATAAAGCGCGACCCCATCACAAAATCCCCTTTCCCCTCCCGAATGGCGGTAATCATATCGGGGATGATTTGCGGATCATACTGCCCATCAGGATGCAGCATAATCACAATGTCCGCCCCGTGGCGTAGTGCCTCCATGTAGCACGTTTTCTGGTTGGCTCCATACCCGGCGTTGTGAGGATGTACAATCAAATCTAAATCCAGATTGTGAGCTACCAGTGCCGTATCATCAATGCTGCCATCGTCCACCAGAATAACGTGGTCTACATATCCCGGCGGAATTTGGCGATAGGTGTCTACCAATGTTTGGGCGGCGTTGTATGCCGGCATCACTACAATTACTTTTGGCGTTTTAGACATGCACGTTGACCTTTTATCTTAAAATTCTGGCGACAGCGGGTTGATTCCAATCGAGCCAGCCCCGGTAAAGTGCTGCCCGTTTGCTTGCTCCCACCAACGGCCGTTTTTACTCACCACCCGCCGCACGACCCGCGACCGCAATGCCGATTCAATAATTTCTCGCTCCGCTGCGGCTAAATCTTGCCCGCGCCAGGATGACAAACGAGTGATGAGTGCCGGATGGGGCGGCAGGGTGTAGGCACTTTCATTATTTTGCTGCAAAATCTTGACGGCTTGGGACGTGGAAACTGGCTCGGTTTGAGTGGCGGGGTTTACCAGCACCAACAGCGACAGGGCAGCCTCCTGGCAGTAGGCCAACCCAGGCACCAGGTCTTCGGCCATCATGCGGGGTGGCGGCAGATAACGCTGCCGATAGGCGTGGAATGTTGCCAGCGGGAAATGAAGTTTGGTTAGCCACCGGGGATAAAGATGGTTGCTTCCCGCCTGTAGCCATTGCCCCACGCGCTGCTGCACGCTGGGGGCGGGCTGCCATTCGTTGCTGGGGGCTGGGGAAATGGGCTTGGGGAAACAAAGTAAACGGCCGTTTTGCCCCAAAATCACCCCGTTTCCCGCCATAAATGCCCCATTGTGCCGTTGAATCATCTCCAGCATCCCCCCGGCCACATCTGTTTCAGCCGAAGCCGTCACCAGCACCCCGCGCTCCTTAAAGACACCACACGCCCCGTTTATCAGCGCATACCCTTTTCGCACCAGCGTCCACCGCAGCACCGGTTCAATCACGTGGTCATAAAGTGCCTGCGGTGACCGCTCCAGCAGGGGCGATACCATCACTTCGCTGTACGCCTCTCCCTGCATAATTGCCACACCAAACCCAAATCGCCCCAGCCCTTCATCATAACACAGCGCACCGGGCAGGCAGCGTGGCGTTCCAAACCGATCCAGCCGCACATAAATATCTACCCGCGTCAGTGGCTCCGGGATCATAAAATAGTCGAGTGTCGGCAGACGCACCGGGGTTGAGATGCCAACCAGCCCGTGAATGTTGTAATAGAAGCGGGTGAGGGGGCGCAGAACCAATCGTCTTGTCCAAATCCACTGTTCGGCCAGCAGATAGCGAATGAGGCTGACCACGCCGATTGACAGTAAATTGGCGGCAATATAATTTGCCCAGCCCCATGTAACCAGCATCCAAACAAGTGGCAGCCGGATGAGCAGCAGAAAAAGCTGGTTCATGACAACGTAGCGGTGTAAGCGGTGTCTGGCATTGCCTTCCTGTCGATCCCGGAAAACCCACCTTTCGTCCCAATAGAAACTCCAGAGGGTGGCACATTCGGTAGCCAGGATGGTTGACAGCAGATAATGCACGCCCAGTCGCTGGGTGAAGGCAATCAGCAGCACCATGTTGCCCGCCAGTCCGCTCATGCCAACCAGCAGCCAGCGCCAAATGTGGGTGTTGGTTGTTAGCCTGAGCCGTAGCAAATGGTGCAAAAAGCGCAGCCCCTCATGCCAATCTGCTTTGCTGTGTCCTTCGTGGCGCTCGCCAAAGTCAAACCTGACCTCTGAGACGTAAATGTCGGGGATGTGGATGAGGAGTTCGAGTAATATTTTGAAGCCGTCGGGACGGAGTTGTGCAACATCAACGGCTTTGCGGCGCACTAAAAACAGACCGGTCAGCAAATCGGAGATGCTTTTGAGCTGGCGTGGAAAAAGGAGGCGGGCAAAAAGGGTGAGTAGGTGTGAGGTGAAGGCGCGTTTGGGGGAGAGTCCCAGGGGGCCAATTAAATCTGCTTTGCGGCTGCCCACTACCAATTGGGATCCGCTGCGTTGTGCTTGTGCCAAAAGCTGGGGAATCACTTCGGGGGGATGCTGCAGGTCAGCATCCATGACGCAAATCCATTCGCCTCGTGCCAATTTTATGCCGTCTATGATGGCACCGGTTAATCCGTTTTGCTGCGCTGGCGTGCGTTCCAGAACGCGCACGGGCAGGGGGAATTGTTTTGCCAGCAGCTTGATCATGTTGGCGGTGTGATCGTCGCTGTCGTCTACAAAAAGCAACTCGAGGGCTAAAGTTTTGGTGGCCTGGGTAATGCGATCCAGAAGAGGGGTGATGTTTTCGGCTTCGTTGCGCGTGGGGATGATGAGGGTGATTAACGGCCGTTTGCCCATCACCCTCTCTTGATCAGACGCGCCATCCCTATCTTCAGCCGCCCGACTTTCCTTTGTTTCAGGCGGGAAACCCTCGCTCATACAACCTCTTTCACCAACATATCATGGTAGGTTGTATCATAGCGTGCTTTTGAAGCCACGTCCAACCCACCTGCACGGTGAGCCAGCCAGCCTGGATTGTTGAGCAGTGGTGGAGTTTAGGAACTTGTCGGAGAAGCCTGATAGATGCGCGGATGACGCGGTTTTATAAGGATAAACGCGGATTTTTTCTTTTTATCCGCGAAAATTTGCTGCAATCTGCGTTATCCGCGCATCCATTTTTATACAAACACAAAACGGGAGGTGTCTTTAATTGACGGAAGCCGCACATAAGGAGTGGGTTGTTTGCTGCTGTATAACCAAATTGTTGAGTACGCCCAATAAGTCTCGAAAGGCGATGGGTTTGATCAAATAATGCGTATTGCCAAAAGAGGCACCGCGCTCTATTGATTTTTCGTCCATGTGGGTGGTGACAAAGACAACGGGCAGATGGGCGGTGGTGGGTTCGTTGCGGAGTGCCTCGCAAACCTGAAAGCCGTCCATCCGGGGCATGGTAACATCCAGCATCACCACATCAGGGGCATGAAGGGCAACCTTTTCCAGGGCGTCAACCCCATCTACCGCTTCGATGATGTCTAAACCTGTGCGGGTCAAAATCAAGCTGAAAATGTTGCGCGTCATGGGGTCATCTTCAACTAACAGTACAGTTCCGGAAACATTTCTTTGCATGAGTACATCACTTCAGAAACGGCTTGCTTGTTTGCTCACGCGGCCAATCAGCCATTTCGACAGAGGAATCTGTCCTGACTGTGCTGGGGTGATTCCTTCTCTCTTTAAAACAAATCAGGACAGTAGTACTATATGGGTTATTCCTTTCAAATAGCATTACATGGGGTACTGCTGCAATGATAAACAGGTAACAGTTGGTGCAGCAAGGATAGGTTGAAAAGGGAAACCATCAGAAAATCAGTGGTAAACAGTGCATCAGTGGCTGGTTGGATGGTTAATAATGGCATAATCAAGGCAGTGCCATCTTGCCGATAGTCTGGCAAGGCGGTATGGTTAAACAACGATGAAAACGAAACCATTTTTTGCTTCAATTTTGCTTCTTGTTTTTGCTCTTTTGGCTTGTAATTTTGCCAGTCAGTTTGCAACGCAGCCGGAGATTGGGCCGCCACCCACGATTGTGGGCGGCACGGCGGAGCAAGGGGGTGGGGGGGATGGCACAACGGCCGTTTCTGGTACACCCCTCCCCATTGACCCCAACCAGCGACCCACCACTGCCCCCACAGCCACGCTGCCCGCGCCCAGGCTCACGCTGTCCACATTGGATGCCGTTAATGTGCGCCAGGGCCCTAGCACGCGCTATGATGTGATCGAACAATTCCCGGCCGGCCGTCAGGCAACCATTGTCGGCCAAAGCATGGACGGCAAGTGGTGGGCCATTGAGCATCCGGGGGGCGTGAACGGGCGCGGCTGGGTTTTTGGCGAGCTGGTAAGTCTGAACACCAGTATTGGCAGCGTGAACGGGTTGCCTGCCCTGCCCGACCCGCCCATGCTGGAAACGGAGCGGGAAGACTATAAAAATGAGGCGCAACGCTACACCCTTGACTATTCAAAATCGCTGCTCGATTTGCCCAACTTTGGTGCGCCTGACAGCGAGCAATATTTTGCCACGGTCAACGTTCGCAGCCCGCAGGAGCTGCCGCCCGGTGGTTTTTGGCTGACGATTAGCGTGCATCCGAACCCGGACGAACGGCCGTTAACCGATTGGAGCGAGCGGTTCGACACCCCTGACAACGTGCGCAGCTTGACGGTAGACGACAACCCCGCCATTCAGCAAACCGAGGACAACCGCCCCAAACCCGGCGAGGCCACCCCGGAAAGCAGCGTTGGCACCGTCACCTTGCCCTACAGCGTCGTGACCTACATTGCCCACGAAGACCGCGTAGTAGAAGTACGTGCCGTCACCCCGCCTGCGCTGCCCACTGACGACCCCTTTGTCTATTACCGCGCCGAATACGACGCCATTCTTGCCAGCCTTAGTCTCAAGCCGGAAGATGCTGGCCCGCTTGATTTTGATGTCAACATCGTTTGGCGCATTGACCCCAACAACAAGGACGAGGCAATTGCCACCGTGACCATCACGGCACGCGGCGGTGATGGGGATTATGTCTACTATCGGGATGGCAGTTTGCGACAGGATGGCCCAGTGTTTGAATACCGCTGGCGTGCCTGTCGCGGCAACCCCGTTTCATTTCAGGTGGAAGATGGCACCGGAGCGCGTGTTTCCAAAGATATGTTTGAGCAAGTTCCGTGTGGTGACTGATTTTTCCTGTAGCCGGGGTTCCAGCCCTCGGCTACAGCAACCGCTGCCGCATGAGTTCAAACCCCAGCACGGCGGCAGAGGCCACGGTGCCAAGCGATTGCGGGTAGGGGCGGCCATAGGGGATTTGCAGCCGCAGGTCGGTTTGGCTGAGAAAGGAGCGGGTGATGCCCCGTTTTTCGCCGCCGATGAGCAAAAAAAGCGGCCGTTTGAGGTCGGTTGCAAACAGGGAGACGGCTCCCTCTTGAGCCAGGCAGGCGATGGTGAGGCCGTGTGATTTGTAGTGGGTGGCGGCAGAAACGGCCGTTTCTGCCACCGCCATGGGCATCCATTCCGAAGCACCCGCTGAAGCCCGCGCCACCACGCCCGCCGCCGATAGCCAGTTGCGTGGCCGCACCACCACACCATTTACCCCCGCCGCATAAAGTGTGCGTACTGCCTGCCCAAAATTAAACGGGTCTTCAATGCCGTCCAGCATCACGACCACGGGGATTGGCGCGTCGGTAATCAACATATCGAGCGGCAGAAAGTGGCGTAACCCAACTTGTGCCAGGACGCCGCCGTGGCTTTGCCCAGTTACACGCTCGGCAATAAAGGTGTCGTCTACGGTGTGGACGGGGATGTTGGCAGAAACGGCCGTTTGTCGCAGCTGCTGCACCTCCCGCTGCCATTTTCCGCGCCGCAAATAAACCCCCTCAATCGGCCGGCTGCCCGCCCGAATCGCCGCCTCAACCGATATGATCCCCTCTAGCCAGGTTAACTCATCCATAAACAAAAAGAGGCCAAATCATGCCGACTTGACCTCCTCATCATACTTTTTACAAATAGCCGCTAATTGCCGCCATCACCCGTATCCGGTATCGTCAGCGTAGACGGATCGGCCGGCTGTGGCGTTGGTGCTGCCAGGAACTTTTGGTCAATGACAGGTACCGATGGTGCCCGACCTGTAGCCACATCCGTTAACTCCAGGTTACCGGCAAGCTGCGTATCAATAAAGTTTGACAGAGCTTGCAGCTTGTTGCTTTGGAACCGGCTGTCAGACAAAGGCTTGACTTCACGCCCGCTCACCTGAATGATGTAGTACGTCTTGGTCTCATCACCCATGTCTCGCTCCAGCACGCCACTTGGTGTGTCAAGCGGCAGCGAGAACGCTTCCTGGGCAATATTGTCATCCAGTTCCTGCGCCAAATCTTCCTGCAACCGCCCCATAATCTCTGAGGCACTCGCCTGAATTTCTGCCTCGCCACTGCGAAGCGTATTCCAAACGGTTAGATACCCTTCAGACTCAACCATTGCCAACAGTTCCTGCGCATCTGCTTCAACTGTTGTTGAAATCTGGAACAGGTTAGCCTGCTCTGCTTCCTTCGGCAATGCTTGTTCTTCAGCCAGCGCATCCGCCAACTGTTCGCGGTAAAGCTGGGCAGCAACCACGCTGCGGTACACCGACTCTTTGGCACCTAAGGCTGTCAGGCTGCTAACTAGGTCATCTAATTCTGTTTGGAACGATTCCGCCGAAACGGGCGTGGCTGTTGGCCGTGGCGTTGCCGTTGGGCCGATGGTGGCCGTTGGGAATGGGGTATTGGTGGGAACGACTTCGGTAATAACGGCCGTTGGAATAGGCGTTAGCGAAGGCGTAGGCATAATGGTTGCCGTCGCCGTTGGAAACGGCGTTGGCGATTCCCCATTAAAGTAATTGAAACTTTCACCAATATACGCATCAATGTCTGCTTCACTGACAGAAATTCCCCGTTCCTGGGCTGCCTGCCGAATTACAACTTCATCAACCATTTGATTAAGAACAGCCTGCCCTAACCCTTCGCTGTCCAACAAATCATTGATTGATTGCCCCGCAAATTGCTGGATGATCCCCACATTTCCTTCAAACGCCTCATACTGGTTTTCCAGGAACACAATACGCTGCGCCCGCTCATACGTCACCCGGTCGCGCCACTGGCTCAACGAGATGTCCTCGCCGTTAACCACCGCCACCGCCCGGTTTGGTACAATCAGGAACTCATTGACCAAGCCAACAAGCAAAACAAGGAGCAACAAACCGCCAACGATGTACGCCCCAAGACGAATGCGCCGCATTTGCTGCTCTTGCTTACGCGCCAGCAGAACTTCTTTCCTCGATTGGCGTTGGGCTACCTCTTCAGGAGTCTGCTCTTTCTTTTTGGCCATAGGAAGTAACCTTAGTCAGCAACGAAGGGCAACAAAGCAATGTGGCGCGCCCGTTTAACTGCAACGGCAATCGCCCGCTGATGTTTGGCACAAGCACCTGTTTGCCGCCGTGGCTTTAAACGGCCGTATTCATTCACATAACGACCCAAGGCATCTGCATCCTTGTAGTCAACATCTTTCACATTATCAACACAAAATTGACAACTTCTCCGACGTTTCCGTCCTCGTGCGCGATTTTGCTGCATCATAACAAAACCTCCCCGCAAACAGGAATAACCAAAACAGTGGCCCCCTGTCTTTTGCGAGACTTATACTAACTATCTTGTCTGTAAAACTGGGACCTGGCTCGGATCTCACTTACACTCTTTTTAGAAACTGCCCAAAAAGTCAGCCAATACCTAAGCCAAAACCTGCTACTTGTTCTTATGACAGTTGTCCGTCGTTTAACGGAATCATATCGTGCACAACTACTTCTGTGCGGAAATGCTTGCGCCCGGCACTGTCTTCCCATCCACGCGTTTGTAAACGCCCTTCTATATATACCTGATGGTCTTTCGCCAAATACTTGCCGCAAATCTCAGCAAGGCTTCCCCAGGCCACAACATTAAACCATTCCGTTTCCTCATGTTGTTCACCTTCTGAGGAAGTCCAGGAGCGGGATGTTGCAACACTAAAAGATGCAACTGGCCGACCACTAGGTGTGTAGCGGATTTCGGGGTCAGAGTCCAGCCAACCTATTACCATAACTTTGTTCAGGCCTTTATTCACAGGACCACCCCCGTCTTCAAACTACTCTGGCTTACGTATAACAAGATAACGCAGAATATCTTCGTTGTACTGCATACTGCGTTCTATATCATCAATACGTGCAGGATCCATTGAAGCGTGGTACAAGACGTAAAACCCTTCTGTTTGCTTGCGGATGGGATAAGCCATCTTACGCCGTCCCCAAACATCAACTTTGGGCTTTTCATCTTCCCCAGCACCAGGAACCAACAATTCACTTACTGCTTCAATAAGCTGATTGCGTTGAGGTTCCTCAAGCTTGGATTGCAAAATTACTGTGACTTCGTACTCGCGCATGTTGCAACACCTCCTTTCCATGGTTTAACTCGAGCGAGCTTTAGCCCTTGATCTTTGCCAAGAGCGGAAAACAGCGAGCATTTCTATTCTTTTTATGCTGCTGTGCAACGAGCATATAATCATAACACAAACAAAAATTAGCACAACCCCTTTTTCGGCTATTTTTGGGGGCAATTTGGCAGATTGTGTACATTCGGCCAATTGCGACTCTCGCCATGCACCTCTCTTTCTGTTATACTCAAATTTGCAACAGTAACAAAGCGGAGGCAGCTAGTGAATTCAACTAGAATAACGCGATGGTTTGTATATATCTTAATAGGTTTTGCCGTTATTGCTATTCTTTGGAATTACAATCTAGCAACACCGACGATACAAAGCATTTCCATTAGTCAATTAGCGCAAGAGATACGTCAGAATGAGGTGCGGGAGCTTCAAGTGGCTGGCGACGGCCGCGAAGTCATTGCCACGTATGTGAACCCAAATCGTGCTTCTACTCAAACGCAGGTAAGTGGGGTTAGCTCTATCGAAGAGATTCTGCGCACGTATGGCGTGACAGAGGCCGATTATGTGGATGGGCAGCCAACTGTTACCTACGCGCCGCCCAGCCAGTGGGGAAACTGGCTCAGTATCGTTGGCATCTTTCTGCCGGCGGTTCTCATCATTGCCTTTATCTACGTTATTTACCGACAGGCACAGGGTAACAATAATCAGGCACTTTCATTTGGCAAAAGCCGGGCAAGGATGTTTACAGGTGATCATCCGACGGTTGGGTTTGATGACGTTGCTGGGGCTACTGAGGCTAAGGAAGAGCTACAGGAAGTTGTTGAATTTCTGAAGGAGCCAGAGAAGTTTGTCAGCTTTGGTGCCAGAATCCCTAAAGGGGTGCTGTTGGTTGGTAGCCCTGGCACGGGGAAAACGCTGCTGGCCAAGGCTGTGTCAGGGGAAGCGGGTGTGCCTTTTTTCTCGATTGCTGGCTCGGAATTTGTGGAGATGTTTGTGGGTGTGGGGGCCAGCCGGGTGCGTGACTTGTTTGAGCAGGCCAAACGCAATAGTCCGTGTATTATTTTTATTGATGAAATTGATGCAGTCGGCCGGCAGCGGGGTGCAGGATTGGGTGGTTCACATGATGAACGAGAGCAGACCTTAAACCAGATTCTTGTGGAAATGGATGGGTTTGATACAGATACCCACGTTATCATTTTGGCTGCTACGAACCGTCCTGACATTCTTGACCCGGCACTGATGCGCCCCGGCCGCTTTGACCGGCGTGTTGTGATTGATAAACCTGATGTACGCGGGCGCGAGGAAATTTTCAAGGTGCATTTGCGGGGTAAGCCCATTGCTTCCAAGGTGGATGTAACTGTTTTGGCGAAGGCGACACCGGGTTTTGCTGGTGCTGATATTGAAAACACTGTCAATGAAGCGGCACTGCTGGCTGCCCGGCGGAGCCGCAAAAGCATTGGCATGGATGAATTTCAGGAGGCTATTGAGCGGGTTCAGCTTGGGCCAGAACGAAAGAGCCGGGTGATTAGCGCAGAGGAGCGTGAGATTACAGCTTACCATGAAGCAGGTCATGCCGTTGTGAGCCATTTCTTGGCGCATGGGCAAACCTTGCGTAAGGTGACAATTATCCCACGCGGTATGGCAGGGGGGGTAACATGGTATTTAGAAGATGACAATACCATGTGGAGTCGCTCGAAGTGCATTGCCCTGATTGGCACGGCTTTGGGGGGGCGTGTGGCCGAAGAGATTATCTTTGGTGAGATTACCACGGGGGCGAGCAGTGATTTGCAGCAGGTGACGCGCATTGCCCGCATGATGGTGACGCAGTATGGCATGAGCGAGAAGCTGGGGCCACGTGTCTATGGACAAAAGCAGGAGATGGTTTTTCTGGGGCGTGAGATTAGTGAGCAGCGGGATTATTCTGATGCGATTGCGGAAGAGATTGATGCTGAAGTGCGGCGGATTATTGATGGAGAATATGAGCGGGCGACACAAATCCTGACGGAACATCGGGATAAGTTGGAACTGGTGGCAAGGTGGCTACTGGAAGTGGAAACGTTGGAAGCGAATGAGTTTACGGCTTTGATGGAAGGGGGAGAAATGCCGCCGCGACCGCCTAGCTCAAATCCCCCTGCTTCATCACGACCAGACCCCAAGGCGAAAGGGAATGAATCGTCAGAGTGGAAGCCACCCTCGCTTGATTTACCTCCTTCACCCACCCCGGCTTAGGTTCTGTTGATACTTTGGAATTTGAACCGCAAAGTACGTAAAGGGCGCGAAGGAAGCGAAGAGAGTACGTTAAATCTTTGCGATCTTTGCGCCCTTTGCAGTAAAACCTGCTTTGGGGTTATGATTTTGCTGAGAAACCTTAGCTAAAAAGCAGATGGGGCAGAGTGGTCGGTGGCGCATTGCTCTGTCCTTGTTTCAACAACTGTAATGGGTAGCGACATAGCCAATCTTCTCTCGTTTTTCAACGATGTCTTACAGGCGATAATCGTTATTTTTGGTTCGGCTGTTGTGCTTTATAACCTGAACCGGGTGGCGCGTCATGCGGTGATTCGTTCTTTTTGCGCTCTTATTGGCTTTGTGGTGATTGTGTATTTGGTGGAGCTGCTGGTGAGCCGCACGATTGTGACGGTTTCGGCCGAGATGTGGCTGCGGTTGGAATGGGTTGGGATTGCCTTGGTGCCGGCCGCACAATACCACTTGTCTGATGCACTGTTGGCAACAACGGGGGCGGAGGCGCGAAGACGGCGCTATTTGGTGCCAGTGTTCTATGTTGCCGGGTTCTTGTTTTTGCTGCTGGCGTTGTTTAGTGATTGGCTGGTGGGGGAAGTGATGCGCACGTCGCAACTGCTGCATTTGCAGGCGGGGCTGCTGTTTCCGCTGTTTTCGCTGTATTACTGGGTGACAACGGCCGTTTCTCTCTACAATGTATGGCGTGCCAGGAAACGCTGCCTCATTTCCGATACCCGCCGCCGCATGACCACCACCTTCCTGGCCTTTATTGCCGCACCACTGGCAGTTTTCCCTTACCTGCTGGTGAGCAGCGTTTTTAGCCCCAACATCCCGCTGCTGTTTTGGCCGTTGCTCATTGGCGGTAATTTGGTGGTTAGCATTATGTTTGCCTTTCTGACGGCTAACCTGACCTACTTTGGGGCGGATTCGCCTGACAGGGTGGTGCGGGTGCGGCTGTTTAAGTTTATGGCGCGGGTGCCGCTGGCGGGGACGATTGTGCTGCTGGTGTTTGTGCTGGTAAACCGCAGCAGCCGCTTTCTGGGGTTGCAAACGGAGACGGCTTTGGGGTTTGCGCTGGTGGCAACGGTGATGCTGGTGGAGTGGGCGGTGCATTTTTATAAACGGCCGTTAGAGCGCCTCTTCCAACTCAACGATGAACCCGATGTGCGCCGCATCCAAATCCTCAGCGAACGGCTGTTGACCACCAGCGACCTGCACCAGTTTTTGGAAAGCGTGTTGGCCGCCACCTGCGAAGCCATGCGAACCCCTACTGCCTTTGTGGCTGCCATCACCGCCAAAGGCCCCAGACTTGAAGCCGTGGTGGGGTCACTGACCGAAGCTGATTCGCTACTGGAAAGCGGTGACGATTTGCGGGAACTGGCCGAAGTGGAGGTCAACGGCCACCACCCTGATGAGCAGCTACAGCGCATAGACAGCTTTATTATTTGGCAAAACTACTGGATACGCCCACTGTATGACCAAAACGAGGAGCTACTGCTGGGGATTTTAGGCATTCGCGCCCGTGCCGATTGCCCTAATTTGTCGCTGGAAGAGCAGGATGTGCTGGATAGGCTGGTGGCGCAGGCGGCACATGCCCTTGAAGACCGCATTATTCAGCAGCAGGTGTTTGCCACCGTTGAGGGGATTTTGCCCGAAATCACGGCTTTCCAGGAGCGGCGCAGCGCGGCGGCATTTGGCGGGCTGCGGGTGCTGACAGCCGATGAAAAACAGCAACCCAAAGAGAGTGAGTTGATGGAAAATCCCGACTTTACGACGATGGTGCGGGACGCATTGACCCATTTTTGGGGTGGCCCCAAGCTGACCGAAAGCCCGCTGATGCGGCTGAAGATTGTGCAGGAGGCGATGGCCGAACACGACAACAATCCCACCAACGCCTTGCGAGCCATTTTGGTGCGAGCTATTGAGCAGCAAAAGCCGGAAGGGGAGCGCAGCCTGACCACGGCTGAGTGGATTCTGTACAACATTTTGGAGCTAAAGTTTATTCAGGGGGGTAAAGTGCGTGATGTTGCCCGGCGGCTTGCCATGAGTGAATCGGATCTTTATCGCAAGCAGCGGGTGGCAATTGAAAATGTGGCGCGTACCATTGAGATGATGGAAGACGCGGCGGGGGAAGTGGAAATTAGGAATTAAGAATTAGGAATTAGGAATTAGGAATGAAGAGGGCGGAGCATATCTGCGCTTTTCTGGGTTTGGGTTACCTTTTCTTTATGTTTCCTTTTTATTATCAGGACAATCAACTTTTTTGTGAGCAAGTGGTGCTGGCTGAGGTGGTGGCGGCTTTTGGCACACCTGTTTATGTCTATAGCGAGGCGGAGCTGTTGGCGCGGGTGGGGAGGTATGTAACGGCCGTTTCCCAAGCCCCAACCCCCTCTCTCGCCTGCTACGCCGTTAAAGCCAATGGCAATGTCCATTTGCTGCGGCTGCTGGGCGAGGCCGGGCTGGGAGCCGACGTGACCAGCGGCGGTGAGCTGTTTTTGGCGCAGCAGGCGGGCATTCCCGCCAGCAAAACGATTTTTTCCGGCGTGGGCAAGACGGCGGCGGAAATTGAAATGGCGCTACGGGCGGGCATTCGCGCCCTGCACGTGGAGTCGGAGATGGAATTAACGGCCGTTGCCGCCATCGCCGCCCAATTGCAAACCAAGGCTCGCATCGGGATTCGCGTCAACCCCAACATCAGCGCCGAAACCCACCCCTACATCTCCACCGGCCAGCACAGCCACAAATTTGGCGTCCCCTGGGCGCGGGCGCAGGCGATGTTTGCCGAGGCAGCGCAGCACGACTGGCTGGAGCCGGTGGGGATTGCCGCCCACATCGGCTCGCAAATTCGGGACGTGGAGCCGTTTCGCCAGGCGGCCGTTTTTCTGACCGAGGTGGCCGACGAGCTAAAGGCGCAGGGAATCCCGCTGCGCTATGTGGACGTGGGGGGCGGGCTGGGGGTGGATTACACGGGGGAGGGTGTGCCGGAGATTGGGGCGTGGATAACGGCCGTTTCTGAACCCATCCAGGCGGCAGGCTACGAGCTGGTGCTGGAACCCGGCCGCTCGATTGTGGCGCCTGCCGGGGCACTGCTGACACAGGTCGTCTATACCAAGAACCAAGGGGAGAAGCAGTTTGTCATTGTGGACGCGGGCATGAACGACCTGCTGCGCCCCACGCTCTACAAGGCGTATCACCCGGTTTTGCCGCTGCAACAGCAAGAAGCTGTCACCCCCACCGTGGTGGACATTGTTGGCCCCATTTGTGAATCGGGGGATTGGCTGGCGCAGGAACGGCCGTTACCACCCCAGCAGCCGGGTGACGTTCTCGCCATTTTGCAGGCGGGGGCGTATGGTTTTGCCATGGGGTCAAACTATAACGGCCGTTTACGGCCGGCCGAACTCCTCATCAGCGGCAATCAAACCCGCCTCATCCGCCAGCGGCAACAGTACAACCACCTGCTCGACGGCACGAATTGAACCATAGAGGGCCAAAGAGCGCAACGAATGCTTGTTTCTTTCCTCTCTGTGGCTCTCTGTGTCTTCTCTGTGACCCTCTGTGTCACCTCTTGTTTGCCAGGCTACGGCATTGGCGCAAAGGCGAAGATGGTTTCGGGGTAGCGGTCGGTGGCGAGCAAAAAGCCCTGATCGCCAAGCTGGGCGATGCCTTCCCAGTTGCGGGAGGGGCCGTCAGAAAGCTGTAGTTGGATGGGGGGAACGTCGTCCAGCGTCAGGGAGCCATTTTGGTAGGTAAAGGCCACCAGCCGCTCTACGGCACGCTGCTGCTGGTGGGTGGTGCCCCAGCCAAACCGCTCGCCCAGGGGGTCGTGGCGGCTGTTGAGGTAATATTCGGTGGGGAAGAAGTAGTTGGTGGCCCACAAACGGCCGTTTTCCCCCAGTTCCGTCATATCTGTCAACCGATACGGCACGTTGGGCATCGGCAGCTCACCGACGGGCTGAAGCTGCTCATCAAATAGCAGTGCCTGTGCAGTGGGGTTTTGTTCAACCCCGTTGGCTTCGTACAGCACCACAATCTGGTCATCGGCCCAAAACAGGGCTTCATAGGCGATGTTGCGGATGGGGGTTTGGCGGGGCAGGGGGGTAATAAGCGCCGTTTCCAGCCGCAGTTCCGACATATCGGCCGCCAGTTCCCCGCGCACCAGATACCCGCTTGTGTGCCTCATGGTTGAGGTTTCGACGAGAAAAACGGCCGTTTGTCCGCGAAAGGCAACGGCTTCCAGGCTGCCAAAGTTGGGGATTTTTGTGGGTAGGTCGCCCAGGTGCAGGGGAATCATGATGGGTTGCAGCGGAACGGCCGTTGGCTGCGCCAGATGATCTATGATTTGCTGACGCGGCAGGGCGTATATGGCCGGTTCGGTGTCGTCAAACCCCGGCTCTTCGGGCAGCAGGATGAGCCAGTCGCCAGCCCAGGCCAGCCCGGACAATTCGGCGTTGGGGGCGTTGAGGGGGGCAGGGAGGGGGAGGGGAATAACGGCCGTTTCCGCCACCGGTGTTCCCGTTCGCGCCACGCCGCAGCCTGTTAAAATCAAGAAGAATAGCCAGATAATCCGTTGCCGTGTTTGTTGCATAATCACATTGTAGAGTGGGTATATTAATTAATGGGTTAAAACTGTTGGCGAAACAGGCTATAATCACCTGTTTTATGCAAGGCGTCAAGAAGGATGGGCGATGATGGATAAGCGTGTATCGTTTGAAGAAGCAACTGTGACGAACCCCTCTCTGTGGCGGGTGTTTTTGCCGATTTGTCTGGGAACGGCCGTTTCCCTCCTAGGCGACACTTCCCTCTACACCGTTCTTCCCACCCACACCGCCGAAGCTGGCATCGTCGTCGCCAGCCTGGGCATTATGCTCTCGGCCAACCGCTGGATTCGGCTTTTCTCCAATAGTCCGGCCGGCTGGCTTTCCGACCGCTGGCCGCGCCGCCGGGTTTTTGTGCCTGCCCTCTTTATCGGCGCTCTGTCCACTGCGCTTTATGCGTTTGGGCAAGGATATTGGACGCTGTTAATCGGCCGTTTGCTGTGGGGCATCGCCTGGTCTGGCATTTGGGTTTCCGGCAACGCCATCGTCATGGACGTTGCCACGCCGCAAAACCGGGGACGATTGGTTGGCTACTACAACGTCGCCTTTTTCACCGGCGCGGGCAGCGGCTCCTTCCTCGGTGGCTGGCTCACCGACTGGCTTGGCTATCAGCAAACCTTCACCATCGAAGCCGCCCTCACCGCCTTTGGAGCCATCGTCGCCCTGCTCCTCTTGCCCGAAACAAAACAGCTTGCGGCAGCACCCCAACAGGCTCAGGCCACACCGCACACCCCACACCCCACACCCCACACCATCCCCTGGGGCGAACTCATCTCCGCCAATGGCTTAATAGCGGTCAATCGCATTGTGGGGGCGGGGCTGCTGCTGCCCACCTTCGGGCTGTATCTGGCTGGCGTTCTGGGCGAAAGCGTGGCTCTTGGCGGCCGCACCATTGGCACAACCACGCTCACCGGCTTTGGCCTCAGCCTCAGCACCTATCTGGGCATGACGTTTGTGCCACTGGCGGGTGGCGTGTCGGATCGGCTGGGCAACCGCTGGCGGGTGGTGGTGCTGGGGCTATTGCCGGGCATCATTGGCTTTTCGCTGCTGTCGCTTTCCATCCCCTGGCTTATCCTGTTTGGGCTAATTGGCTTTTCCATGACCAGCGGCAGCAATCAGGGGTTGGCAACGGCGCTGGTGGGGGATTTGGCGGGGGAGCAGCAGCGGGGACGCTGGCTGGGCATTTTGTTTACGATGGGAGATCTTGGCAGCGCCATTGGCCCGATTGTCGTTTTTGCCCTGCTGGATCGGCTGTCGCTGCCGCTGCTGTACACGGGGGCGGCCGGGCTGCTGGGGGTGATGTGGGTAACGGCGTTGGTGTGGGCGCGGCGGTCAGCGTTGGCAAAACCGGGTGTGGCTTAAGGGGGGGATGCACAATGTCACGAGAGATGAAAACAACGGCCGTTAATTCCCCCCACACTCCTCCCGCCATCCCCCTCAAAGGCATCGGAGCCGGGCTGCTCGTCACCCTTTCTGCCGCCGCCACCCCCATCGCCATCCGCAACGCCCAGCTACAGGGCGTTCCCTCCCTCTACATCATCACCGTGCGCCTCATCGTCGTTTCGCTGGTGCTGTTTCCCCTCGTGCGCTACCGCCATTGGCCCGCCCTCCAGCAGTTGGAACGGCGCGACTGGGCATTTGCCATTATCGCCGGCTTTTTTCTGGCTCTAAACCTGCTCTTGCTGTTTGTCTCCCTTGAGTACACCAGCGTCTTGGTTAATGGCGTTACCCGCCGCACCTCACCCCTGTGGATCATCTGGCTGGAAATCTTTTTTCTGGGAGCCACCTTCACCTGGCACATTTGGGCGGGGCTGTTTCTGACGTTGGGGGGCAGCATTTTGGTGGCCCTGGGCAGCGGCGGAGCCACCACGCCTGGTAGCAACCCGCTGCTGGGCGCATTGCTCGGCTTGCTTGGCTCCTTTTGCATCGGTTTGTACATGCTCATTGGCCGCAAATTAAGCAGCAAGCTACCTTCATTGGCCTACAGTTGGGTTGTTTTTACTGCCGCTGCCGTTGTTGCCACCGTTTTTACTATCATGAGGCAAGTGCCTTTTACAGGCTATAGCTGGGCAGGATATGTTTGGGTGGTTGTTGTGATCATCATCGCCCAGTTTATCGGTCATCTGTCCATCAACGTCGGTCTCCATTACTTTCCAGCCACGACCATGAGCATTTTTATGCAGCTTTCCGTCGCCATTAGTGCCGTGCTGGCCTTTTTTGCCCTGGGCGAAATTCCGTCGCTGTGGCAAATTGCGGGCAGCGTCTTGATTGCGGCCGGGGTGCTATTAGCCACGCGCTAGGAAATTGTTGGGGAAGGTAGAATAGATGCGCTGGTGACACGATTTGATAGGGATAAATACGGATTTTTCTTTTATCCGCGAAAATCCGCTCCTCTCCGCGTTATCCGCGCATCTATTGCCTGTTTAGAAGTTCAACTTCTCGGAAGAAGTTGAACTTCTTTTGTAGCTTGCCTAAACCTCGTTTCTAATCATATAGAGCGACATGCTCCAGCTCTCTTTTGCGCCGGGTAACATAGTCGCGTAAGGCTTGGTTAATGGCTGGGTCAAGGGGTGGCTCTTCATACTGCTCAAGCACGGTTTGCCAAATATGGTAGGCACGCTGGGCGGTGTCCTCGCTCCCCCCTTCAATCCAGGTGCCGTTGTTGCGGCGGTCGTGCAGGAAGTTGGGGTAAAAGGCGGTTTGGTAGCGTGCCTGGGTGTGGGAAGTGCCAAAATGATGTCCGGCCGGCCCCACTTCATCAATGGCTTGCAGGGCAAATGCGTCATGGTTCCATTCCGGCCCATGCAGCATGTATTGCATCATCGCCAGATTTTCCACATCCATGACGAATTTTTCATAGGAGAAAGTTAGACCCGATTCTAGCCAGCCGGCCGCATGAAGTACCAGGTTTGTGTGCGACAACATACACGGCCAGAGTGACCACATGGATTCCGACATTGCCTGGCCGTCGGGAATGTTGGCCGTGTTGAGCGAGCCGCTGCCGCGATAGGGCAGCCCGTAGTGGCGGGCAAGCTGCGCCCCGATAAAGAAGGCCCACGCCCCTTCCGGCGTGCCGAAAGCAGGTGCGCCGCTTCGCATATCCACGTTGGTTGTAAAACCGCCATAGACAACGGGTGCGCCCGGCCGCACAAGCTGGATGAGGGCAATGCCAGCCAATGCTTCGGCGTTTTGCTGGGCAAGGGCGGCGGCCATTGTCACCGGACTCATGGCTCCAGCCAGGATAAAGGGGGTGACAATCACAACTTGCCCGGCACGACCATAGGTAATCATGCCGCCCAACATGCGGTCATCATAGACTAAGGGGCTGTTGGCATTAATAACACCCCCTGTTATTGGGCCACGCTCCGGCTGTAGATCGTTGCCATGAACCAATTTTGCCATTTCGATGACATCGGCGGGGATGATGCGACCGTGGGCGGCACCCATTAATGGTTTGTCGGAAAGAACCGTGCCAAGCAGATATTGCTCCAGATGTTTTTCATGGACGGCCACATCGTGCATGACGACCTGACCACCGGGGGCAAAGTGGATGACGTTGGTCATTTGAATGAGCTTGGCAAGCTCAATCCAGTCTGCCCGCGTGCCGGGGCGACGGCCGCGCCGCAGGTCGTTGGCAAAGACGGTGCCAGCGGCAGAGGTGAAATTGACGCTGTTTTCGCCGATGAAGCGGCTGCGTTGGGGGTTACGGGCGCGGAAGGTGAAGCTGGCGGGTGCTTTGGCAACCAGTTCAGTGATGAGGCCGCTATCCGGCCAGACGTGCTGGGTTTGGTGGTTGACCTTGGCGCCGGCCGCCTCCCATATGGACAATGCCTCGCTGTCCATGAAGCGCAGGCCGGTGTTTTCGAGGATGTGCATGGAGGCTTGGTGGATGTCTTCGATTTGCTGGGGGGTGGCAATTTCGTAGGGGGGCCAGGGGTGGCGCAGTTCTTGTTGGTAGGGGATGCTGAGAAAGGGGGGGGGCTGGGTGCGGCGATTGGTGCGGGTTCGTCTGGATGACATAGATTTTTCCTTGTGATAGATAATTACAGATAGAGGACGATTTCGTTAGCTTCGATGGTGACGGGGTATTTTTCGAGAAACGGCCGTTTTTCCACCACCACCTCATACGTCTTCACCCGCAATGGTTCCGGCATAAACACCATCTCGCCCGTCGTCACGTCAAACTCCCAAAAGTGCCAGGGGCAACGTAGCACCCGTCCCTCTAACCCGTAGCGATATTCACCGGGCGGGCCGGGCAGCATTGTTCCCCCAATTGGCCCCCGGCACAGCTCTGCCCCCTGGTGCGGGCAAACATTTTTGATGGCGTGAAACGTTCCTGCCACGTTAAAGATGCCAATAGAGCGCCGCCCGATTTGCACAATTTTGCGTTCGCCGGGGGGAAGGTCGTCAACGGGGCAGATGGGGTGTCGTTGCTTCATGAGATGGGGCGCAGATTTTCCTGATTAACCTGATTCTGATCAGGAAAATCTCCGTTTTAAAAAAGATCACGCAAAGGCGCAAAGACGCAAAGGAAAATGCACTATCTTTGCGTGAAATTCATGGTCAAAGCCCGTACAACGCCCGCGCGTTTTCGTGGGCAATGGGGTGGCGCATATGCTTGGGCAGCCGGGTCAGCACATAGGCGGGGTCGTCAAAATCCCAGTGGGGGTAGTCGGTGGCAAAGACCATCATTTTTTCGGCCGACATCATTTCCAGCGTTTGGTGCAGATGGCGTAAATCGGGTACTTCCAGCGGCTGGGAGCCGACGCGAATGTGTTCGCGGATATAGTCGCTGGGTGGTTTTACCAGCCACGGCACCTCGGCTCGCAGCGATTTCCACTCGCGGTCTAGCCGCCACATTAGCCCCGGCAGCCACGCCCAGCCATATTCCAGTAGCACCACTTTGAGGGTGGGAAAGCGTTCAAACACCCCTTCGCACACCAGGCTGATGGTGGTTTGGATGCCGATGGAGATAACGCCGGTTTGCAGTTCGATGTAGTAGGTGGGGGCACCGATGGCAAGCTGGGAGCCGTTGTTGCCGGCACTTTCGGCACCCACGTGGAAGCCAACGGGCAAATTGTGTCGGGCGGCGGCTTCGTAGATGGGCCAGTAGTGGCGGTTGCCGGGAAGCTTGTCGCCCATGGGGATGCCGACCTGTACCACGTCGGGATGGCTGCCCCAGCGGTCAATTTCGGCGGCGGCCTGGGTGGGGTCCTGGGGGGCAACCCAGATGGAATGTTTGAAGCGGCGGTCGTATTTGATCCACACGTCGTCGGTCCAGTCGTTGTAGGCGCGGGCGATGGCGGCGGCAAGGTCGGGGTCGGGCATGCCGGAGAGGGTGGTGAGGTCGTTGCCCATGAGGATGGCGTATTCGATGTGGTAGCGGTCGAGCAGGTCTTCCTTGATGCGTTGGGGGATGGAGGCGTGGTTGGTGCCGTTGGCTTCCATGGTGTCGGCGCGGGCGGTGGAGTAGGGGTGGAAGTAGGCGCGGCGGGGCATTTGGAAGTTGTTGCGGGCTTCGGCTTTGCTGTTCATGGCAATTTCGATGCGGCGCAGGAAGCGGGGGTCGAGATAGGGGAAGAGGGTGGAGAAGCGGGGGAGGATGTGGTGAACGTCGCAATCTATGAGGGGGGTGGAAACGGCCGTTTTTCCCCCCTCAACTGCCAAAATTTCTGTTGCCACTAATGAACCTCTATGCTTAGGAAGGGAAATTAAATAACTTGCCCATTTAGAAGTTCAACTTCTCAGAAGAAGTTGAACTTCTTGTGTAACTTATTTAATCTTGGTTCCTTAATGGGTCGCAGATTTGCCTGATGACGGATGAGGAATTAGGTTCATCAGGCAAATCTACGACCTGTGCTTTTGTTTGGTAAATGCTTATGGCTGCAAACTGTCGTTTGGGCGAATACGCGCTAGGTCTAGCAGCCGTTTGTAGATGCGGTCAAAGGCAAAGTGGGGGTCGTTGGCCCACTTCCAGCGGATGAGCGTTTCGCCCGACTGGAAATGCACGTGGATTTCTGGCCGTGCTTCATCGGGCGTGCCTGGGCGGGCGGGGTTGGCAAGGGCGCGGAAGCTGAGTTCGTCCATCATGCCAATGAGCTGTGTTATGTCGGTGAGGCTGCGCCATCCTTCATATTTCTGGGAGAAGCCACCACGTTGAACGTTTTCGATGGCACAACGGCCGTTTTCTGCCATGAGTGTAAAATGGGTACCACCCACAAACGCATTCGGTATGTCTTGCAGGGCGATACTGAGTATGCCAGACAGGGCTATTTGCTGGTGGCGCAGTCTGGTTAACTCTGCCTCGATGCTTTCACAAAGCCGCTCGTCGTGGCCGAAGCGGTCGAGGGCCATTTCCCGATCAAGTGACTGGGCGGCCAGATCGCGCCATTGGGGCAGCAGTGCGTCAGGAATTAGCCCTTCGCTAGTAGGTTCGTCGGCATCTCTGGCCGTTAGCTGGACGATGCAGGGGGCTTCATTGGCGGCAACAACGGCCGTTTGTAGCCGTTGTTGTGCTTCAGGTAGCCAGGCATAGGAACGGCTAATGATGACAGGCATGTGGTGGGGGGTGCTGGTTTGCAGCACAGGCCCATGTTTTGGGTGCCGGGTAAAAAGCGGTTCGCCCAAAGCCCCTTGCAGCCCTTCGCTTTGCAACCAGTGGGTGACGGCGGCAGAAACGGCCGTTTGATGCTGTAGTTGATAGCTTTGAATGGTTATGGATAGATGCAGGTTGGTGCTCATAAAAGAGTTACGTAAAGAAGTTCAACTTCTCAGAAGAAGTTGAACTTCTTGCCGAACTTGTTTTTGGACGCTTGCCTAGGAAGAGGAAAAATCCAACAATTCCCGTACCGCAGTTACCAGGGCGTTGATGGAAACGGGTTTAAACATGAGCTTATTAACGGCCGTATACACACGCTCAAAATCATCATCCAGAAAAACATCGGCCGTTGCCACAATCACCCGCGTGTTTGTTTGCCTGGGGTTCTGAGCCATTTGCTCTAAAATCGTTTGACCATTGACATAGGGCAGATGTAAATCCAGCAGCAGCAAATCAGGCGCTGTCGCCAATAGATAATCACTGGCCTCTTGCCCATCATGCAAAACATGGGTTTGCAAGCCAACCATCTGGCTCAGTACCAGGTCAAAGGTTTCTGCCAGATCTTTGTTGTCTTCAACAATTAAAGCTGTTTTTGCCATGAATGATTCCTGCCAATAAGCAAAATCAGACAGCCTTATTTCCCATTGGATAGTAGCCATCTGGTTGTGTTTGAGGTAATGCTACCATAAACTGGCTCCCTTTGTCAGGTTCCGTCTCGACAGAAAGCGTACCTTTCATCATGTCGGTAAACTGTTGCACCAAGGTTAGTCCCAGCCCCGTCCCTTCGTATTTTCGTGTAATGCTGTTGTCAAGCTGTACAAACGGCTCAAATAACTTATCTATATCATTCGGGTCAATGCCAATACCGGTGTCCCATACGGAGAAAATAACTGTGTTGTCCTTTGCTTGAACATCCAACCCAACGTGTCCCTGGTCGTGGGTAAATTTTATGGCATTGGTCAATAAATTAATCAAAATCTGCTTTAACCGTTTTTCATCTGTCATGATGAACTGAATTCCGCTGTCCATGCGGAACTCAACTTGAATTTGCTTACTTTGCGCCAGAGGGTCAACCAGCGTGAGCATGGAGCGACACAATTGGGCAACGTCCACATTTGTATAGTTTAACTCAACCCGGCCAGATTGAATTTTTGCTACATCGAGAATGTCGTTGATGAGCTTGAGCAAATGCTGGCCGTTTTCTTCAATGGCGGCCAGGTTTTCGTGCTGTTTTTCAGTCAGCGTGCCGAAGTACTCCAGTTGCAATGCTTCGGCACGGATGAGGATGACGGAGAGGGGGGTTCGTAGCTCATGGCTCATCTTTGCCAGGAATTCATCTTTTACTTTGAGCAGCTCTTGAAGTTGGGTGTTGGCCTGCTGAATTTCGGCCGTTCGCTGTTTCACCCGTTCTGCCAACAGGCCTCGCTCTTCTTCAAGCATTTGTTCAGCCTGTACCCGTTCTAAAACTTCTTTCTGTAGCTGTTCATTGGTTTGAAGCAGTTCCTGGGTGCGTGCTTCAACGCGCTGATCAAGGGCAACGTTGATGGCTTTTAGCTCTGCCACCGCTTGCTCCAGGCTGCGTGTGGTGAGCCAGGAAATGAGGGCAACGGCCATATAAATGACGATCCCAATTGTATTGGGGGTGTAGCCTAATGAGAATGTTGTAATGAGGGACAGGGTGCTAATGATGCCAGCCAGGACAAAACTGGCGCGGGGGTCAAGAATGAGACTCGCCATAAGGATGGGGATGACGAGTGCAATCATGTTTCGCCCCCAAATGCTTTCATACGGTGCATCCCCATAGAAAAGCCCGGCTGTTACGATGACCAGGAATAAAACGGCCGCTAATTGGCTTGACCAATATCTGTTTGTCAGGTAAATAAAAATGCTGCTGGCTAAGAAAAAAGCGGTGACATAGGTTGTCAGCCTAACTTCTTGGGTGCTGAATGTCTGCGTTTCGGCTCCTACAAAATTAATAACAACGATGATAATTGTTAGCAGCGTTAAGCCAAGCAACAAGATATTGAGTATCTTGGCGCGGCGCGTTTGTGTGAGATCGGCAGAAGGTACCTCTAAAATTCTCTGCAATCGTGCAAATTTCATAGCTGCTGATAACAAGACGAAAATCGGGTACCGCTTTGGTACGGTACTAGCCATTTTGGGCAGCAATTTTTTTGTCAAACGCAAAGAAGCTTGCTTTAAAGGAATTATGCCACATTTTCCGTAATAAATCAGCCTGTCTTGGGGTAACGATTTGTGGTAGGGTCGGTTGTGGTAGTTCAACTTGTGGCAGGGGATGCCATACGTCCCACTCTGTGTTGCGGATGCCTACGCCAAGTGTGTGGTGTTGGTTTGCCAGGTAGAATTGACGCATTTCGGCTTCTTGCTGTGGGGTTACTTGTATATGGTCTCGGTGTTCGCGGCGGTTGATGATGTGGTCGTATAAAATGTCGCGTAGCTGCTGCTGGTTGAAGTAGGGTGAGGGGGCTACGGTGAAGTAGAGGCTTTCTCGTCCGGATGAGATGAGGGGCATGTCAATGGCCTGGGTTTTGGAGGATCCGATGTAGAGATCGAGTGGGGTGATGTTGTCACCGTAATATTTTTTGATGAGATCGGCCTTGGTGGGTGCCTGCCCGTGTTCCTGGAAGTGCTGTATGGTCAGGTTGGCAATGGTTTCGGTGGCATCGTGGGCGCAGATGCCCCAGAAGATGCGCCGGGTGGTGACTGTTTGGTTGAGGGTGGCAAGGTGTTGGGAGAGATTAACGGCCGTTTCTCCCTCCAAATAACTCTCATAATCCCCATAAATCCGCACCCCAACGTTATACTGCTCATAGAACTGCAAAAAACGAGGATCTGCCACCAGCAGCATCAAGGCTTGCGTTGCCATTTGCCGGTACGCATTATCCCGCTTGTTCAGCACATGGGGGCTAATCACCGGCAAGACAAGCGTGTTGATACCGTGGTCAAACAGCATCTGGCACACTTCAATGACCCGCGTAGACAATGCCTGAATGTAGGCACGGAGGTCATGCTTCTGCGTCGGATATTCAAACTTAAACCAGCGGCGCGTGCCGTTAAACGTAAAGCCACATACCTGAACGCCATGGTCTTGTACAATTTGGGCTACTTTTGTACTGTTCAATGTTTGAAAGTCTGTAATGTTCATGTTCTAGTCCCTCTGCATTCTTCTGAGTCAATTAATGTGCTTACTACCTTGGTACTATTTATAACAAGTAAATATTACAGAGGACGTTAAAACCCTGAATGGCACGACTTTTGTTTAGAAAATTTTTAGAGGATTGGATTTCTCGGCCACAAGTCACGCCCAAATCTTTTTTGTAGGGTAACTGTTCAGGTGTCATTTCGAGGTCCCCCGAGAAATCCCATTCCCATTGGCAAGGTGAGCGGGATTTCTCCTCGAAGACTCATCGAAATGACATGGTTTGACCTAAAACTGGTTCGTTGACGGTAGGCCTGAATAGTTATTTTGTAGGAACGAGGAATTAAATAAGGTTCTTCGGGATTTCGTGGGGTAACTGGCGTATTTGGGACAGGGCGTATGCAATACGCCCCTACATGTGCCGTCAACCCCTTGAATTCCCAATGACCCTTAAATAAGTTACGCAAGAAGTTGAACTTCTTCTGAGAAGTTCAACTTCTAAATGGGCAAATTATTCCTTGTCTGGCAAGTTGCTAGAGACAAGGGACAGTCGAGAGTGGCTGCGAAACGTGAGAGAGATGGCAAAACTAAGGAACATCAGAACACCTGACAGCCACCAGACCGATTGCGGGCTAATGGACTCGAAGGCGAGAGCCACCCATATTGGTCCAAGCAAGTCGGCTCCACTCAGCGTAGATTGGTATAGACCAAACAGTCGCCCACGAATTTTGTCATCAGTACGTGAAACGATGGCCTGCAAATTTGGCTCCAGCAAGCCGTAGACAAAGACAAAGGGGATTGCCAGAAGCAAGAACAAGGTACGGTTGGTGACAAAGGGAATGATGACAAACGTCGTTGCCATGCTAACCTGACTAAACTGCACAATCTTGATTTCGCCATACTTTTTGACCAATGGCTTGATGAGAAAAATTTGTGTTACGGCCAGCGTTACGCCAATGATGGTGAAGGCAAGCCCGGCAAAACGGCCAGCGGCGGACAAATCAGCCGCGTTGGCAAAAAAGACGGCATCAATGTAGAGAACAAAAATGGCGGAGATGGCGGAGAAGCAGAGGGTTGCCAAGAACCCCATTGTCGTGATGCGAACAAAAATGGTTTGGCGAAAAATATGAGCCAGTGACAACCTGGTTGCCGTGATTGTTTCCTCGTGGCTCGCGGTTTTTGGTGGCACTGATTCGCGCAGGGTAAGGGTGCTGCCCACCAATGCGGCAAAGGTGAGGGTTCCGGCCACCACGAAGGGGACGAGTGGCCCAAACCGGGCTGACAGCAGCCCGCCGGTGACAGGGCCAAAGATAAAGCCGATCCCCAGCGTGGCTGACAGCCAGCCCAGCACCTGGGGGCGTGCCTGTTCAGGAACAACGTCTGCTACATATGCTTTGGCGACGGTGCTGCTGCCGGCCGTCACCCCGTCCAGCAACCGCGCCAAATACAGAATAACCAGCCCACTGTTTAGCCCCAGAACCGGCGAGAGTTGGCGGCTGGCTGGGTGTGCCACCACAAAAAGCGTAAAGGCGATGACTGTCCCCGTTTGGCTGAGAAGCAAAATCGGCCGGCGGCCATGCCGGTCAGAACTGCGCCCCAGGATGGGCGCAGCAATGAGCTTGGCTCCGTAATAACATGTTTCCAGCAGCAACGCCTGAAAAACCGATGCCCCAAACTGGCTAACGGCCACCAGCGGCAAAATGGGCAGCACCAGCGTTGCCGCCAGCGAATTTGCCAGCAGCAGGGCGATGACGGGGAGAATGCGCTTCTGGCTCATAGTGTTGCGGGGTATTTTGCAGCCTGCCCATCACGTAGCAAAGGGATTGTCAAGCCACGGGAACTTGTGTTTATCCACGCGGGTAAACGGAATTTCAGCAAACCGGGGCGCAATGGCTCCTGGTGCTGACATGTAGATAATTTCGGAGGTGATGGGTGCAAAACCTGCATAAAAATGTTGCGTTGATTTAACGACCAGTAGCCGCTTCTGGGTCGGGTCAATTCCGGCATTGCTAAATGCTGTGGGGCCAAACACTTGTGACCGGCGGCTGTTGACTACAATATCAATTCCCTGGCAGTGCAGTGCCACGCTGTCGCCGATGGGAATGATTAGCGGGGGGTTATTACCCTGCGGCCAAGTTTGCACCATATCTGTGACAATCTTCGTTACAGTGACGCGCAAATCAAGCGGATCGCCCGACATCGGCCCCATTTTGCCACCCAAACGTAAATCCAGCGTGGCTCCTTCGCCGGCCGCAATGGCAACCTGCACGGCAATGGGATCCCACAATAATCCGATGGCAACATTTTCCACCCTCCGCCGCAGCAACTCCCGCAGCACAAACGTCGAGTCGCTGGGCGCACCACCCCCGGCATTGTCCGCCTGGTCGGCAATAACCACCGGCCCCCTGGGGTTTGCCAATGCCTTGTCCAGTGCCTCATTCAGCGGCAGCGAGTTAAAGAGCAGGGCGTGGCGCAGGCTAAAAAATTTGCGCCCAAACGCTTCTGCCACCTGCTGTGCCAAAGCCGGGTCGTTGTCGGTCATTGCCAGCATTTTGACGCCCGAAGAAGGCACATCGGCCCAGGGAAAGGTGTGGAACAGCGAGAGCGAGAGAACGCCGCCATGCCCTTCGCGGGCGGTCATCTCATCCACAAAATCGCGCATTGGTTGATGGGGCGTGAGGTACATCCCCAACATGCGGCAGTCAAAGCTCGCCATTGTGGGCTTGATTTTGCCCGCGTGGGTGTCGGCCATTAGGTTGAAGAGATCAACGGCGCGGTCGGCGATGTCGGTGTGGGGGTATTCTTTGTAGAGGACGATGGCGTCGGCTTGTTCCATAAGCTGGTCGGTGAGGTCGCTGTGCAGGTCAAATTCTGCCCCGATGAGGACGCTGGGGCCAACGATGTGGCGAACGCGGTTCACGATGTCGGTTTCGCAGTCGTCGTAGCCATCGGCAACCATGGAGCCGTGGAGGGAGAGCAGCACGATGTCTATAGGCATGGCGGCCTGCAAATCGGCCAGCATTTCGTCACGTAGGGTTTCATAGACGGGGCGGGGGGTGATGCCGGCCGGTTGGGCAAAGGCAAACAGCCCCATGCTAAACGACCAGCCGCGCTTTTGGCATTCCTGGTACCACACGTCAATGGCGTTGCCATAGTCGCTGCCCTGGCGATTGACAACGGGGTCGGTTGGCCGCCGGACGATGTAGTCGGCGAGGCCGGTGGGGAAAGGGGCAAAGGTGTTGGTTTCGGTCATCAGACCGCAGGCGAAAACGTGCATAATCTTCCTCCTCTTGCTTGCTAAAATGACCTACTGGTTATTTTGCCATAAAATGGTGCCAGCTCAAACGAATGGCTTTTGTAGCAAGCTGGGTATAATCACGCCCTTGAATATCAAACTGATTGTTTTTTCTATAAATTGAAATAGGACGCAGATTTTCCTGATTTTCCTGATCAGTTCAATCAGGTGAATCTGCGTCCTATTGTAATTCTTCACGGTGCGGCTGTGCCGCATGTTTCCTATGCAAAACCAAACTGTAGTTCCCACAACTTCCCTTTCCCGGCAAACGTGGGCGGTGCTGGCCGCCATGCTGCTTGTTGACAGCTTTCACCTCATTTTCGGCCGTTTGCTGGCCGCCTATCTTTCCCCGTTTGTTTCCAGCTTTTTTGTGCTTGGCATCGCCACCGTCGAAATTGCCCTCTTTTTAGGGGCGCGCCGTGCCATCAACTGGCAGGTGCTGCGGCAGCACCTCTGGTTTTTTCTGACGATTGGCTTTTTGGTGGCAGCGGCGACGGTGTTTAGCTATACGGCCGTTTCCCTCATTGACGCTGGCACGGCCTCACTGCTGGGGCGGGTCGCCACCGTCATTACCCTGGCACTCAGCTACTTCTGGTTGCGTGAGTCGTTGACGCGGCAGGAGTTGATGGGGGCGGCCCTGTGCATTCTCGGCGCCTTTACCATCAGCTTCCAGCCGGGCGACGTATTCCGGTTGGGGTCACTCTTTGTGCTGGCGGGGGTAACGTGCTATTCGCTCCACATCGCCGTCGTCAAGCGATATGGCGATAACATTGAGTTTGCCAACTTCTTTTTGTACCGGGTGGGAACAACGGCCGTTTTTCTCGCCATTTTTATGTTTGCCAGCGGCAAAGCCGCCCTGCCGCCCTCGCTTTCCGTCTTTTTGCTGCTGCTGCTCGTCGGCACGGTAGATGTGGTGGTCAGCCGTTTGCTCTACTACTGGGCACTGCGCCAAATGCGGCTCGGCATCCACACCATTGTTCTCACCATGACCCCCGTGTTGACCATTTTGTGGTCGGTGCTGCTTTTTGGCGAACGGCCGTCTCTGCAAGGTCTCATCGGTGGGGCATTGGTGCTATTCGGCATCCTCATCGTCGCCATTGCCCAGCAGCGGGGGCGGGCCTAGCCGTGAGGCAAACCATCCTGGCCGCCGACCAGCGGCTGTCGCAATCCATTTTGTGGCAAATCCAGCGGCGTTACTTCCAGCAAAACGGGCTGGCCGCGTGGCAAGAGGACGTGGTTCCCCACGCCATTAGCTGCAACCCCGTCATGGCTCGCGCCTACAGCGACATCGTTTTGGGCTATTTGCGCGACTGCTGGGCGGCGGTGCAGGCCGGCGACTCCACGCTTGACCCCGCGCAGCCGATTTATCTTGTGGAACTAGGGGCAGGTTCCGGCCGGCTGCTCTTTCACTTCCTCCACGATTTTTACCCCCGCTTGCGCCAAACCCCCTTTGCGCATTGGCCCATCACCTGCGTCCTGACCGATTTTGTCCCCAGCATCATCGAATTTTGGCAGGCTCACCCCAAGCTACAGCCCTGGGTGGCGGCGGGGCAGCTCGACTTTGCCCTGTTTGACGTGGCCGATATGCAGCCGCTGTCGCTTGTCCACGCCCGGCAAACGCTTGACCCGACCGCCCAGGCCAACCCGCTGATTGTGTTTGCCAACTACTTTTTTGATTCCATCCCGCAGGACAGTTTTGTGATTGAGGAGGGGCAGCTTTGCCACAACCTGCTGACGGTTCTCAGCCGCCAGCCGGAACCCGACCTGGCTGACCCGCTGCTTTGGGATCGGCTGTCGCTGGCGTATGAGCCGATTCCGCTGTTTGATGCGCCGTATGACAACGACATTTATAACGACATTTTGGCTGAATACGAGGCAGTTTTGCCGGATACGCGGCTGACGTTTCCCAATGTAGGGCTGGATTGTGTCCGTTTTTGGCAGGGTGGCGGGGGGAAAAACGGCCGTTTGCTCCTCCTCAGCAGTGATCGCGGCCACACCCTGCCCCAGGACATGATCAGCGACGACGACCCTCTGCCCAATCTCCACGGCAGCTTCTCGCTCATGGTCAACTACCACGCCCTCGGCCAATATGCCGCCCGCTGCGGCGGCCAGGTGTTCCACGCCCCCCATTATCAGGACAATTTGCAGACGGTGGCTTGTTTGCTGGGGGCGGTTCCGGCCGGGGGCAAGGAAACAAGTAGTGCGTTTGTTTCCTCTGTCACCAACGGCGGCCCCGACGACTTTTTTGCCCTGAAAACGGCGCTGGAACCCCACTACCACACCCTGACCCTGCCCCAACTGTTAAGCTGGCTCCGCCTCAGCCGCTGGGATGCCGACATTTTCCGCGACTGTTACCCTGCTCTTGCCGCCCGGCTGCCAACCGAACCCGCCTGGCACGACGACGTTGCCGCAGCCCTGCACCAAATTCAAAGGCGCTATCTGCCCCTGCGCCCCGATGATGATTTGGCGGACAAGGTGAATGGGTTGCTGGCTGTGATGGGGGTGTGAGGGAAAACGGCCGTTTTTCCTGACGACGGATGACGGTGGGGTTAGGGGGAAACGGCCGTTCTTGATTTCAAAAAGATAAAGTATAATGATTAACGATGAACAGGATACGGTTTGAGTGGGATCGCAACAAAGCCGCTCTGAACATAAAGCGGCATAACATCACTTTTGAGGAAGCATCAACCGTCTTTCGTGATAATCTAGCCGTCATATTTGAGGATAAAGACCATTCGGAACAAGAGTTACGTGAATTAATGATTGGGCATTCAAATCGCAACCGCCTTCTTGTTATCTCTTTTACCGAACGTGGTGATGCTATTCGCCTTATCAGTGACCGCAGGGCAAACAATCGGGAGCAAGCAGCTTATGAGCAAGCAAAAAGATAAAACGATGGATGCTAGTGAGGATATGCGGGAGCATTATGAGTTTGATTATCGCCAGGCAAAACCAAATCGTTTTGCGGAACGAATTGATCAAAACAGCATTATGATTGTGCTTGATCCTGACGTAGCGGCGGTTTTTCCAACTGCTGAGGCAGTCAATGAAGCGTTGCGTGTGATAGTTCAGGCATTAAAGCAGTTGCCCCAAGCGCCTGTGGCTGAATAAATTGTGCGTTTGGCTTGAAAACGGCCGTTTTTCCTGACGACGGATGATGGTGGGGGAAACGGCCGTTTTCTCATTTTCCAACTCATCACCACGGTCTCCGTGGTGATGAGTTGCACCCGCTCTGCGGGTTGTGGCAGGTGATGTGAGGGTGTTTGCAACCCGCAGAGCGGGTAAAGAGCGTTCTCACGTGGAGCGTGGTGACGAGTTGATCATGTTCATCTTTGCGGCTTTGCGGCTTTGCGTGAAATTGTTTAGGCTTTCTTATGCAGCGCATCGTTAACAATCGCCTGCGCCTCGGCCTGGATTTGTTTGAGGTGGTCTTTGCCTTTGAAGCTTTCGCTGTAGATTTTGTAAATATCTTCCGTGCCGGAGGGGCGGGCAGCAAACCAGCCGTTTTCGGTGACAACCTTTAGCCCGCCGATGGGAGCGTTGTTGCCGGGGGCGCGGGTGAGCTTGGCGAGAATGGGTTCCCCCGCCATTTCCGTGGCCGTAATCATTTCTGGCGACAAATTGCTGAGGATTTCTTTCTGCTCCCGGTTGGCAACGGCCGATAATCGCTCATACACCGGGCTGCCAAACTGCTCGGTGAGGGCTTGGTAATGCTCGGCCGGGTCGCGCCCCGTTTTTGCCAAA